>Ga0209333_1000030_pt1 | contig 81952 bp, 72 predicted proteins | sample BlaSpr_A8_OM2_O3_FD_187982 | JGI IMG/M metagenome (GOLD analysis project Ga0209333, IMG submission 187982) | Forest soil microbial communities from Thunder Bay, Ontario, Canada - Black Spruce, Ontario site 2_A8_OM2_O3 (SPAdes) (version 2) | ecosystem: Environmental > Terrestrial > Soil > Boreal... | reverse complement strand
TGAGCACTTGCGTGCAGCCGTCACACAGCTTCAACGTGTCGGCTGGCGCTATGTAGATGCCTCCGGCGATCATGACCTGACTGACTTCCTCGTCATACTCGGTGTCGGCAGCGTCGTCTGCCAGGTCGATTAACCAGCGGACGTACTTCCGGAATCTGGTGACCTCTTCCCTCAGCTCCTCGAGACCCAACTCGCCGGGCTCACGCTTGCGCGCCTCGGCCAGAGCCGCCCGCGCCTCAATGACCCTGAAATCGTGATCTTCCATGCCGCCTCCCAGCCGTGATCCCGTACACCCCGCGTCGGTATCTCCGCCGGACCCGCGATCTTGCACTGTGCTCGGTCACGACTCGCCGGTGCCGTTACACGCCCAGCATCCGCCACTGCAGCCTGCCCAGATCAATCGGGGAGTACTGCAATGCATTGCAATGTATTACTTCTGCTGGAGGGCCTGGTCGGAAGCCACGGGAAGGCTGCGTGAACGCTAGTTCAGCTCCAGCGCTCGAAGGGCTCGTCGATGTCTTCGCCTGCCAGGAACCTCGGCAGCAGCTCGGGCAGGCGGCCTGGGTAGAAGTGCGCGCGGCTGTCGACGATCTCGGGAACGGGCCACCACCGGGCGGTCACGAAGTCGTCGACTTCTTCCGGCGTCCGGCCGCCATCCACGACCGACGGCTGGTCCGCTGCGACTTGCGCCCACACAACCACCTCGTGCTGCAGCCGCCGCGTGCCGCGCGAGAGCCACGTGCTGTCCCGGCGCCACGCGGGCTTGCCGACCTGCGCGGGGTCGAGGATCAGGCCGGTCTCTTCCCTGATCTCCCGGACCGCCGCGTCCAGGTAGGTCTCGCCGGGGTCGATCCCGCCGCCGGGCAGCTCCCACCATCCGTCCGGGGCCTCGTCCGGCGTGAGCACGTGGAATAGCAGCACATGCTCGCCAGCATCGGTGAGCACCACGCGTACCGCGTCGCGTTCAAGGTCGTACCGCAGTTCTTGCACACCCTCACCTCGCACCAAGCATTCCAGATTCAGCCAGCGCCACGGCACAGGGCTTCGTCAGCGGGTAGTGGCGACGGCAGCAACCTCGGCCGCCGCCCGCCATGGCTGGTCCGGCGTGACACCGCGCGACCGCTATTCGTGTGGTAAATCGCGGCTATGTCGCATTTGCGTCATGCCTGCCAAAACTGCGCGTCGCAACTATTGCGCGACATCAGCCTAATGGCGTACTTTCTGTAGGCAGAGGGGTGGGGGGTGTTCCGCCATTGGCTGACAACTACCTCTGTGCCACATGTGGGCAACAGAACCGGAAATTAGCACGCTTCTGCCGCAGTTGCGGTGCTGCTCTTGAGTTCTCTTCTCGAGAAGAATCACCAGGTCAAAGCCGGGATACTAGAACTGACTTAACTGCACGGGTTGGCAGAGCGGCCGAATCGACGCCTCCGGTTGAGGTCTTACCGGAGCGAGGTCCCTGGTTACGGCGCCCTACAGTGGCGATTCCGATCGTGATCGCAACCGCGGCCGCGGCGATCGCATTGGCTGGGTGGCAGATAGGCTGGCCGACCGCTGTTTTCGGCGCCCGCCACACCGCGGCAACACAACGCCTGCGGACCGGACAGGGATCGCCGACAGCCGCGCCCACAACGGCGTCGGGCGCCACATCCTCGCTGCCCACCGAGAGCCCAAGCCCGTCGAGTGTGCCATCCTCGCTCAGCGGCCCAGCGGCCGTAGTGCAGTCCTACTTCGCGGCGATCAACAGCAAAGCCTACAAGACGGCTTGGCGGCTTGGCGGAAATAACTTCTCCAGTTCTTACTCATCGTTTGTAGACGGGTTCTCCACCACAGCCAGCGACACGGTTACGATCCTTTCAGTTAACGGCAGCATTGTTACCGTAAGTCTCACTGCGCAGCAGACCAATGGAACGGTTAAGACGTACCAGGGAACGTATACCGTGACCGGCGGCGTCATTACCAACTCGAACATCCAGCAGGTCGGCTAACTTTCGCCGAGCCACATCAAACTGCAGCCAATCTTTCAGAAAGCTGGCCAAGATGAACTGTCCACAATGCAAGCAGCGTATCGATGAATTCTCAAGTTTCTGCGACGGTTGCGGGGCTGATCTGACGGACGGCCAGGACCAGAACCCGGCCACCAGGACTGCGCCAGCCAGCGAGACGCCGGTGAGGCCCGTGGTGACCGGGCCGCCCGGCATGGGCCCTCCGGTGGCACCGCCTGACTCAGTCGCGCAAACCCGGCTGCCGGAAGAACCGCTGGGCCGCTGGCCGAGCGATCGGCCGGTAACAGGCTCAGCGACCACGACGCCGGAGTCGGCGAACAGGCTTCCCGGGCCGATGGTCGTTGCTGGTCCGCCGGTCCTTCCCGGCTGTCCCATCCGGCTCAGCCAGCAGGAGCGGGTGCTCCGCCAGTACGCGGCGGTGCAGTTGCGCTCACGGTCCAAGGGCGAGGGCACCCTGTACGTGACGGATTCCCGGGTGATCTTCTACGCCACAGCCAAGGGCCGGGGAACGCAGCGCGGCAGCATGCTCATGCAGCAGACGAATGTCGCCGACATCACCGGCGTGACCGCATTCACCTCGCGTCGCATCAGCCTCGGTCTAATCTTCCTGACCGGCATGTTTGCTCTGTTCACGCTGTTTACACTGTTGGTCGCCCCGGTGTTCGCGCTGTTGTGGCTGATCGCGACGGTGGTATGCGTCATCGCGCTCATAGGCGGCGCGGCTCGCCGCGGCAGCACCGGCGTGATCATCTTCTCCCGTAACGATGGGAGCAGCCCGATCAACTTCGGGACCTTCGGCGCGCAGCGGGGCTGGATCGGCAGCCTGGCACAGACATTCGGCGGGCCGTTCCTGGCTGTGTTCGGCGTGTTCACTGTCTTCGACGTGCTGGTGGGCCACCCCGGGCAGGACAGTTACCAGATCATCACCGAACTCGGCGCGCTGATCCTCGACCTGCAGACCCGCGGCGACCTCGCGTACGAGTACTACGGCATCGGGCCGGCGCAGCCCCAGCCCAGCCGGGCCTAACCCGACGTGACACCGTGACGTTCACATCCCAGGCGGACGGCTCAGCAGAAGGCCAGGCATGGGCCAAGGTGTCCCTGCTCGAGGGGACCACGGTCCAGTCCCCGCCGCCGGACGTGGGCCCGCCAAACCACGGCCAGCCGATGCTGGCCGTGGTACCCGGCCCAGCCGGACGGCTCTGGTTTGACGGTGACTACCTCAGCCGGCACGTCCTCTTCCTCGGCGGAATCGGCACCGGGAAGTCCAATGCGATGTACCAGCTTCTTGACCCGCTTCGGTGGCGTGCCGGGCCGGACGACGTCTTCGTCATCTTCGACACCAAAGGGGACTTCCAGGAGAACTTCTACCGGGACGGAGATGCGGTCCTGTCCAATGCTCCGGATCGGGATAAGGGCGGCGTGAAATGGAACCTGTTCGCAGACCTGCTGGATCAGGACGAGAGCGAGCGCGGCGAGCAGATCCACGAGATCGCCTCCACGATCTTCAGCGAGGGCCTCGAGCAGTCCGGCGAGAACGTCTTCTTTGCCATGGCGGCGCGTGACGTTTTCGCGGCGGCAGTAGAGGCGATGTCCCGACGCGATGAGCAATATACGAACGCGGACCTCAGGACGCAGCTCGAGGTGCCGGCCGACGAATTGCTGGAGCTGCTCGATATCGAGAGCAATCAAGATCTCGCCGGAACCGCCCGCTACCTCGAGGGCGACCGGAGACCCGAGGACATTCTCGCTTTCCTGCAGCAAACGCTGAGCAAATCATTTTCCGGCGCCTTTCGCCTTCCGGGCGACTTCTCGATCCGAGACTTCGTCCGCCGCAAGGGAGGGCGGGCGCTGTTCGTCGAGTACGACATATCCTCGGGGAGCCGGCTACTCCCGGTGTACCGGGTTCTCATTGACTTGGCGATCAAGGAAGCGCTGAGCCTGGGCCGCCACAAGCCCCGCGGCAGCGTATTCTTCGTATTCGATGAATTCGCGCTGCTGCCGCAGCTTTCGCACATCAGCAACGGCATCAACTTCGGCCGTTCGCTCGGGCTCAAGTTCATAGTGGGAACGCAGAACGTCAGCCAGGTGATCAAGGCCTACGGAGCGGAAGGCGGGGCGAGCATCCTGTCCGGCTTTGGCACCGTTCTTGCCTTCCGGCTGATGGATGACGCCAGCCGCGATCTGGTCCGTCAGCGGTTCGGCGCTAACCGAAAGCAGATCACTACGCATGCGCATGTCCGGACGGAGGGCGTTCAGCAGCTGGTCATCATGGGGAACGTGATCGAAGACTGGGTGATGTCGGGTTTGGAACGCGGTCGGTGCGTCGTATCGCTCCCGGAGGGAGCGCCGTTCTTCTTTGCCGTGGGGAAATACAGCCCGCACCAGAAACAGTGGCAGCAGTACCTGGGAGGGCAGTGACGGGCACTTACGGTCAGCGCACCCGCGGGCCCGCGCGCGGTGCGACGTGCACGCCTGGCTCGGCGCTAAAAGCGAGGTAATGGACCGTGATCACCTCTGCGGCGTGGGCCGTGGCTTGCTCCCAAGCGACGGCATCCCGCATAGCCACGTGCGGGCTCGCGCCCGCCATGGCCAGAGCCACCGCGAGCAGCACCCCGCTTACCTTGGCCAGCGCCTTGCGCGCCCGGCGTCTCCAGGCACCCCGCGGGGCGGAGTCGGCAGGCTCGGCTGGGTCGGCAAGCGGGCGGAACTGGGCTGCCAGCCCGCATACCTCGTGCTGCAGCGCCGTGACCCGCGTCCTCGTCTCGTCGAAAAGCTGCTGGCACCCCATCCTCGGAAACCGGCGCGCGGTGGCCGCTACCTTCTCGCGGGCCTGATCCACGAGCGACTGGTCGATCGTCATCCCGCTCCGGCTGGCCCGGAGCAAGGAGTCCTTGAGCATTGGCCCAAGGAACTTCGCGAATTCCTTCTGCGTGGGGACGTAATCCTTAATCGGCCTGTCGTGCGCCGGCCGGGTCTGCTCCCACCAGTGGTCGGCCAGCCAGTCCTGCAGTAAGTCACAGGCTTCGGCGCAGCTCCGCGCCAGCAGCTTGTCCTGCTCCGAGGCGGGCAACGGACTGCTGATGGTCGTCCGGATGACCGCCTCGACGACGTCGGCGTGAACCGCGGCGATGCGGTCCATGGTCACGCTAGGCACGGCACGTCCCCCCCGGAGCTGAATCGACGCCTTCCCGGCATGCGTTGCCATTATCTCGCGGATTACCCGGGATCGGGGGCTCGGAACAGCTTGGCCATGTACAGCTCGTCGACCAGCCCGGATCCGACGCCGCGCCCGCTGGCCTCGGCGAGCACGCCGATCACGACGTGCGCTGTGGCCGCGCTGCGGCGGACCCGGCCGCCCCGCGCTTCCGCGTAGCCGATCAGTCGGCCGTCGGCCTCGGCGAGCGTCACCACGGAGTTGTCGGCGGCGGCCATCGCGGCCAGGTCGGCGGCAATGTCGTGCTCGTCTTCGGTACACTCGGCGGGTTCCCAGCGTCACGTGCCGCGTCGTCAGCCAGTGGCTCCCGAGACAGGCGCGAACAGCTTGTCCCGTTCACCGGGCAGGTCGCCGCCGTGCACCATCAGCGTTGCGCTGCCGCACGGGAGTAGACCTCGTGCCGCAGCCCAGTTCGCCAGCCCGAGATGGCAGCCGCGGACGTCGACCCGCACGGACCCGTTCTCCTCCGCGGCGACAGCTGTGATCAGCGTCTTCGCGACGGCGAGATCTGCCGCTACCAGCGGGCCGATCACGAGGTCATCCTCGTTGCGCCATGCCGCCGCGAAACCGGCCAGCGCCCCCTGGCCGTCCTCGGCAACTAAGACCCGCTCGGCGAAGCCGAACAGCTCCGTCAGCACGTGCCTGCGATCCGCGCCGAATACCTTCCGGTCCAGCGCGGCCATTGACTCACGGTCGGATATCGAGGCGGAGCGAAGCGAGCCGGGCACGGCAGCATGCGGCTGCGGAGCGAACCGGCCGGCGTGCCGGGTGACGGTGTCGATGCTGCGGAACCCCATGCTCTGAAACAACGGGCGCGCGTAGCGGCCAGGCCCCCGGCCGGATCGTCGATGCCGTAGGCCTCGCCTACGGCGAACAGCAGCCGCAGCTTGTTCCGCTCAGGCGGCCAGCCACGATCCGCCGCGAGTTCCACGCAGGCAGCAAGGTCGGCGGGGCTCAGCCGGCGGATCGGCAGGCCGGCAGCGGCCAGGCCGACGGACTGAACATCCAAGACCAGCACCTCCGGCGCGAGCACATGTGCACCGTCAAGGATCGGCAGTGCACACAAGTGTGCGACGCCCAGCCGGCAACTCCCAACGATCATGCTCAGCCAGACCGCCGTCCGGGCCGCCACCATCAAGTGAATGCCTGCCTGCCGAGAGGATGGCTGCAATGAAGACCTACAAGGTGCGCCCAAAGCTGTGGGAGCGCGGCTGGGAACTGCACATCGATGGCATGGGCGTGACCCAGTCGCGCAGTCTGCGTGACGCCGAGGGCATGGCCCGTGACTACATCGCGCTCGACACCGAGGCGCCGCCGGAGTCATTCGTGGTGGAAATCGTCCCTCCCGAACTGCTCTGAATCAGCCCGGCCCGTCACCGGCCAGGTTGGCCAGGATCGCGTCGGCCTCGGCGGCGATCTGGCGGACCAGCACGCCCGCGTGCTCGACGCTCGCCGCGAGCCCGACGCTCTGGCCCGCGTACATGGCCAGCTGCTCGACCTCTCCTTCGGTGTCGGCGGTGGGCATGTCGTCGCTGTACCGGGCGATCTCCCGGTTGCCGCGCTGGGCGATCACCTCGCCCTCGCCGGGCCGGTCGCCGCTGGGCGGGCGGCCGGCCTGCTCCCACGCGCTGACCGTGCTGTTGCGTAGCGTGCGGTGTGGGGCGGCCGGCCAGCCCCCGTCGAAGAGCGTTGAGTACGCGGTGTCGGTGACGGTCGCCTGGGACAGCGCGGCGCGGTAGGCGCCGTGCGTGTCCGACTCGTGCGTCAGCAGGAACCTGGTGCCTAGCATCGCGCCGCCAGCGCCCAGCGCCAGAGCCGCCGCGAGACCGCGGCCGTCCGCGATCCCGCCCGCGGCCAGAACGGGCACGTCACCGCCAACGGCGTCCACCACCGCGGGCACCAGGGCCATCGTCGCGACCTTGCCGCGAACATGACCCCCGGCCTCCCAGCCCTGAGCGATGATCGCATCCGCTCCCGCATCCACAGCCTGCCTGGCTTCCTCGACGTCGCCGACCGTGTGCAGGACGATGCCGCCTGCCGCGTGGACATCGGCGATGTACGGCAGCGGGTCGCCCCAGAAGAACGAGACGATCCGCGCGCCCTCCTCCAGGCAGGCCTCGAGCCGGCCGTGCTGGTCCCACTCCAGCACCAGGTTCACCGCCCATGGCCGGTCCGTGCTGGCCCGCAGGCGGTCGAGCAGCTGCCTGAGCTGCCGCTCGCTATGCCAGCTCACCGCGAGCGTGCCGAGCGCACCGGCATCGGACACCGCGGCGGCGAGCTCGACGGAGGTGGCGCTGCCGACCGGGGCCTGGATCAGCGGCAGCTCGATTCCGAGCAGCTCGCGGACCCTAGCCCGGCCACTGGGGACATGCGGGATCATTCAGCGTCATCCTCCCGATCGATGCACTCACAGGCTGTCACGCGGCACGGAGTCATCGAGCTCACTAAACGAGGTGCACTCCGTCGTGCTGGCGTACGGCAGGGGTCGCGTTGTCCTGCAGAGCATCGAGTACACGCACGGCGTATGCCTCACTGACCAAGTGGGTGACCTCGTCGGCTGTTGCCCATTGGAACTCGGTTACTTCGTCGTTGGGGGTTAGCTGCCCCGCGAGGATGCGGCACCGGAAGACGAGGGCGATGATGCCGCGGGTCATGTTCTTGTACACGCCCGTGAGAGCTACCGGCTCGACCGCGAGACCGGTCTCTTCCCTGACTTCGCGGCGCAAGCCGTCTTCGATGGACTCGGCCAGCTCGAGCACACCGCCGGGTGGCTCCCAGGACTGGTTGTCACGGCGCCTGCTGAGCAACGCCCGGCCGCTGTCGTCGACGATCACCCCAGCGACGCTGACCGAGTGTCTGGCAGGGAGTGCTCCCAGGTCGATCACCTCCAGCGACTTGACACTAGTAGACGTGTACCTGAGCTCGCGGCCACGTTCATGATCCGCGGGGCACGCCAGGCTTCGCGCCAGGACGGTCTTGGTCCTCGCGATCTGCGGGCCGGTGGCCGTTGCCGTCGCTGCTACCGTTGCCGCCGCCGGCGGGTGGCGGGACGGATTCGGCGAGCACCTGGTTCAGCCGCAGCCGAACCCGGCCGACGCCGCCGCGCAACCCGGGCGGCGGCACGTTCTGGCTCTCCTCGGGTTCTTCGCCGGGCAGGGCGGTCCGGGCCGCGGGCGCCCCGAGCGCGGCTCGCTCGTCCTCGGTGAGCGGGCGGGTCTCCTCGATGTACTCGCCGGACGGTAGCTGGCGGATGATCCCGGTCTCCACGCCGTGCTCCAGCAGGCGCAGGTCCTTGCGCTGCAGGCCGAGGCAGATCCGCTTGGTCACCCAGTAGGCGACGACCGGGCCGATGAAGATCGCGTACCGGGCGATTTCCGTGGTCAGGAACAGCGAGATGTTCAGGTGGTCGGCGATCACGTCGTTGGCGCCCTCGGCCCACAGGATCCCGTAGAACGTGATCGCGGCCAGGCCGAGCGCGGTCCTCGTCGGCGCGTTGCGCGGGCGGTCGTTGAGGTGGTGCTCGCCCTTGTCGCCGGTGATCCATTGTTCGAGGAACGGCCAGAACGCGGCGCCGACCAGGATCAGGCCGAGCGGCCCGAGCGCGGCGATGACCACGTTCCAGGCAACGGTGTGGCCCCAGGCGTCCCAGGTCCAGCTCGGGATCATCCGCAGGGCGCCCTCCATGAAACCCATGTAGAAGTCGGGCTGCGAGCCCGAGGAGATCCCAGCGGGCGTGTACGGCCCGTACAGCCAGATCGGGTTGATCTGCACGAACGTGGCGGCGAGCGCCAGCGCCGCGAACGTGAACAAGAAGAACGCGCCGGTCTTGACCATGAAGTAGGGGTAGAACGGCTGGCCGACCACGTTGGCGTTGGTGCGGCCCTTGCCCGGCATCTGGGTGTGCTTCTGCCAGACCGTGAGGAACACGTGCGCGGTGACCAGGGCTACCAGCACGCCGGGGATCAGCAGCACGTGGATGATGTACAGCCGCGGAATGATGTCGTTGCCCGGATACGGCCCGCCGAACAGGAAGAACGTCAGGTAGGTGCCGACCACGGGGATCGAGAGCAGCACCCCCTCGAGGATCCGCAGCCCCGTACCGGACAGCAGGTCGTCGGGCAGCGAGTAGCCGAACAGGCCCTCGAACAGCGCTAGGGCGAACATCACGACGCCGATCAGCCAGTTCACCTCGCGCGGCTTGCGGTACGAGCCCGTGAGGAAGTGGCGGATCATGTGGGCCATCATCGAGGCCAGGAACAGGTCGGCGGCCCAGTGGTGGATCTGGCGCATCAGCAGGCCGCCGCGCACGTCGAAGCTGATGCTCAGGGTCGAGGCGTACGCCTCGCTCATCCGCACGCCGTCCAGGTTTCGGTAGCTGCCGTGGTAGACGATCGGGTGCATGCTCGGCTGGAAGAACAGCGTCAGGAACGTGCCGGTCAGCAGCAGGATGATGAACGAGTACAGCGCGATCTCGCCCAGCAGGAACGTCCAGTGGTCGGGATAGACCTTGCGCAGGAAGACGCGCACTCCCCTGGCGCCCCGGAACCGGTCATCCAGCCAACCGCCGACACTCTCCAGGGCGCGCCCAGAACTCATGATTCGTCACCGTCCACACCTGCCGCGTTTTCCGGTCATCTGTACTGACAATCGGCACCCCCCGGCTGTGACAGCGGCGGGCGTGGACGGGTGAAGCCCCGCGCTTCGCGGCCGTGAGCACTCGCTCAGGGTCTTGACATATGCCCAGAGCGTTGGTGCACGATCAGACGATGACAGGGGCAGCGATTCCGGCGCTCGGCCTTCTCGGTGACCTTGGCCTGCGCGGAGCGGCGATCATCGTAACGGGCGCGAGCAGCGGGATCGGAGCGGCGACCGCCACGGCGCTCGCGGCCGCGGGGGCAAACGTGGTGCTGGTCGGCCGGCGCGAGGATGCGCTCAAGGCACAGGCCGACGTCGTGGCCGAGGCGGGCGCGGAGGCGCTGGCCGTCCCGGCGGACATGGCAGAGCCGGGCAGCCCGGCCCGGATCGCCGCCGCCTGCCGGGACCGGTTCGGCCGCATCGACGGCGTCGTCAACAACGCCGCCGTCGTCCGGCACCGGCCGCTGGCGGACTGGGATACGGCGGACTTCGACCGGCACCTCGCGACCAACGTGCGCGGCCCCTACTTCCTGATCCAGGCCGCGGTGCCGGATCTGGCCGCCTCGCCGGTCCGGTCCATCGTGAACATCAGCTCCTCGTCCGGGGCCATGCACCTGTCCGGCCAGTCCGTGTACGGCATGACCAAGGCGGCGCTGAACTACCTCACGACCAGCCTGGCTGGGGAGCTGGCCGCAACCGGCATCAGGGTGAACTGCATAGGCCCGGGCCCGATCGACACCCCCATCCACGCGACCTGGGCGGATGACCTCGAGGCGGCTTATCAGTGGCTGGCCGAGCAGGTCCCACTCGGCCGGATCGGCGAGGCGGACGAAGTCGCCCGGTGGATCGCGTTCCTGCTCTCTCCGGTCTCAGCGTTCATGACCGGGGCCGTGATCCCGCTGGACGGGGGCCAGGTGATCCACCGTGTCTGAGCTGACCTCTTGCCAGGCAGCGCCTGCATCTTCATACTGCTGAGCAAATAACCAGATTATGAGCGTTCGCTCATTGCGGGCGGCCGGAGGCGAAGCGCGTGGTCTATCTGTTGGGGCGCCAGTGGTCCCGGGGCGAGTTGCTGGCCCGCGTCGGCCGGCTCGAGCAGCTTGCCGGCGTCCAGCTGGTTGAGGCCGCGGACGGCGCCGAGCGCGGGGTCCGGCTGCTGCGCTTCGCCACCGGGGCCGGCTTTGACTTCGAGGTGCTGGTCGACCGGGGCTTCGACATCGGCCGTGCCTGGCTCGGCGGCAGGCCGCTCGCCTGGTGGTCGCCGGTCGGCCTGACCGGACCCTGGTATCACGAGCCGGCCGGGATCGGCTGGTTCCGCGGCTTCGCCGGCGGGCTGGTGTCCACCTGCGGGCTCGACCAGGTGCAGCTCGGCGGCACCGACGACGCGACCGTGTTCAACTACCCGCACCGCGCGACCGAGACCTACGGCCTGCACGGCCGGTACACCGGGCTGCCCGCCCGGCTGGCCGGATACGGCGCCACGTGGTCCGGCAACGAGTGCGTGCTCTGGGCGGAGGCCGAGGTCCTCCAGGTCGCGGTGTTCGGCGAGCAGCTGCTGCTGAACCGCAGGATCGAGGCGGACCTCGGCGGCACCAGCGTGCGGATCGCGGACACGGTCACCAACGTCGGCGCGACCGCGTGCCCGCACATGCTGCTGTACCACTGCAACGTCGGCTTCCCCGTCGTCGACGACGGGGCCGAGATCGCCTACCCCGCGCCCGCCGGCGTCTGCGTGAGCGAGGCCAGCTCGCCGGACTACCGGCAGCTGGCCGGCCCCGAGCCGGCCTTTGTCGAAGAGTGCTACGAGCACGACATGGTGCCCGACGCGGCCGGATACGTGACCGCCGCCGTGCTGAACCTAGCCGCCGGCCTGGGCGTCTACCAGCGGTACCGCAAGGACCAGCTGCCGCACCACGTGACCTGGCGGCAGCTTGGCTCGGGCACCTACGTGGTCGCCATGGAGCCCGGCACCAACCGGGACGCGGGGCGTTTCGACGCCAGGGAGCGCGGCGAGCTCATCCACCTCAGCCCCGGCGAGCAGCGCCACTACGAGCTCGAGCTCGGCGCGCTCACCGGGGCGGAGAACGTCGAAGCGTTCCGGGCCCGGAACGAGGAGCTGGCGGCGGGAGCCACGGTATGACAGGCCCCACCGCAGCGCTGGCGGCGGGAGCCACCGGATGACCGGCCCCACCGCGACGCTGGCGGCGGGCCGGGCGGGCACCGGCCCGCGGCTGTCCGCCGGCGTGATCACCGCGGATCTGACCCAGCTGGGCACGGAGCTGGACGTGATCCGCGGCCGGGCGCACTGGGCGCACATCGACGTGATGGACGGCGCGTTCTGCCCCCAGCTCACCGTCGGCCCGTCGTTCGTCCGCGCGGTCGCGTCGACCGGCATTCCCGTGGACGCGCACTTGCTGGTCACCGAGCCGCTGCGCTTCCTCGCCCAGGTGGTGCACGCGGGAGCCGAGATCGTCACCGTGCACGCCGAGTCCGGGCGCCACCCGCACCGGGCGATGCAGGAGCTGACCCAGCTGTCGGCCGACGTCCGGCCGGTGATCCGCGGTTACGCGATCAACCCGGGCACACCGGTGCAGGCGATCGAGCCGGTGCTGGACCTGGTCGATCTCGTGCTCGTGCTCGCGGTGAACCCGGGCTGGTCCGGCCAGGCGCCCGCCGCGAACACCGCCCGCCGGATCGCGGCCGCCCGTGAGATCACCAGCGCGGCGGCGCATCCGGTCCTGGTCGGCGTCGACGGCGGGGTGAGCCTGGCGAACGCCGCCGAGGTGGCCGGCTGGGGAGCCGACATCGTCGTGAGCGGCAGCGCGATCTTCGACGGCAAGGACGCCCCCGGCAACCTCGCCACCATGCTCGCGGCGCTCGGCGCTCCGCCCGCTGCGCCGCCCGCCGTATCGACCGAGCCCGTTCCCGTTCCCACGCCAGGAGGTCGACAGTGACCCGGCAGGGCCAGCCCGTGCGAGTTCTTGCCATCGGTGACCCGTTCATGCCGGCAAGCTGCTTCGCCGAGGCGTTCGCGAGCCTCGGCGACGCGGTGACCGTCGCCACGATGCAGATCGACCGGACCGACGCCGAGCCGGCGAGGACCGAATCTGAGAAGCGCCTGAACGAGTATGCCGGGGACCCGGCCGAGGTCGCGGCGGCGGTCCCCGGCCACGACGTCGTCGTGGTGCATGGCGCCCCGGTGAGCGCGGCGGCGCTGGACGCGCCCGGCCTGCGGCTGGTCTGCTGTGCCCGCGGCGGCCCGGTCAACGTCGACGTCGCGGCGGCGACCGAGCGGGGCATCCCGGTGGCGATCACCCCGGGCAAGAACGCCGAGGCCGTCGCGGAGCTGACGATCGCGTTCGCACTGATGCTGATCCGCGGCGTGCCGCGGGCCAGCAGGCACATCGCTGACGGCGGCGCCGTCGCCGAGTCGAACTACGAGGGCGCGGAGTTCATCGGCCGGGAGGCGCCGGGCACCGTGCTCGGCCTGGTGGGCCTCGGCCACGTCGGGCGGCACGTCGCAACGCGCGCGCTAGCGCTGGGCTTTGACGTGATCGCGCACGACCCGGTGATCCCGGGCAGCGTGCCGGACGGCGTGCGGCTGGTCGGCCTCGACGACCTGCTGGCCGGCGCGGACGTGGTCTCGGTGCACGCCCGGGCAACCACGGCCAACTGGCACATGTTCTCCGCGGCGGCGTTCGCGGCGATGAAGCCGGGCGCTGGCTTCATCAACACCGCGCGCGAGTCGCTGGTGGACGAGGACGCGCTCGCCGACGCGGTGCGCTCCGGGCACCTGGCCGGCGCGGCGCTGGACGTCGTGGAGCGGCCCGCCGGCGGCGGGCGGCATGCGCTGCTCGGCCTGCCGTCGGTGTTCATCACCCCGCACATCGGCGGCGCGACGCAGGAAACCCTGGACCGCGGTGCCCGCCAGGCCGCGGCCGCCGTGGCGGCGGTGCTGGCCGGCGGCCGCCCGGTCGCCGTGGCCAACCCGCAGGTCTTCGACCGCACCGAGGCAATCCTCCGGAGGAAGTGATCATGGCCGACAGCGACGACCTCACCGAGGGCGCGCGGTTCCAGTCCCAGGTGGCCGCGCGGCCGCAGGTGAACCAGCTCAAGGGCGCCGGGGCGCTGGACTGGGGCATGCAGAGCAGGCTGGCCCGGGTCTTCAACCCGGCCACCAACCGCGCCGTCATGCTGGCGATCGACCACGGCTACTTCCAGGGACCGACCACCGGCCTGGAACGGGTGGACCTGTCGATCGTGCCACTGCTGGGCTTCGCCGACGCGCTGATGACCACCCGCGGCATGGTGCGCTCGACGATCCCGCCGACCAGCGGCGTGCCGATCGTGCTGCGCGCCAGCGGCGGTCCCAGCATCCTGAAGGAACTGTCCGATGAGCAGGTCGCCGTCGCCATGGACGACGCGGTCCGGCTGAACGCCGCGGCGGTCGCCGTGCAGGTCTTCATCGGCGGCGAGAACGAGACCCAGTCCGTGCACAACATGACCCGGCTGGTCGACGAGGGCCAGCGGGCCGGCATTCCGGTGCTCGCGGTCACCGCGGTCGGCCGGGAGCTCACCCGGGACGCGCGCTACCTGCGGCTCGCGGTCCGGATCTGCGCCGAACTCGGCGCTCACGTGGTGAAGACGTACTACTGCGACGACGGCTTCGACACCGTCACCGCGGCCTGCCCGGTGCCGGTCGTCATGGCGGGCGGCAAGAAGCTGCCCGAACTGGACGCGCTGGCCATGGCGCACAACGCCATCGAGAACGGCGCGGCCGGCGTCGACATGGGCCGCAACATCTTCCAGAGCGACAACCCCGTCGCCATGATCCGCGCGATCCGTGCAGTGGTGCACGAGTCAGCCAAGCCATCCCGCGCCTACGAGGAGTTCGTACGGCCTGTCCTGCACGGCCATTAAAGCGGAGCAGTACCCCCATCAAGGAGGCAAGACCATGGCCGAATCCACGACGTCAGCGGGCGTGAGCCCTCCTGGCAGCGCGACCCTGAAAAAGGGCGTGATCACGCTGCCCGGCGTGCTGATGCAGTCCGTCACCAGCATCGCCCCGGCGATCGCCGGCATGTTCACCATCCCGTTCATCGTGCTGAACGCCGGGATCGCCGCGCCTCTGGCGTACTTCGGCGCGTTCATCATCGCGCTGTTCCTCGGCTTCTCGCTGTCGCAGTTCAGCAAGCACCTGTCCTCGACCGGGAGTTATTACACGTTCGTGTCCCGGTCGCTGGGCGGACGCTGGGGCTTCCTGGTCGCCTGGGTGTACCTGCTGTTCTACCCGGTGGTGATTGCGCAGGTCGGCTCCTTCATGGGGTCAACCCTGCAGTCGACGCTCAAGGCGGAGTACAACATCACCTTCGAGTGGTGGTGGTTCATGGTCTTCCTGATCCTGTTCGTCGGCTACACCGCCTGGCGCGGGGTCGAGTTGTCGGTGAGGTTGCTCATCGTCCTTGGCATCTTCGAGGCGCTGACCGTCCTCGCCCTGGCCATCAACGGCTTCGCTAGCCCCGGCCCCGGCGGGGTGAACCTCCACTGGCTGACGTTCAACAACGCGCACGGCATCTTCCTCGGCGTGGTCTTCGCGATCTTCGCGATCACCGGGTGGGACGCGGCCGCGCCGCTCGCCGAGGAGAGCGCCAACCCGAAGCGCACCGTTCCCCGGGCCGTCATGGGCTCGATCCTGATCATGGGCGTGTTCCTGGTCCTGGTTTCCTGGGGCCAGACCAGCGGCTGGGGCACCAGCCGGCTGACCTCATTCGCCAGCTCGGCCCAGCTCCCGGCGTTCGTGCTGGGCCAGCGGTTCTGGGGCGGCGCCTGGTGGATCGTGCTGCTCGCGCTGTTCAACTCCGCGATCGCGGTCTCGATCGCGTGCACGAACGCGTCGACGAGGTTCCTGTACGGCATGGCCCGGGCCAAGGCGCTGCCGTCCTTCCTGCTCAAGATCAACGACCGGTACAAGACGCCGACCAACGCGGTGCTCACCCAGACCGGCATCAACGTGGCGCTCGGCCTGATCCTGCCGCTCGTCATCGGCGTCGCGAACGTCTACAACGTGACCGGCACCTGGTTCACGTTCGCGCTGGCGTTCGTCTACATCGTCGCGAACGTCGGGCTCTACCTCTTCTACAAGCGCGAGCACGCGGACGAGTTCAGCGTGTGGAAGCACATCGTGGTCCCGGCGGTCGGGAGCCTCGCGCTGATCGTGGTGGTCTACTACTCGGTCAACCCGCTGCCCGCGTGGCCGGTGTCGCTGGCGCCGTTCATCGTGCTGGGCTGGCTGGCGGTCGGCGTGATCGTGGTGTTCGCCGTCTACCGTGGCCGCCGGTCCGGCGACCTCAAGCTGGCCGGCATAGCCATGGGCGAGGCCGTCGAGGAAGCGATCGAGGAGCGCGTCCGCGCCAACCCCGGCGAACTCCCGCCCCCCGGCGAAGATCGCTAGCACCGCTACGGCCAGCCGCGACCGGCACTATCGGTTCGCTTTTGTCCGCAGGTTGCCGGACTGAAGCGAACCACTAACGCGGCTGGCCGTAACCGGGGCCCTGCGGCTGGTCTTCGGGCGGCTGGTCATAACCCGGCTGGCCGTAACCGGGCTGGTCGTAACCGGGCGGCTGGCCGTAGCCCGGGGGCTGGCCGTAGCCCGGCGGCTGACCGTAACCGGGCGGCTGACCGTAACCGGGCGGCTGACCGTAACCCGGCGGCTGCTGGCCGTAGGCCATGGGCGCGGCGTTCAGCCGGGAACGGTCGCGGAAGAACCGGACGACCATGAGGATCGGCAGGATGAACACGTAGAAGAAGAAAAAGTAGTGGCCGCCCTTGAAGAAGAGCAGAAGGTACAGGCCGTAGATGGTGAAGGCCGCTCCGAGGATGCCGTTCCAGATCCTCAGCGTGGTGCCCCGACGGCTGCCGATGCCGGCCATGACGAGCATCGCGATGCCGCTGACGATGAGGAAGACCTCGTAGATGTGGAACACGTCGGCACCCCGCTGTCTGTGCATCCCTCCCGTGGCTCGGAAGGTAAGGCATTGGAACACACGGCAGGGGGACGCAGTAGGTCTATTTGCTCAAATGATGCCATCAGGCGCGGGTGGGCCGACGTCTGGCTCGGTCTCCGGCAGCAAGCGCTGGCCCTTCCTGCGGGCCCGGTACGCGATCGTCCCCACGCTGACCCAGCCCACGGCGATCGAGAGCCAGAAGCTGACCAGGCGGTAGGCGAGCGCCGCCGAGATCGCGGGAATGCGGGCGACGCCGTAGGCGGACAGGATGACCGCGAGGCTGCCCTCGACGATGCCGAGCCCGCCGGGAACGATCGGGAGCGCGCTGGCGGCCTGAGCGGCACCGTACGCCAGCAGCACGCCACCCCAGGGAACCCTTGCGTGAATGGCGCCGAAGCTGCAGATCAAGCACAGAAAATCGCACGCCCACACGCCGGAGGCAATGACCACGACCGTAACCGTCGACCGCGCGTCGAGCGGGATCTCCCGCATCCGCGCGAGCGCCGCGTCGATGCGCACGCAGCGGTCCTCCCGAGGGTGCCCGGTGACGCGCTGTGCGGCGCGCACCAGCACGCCGACAAGCCGCAGCACCAGGTCCCGGCGGACCAGGACCGCCAGCCCGCCGATGACGATCACGGCGCCGACCGCGGCGACCCCGGCGCCGCCGACGCTGGCGCTGGCGAGCATCGCCACGAGCACGCCGACCAGCAACAGCAGCGCCATGCTGACCGCCTGCGCGATCAGCACCGTGAAGACGCACCACCCGGCGCTGGCTTCGCTCGCGCCGCGCTGCCGGTAGTACCGGTACCGGTAGACGCAGGACAGGGCGGGCCCGGCCGGCACCGTGTTCGCGATGGCCTCGTTGGCCAGGCTGAGCGCCACCAGGCCGGGCAGCGGCATGCGCGTGCCCGCGGCATGCAGCACGCGGTGCTGCAGCAGGCCGAAGCCAGCCAGCGACGTGCCCTCGGCCAGCACCGAGGCAACGATCCAGCCGGCGGCGAGGTGATGGAACTCGTGCCGCGCGGCGACGAGATCACCCCGCTGGCCGAACAGTATGACCAGAACGGCGACGCCCAGCGCCACGCCGATCACGTAGCGGGCTATGGTTCCCGCGCCGCGCCCAGGTTTGGGCGCCGCGAGATCATAGGCCACAGATTCAAATTAACCACCGCTGGTGGGAAAACGCGATGAAAACCTTATAAGGGGCCGTTACGCGACGCCCCGTGGCCGGCCGGGTGAGCGACGGCGGGACGAGCCAGCGAGTGACGAGAGGGGCCGCAGGACGTGGCACAGGAATTCGGCGGCCGGATCGGCCGGGACTGGCGTGACTCCGAACCCTGGTGGCCGCCGGAGCCGGCCCCGCCGCCCGGGTCGCCCAACGCGCTTCTCGTTGTTCTCGACGACGTCGGCTACGCGCAGCTGGGCTGCTACGGCTCCGACATCGAGACGCCGGTGATCGACGGCCTGGCGGCCGGCGGGGTCAGGCTCGCGAACTTCCACACGACGTCGCTGTGCTCGCCGACCCGGGCCTGCCTGCTGACCGGCCGCAACCACCACCGCAGCGGCATGGGCCGGGTGGCCGACCTGGCGATCGGCTATCCCGGCTACTGGGGCAAGCCACCGCGCGAAAACGGCTACCTGTCCGAGATCCTGCGCGCGGCCGGCTACGCGAGCTACGCCGTCGGCAAGTGGCACCTGTCCCCCGAGGACGAGACGAACATGGCCGCGTCGCGTGCCACCTGGCCGCTGGCCAGGGGCTTCGACCGCTGGTACGGCTTCCACGGCGGCGAGACCGACCAGTTCGTGCCCGCCCTGTACCACGACAACCACTCGGTCCGGCCGCCCGCGTCGATGCAGGATGGCTACCACCTCACCGAGGACCTGGCCGACCACGCGATCGAGTTCCTGGCGGACCTGCGCGCGGTCGACCCCGGCAAGCCGTTCTTTCTCTACCTGGCGACCGGCGCCTGCCACTCCCCGCACCAGCCGCCGACGCGCTGGCGGGAACGCTACCGCGGGCGGTTCGACCTGGGCTGGGATGCCTGGCGCGAGCAGACGTTCGTCCGCCAGCTTTCCGCGGGCCTGGTCCCGCCATCGACGGCGCTGTCCCCGCGCCCGGATTGGGTTCCGGCCTGGGATTCTCTCAGCCACCCGGAACGTACCGTCGCGGCCCGGTTGATGGAGTGCTTCGCCGGGTTTCTCTCGCACGCCGACGAGCAGATCGGCCGGGTGCTCGGCTTCCTTGCCGACACCGGCGACCTGGACAACACGATCGTGGTCGTGGTCTCCGACAACGGGGCGAGCGCCGAAGGCGGCGCCACCGGCTCGATCAACGACGTCCGCATGGTCAACCTCGATCCCGCGTCCGGAGAGGAGATGTTCGCCAGAATCGCCGAGATCGGCGGGCCCTTCACGCACAACAACTACCCGTGGGGCTGGACCATGGCAGGGAACACGCCGTTCCGGCGGTGGAAGCGCGAGGTGCACGAGGGCGGCGTCGCCGATCCGTGCATCGTCTCGTGGGCGCGCGGGTCCCTGGACGGCGGCGCGATCCGCGGCCAGTTCACGCACGCGATCGACGTCACCCCGACGCTGCTGGAGCTCGCGGGGATCGACTGCCCGGCCGAGATCGACGGCGTGGCGCAGACCGCGGTCGACGGCGTGAGTTTCGGCTACCTGCTCGGCGCTCGGGGTGAGCGCGCCGCCGAGCGGCACACCACGCAGTACTTCGAGATGTTCGGCTCGCGGGCCATCTACCAAAGCGGCTGGAAGGCGGTGTCGTTCCACCCGGTCGGGCCGCTGTACGACGACCAGGACCCGAACGCACCGTTCGGGGCGGACGTCTGGGAGCTGTACCACGTCGCGGAGGACCTCTCGGAGACCCGGGACCTAGCGGCGCAGCGCCCCGAGTTGCTGAGCCGGCTCATCGACCTGTGGTGGGCCGAGGCGGAGCGCAACCAGGTGCTGCCGCTCGACAACAGGGTGCTGTGGGCCCTGGTGCACCCCAAGCCCGATCACCGGCCGACGCGCGAGGTGTTTCGTTACTTCCCCGGCGCGGCCCAGGTGCCGGAGTCGGTCGCGGTGAACGTGCGGAACCGCTCGCACGCGCTGATCGTCGACGTGATGATCCCGGAGTCCGGGCCCGCCGACGGCGTGCTGCTCGCGCTCGGGTCAGCGCTCGGCGGGTGGTCGCTGCACATCCTCGGCGGCCGGGCCCGCTACGTGCACAACCTGTACGGGAAGGAGCGGCACACCGTCGAGTCGGCCGCGCCGGTCCCGCCGGGCGAGCACCGCATCGAGTTCGCCTTCACCAAGGACGAGGGCCTGGGCGGCACCGGCGTGCTGAGCTGCGACGGGCGGGAGACCGCGCGCGGGGTGATCCCCCGGTTCACGCCGTCCGGGTTCAACGGCGTCGGCGCGGGGCTCACCTGCGGCTACGAGTGGGGGCCGGCGATCGGCACCGGCTACACCGCGCCGTTCCCGTTCCGCGGCACGATCCGCAGCGCCCGGGTGGAGACGCGCGGCCCCGTCGTCCGCGACCCGCTGGCCGAACTCGAGGCCATCCTGTCCGAGCAGTGACCTGGCGCTTTTGACAGCCGCGGGGCGCCGATGAACCCAGGCGCCAGCGGGCCCGTGATAACTACTGCACCTCGGCGGACAGCACCGTGGCCGGGCCGGTGGACCTGCCGACGATCGCCAGGTAACGCAGCGCCTGCGCGTAGGAGCCGACGAGGCTGGCCTCGCAGTACGGGAGCCCGTTCTGCCGACAGAACTCCATGATCAGAGGCTGGGAGCGGCGCAGGGCGGGACGCGGCATCGACGGGAACAGGTGGTGCTCGATCTGGTAGTTAAGGCCACCGAGGGCGAGATCGGTGAGCCAGCCGCCTCGGACGTTACGGGAGGTGAGCACCTGCCGGCGCAGGAAGTCGCTGCGATCGCCTGGGCTCAGGATCGGCATGCCCTTGTGGTTCGGGGCGAAGGCGGCGCCCAGATACACGCCGAACACCCCCTGCTGAACAAGGATGAACACGACGGCCTTCACCGGTGAGAGCACCAGGAACACCGCGGTGAGGTAGCCAACGAAGTGGATGCCGAGCAGGGCCGCCTCCGCTGGCCTGGCACCGGAATCCCGGCTGGCCAGCGAGCGCACGCCCGCGACGTGCACGCTGAGCGCCTCGCCGATCAGCATCGGGAAGAACAGGTACGCCTGGTAGCGGAACACCGCACGGGACCAGCCCCGGCTGGCGCGCGCCTGTGTTTCGGTGAACGCCAGCACGCGCATCCCGATGTCCGGATCCGCCCCCTCGGTGTTGGGGTGGGCGTGATGGCGGTTGTGCTTGTCGACCCACCATCCGTAGCTGAGCCCGATGCCCAGATTGCCGACCAGCACGCCGAGGATGCGGCTGACCCGCCGCGAACCGGAGATCTGCCGGTGCCCGGCGTCGTGGCCAAGGAACCCGAGCTGGGTAAACATGACGCCCAGGAACACGGCCACCGCGAGCTGCCACCAAGAGTCACCCACCAGCACGAAGGCGCCCCAGCCGGCCGCCAGCAGGGCAACTACGACCGCGATCCGCCAGGTGTAGCTCCAGCGCCGCCGTTCCAGCAGGCCGGCCTGCTTCACCTGACGGGACAGCTCGGCGTAGTCGGACCCGCGCTGCGGCTGCGGTGGCGCCGACGCCACCTGGGACGGCGCGGCCGTGAAGCCCGCTTCTTGCTGCTCTGGCATCGAACCGCTCCCGGAGGCACATCGTTGGCTGGGCAGGAAGATGTGCCGCCAGGGTCTTGAGCGGCCTGCGTCCAGTCTAGACGTGCCAGCTGATCACGGGTTTAACGGAGTCTGTCTGCGGGCCGTGGGGTTAGTGATGATCAGGACAGCGTGGGGCCATCCCGCCCGGGCAGTAACCGGCGGGCGCGAGAGCATAGGGGGATGGAGGTGAGCCGGGGGGACGGCAGCGTGATCGCCGTCGAGGTTGCTGGCGAGCCGGACGGGGTGCCGGTTCTGCTGTGCCACGGGCTGGCCGATTCGCGCCTGTCGGCACACCAGTTCACCCACGTCGCTGCCGAACTGGGCTTGCGCGTGATCGCGCCGGACCGGCCTGGATCCGGAGGGAGCGATCCTCGCCGGCTGCGTAGGCTCGCGGACTGGGCGCAGGACGCGGAGCTTGTTCTTGACGCCATGCGGGTCGAATCCGCGGCCGTGGCGGGCATCTCGGCTGGCGGCCCGTTCGCGGCGGCGTGCGCGGCCACGATTCCCGGCCGCGTGCGCAGCCTCACCCTCATCTCGGCGCTGGGGCCCCCGGTCTGGCCGATCGGCGGGATGGCGACCGGCGAGCGGCTGTCTCTCGAGGTGGCCAGGCGTGCTCCCGCCTTCGGCGGCTGGTTCCTCGGCCGGCTCGCCGCGCTGGCCCGTGGCAACCCGCGGATGTTCCTGCGCCTCGCGACCAGCGAGCTGCCCGGCGTCGACCGCCGGGCGATCGGCGAGCCCGACATGCGTGATGCCTTCCTCGCCAACTACACCGAGGCGTTCCGCCGCGGCACCCAGGGCGTCGCCCAGGACCTGCGGGTGCTGAGCCAGCCCTGGGGTTTCCAGCTCGCCGCGATCAGGGTGCCGACCTCGGTTCACCACGGGGAGGCGGATACCACGGTCCCGGCCGAGCACGCCCGGCTGTACGCCCAGGCGATACCGGGCGCACAGCTTCACCTGCATCCCGGTCACGGGCACTTCTCGATCCTGACGGCGGCCCGGGAGATGCTCGCCCCGATCCGCGGGCCGCAGCATGGGTGATGATTTTGCAGGCCGCAGCGTGGGTGATGATAAGGACATGTCGGCTGCGGAGTTCACGAATGCACACCCGGCGCTGGCCGAGTTCTGGCATCCGGTGGCGCTGTCCTGCGACCTCGGCGAGGAACCGGTCCCCGTCCGGCTGGCCGGCCAGGGCTGGGCACTGGCCCGCATCGGCGGCGGCCTTGTGGCGTTCGCCGACGCCTGCCCGCACCGGCGGGCGCGGCTGTCGGCCGGGTCCGTCAGCGACGGCACGCTCCAGTGCATGTACCACGGATGGCGATTCGCTGCCGATGGCCGGTGCGTCGACATCCCGGCGCTTGGCGACGCCGCGCAGATCCCGGCGCGCGCTGCGCTGCTCCGCGCGGCCGAGGTCACCGAGCATGACGGCCTGGTGTGGCTGGCTCCGCTGCCGCCGCGCGCTGCGCTGCCGGAGCTGGCGCCGGGCGGGGCGCTCGAGGGCGAGGGCGTCGCCACCGTGCGGCTGCCGGTCCTGCGGGTCGAGGCCAACGCCGCGATGCTGGTCGACAACTTTCTCGACGAGGCGCACCTGCCGTTCGTGCACGCGGCCACGATCGGCGGCGCGGGCCCGGAAACCATTCCGCGGGCGGACGTGGCACGCCATGGCCTGTCGTTCACTGCGGTTCGCGAGCACACGTTCACCAACCTCACCGACCCGGCCGTCCGCGACGGTTCCCGGCCCGCGGTCCAGCGGCGCCGGATGACCTACCGGTATCAGGCGCCGCTGGCGGCGACCCTGCTCCTGGAGTTCCTCGACGCCGGAGGGTGGCAGTTCCTGACGTTCGTCGTCACGCCCGAGGACGAGCGGACCTGCGCCGTGTACCAGACCGTGACCGGTCCGGGCCTGGCCGACCCGGAACAGGCGGACAGCGCGGCGAAGTACGAGATGACGATCTTCGAGGAGGACCTGGACCTGCAGCGGCGGGCGCTGTCTGGCCTGGAGTTCCCGCTCGACCCAGCGGCCGAGCTGCACACCAGGGCCGACCGGGTCTCGGTGGAGTTCCGCCGGGTGCTCGCCTCCGCCGTCGGCGCCCCGGCGGCCTAGCCGCAGCCGCCGCACCGGAGCGGGCCGGCAGTGAGAGGTCAGCGCTGGTCGAGCATGCGCTCGAGCAGCGTCGCCAGGCGGCGCCCTTCGGCCGGGGTGAGCGCGCTGGTCATGGGCGACAGGGACTGTGCGGCCTGGGCCACGCCTCGTTCGGCGAGCCGCATTCCGCTCGGGGCGAGGAACACGTCTACGCCGCGGCCGTCGTGCGGGTTGGGCGCCCGCTGCAGGAGGCCCCGCTTCTCGGCGCGGTCGACCAGGCCGGAGACGGTCGACTTATCCAGGCCGAGGAAGTTCGTCAGCTCGCTCATCTTGACGCGCCGGTCGCGGAGGATGGCGAGCACACGCAGCTGGGTCAGGGAGAGGTCGTGCTCGGCGGCGATCCTGTTCAGCGCGGCCATCGTGGCGAACGACGTCATGACCAGAGCGTCGACCAGTTCCTGCTGGCTGGCTGCGGCCTGCTCGGCTGCCGGATCGGTGGGTGCCATGCCCAAAGCCTAGTTGACCTAGTTGGTAATCACAACTATTCTTGTTGGTACTACAAACTAATTTTGGAGGTCATCGTGAAAGCCGCAGTCGTTTCCGCGTTCGACGCCCCGCCCAGCTACGGGGACTTCCCTGACCCGGCACCGGCCGGTGACGACGAGATCGTCGTCGACGTGCTCGCGGCCGGGCTGCATCCGCGTGTCCGATCACAAGCCAGCGGGTCGCACTACACCAGTACCGGTGTACTGCCGCTGGTGCCGGGGGTTGACGGCGTGGGACGCGGCACCGACGGGCTGGTGCGCTACTTCGTCCTGTCCGACACGACGCTCGGCTCCATGGCCGAGCGGACCGTCATCGACACGCGCCGCAGCATCGTCCTGCCGGACGGCACGGATCCCGTGGCGGTTGCCGCCGCGATGAACCCGGCGATGGCCTCCTGGGTGGCGCTGCGGCAGCGGGTCCAGTTTCAGGCCGGGCAGAGCGTGCTCGTGCTCGGCGCCGGCAACGCCGGCCAGATTGCCGTCCAGGTCGCGAAGCTGCTGGGCGCGAGCCGGATCGTCGTCGCGGGGCGCCTTCACACCGGGGTGGCGGCCGGGCTCCGGGCGGCCGGAGCGGCCGACACCGTGTCGCTCGACGGGGAGCTTGACGTCGCTGCCACGCGGATCGGCGAGGTCGCGAGCGACGTGGACGTGGTACTCGACTACCTGTGGGGCGAGCCCACAGCCGCCGCCATGGTCGCCGTCATCACCGCCCGCGCCGACCGCAGCAAGCCGCTCACCTGGGTCGAGATCGGCTCCGTGGCCGGCCCGACCGCCGCGATCCCCTCGGCCGCGTTGCGCGCAGCCCGGCTGACGGTCATCGGCAGCGGCCAGGGATCGGTCGGCGGGCACGAGTACCTCGCCGAGCTTCCGGCCCTGGCCGAGGCGATCGCCGCGGGCAGGATCGACGTCGACGCCCGGGCGGTGCCGCTCGCCGACGTCGAGCAGGCGTGGGCCGACACCGGCGCATCCCATCGCATCGTCCTCACCCCGTAGTCGCAGCGCCGGGCGGATGCGTCGCGGAAGGTAGCAACGCCGACGGTACGGGCCCGCGCCTCTGCATCGTCAACACGCTGTCGTGCCGAGAAGCGGTCGCTTCTGATGGCAGCCGTGGCGTCAGGCGCGGCGGGCGGTCACGAGCCAGGCGGCGGCCTGGACCCACACTCCATCGCCGTGCTGATGCCCGGCATATTCGGCGGCGAGAGCAGCAAATACCTGCTCGGCCAGCGCCTTGTCGTGAAGGCTAGCCGCGAGCGCGCGTATCGTGGGCATGCCGCGAACGTATCTCATTACTTCCAGGACGTCGGCTCCTACCCAGGCCAGCTCGCTCAGCGCGTCAATTCGGATATCCCTCCAGCTGCTGGCGGACAGCAGTCTGGTGACGCGCTGTGAGTCGAAGAAAAGATCACCGACTGCCGAGCTTGGCAACTTTACATGATCCCGGAAGGCACGAATCGGAATGGAGAGGAGCTCGTTGTGCGTATCGGCCTGCCAGCACAGAAACGCGAGCCGACCGCTAGGGCGTACTGCTTGAGCGATGCTTGTGAAGGCTGCGGCAGGATCGTCGAAGAACATGACGCCAAAGCTGCTGATTACCACGTCGCAGGAATATTCACGCAACGGGCACGCCTGGGCGTCACCTTGCAGGAAGCTCACGTTAGGCACCCGGGCTTGGGTAGCAAGCTGATAGGCGACCTCCAGCATGGGGGCGGACAGGTCGAGGCCGACAGCGAAGCCGCCTGAGTCATGCCGGGCGCCGTCGGCCGCCCGCGCGGCCGCTATCGTCGTCTCGCCGCAGCCGGATCCGATGTCCAGAATCCGCTCGCCGGGCGAGATGCCGACCGCACTGAAAAGATGCGGGGTGAGACGCTCGTGCTCAGCCAGGTGCCGTTCGCGATTAGCAGCCCAGTACTGGCCCGTCTCGCCGTTCCAGCGCTTAACTTGCGCGACGTTGGGCACGTTCTTCTTCTCTGCCACTTCGTTACCATCCTCGGCCTCGCCGCTGCCGACCTGGCTGCCCGGACCATTGCATCATCCGCATTGGCGGCAGATGGCTGCCTTCGTAGGGCCAGACTGCTGGCCGGAACGGTGAGGCCGCCGGCCAGCAGGACTGCGCTGCTTACGCATGCACGACCTGGAATAGTGCAAATGCCCCTATTCCTACCGCGACTATTACTGCGATGAGCAGCACTCGTAGCGCTATGCGCCAGAACACCACGATGCCCACGGCGAGGAGCACAAGGGCAATTCTGGCGTTGTCGACTTCCTGGCCAGTTGCTTGGGTGACGAACATCTTCCCTCCTGACTGCCGCCATCCAGGTGGGTCAGGCTGAAGGGAAGTGATCGCCTGGCCGTGACGGTTGCATTCCGTCAGCAGGTCGGTAACATCGTCTTCAGCGCTGACCCGCTTTGCGAGAGCTGGGTTTCGGTGTCTTGGCACGGTCGATGTCGTACCATCGGCCGTGCTTCATCTCTGTGGGTCACCGAAAATGTGGCTGACCCGGCCACCGCATGTTGCAACGGGTGCTGTGGCCCCAGTCGGCCTCGCTGCCGATCTCACTGCTGATCGGCCATAGGCGCCTCCTCTCTGCCGCCCATGATCGTCTAGCGGCGACTGATCCGCGTGGCCGTGTGCCACCCGCTTACCTCTATCTCGAAGAGGTCTTGAGGACGCTGCCTTCGTTCTGCTTCAATGGTGACCTCGCCATGGCTAACTGGCAAGTGCCAATTAAGCTTGGCAAATGACGCCTCGCCCAGCGGGCAGCGGCCTTCGCCCGCTCCGGATCTGATGTGTTGTGTTGCACTAGACGCCCATAGAAAGGGGCGTGGCTGAAGTGCCGACCGCAAGCAGTAACCCCACGATCCGCCGCCGCGAACTCGGAGCAATGCTCAAATCTCTCAGGTCCGCGAAAGGCTGGACCGTCAACAGCGTTGCCGAGAAGCTGCAGGTCAGCCCATCTAAGGTTAGCCGCCTCGAGAACGGTCTCCGCGGCGTCGGCGCTGGGGACATAAGCAACTTGTGCGACCTGTACGACGTCTACGGTGAGCAACGGCAGCACCTGACCGAACTCGCCCGCGCGAGCAGGCAGCGGGCGCGGTGGCAACCGCTAGGATTGCCTTACTCCATCTATATTGGTCTCGAGGCGGACGCTGCATCCATCAGCGACTACGGCCTCGGCATCATGCCAGGGCTGCTGCAGACCCCTGACTACGCACGTGCAGTGGTCCGTGCGGCCGTGCCGAGATGGGTTCCCGATGTCGTCAAGCAGCGGGTAGAAGGACGCATGCTGCGGCAGCAGCTCCTGTTTTCCGAGGATCCGCCCCGCTTCGAGGCTGTCGTGGACGAATCAGTTCTGCACCGGGTCGTCGGCAGCCGAGCAGTCATGCGTGCCCAGCTACAGCGGCTGCTGGAGCTGGCCGACCTGCCCAGCGTGACGCTGCAGGTTATCCCCTACGGCGCCGGAGCCCTCCCAGCCGGGAACAACAAGTTCATTATCCTGAGGTTCGCGGAGCCAGCCGTCGCAGATGTCGTGTACGTCGAAGGCCTCACTCGCGATGAGTACCTCAAAGATCGCCACGAAGTCGAGGTCTATAACACGACTTTCAGGACATTGGCCCATTTGGCCGCCAGCCCGCATGAGACGCGTGAGATCATCTCGGCGCAACTAGTGAACTACGCTGCTGCCTCAGGGTAACTGCGCCAACACTCTGGGTAACATGCGCCATGGAGAGAGCTAGCTGACTACTCGAAGAAGGCAGACAAGCTATATGTCACCAGATAGTGCATCGCAGATCGACCACTTCTCATGGCGCAGAGCTAGCTTCTGCGCATCCAACGAATGCGTCGAGGTCGCGCCGCACGATGGTATGATCCTTATGCGCGACTCTAAGGAGTCTCGTGGGCATATGCTCCGGTATACCGCCCAGGAATGGCAGTCCTTTCTTCGGGGCGTGAAAGCTGGCGAATTCGACGACTTGGCTACATGACCTGTCGTTACGCTGATGCCGGGACGGCGGAGGCTCAAGACCAGCCGTTACATACACCTCCGCTGGAACGACCGGCATCCGCCGACCAGGCCGTTCCAATTGCGAGCGGTTGCCGACTGACAGTCTGACGGCTCTGCCCGACTGGTCCGCTCCAATGCTTCTGCCGCATATGGCGCGCGTCAGGTCGGCCAGGATCGGCCGCCGGACCCGTGCCAGCGACGGACACCGTCGGTCGGCTTCGAGTGCGACGGGGTGATCTTCGTCTTGGCCGCGAGTTCCGCCCGGAGGCTTCTGGCGTTTCGTCGTCCCGACGGTCGAACTCCAGACACGACCGGATTCAAGCTGGAGTCGCTTATGGGCACGCACCGGACCTCGGTCTATCTCTCTGGCTGGGACTACAACCGTCTCCTACAGGAAGATCCTGCTCAGCCCCGGATCTCCGCTCTGCCAGCAACCCTCACGCTGCAAGAGGAAACCGATCCCCGATACCGCCTCCGTGGCTCGCTCTCTCATCATGCTGACCCACCCGAATCCGCGAGAGATGCCTCGAATCCGGCGAAGTAACGCGGTGCTCCGGACAAGGTTGCGAGCATGTGCGCGTGGGATCCATCACGCGCGAAGACATCGAGGCCGCAGTGCGCACCGCCTGGGCTCGCGATACCTGCGATCCGGTCGACGCCGATGACTGGTCCCCCGCGAACCCCGCCCGAGGCCAGTGCGGGACGACCGCGCTCACCATCAACGACCTGCTCGGCGGCGAACTGCTGGTGGCCGAGGTGCTCCGTGCTGATGGCAGCCGGCAAGGAGTCCACTGGTGGAATCGCCTTCCGGACGGAACCGAGATAGACCTGACCCGCGAGCAGTTCACCAGCCACGAAGTGATTCAGCAGCCACGCGCCATGCCGCGGCCGTCCGAACTGCCCAAGCGCGCAGCCAAGCAGTACCTCACACTGAAACACCGCGTACTTCATGCCCTCGGCGTGACCGACGGCGGTGACAACCGCTAACCACGGCCCATCCGATTTGTGGACTGGACGTCGTCGTGGCCGCGTTCGACCGGCCGCGTGGACAGGCCGGGGGTGGACCGGTCGCGCCGCGGCACGCCTGTGGTCAGCCGAGCGGAATGCTGCTGCCAGGAACCGGGGTCAGCGGCTGGCCCGTCACCGGCCATCCGGAGGGCAGCCAGACCAGCGGCCGGATCTGCACCCACGGGTCGCCGTTCTCGAAGGCGTCGTAGTAGTGGTAGACGAGGTAGGACCGGGAGCCGTCGGTGTAGACCGACGACGATCCTGGGCCGATCATCCCTTCGTCGCTGCCCTGCAGTTCCATGCCGCCGGAGTTCATCATGGCCGTGCCGGCCGGGTCGACGTAGGGCCCGGTCACTGTCGGGGACCGGCCGACCATGATGCGGTAGGTGCTGCCGATGCCGGCACAGCAGGTGTCGAACGACACGATCAGGTAGTAGTAGCCGTCGTGGTAGGTGATGCCCGCGCCCTCCTCGGCGTCGGGCGCGGGTCGCTGAGCCAGCGGGTAGATGGTGGGTGAGGTGCTGGCCGGTTCCCCGGTCGCCGCGTCCAGCGCTATGAGCTTTATCCCGCTCCAGTAGGAGCCGAACACCAGCCACTTGCCCCCGCTCGCCGTGCTGACCAGCGACGGGTCAATGGCGTTGTAGTCGTCGCTGGTGGTGCTGCGGAAGACCAGACCGCGGTCGGTCCAGTGGTAGCGCGGGCTGCGGGGATCGAGCGTCGGCGTGGTGGCCAGGCCGATCACGGAGTTGTTCGAGCCGAAGCTGGAGCCGGCGTAGTAGAGGTGCCACAGGCCGTTGAAGAACGAGATGTCCGGCGCCCACAGGTTGGGAATGTTGCCCAGCGCCGTGGTGATCCACGCGGGTTTGGTGGCGAAGACTGTCCCGGTGTAAGCCCACTGGCGCAGGTTGCGGGAGGTCCGGATCTGGATGTTGCCGTTGCCGATCACGCCCGCCGGGTCCCCGGTCGAGAACAGGTAGTACGTGCCGCCCTCCCGGGCCATGCTCGGATCGTGCACGAAGATGTAGGGGCTGGGAATGCCCGCCGCCTTCGCGCCGGCCGCCGACCCGGTGGTCGTTGCATCGCTCCGGGCCACCGTGTCGGGCGCCGCGGCCACGCTGCCGCCTACGAGCAGCGCTCCCGCCAGCGCCAGTGCGCCGATGAGGGCAACCCGGCTCAGCGATGTCCTGCCCATGCCAGTCTTCATCGAGCCTCCGCAGGGCGATCGGCATGAGCGAACGTTCGCTCATGATTTCTTGCAATTTTAGGCGTTTTATAAGCATCTTGTCCAGGAATAGATCGTGCTATGGCCGCGGTTGCGTGGCCGTGATTCTCCGCGTGACCGTGATCCTCGGGGTGACGGTGGCTCTCGCGGTGGCCGTCAACTTGCTCCGGACGGCAAGGCAACCGAATGGGGCGCCGGGTGCTTCAAAGCAGTCATGACCACCTCCTTTCGGCTCCGGCTATGACTACGGCACAGAGCGATGACTTCGCCGCCTACGCGACTGCCAGCATCCCGTCCTTACGCCGGCTGGCCCTGCTGCTGTGCCGGAACTGGCATGACGCCGACGACCTCGTCCAGGCAGCGCTGTCTAAGCTGTGCCAGCACTGGTACCGGGCCGCCGCGGCTGACAGCACCGATGCTTACGTCCGCGCCATCCTCGTCCGGGAGTTTGTCCGGGGACGGCGAACAGCCTGGGCACGGCGGGTGAGAGTTACCGACCAGCCGCCTGAGATCCGGGCTCCGGTGGCGGACCTGGATGCCCTGCTGGACCTGCAAGCTGCCATGACGGTCCTCGCGCCGCGGCAGCGCGCCGTGCTGGTGCTCCGGTATTACTGCGACCTCGACGTAACCCAGACCGCTCAGGCGCTCGGCTGTACTCCCGGCACGATCAAGAGCCAGACCGCCAAAGCCCTTTCCACCCTCCGGCGCACTCTGGCGCACAGCCCAGAGCCCGCTACCACCATCCAGCCCGTCACAGCCCAGGCAGCGGGCCGGACCGATTGCTCGGACGAGGTGCCCGGCCATGCTTGAGGACAACCTGAAGACGCTCTTCACCCGTGAAGCCGAAGCGGACCAGCCGCCGTCGCACATCAGCGTGCCCGCCGCTGGTCGCAGAGCCCGGCAGCGGCTGCGCCGACGGCGCGCAGTCACGATCGGCAGCCCCGTCCTTGCCGCCGCCGCGGTCATCGCGGTGATCGCTACCTCGATCACCCTCGCCGGCGGTGGCGAGAGAAACCCGCGCCCGACGGCGCCGGAGATGCCGCTGACCGCGCCGGGCCCTGCCGGGTGGGCGCGCCTTCCGAAAGCCCCAATCGCTCCCCGGAGCGAATACACGGCCGTCTGGACCGGGAAGGAGATGATCGTCTGGGGCGGCTACTCGAACACGACTCAGTACGGCGACGGCGCCGCGTACAACCCGCGGACCCGGACCTGGACGAAGATCGCCGCCAGCCCGCTCGTCGGCCAGGACCTCCCGATGAGCGTTTGGACGGGCAAGGACATGCTCATCTTCGGTGGCTCGGGGACCTCCGGCAGTTCCTCCGATGGCGCCGCATATGACCCTGCAACCAACACCTGGCGCAAGCTGGCGCCGATCCCGCGTTCTCTCGGCGGCAACCTCACGGGGAGCGGCAGCTATGCCGTGTGGACCGGGAAGGTCATGGTGGCGTGGGGTTTCTTCGGGAAACGCGGCGGGACGCATGGCGGCGGCTCGCTGGCCGCTGCGACTTACAACCCGGCGACGAACTCGTGGACGACCGGGACGGTGGCGCCGGCGCAGGCTCCGCTGTTCGGTGACGCCTTCTGGACCGGCAAGGAGATGATCGTCTGGGGGTCGTCCATGGGTTCGCCTAGCCATCTGGGGGGCTTGGCCTACGACCCGGCCACAGGGAAATGGTCGACGCTGCCAGCCTCTCCCCTCGGGAGTGCCGAGCGCGATTCGATGCTGGCCGTATGGACTGGCAGGTACCTGGTCGTGGGTGGGGGTGACAGCGGGGCAGGCCCGCAGAAGGATGCCGCGGCATACGATCCCGTGACCGACAGCTGGATGCGCCTCCCGGAAGCGCCGGTGGGGTTCCACGAGAACGGAACTGCGATCTGGACCGGAGCCTCCATCATCGCGATCGACGACGGAGGCTCTGGTGGCCGCCCGCTCATCCTGAACCTCACCACCAGAAGCTGGTCCCTCGGGCCGAAGGCGCCGGTACCGGGACGGCAAGAAGCCCAGGAGCTCTGGACCGGGTCAGAGGTGCTCGTCTGGGGCGGCGGGGTTTCCGCCGGCAACTCCTGCTGCACGGCGGTCAATCCGGGCTACAGCTACACGCCATAGGCCCTTTTCCGGTGCCCCCGCCGGTCAAGGGCTGGCGGGGGCGCGGCGGGCCGAGCTCTTCCACCCGCCCGGTCAAGGACCGGCGGGGGCGCGGCGGGCCGGGCTCTTCCAGCGGCCGGACGACCGGGACAGCCAGGCGACCGGGACCGAGTAGAGGGCGATCATGGCGTCGACGATCCGCAAGAACGGGAAGAACACGCCGAGCAGCAGCAGCCGTGGCCGCCGCTCGATCAGCGCCACCGCACAGGTGAGCAGGTAGTCAGGCAGCACGACACCGAACAGCACGGTGGTCAGCCGAACGTGTGCGGACACGGGGGCGTAGACGTCGGCGAACCAGGGCCAGCTCGCCGCGCCTCCGGCCAGTTCGGGCACGGCCAGCACCAGCAGCACAAGCGGGAGCAGCGCGAACAGCACGCTGGAGGTGACCAGTTCCAGCAGCAGCAGGGCGAGCATGGCCGTGAACAGGTTCGCCCGGGGCGGGTGCCGCCGCACCGTCTGCCAGAGCCCGACCGCCCACCGCTTGGTCTGCCGGACGTAGTCCCGGAAGTTGTCCGGGTCCTGGGTGACCGCGACCGCGCCGAGGTTGAAGCCGACCTTGCCGAGCCGCTTCTGGTAGACCTCGAACGTCATGTTGAAGTCCTCGATGACCAGCCCGGGCGGGTTCATGTCGATCTTGGGCAGCACCCGGGTCCGGTACAGGCTGGCGAAGCCGGGGACTATGGGCGTTGCGTTGGAGCGCAGGTAGGTCTGGCCGAACTTGAGCGCCCGCTGGCCCACGGTGTAGATCCGGGCGCGGTGGCCCACCAGCACGTTCCCGCTGGGCGACAGCTTCCGGTCCAGGGCGGTGCGAACGCAGCCGGCCACCGCGGCCACCTTGGGGTCGGCGAGCATCGGCAGCGCCGCGCCGAAGTAGCCGGGCTGCACCCGGGTGTCGGCGTCCAGCAGCATCACCAGCGCGAAGCGCCGGACCAGGCCAAACCGCTCGATGGCCTCCTGCAGCGCCCCGGCCTTGCCGACGTTCTCCTTGGTCTCGATCACCCGGGCGCCTGCGCGGCGGGCGATCTGGACCGTTGCGTCGGTGGAGCCGTCCGACACCACGTGCACGTTCTGCCGGGGCACCAGGGCCATGATCGAACGCAGGCTTTCCCCGATGACCAGGGCCTCGTTGTGCGCGGGGATGAGCACGGCGACGTCGGCCACGGTGAGCTCGCCGCCGCCTGAGGCCGCCGGCGGTGACCGGCGGGTTCCGGACTCGGCGAGCCTGACCAGCCCGATCGCTCCCCAGACCGCGAAGTTCGCCCCGAGCAGCAGGATCGCGAGCGCCCACCATGGCATCATGGCGACGACCTCGCCGGGGACGGGGCGCGCGGCCCGGAGACGGGCAGCACCTGCCGCAGCGCGGCCCAGGTGCCGGTGTCCTCGTAACCGAACATCCACAGGTAGACCCCGCCGATCCCGGCGCCCTGGGCGACGGCGAACTTGGCCCGGGAACTGGCCGCATTCTCGAACCACACGGTGTGTTCGCGGCCCGCCGGGTCCGTATAGGTGAACCAGGGCGCCTGGGCCCGAGTGTCGTAACGCGGCGCAGCGTGGTACTCGCGCGACAGCCGGAGCGCCTGCAGCCAGCTCACGACCGTGCCATGTCCGCCGGACCAGTCGTAGCCGTAGAGCGGGATCCCGAGCACGATCTTGCCGGCGGGGATCTGCGTCTTGGCGTAGCGCAGCACGTCGCGCAGCCAGTCGACCGGCGCGATCGGGCCTGGCGCGGAACTGGCCCAGTGGTAGTCGTAGCCCATCAGCCGTACCTGGTCCGCGGCCTGGCCGATGGCCCGGTAGTCCTGCGCGACGTTGGTCGGCGAGTTACCAGCGTCGCTGGTCTTGGCGAACAGCGCGACCGAGAGCACCTTCCCCTTGGCGTGCAGCGCCGCGGCGAGACGTTCGCAGAACGTGGTGAAGTCCTGCCGGTCGCCGGCCCGCAGCTGCTCGTAGTCGATGTCGATTCCCGCGTAGTGATTCGTCTGGACCAGCGCCGCGATCGCGTCGATCTGCCGGGCCATCAGCGCCGGGCTGTGCAGTACCCGGGCCACCGGCTGGTATGACCACCGCCCCCCGGTGACGTCCGCCAGGCTCGGTACTATCTGCATGCCCGCCGCGCGCAGCTTGCCGATGTCGGCGCTGATCGTTTTAGCCTGGCCCGGGGGGTACTGGGTGACGATCTGGCCGGAGCTGTCGAGACCGTAGATCCACGGCGAGACCTCTGTGACGGCCTGCCGGTTCTGCAGCACGGCCGCGGTTCCGTGCTGGATGTTCCAGTACGGCACCGAGGCCACCACGGCCCTGGGCCTGGGCGCCGGTGCGCTAAGCCGCTGCACGCCGACCACCAGACCGGCGACGACGGCCCCGGCGAGCACGACGGCCAGCCACACGGCCCCGGCGAATAGGTGGCGGGTGGGGGGTGACGCGCGCGCGAACGGATGCCGCCGGTTGGGGGCTGATGCGCCGGCGAACCGCTGACGGCGGGTAGGGGCGGACGTGCGCGCGAACAGGTGCCGCCGGGTAGGGGTGGACGTGCCCGCGGTGTCTCGCTGGGATGACTCGGCCGTCTTGGCTCGCATCGGTCCGCCGGGCCTCAGCTGGCGGCGCCCGCCACCGCAGGGGTCCAGGCGACCTGATCGCTGATGACGGACTCGATTATCTCGTCCAGGCTGCGCCGGGCGCGGAAGCCGACCAGGTCCCAGGCGAGCCCGCAGTCCGGGACGCGGCGCTGCATGTCCTCGTAACCCGAGCCGTAGGCCTCCTGGTAGGAGACGTTCCTGATCGTGCTCGCGGACCCGGTGGCCGCGATGACCCGGTGGGCCAGCTCTTCGATCGACACCTGCTCGCTGCTGCCGAAGTTGACCGCCCGCCCGCACGCGCTGTCCGCGGCAACGAGCCTGATCAGGGCCGGAACCACGTCGAGCACGTGACAGAAGCAGCGCACCTGCTTGCCGGTGCCGAACACGGTCAGCGGATCACCCCGCAGCGCCTGCAGCACGAAGCGCGGGAGGACCATGCCGTACCGGCCGGTCTGCCGCGGCCCGACGGTGTTGAACAGCCGGGCGATCGTCGCGCGCAGGCCGCGCTGGCGGACGTACGCCTCGACCAGGCTCTCGTCGATCGCCTTCGCCTCGGAGTAGCTCCACCGCGACTTGAGCGGCGAGCCGATCACCCGGTCGTCGTCCTCGCGCAGCCCGATCTTGTCGTTCTTTCCGTAGATCTCGCTGGTCGAGGCCAGCAGCAGCCGGGCCTGGTTGCGGTGCGACGCGGCTACCACGTTCTCGGTGCCGTGCAGGTTCGTGCGCATGCTGTCCAGCGTCCGGTCCCTGATCACGAACGTGCCGACGGCCGCGGCCATGTGAAACACCCAGTCGGCGCCGTCCGCGAGCTCGTCAACCGCCGCCCGGTCCAGCACCGAGCCCTGGACCAGCCGGAACCGCGGATCGCCGGACACCGCGCTGAGGTTCTCCAGCCGGCCGGTGCTCAGGTCGTCAAGACCGGCCACCTCGTGGCCACGGTGCAGCAGCGCCTGGCACAGGTGTGAGCCGATGAAACCCGCGGCCCCGGTGATGAAGATCCGCATCACGTCACCCCTGTGCGACGGCCGGGCCGACCGCCGGCCGCGATGTGCGGCGGCGGCGCAGTCTGGTGCGCCACGCGGTCCGGTACGCGAGCTGCTCGTACAGGTCGTCGATCCGGGAGGTGACGGCCTGGATGCCGTATTCCTTCTCCACGGCCGGCTCGGTCGCCCGGTCGGGCCGGCGCCCCGCGGCGAGCTCCGCCAGCATGGCGTCGCGCAGGCCGCCCGCGCTGGACGGGACCTGGGTTGCCCGGCTCACGTCGAGGCCGTCCAGCGCGGGGCAGGTGGTGTACAGCACCGGTGCGCCGTTGGCCAGGGCCTCGAGCACGGACAGCCCGAACGTCTCCTGCTTCGAGGCGGCCACGAACAGGTCCATCGCCGACAGCATCGCGGCGACGTCGTGCCGCTCGCCTGCGAAGATCACCCGGTCGGCCACGCCGAAACGCCGCGCCACCTGTTCCAGGTGCGCCCGCTCATCGCCCTTCCCGACGATCAGCAGCCGCCTGCCGTCGCCGAGCAGCGGCGCGGCCGCCTCGACAACCATGTCGAACTGCTTGGTGGCGTCGAGCCGGCCGAGCACGCCGATCACGTAGTCGGACGGTGCGAGGCCGAACTCGGCGCGTACCTTCCCGCGCGCGGTCGCGTCGAACTCGACCCTGGCGAGATCCACCCCGTTGGGGATGACCGCGACCTTCCGCGGCCGCACGCCCCACTTGACGAGCCGTTCGCGCACGGCCGGTGACACCGCGACCGTCATGTCCGACATGGCCTCGGTCGCCAGGTACAGGGCGCGCACACTCGCCGTCATCTCCCGGCGTTCCAGGTGCGTCTCCCCGATCGAGTGCTCGGTGCTCAGGATGACCGGTACCCCGGCCAGCCAGGCGGCGGGCCGGCCGTAGATCTGCGACCGGAACAGGTGCGCGTGCACCACGTCGTACCCTCCGTCGGCGATCAGCCCCCGGAGCGCGTACAGGGCGGATATCTGGGTGTTGCTGGTCATTCCCAGACTGCGCACCCGCCGCCCGTCCGCGCGGATCATGTCTGCGACCGGTCCGGGGTTGTACAGCGTGACGACCTCGGCATCGTGCCGGGTGTGCTGCAGCACCGAGCGGAGCTGAAGCTCGGCACCGCCTACCCCGAGACCGGTGATTATGTGCAGGACCTTCATCGTCATCCTTCCTCACAGCACCGTCCGGTGCGGGGCGGCGTCGAACTGGTAGGTGGCGTCCAGCACCCGCGGGCAGTCGCCGACCCACGAGTACTCCGCGTCCGGCTGGTGGGTGTGCACGATCGCGAGATCCCAGTCCGCGCCCTGGGGTTCCGCAACGGCATGCATCCAGTCCCCGCTGGGCAGCCGCAAATCCGGGATCAGCGGGTCGTGGTACGAGACCTCGGCCCCGGCACGGACCAGCCCGGCGATGATCGCCAGCGCTGGGGATTCCCGCAGGTCGCGGACGCCCGCCTTGTAGCTGGCGCCGATCACGATGATCCGCGACCCGGCCAGCTCGCGGCCGTCGGCCTTGAGCAGCTCGGCCGCACGCTGCACTACCTGGTCCGGGCGGAGCGTGATCGACCGCATGGCCTGCTCGATCAGCGGGGACGTGCGGCCTTCCTGGCCCAGCTGCCACAGCAGGTAGTGCGGGTCGCAGGGGATGCAGTGGCCCCCCACACCGGGGCCGGGGAACACGCCGAGGAAACCGTACGGCTTGGTGGCGGCGGCCAGCGTGACCTCGATCGGGTCGAGCCTGAGCACGCCGCACGCGTCGGCGAACTCGTTGGCCAGCGCCAGCGAGACCGCGCGGAAGATGTTCTCGTAGAGCTTGGTCGCCTCGGCTGCGTCCGAGGAGCTGACCAGGTACACCGCATCGGTGAGCCGGTCGATCACCGCGGCGGCCCTGGCGGTGCACGCCGGGGTGGCGCCGCCCACCACCCGGGGCGTCTCCCGCTGCAGGTGATCCGGATTGCCCGGGTCGATTCTCTCGGGACTGAACGCGACGTGGATGTTGGTCCCGGCCACCAGGCCGCGCTCGGCCAGCGGCACGGTGAGCAGCTCGCTGGTGGTGCCGACGTACGTGGTGGACGTCAGGATGATCACCTGGCCGGGGCGTGCGTGGCTGACGACCGAGGCGCACGCGCCGCGCAGCGCCGCCAGGTCGGGCGTCTGCTCGGCGTCCACCGGCGTGGGCACGCAGATGATGACCGCGTCGGCCCCGGCGGCAGCCGACGGATCGGTAGTCAGCTCCAGGGTGCCCTCGGCCAGCGCCTCCTTCAGGCGCATGCGGTCCGGCTCGCCGAGGTCGGCCTCCAGCGCGGCGATCTCGGCCAGCCGCTGCTCGTTGACGTCGATCCCGATGATCTGAGCGCACTCGCCGTGCAGCGCGGCCGCGGTAGGCAGTCCGACGTAGCCAAGCCCCACGATCGCGACCGAGGACAGTTCGCTGCGGCTGCCGTTGCCGAGGCCTGCGTCGCGGCTGGGCACGCGGAACGGGATCAGCTTGCTGCTCATCTGCCGCTGCCGCCCGTTGACCGCGAGCGAAAGTACTGGTTCGGCCACGGCTTACCCCCTGGCTGGCCGGCGAGCGGATGCCCGCGTGTCGGGTGGGCTTGATTGCCCCCGACACCGACTGTGACATCGCTTTGGTTACGCCGCGTCACCCAGCGGGGTTAGCCCCGGCTACTCAAAGTGAGGTAGCCTGCCGGGACGAGCTATCTCAAATGGGGCACATCGCCCAGCACGCGGGTTACCCCGGGGGCGCTACCGCCGCTGCAGGCGTACCTCGAGTGCATCCCGCAGCGCGTCGCCGATGAAGTTGAAGGCGACCACCGTCAAGACGATGCAGATGCCCGCCGGGTAGATCAGCCACCAGTCCCCGACGTACACGTAGTTGAGGCCGTTGGTGAGCATGCTTCCCCAGTTCGCCGCCGGGGGCGCAGGGCCGAGCCCGAGGTAGGACAGCGCGGCGAGGAGGAGGATCGAGTCCGCCACCGAGAACGTCGTGAGCACCACGATCGTGCCGATGACGTTGGGGATGACGTGCCGGAACACGATCCGGATGTTGCGCGCCCCGCCGGCGATCGCCGCCTGGACGTAGTCCCGCGTCCGGACCGACAGCGAGTCCCCGCGTACCAGCCGGGCCGTGGCCAGCCACGAGATCAGCGCGATGACGAGGATCAGCACCGGCACGGTCGGGGTCACGACGCTGGCCAGCATGAGGATGAGCAGCAGCGGGGGGATGGCCAGGAACGAGTCGACGATCCGCATCATCACCGCGTCGACCCATTTCCCGGAGTAGCCCGAGATCGCACCCCACGCGGTGCCGACGACGCTCGCGAGCAGGGCCGCCGCGAGGCCGACCTCCAGCGAGGACTGCCCGCCGACCATCAGGCGCCCCAGCACGTCGTAGCCCAGCTGATCGGTGCCCAGCGGATGCGCCCCGCTGGGACGCTGCGTCACCTGGCCGAGGTTGGTCTGGATCTGGTTCGTCACATAGAGGTGCGGGCCAACAAAGCTGAACAGCACCATGAACACGACGAGCCCGAGGCCCAGCACGGCCAGGCGGTTCTGCACGAACACGCCAAGGATCAGCCGCCAGACGCCGCCCGCGCCGCCGCTCTCGCCGCCCTCCAGCGGCAGCGCCTCCGGCGGCAGTTCACCGCCCGGGGCGCCGCTCGTACCGACCAGCATTCGTCAGCCCTTCTTCCGCAGCGGGGCGTGCCTGGTTGCCCGCCGGCCCGCGCCGGCGCCGGTCACGAGTACCGGACCCGGGGGTCGGCCACGGCGTACAAGACGTCCGCGATGAGCGAGCCCAGCACCGTGGCGATCGCCACGACCACGGTGAACCCGAGCATCACCGGAAAGTCGTGGGTGGTCGCGGACGTCCAGAACAGCAGGCCCATTCCGGGGTAGTTGAACACCGACTCGGTGACCACGGCTCCCGAGATCGTGACCGGGAGGCTGAGCCCGAGGAGCGTGATGATCGGGATCAGCGAATTGCGCAGCAGATGGCGGAACACGATCCGCAGCTGCGACGCGCCCTTTCCGCGCGCCGTCCGTACGTAGTCCTGGACGAGGTTCTCGATCGCGGCCGAGCGCATGTAGCGGCTGAACAGCGCGACGGTCAGGATCGCCAGGGTGGCGACCGGGAGCACCAGCGCGGTCGGCTGGGTGAGCACCGCGCCGACCGTCGCCCCCTGCGGTCCCTCCGGCGGGAACAGGTGCAGCTGCACGGCGAATATCTCGATCAGGAGCAGGCCCAGCCAGAACACCGGCATGGAGTAGCCGACGAACGATCCGCCGGTCAGGACGTAGTCGATCGGCTTGTTGCGCCGCAGCGCCTGCAGCATCCCTACCGGAATCGCGATCAGCAGGGCGAAGGCGTAGGCCAGCCCGACCAGCAGGGCGCTCTTCGGGAGGTTGCGCTCCAGGAGCGTGAGGACCGGCTCGTTGTAGGTGTAGGAATAGCCGAGGTTGCCCTGGACAAGATGGCCGACGTAGTCGCCGTACTGGATGTACAGGGGGTGGTTGTAGCCGTTGGCGACGATAAACGCGTGCACCACCGCGGGGCTGACTCTCGGCCCTAGCAGGGCGCGGGGCCCGCCAGGCAGCAGGTGGACGATCACGAACACGATCACCGTCACGCCGAAGACGACAATGATCGACTGCGCGATGCGGCGAATAATGTAGGCGATCACGCCGATCCCTCCCCGGCCGGCATCCCCTCGGCCCCGGTCACTTCGGCCCCGGCCTCAGTCACTTCGACCACCGGCCCCGGTCACCTCGACCATCAGCGGTTTCTGGAGCGGGAAGTGGCACGCTGCCCGGTGCCCCCCGGAGCTGAACAGCTGCATCTGGGGCTCCACGTCGGCGCATACCTGCTGTGCGAACGGGCACCGGGTGCGGAACCGGCAGCCCGAAGGGGGGTTCGCGGCTGAGGGCAGCTCGCCCCGGACGGCATCCTTGTGCTTGCCCCGTTCCTGTACGGGATCGGGCACCGGGACCGACTCGAGCAGCCCCGATGTGTACGGATGCGCCGGGGAGGCGTAGATCTCCTCCCCCGTGCCGATCTCGACCATCTTGCCGAGGTACATCACCCCGACCCGGTCCGCCAGGTACCGCACGACCGCCAGGTCATGGGAGATCAGGACGTACGTGAGGTCCCGTTCGGCCTGCAGCTTGCGCATCAGGTTGAGCACCTGCGACTGGATCGAGACGTCGAGCGCGGACACCGGCTCGTCGGCCACGATCAGGGCCGGCTCCAGGACCAGCGCCCGGGCGAGGCCGATCCGCTGCCGCTGCCCGCCGGAGAACTCGTGCGGGTAGAGGGTCATGGCGGACTCCGGCAGCCCGACGTCGGTCAGCAGCGCCTTGATCCGCGCACGCTGATCGGGCCGCGATCCGAGGTGCTGCGATACCAGCGGCTCGCGGAGCGTCGTGGCAACCCTGGCGCGCGGATCCAGCGACGCATAGGAGTCCTGGAACATGATCTGGAAGCTCTGCCGCTTCCTGCGCAGCTGACTCCCGTGCAGCCGTGATACATCCTCGCCCTCGAACCGGATGCTGCCCGAATCCGGGCGCTCCAGCGCGACGATGAGCCGGCCGAGCGTCGTCTTGCCACAGCCGGACTCCCCGACGAGCGCAAACGTCTCCCCCCGGGCGATCTCGAAGCTGACGTCGGAGACGGCCTGCACTGAGCCGACCCGGCGCTGCAGCACCCCCTTCAGGATGGGGAACTCCTTCACAACGTGATCGAGGACCAGGACCGGCGCTTCGGCGCTTCGCAGAGCCCCGCCTTCGATGTCATCGCCGCCATCGACCCGGCGCACGGTCAGCGGCGCCGGCTTGACCGGCTCCGCTTCGGGCTGGCCCTCGGCGTGCGTCTCGCTGGGTACGGCGGCGACCGCGGCGTGCGGGCCGCGCACCGGGAAGAAACACGCGTACGGATGCTCGGGATCCTCCCCGCCGAGCGGGGGATTCTCGGCTGTGCACTCATCCTTGGCATACCGGCACCGGGGAGCGAAGCTGCACCCCGGCAGCGGCGACACCAGGCTCGGCGGCATGCCCGGAATGCTGTACAGCACCTTGGTCCGGTCCGTGACCAGGGGCGGCATCGCTTCGAACAGCGCCTGCGTGTACGGGTGCCGCATGCTCGCGAACAGCGGGCCGGTGTCGCTGGACTCCACGATCTGGCCGGCGTACATCACCATCACCCGGTCGGCCCGGCCGGCGATGACCCCGAGGTCGTGCGTGATCAGCAGCATGCTCATGTGCAGCTCATCCTTGAGCCGGTCGAGCAGCGTCAGGATCTGTCCCTGGATCGTGACGTCCAGCGCCGTCGTCGGCTCGTCGGCGATCAGCAGCTGCGGCTCGCAGACCAGGGCCGTGGCGATGACGACGCGCTGGCGGAGGCCGCCGGACAGCTGATGCGGGTAGGACCGCAGGCGCTCGGCCGGCTTCGGCATGCCCACCAGGTCGAGCACCTCGACGGCGCGCTTCAGGGCATCCTTCTGGCTGAGCCCCCGATGGATGATGGCCGGCTCGGCTATCTGGTCCCCGACCGTCATCGTCGGGTTCAGCGACGTCATCGGGTCCTGGAAGATCATCGAGACGCTGTTGCCGCGGACCCGGCGGATGTCGCTCTCGCTCAGCGTCGTCAGCTCCCTGCCGTCCAGCTTGACGCTTCCGGAAGCGATCCGCCCGCCCGGCGGCAGCAGCCGCATGAGCGACATCCCCGTCATCGACTTGCCGCACCCCGACTCGCCGACCAGCCCGACCGTCTCGCCCGGGGCGATGCTGAACGAGACGTCCCGCACGGCCTGGACTGCCGCGCTCCGCGTGCGGATCTCCGTGCGCAGCCCGGCGACCTCGAGCAGCGGGGTCACCGACGGATCACTGGCCTGGCCGACAGGGGCATCATGGCCTCTCCAGCTCGGGGATTGGACCGGTGTAGAACGGCAGGCGCACCTCCCGCAGGGCGACCTCACCCGCCTCCGACACCCTGAGCACGTGCTCGGCGATGTCGCGGAGCGGAGCGATCCAGACGTCACCCCGCTCCTGGAGCTCACGCACCATGTCGACCCAGGCCAGCAGCCGCGAGGGCCGGCCCGATATCTCCGGGTGCCAGATCGTGGTCGCGAACCCGCCGATCCGGTAGGCGGCGTCGAAGGTGCTCATGAAGTACTCGACGGCCTGCTGCGGCGGCTTCGGCGACATCGGGTAGCCGAGCTGCGGAACGTGTGAGTAATGCGGGGCGTCGCTCATGGTTATGTCGATCGGCAGCTCCAGCACCGTCCCGTTCTCCGTGCGGAGCAGGAACGGGTCGTGATCATTGAGCAGCGACGAGTCATAGCGGAACCCGGCCTTCGCGAGATACGCTCCCGAGCGGTCCGAGAACGCGCCGTAGGGCGCCCGCCAGCCGCGCGGGGCCGAGCCGGTGAAGCGCTTGATGATCCCCACGCCCTTGCCGAGCAGCTCCCACTCTCGCTCCGGGGACTGCTCGTTCGGCGGTTCGTGCAGATAACCGTGGTGTGCCACCTCGTGGCCGTGGCTGATGATCTCGCCGCAGACCTCGGGATAGCGCTCCAGGCACCACCCGCAGACGAAGAAGGTCTGCTTCAGGCCAAGCTCGTCGAGCGCCTCCACCACGTTGTGGATGCCGACCTCTTCGTACCTCAGGGAGGAGAGGACTCCGTACTCCTTGTAACCCGTGTCCGGATGCTCGAGGTGGATCGTCGTGTCGATGTCGATGTCCCACGAGATGCAGATCGCGCATCTCGCGCCTCCGGGCCACGGAATCCTACTTTGCAGCACGCAGTCCCTCCTCCCTGCTGTCAGCCTCCGGTTCGCTCACCCACTCAGGGACCAGTTCTCCGGGTAGATCTGCACGTTGGGATCCTGCGGCAGGGTGCCGTTCAGCGTCGTCTTGACCGCCGAGAGCTGGTAGTACTCGCTCGGCATCCAGATCACCGGCATCACCTTCGCCAGGTAGTTCTCGTAGGTGTAGAGGGCGCTGATGCTCGAGTTCGTCGTGGTTGCCTTGATCAGGTTGACGGCCTGCGGGTCGTCCCAGTGGCCCTGGTTGGCGACGGCGTCCGGGATGAAGAGGGCCTCACCCGAGGGGAAGTAGCCCGGTGAGTACGTCCAGCTGAACCCGTTCACGGCCGCGTCGCCCATGTCCCACTGGCAGGTCTTGGGGTTCGCTGGGTTGCAGCCGAACGTGGTGGAGATGACCGTGCCGCCCGGCGCGGACTGGAGCGTGAGTTTTATCCCGGCCTGGCTGAACGAGGACTGCAGCGCGGCCATCATGCTGGTCAGGCTCGAACTGCCGCTGGCGTACAGCATCTTGAAGCTCAGTGCGGCGCCGCTGGCGATACCCGCGCCACACTCGTCGCTCCCGCTTCCGGGCCGAGTGCACACCGAGGCTCCGCCTGGTTTCACCGTCCAGCCATGTGCCTTGAGGAGGCTGACCGCGGCACTCAGACTGTACGGGTACGGGGCAGTCTTCTCGTAGCTCGTCGAGTACGAACTCGCGGGTTTCCCGGGCACGGGCCCGTAGCCTGCGTATCCGTAGCCCTGCAGGATCGACTTGATGTACGACGGCTGGTTCACCAGGTGGGCCATAGCCTGCTTGATGTAAACCTGATCGAATATCTTGCCTACGGTCGGGTTCGCATAATTGAGGGTGAAGAAGTTGATTCCCCACTGCACCCACGGGGTGATCTTGTAGCCCGGAATCGCGATCGAGGCATCTTCGGTGGGCACGTAGCCGTAGTCCACCAGCCCGGCGCGCAGGGCGTTGTACTCCGCCGTGTCGCTGGTAAACGGCAGCTCCTCGAACTTTGACAGGTGCGGCTTGCCGGCGAAGTACGAGTCGTTCGCCGAGAACGTGACCGTTCCGCCGCTGCCGGTGTATCCGGTCAGCTTCCACGGACCGTCGACCACGCCCCACAGCGGATTGGTCGCGTACGTTGACTGCTTGGCGTTCTGCGCGGACAGGAAACTCCAGACCGCTTGCGCGCCCTTGGTCGTGGTGTCGTAGTTCCCCACCGGACTCGTCGTCGACGTCTTGTCCCAGGCGTGCTGCGGCACCGGGATGATCTCGCTGAGCTGGTTGTACAGCAGCCAGGTGTGGCTGTACGCCTGCTTGAACGTGAGCGAGAAGGTGTAGGGAGTGCTGGCCGGGTAGCTCTCGGAAACCAGGTTGTCCGGGATGTACCCGGGAGAGTAGTTGAAATAGTCGGTCCGGTCCGCGATCAGCATGTTCATCCAGAGCTCGACATCGCGGTTGGTCAGCGGCTTGCCGTCGGACCAGCGGATGTTGTGCTTCAGCGTGATCGTTACGGTCTTCCCGCCGTTGCTGTATACCGGCGTGTTTGCCAGGCTGAGCGCAGAGTTGTACCCAGGCTGCCCGTTGTCGCCGAACCAGTACAGCGGCCGCCAGAGCAGGTACTGAAAGTCCTCGATCGAGATGTAGCTGGCGTTCGCCACGTCCGCGGGCGAGGCGAGCGGGAAGATCGAGTTCGGGTACAGCCCAGGCGGCAGCGCGAACGTCGCCACCCCGCCTTGCTGCGGCTTGGACGCCGAGCCGCCGCTGCTCGAGCTCGAGCCGCCGCTGCAGGCCGCCAGTGCCAGCGCCAGCGCGGTAACCCCGACGAGGGCCGCACACATCTTTCTCCGTATGGTCCGGGTCAACCTCTTCTCCTCCCCGCGCTGTCACAGTTCGGGATGTCGCCGCTGGGCTGTCTGGCCTCGCGCCACGCCGGTGCTGCACCGTCAAGTGCGTGAATCCAGCTAAGTCAGTCCGTGATAGCGTCGTGCTCGCCATTTGACGAATACAAAATGGATGTCAAGGATTTCGGGAGTGGTATCTACGCAGGCCTTGCACCGCCATTGGCGCAGGCGCCGATCACCGCATACACAAACCCGGAGCGCTAGCCAACCTCCGATTCCCTGACTCAGGATAGGGATCACTCGAATAGCGTCCCATAAAGCTAGATTCTCGCATTGGCACCGTGCACCGACAAGGCTCCAATGCGTTGACGGTATCGTTAAGCTTTTCTAAAAGCAGACCGCCGATCATGGCCAACTCGCCGGCGCCGGGCGCTCGATGCCCGGGCGTTGGTGCGCCGCCACTCCGGCCCGGCCCGAGAGTCCCCATCAGGCGCACCTCATTCTGGCGGGCGCGCCCTACCAGGAACGATGCGGCAGCGGGCGGGCGGGCCGGTGCCCGTCCGGCGACGTCCCCGGCAGCCGCTGCCGGGTCCGGCCCGCCGGACTGACCCAGCGGGGCGCAGTTTCAGGCGCCCGCCTGCGGGCCAGCCCGGGCCGTGAAAGCGCGGTCACGGCACTTTCACCAGTTCAGCGACTTCACGACACCCATCTCAGCGTTTATCCTGTCAGCACCCGCCCGCGGTCATGCTTCACCACAACGGATCGTGAGGCGGCTAACCACCGCACGATGGCCGCCGCAGATGGCTGACAAGAGGGCTTTTTATAACGCTTGAATCCCAGGAAGATAACAACGACGTGACGGTTAGCATTTCGGGTTTGCAAGCAATCGCTACCCTGGCCTCCGAGGGATCGATGACTGCTGCCGCACGGGCCCTGGGATACACCCCCTCGGCCATATCGCAGCAGATCTCAAAGCTGGAACGAGACGTTCGCCAGGTCCTCGTCGAGCAGAACGGGCGCGTGGCGACGCTCTCGCCTGCCGGGCGGGTAGTGGCCGAGGCCGCTGGCCGCATCCTCAGCGAGATCGAGCAGATGCAGGCGCAGCTCGAGAATGAGCGGAAGACGGTTGCCGGGACACTGACATTGGCAGCATTTGCCACGGCCACCCGCGGGGTCATTCCCCCGGCCCTGCGCAGGCTGCGATCTGACTGGCCGCGCCTGAAGTGCCATCTGGTCGAAGCCGATTCGCATCACGCCATGGCCCTCGTCGAGGACGGATCGGTCGACATCGCGATCGTGCACGACTGGCTCGAGATGCCGCTCGTCCTGTCCACCGGCCTGAGCGCGCGCCACCTCGGCAATGACATCTCTGACGTGCTCGTTCATGTCACCCACCACCTGGCCGAGCGCGGATCGGTTGCGATGGCGGAGCTCAGCAACGAGGTCTGGCTTTACGAGCCCGGCTCGGTAGCCCACGACCTGCTGATTCAGTCCTTCACGGGGACCCGGCTGTTCGGGCATGGAGTCGCGGAATACGCGAGCCAGATCGCGATGGTCGGGGCGGGACTCGGCGTCGCCCTGGTGCCCAGGATGGGTCGCGGGGTCGTGCCGGACACCGTCCACGTGCTGCCCGTGGAACCGGCACCCACCCGCCAGGTCTACGCGGTCTGGCGGGCCACCACCGGAACGCGCCCAGCCGTGCAGGCGGCGGTGCTGGCCCTCGAGGAGTCGTTCTCGGACTCGGTCGTCCGGGGCGATCCCGGCCCAGGCGCGGCTGTCAATGTGCTAGCGCCGCCCCAGGCCTGGCAGCGGCCGGCGCTCAGTAGCCACGCACCGGGTCGTATCGGTTTATCAGCGGCTTCCCCGCCTGGAAAAGCGCGAGGTTGCCCAGGAACAGGTCGACCAGGACCCTGTTCTCTGTCGCGAGCGTTGATGCTGAATGCGGGCTGATCAGGACGTTGCCGAGGTCCCAGAGCGGCGAGTCGGCGGCTAGCGGCTCGACTTCGGCGACGTCGAGCACGGCGCCACGGATCGTCCGCTCACGCAGGGCATCGATCATCGCCGACCCGTCGACCACCGCGCCGCGCGAGATGTTGACCAGGATGCCGTCGGGGCCGAGCGCGGCGAGTTCGGCCGCCCCGATGAGCCGGAACGTCTCCGGGGTGAGCGGGCACGTCAGCACCATGATGTCGCAGGATCGGAGCATTTCCGGCAGGTCGGCGGACGTGCCGGTGCGGGTTACGCCGACGGCCGGGCTGGTGCTCGCCTCGCGGCGCACACCCCACACCTCGACCCCCAGCCCGCCCAGGGCAGCGGCCACGGCCCGACCGACGTGGCCGAGGCCGACCACGAGGGCGCGCCGTGGCGCCAGGCCGCCCATTGCCATCCGCTCCCATCGATGGGCCGCCTGGCGGGCCTGCAGGTCAGGCACGTCCTTGACGAAGTACAGGATCCCGGTCAGTGCCCACTCGCTGAGCGGCTGGGCGTGGATGCCGGCCGCGGTCGTGACCACCGCGTCCCAGCCCGCCAGGCCGGTGCGCCCCATAAACTGGCCGATCCCGGAGCTGGTTGCCTGGAGCCACTGCACGCGGGGCGCGCGGGCCGGCATCTCAGCCGGCTCCTCCCAGTCGAAGTCAAAGCAGACGTCGGCCTGACGCAGGAGGCCGGTCCACTCGGCCCGCCCCGCGGCGGTCAGGGCCGGGGCCGGGCCGTGATGGTCGCATGGGTAGCGCGGCTGTGGCAGCAGGTCCGGCCGGTAGCTGACCTCGACGCCCGGATGGGCCGCGATGCGCGCCACCTGCTCCTTTTCGAGGAACGAGCAGACCAGGACGCTGATATCGGCGTTCATGCGACGACGGACCGCATCGCTTCCGACATCTGAAAGGCGTTGAAGCGCTGACCGGTCGCGAAGTCCGCGTCGATGCCGGCCAGGAATGCGAAGGCGGGCGCCAGCCGCGACGGGTGCACCGCGCCGACCCACATCTCGGGCGTGTAGTGTCCCGCGGACATCGGCGTGTCGATCCCCTTGCCGGTCGTAATCGTGTTGACCGCGATGTTGAATTCCCGCCCTTCCAGCGCCAGGACCCGCATGAGGCCCTCCTGGCCGTGCTTGCCGGGCGTATACGCCGTCTCCTTCACGAACCCGCCGAGCGCCGAGCCCGAGGAAACGTACAGGATGCTCCCCTTGCGTGCCTCGACCATCCCGGGCCACACGGCCTTCGACAAAATGAACGCGGCCTGAAGGATGATGTTGACCTCGCGCCGCCAGTTCTCAAAGGTGACATCGGTCATGGCCACCTCCTTGAGCACCGCGGCGTCGTGGATGAGCGCTCGGGGCGTGCCGTAGTGCTCGATTGCCTTGTCAACGGCCTGCTGGGTGGCGGTGGCATCGGCGAGGTCCACGGCCAGCGGCAGAACCTCGGTGACCGATGCCAGCTCGTCCGCCACCGCCTGGAGCTTTTCCGCCTGCACGTCAAACAGGGCCAGGCGCTTGCCGGCCTTCGCCAGTTCCCTGGCCACCTCGCTGCCGAGGCCCTCGGCCGCTCCGGTCAGGAACACCACCCGGTCATCCATCTGCGTCACTGCATCCGCTCCTTTACTCCCGGTCAGCCCTGGGTCGCCTCGGTTACATCAGCCGCCACGGCCACCACCTTGCCAGGGGCCTCGATGCGCGCGATCGTCGGCCGCAGCAGCGCCAGGCAGGTCCGCTCGTACGGCGCCGCAAACTGCTGGATCACCTGGCTCGTCACGGGATCCAGCAGCTCCCCGATCAGCGTGCCGGCCCCGACGACGCTGCCCACTCCGCGCTCCCGGATCGCGGGCCGGTAGATCCCGGCAGAATTCGTGGTGAGCGCGACCTTGTCCCCGGCCACGATGGGATCGGCGCCCTCGGCGTCGACCGGCGTCATGACCCCGGCCTTGCCGAGGGCATGCCGCAGACCCCTGGCCACGGCCTCGATCCGCTCTTCCTCCCACTCGCCGCGGCCGCCCATCTCGATCCACACGCCGATGGCGCCCTGCCCTCGTGCGTATCCGGTCACGCTGGTCGGGCGGTCGGGGCCGTCACAGATCAGCGGCGTCCGGATCCAGTCCGCGAGTTCATGACTCCCGGGGAAGCGGTAGACGAAGCAGTTGACGTTCCAGCTCCCGCCGCCGTGAACGTCGAGGACGACGTCCGAGCCGTCGAGGACCTTCTCGGCCAGCAGGCGCGCCAGGCGCTGCGTATGCGTGCCGTTCTCATCGCCGGGAAAGGAGTTGTTCAGGTCGAGGAGGTCAAACTCCGTCTGCCGTGCGTCGGCCTCGGTCGCGAGCGGATGTGCGACCGGCACGACCCGCAGCGTTCCGGTGAGCTCGCTCGCCTTGGCGCGGCCGAGCATGCGGTTGATCGCAATCGTGCTCCACGGGCCCTCGTCGCCATGGACGCTCGCGATCAGGACGCCGACCGGGCTGCCGTTCCCTACGGTGCCGATGCGTACCGGCACGTGGCCGCTGGCCAGCCCGGCAGCGACCTCGTAGGTCTTCCAGTCGATTGCGTCACTGAGCGTCTCGTCCGCCATCTGGAGCCTCCTCGTGGATTTCTCGGTAGCTTGCGTCTGCCAGCGCGGCGGTGATGCGGTCCAGTGCCGCATCCAGCCGGGCCTCGTCCTGCGCGAAGCACATTCGGAACCTGGTCTTGCCTGACGGGCCGAACTGGTATCCGGGGCTCACGACGACGCCGGCGTCGTAGCACAGCCGCCCTGCATCGAGCGACGTCAGGCCCAGCCCGGAAACGTCGGGCCACAGGTACGCGGTGCCGGCTCCCGGCTCAACCGAGATACCGGGGACGCTGCGCAGCCGCGCCGTCGCGTGCCGCTGCATGATCCGCAGTTGCCGCACCCGTTCCCGGACGAAGTCATCGTCCTCGTGCAGCCATCCGGTAAGGACATGCTGTGAATATGCCGGCGCCCTGAGCGCACTGAAAGCGATGACCTGTTCGACCGCGTCGATGATCTCGGCGTCGGCCACCACCGCGCCGACCCGGTAACCGGTGAGCGATTCGGTCTTAGAACCGCCCAGGAGCGTCACCGTCCGGGTGTCCATTTCCGGTTCGGCGGCCAGGTGCGTGAAAGGGGTCTCGTCATAGACGAGGCGGCAGTAAAGCTCATCCACGACCACCAGGAAGTCGTGTGCGGCGGCCAGCCGGGAAATTCCCTTGACCGTATCGTCGCCGTAGACGGTGCCGGTCGGGTTGTTTGGATTGGACGTCAGGAAGAGCCGGATCCCGCGGACAGCGGCGTCCTCCAGCTGCTGCAGGTCCACGCCCGGCTCGCCACCCGCAGTCAGGGGTATGCGGACCACCTCGGCACCGAGAAAACGCAGGATCCGCTCGGCGAACAAGTACTCCGGGTCGGTGAGCGCCACCCGGTCCCCGGCATCGACGAGCGCGCTCAGCACGGCGAACAGGCCGCCTTGGGTGCCGGTCGTCAGGACCAGGTTCCGCTCCGGATCGACGTCGACCTCCAGCAGTGCGGAGATCGCATCGGCGCACCGGCCGCGGACGTCGGGCCCGCCCCGGTACGCGGTGTACGCGGCCGCTCCGGACTCGGCGGCGCCGACGAACGCCGGCAGCGCCCAGTCCGGCGGGGGAAACCGCGTCACGTCGAAGTGCGTCGTATCGATCAGGCCATGAGATGCGCCGTCGAGCCGGAGTTCCAAATCGGCTTGCCGCCCGGAAAGGGGAAGTTCTGCAGCGCCATCCAGAAAATGTGTGCCAAGGAGCCGACGAGAGGCGATCGCGCGGGATCTTGCTTTCATTACTCCGCTTTCAGCGGTGGCATATTTTCCGCCTTTTCGCTATTGGCCGATAACATTAACGAGCAGCCACGACTAACCCGCACGCTCCCATGGGTCTAGCCTGACCAAACCCGGCCCTGCACACAAGCGCGGCTTTCTTCAGAGGAGTGTTAAGCGTTCCTAAAAGCGGCTCTTCACCATGGCCGCCGCGTCGTTCACACCTGCGAGCCGATCAGCTCTCCCTTGGCCGCGAACCCCACTCCGGTATGGAACGGGGGGAGCCGAGCCGGTCGCTGATCTGATCGGCGGTTTGGCAAACCGCGGCCGCGATCGCGGGGATGGTCGCGTCGTCGATCCGGGAATCGGGGCCGGAGACGCTGATGCTCGCCACGACGATCCCGGTCCGGTCGAACACCGGCCCGGCCACGCAGCACAGGTGGGGCTCGAGCTCCTGCCGGTCCACCGCGTACCTGCGGCCGCGCACCTCGGCGAGCTGGCCGGTCAGCTCGCGGGTGTCGGTGATCGTGCGGTCCGTTCGGGCCTCCAGGCGGCGGCCGGGGTAGCGCGCGGCGAACTCGGCCGCGGACAGGCCGGCCAGCAGCGCCTTGCCCATCGAGCTGCAGTGCGCGGGCGAGCGCTTGCCCACCCAGGAGTGCATCCGGACGGTCTGCCAGCCGTCGACCACCCCGATCGTGACCGCCTCGGTCCCCTCCAGCACCCCCAGGTGCCCGGTTTCACCCAGTTCCTGGACGAGGTTCTGCAAATACGGCAGGGCCGTCCGCCGCACATCGGCGCCGGCGGCGGCCAGTTCGCCCAGCGCGGCGAGCCGGCCCGACAGCCGGTACCGGCCCGGTTCCCCGGCTGGCTGCAGGTACCCGGCCGCGGCCAGCGTCGCGGCCAGCCGGGAGGTCGTGGACCGGTGCAGGCCGAGCTGCTCCGCCATCTCCCCGATGCCGATCTCGGGCCGCTCGCGCTCGAACATGTCCAGGATCTGCAGGCCATGCTGCAGGGAGCCGATCAGCCCCTTGCCCGCGCCCGTCGTCATGCATGTCAGCGTACGATCACCGCGGCGTGCCGCCCGGCGCGGTATCCCATGGTCATCCCGACCGCGAGCGTGGCCCCGGGGCCCGGGTACCCGTCCGCGGTCCAGAACGCGGCCGCGTTGCCGGCCGCGTACAGCCCGGGGACGGGGCTGCCGTCCGCGCACTGCACGACGCCGTTGATGTCGGTGACCGGCCCGCCCTTGGTCCCGATCGTCCCTGCCAGCACCTCCACCGCGTAGTAGGGCGGCCGGTCGAGCGGGCCGAGGCTGGGGTTCGGGCGGACCTCGGGGTCGCCGCAGAACCGCTGGTAGGCATCCTGTCCGCGGCCGAAGTCCGGGTCGGCCCCGGCCGCGCAGGACTCGTTCCAGCGGCGGACGGTGCTGGCCAGCGCCGCCGGATCGGCCCCGATCCGCCCGGCCAGCCCCGCCAGGGTGGCGCCGCTGGCGACCCAGGCCGGTGGCGGCCCGTTCAGGCTTATTCCCGGCATCGGATACCGGGACAGGTAGTCATCATCGAAGATCAGGAACGCCGGTGCGTCCTGGGTGTGCAGGGCCTTGCCGATCTCGTTGTACGGCAGCGCCTCGTTGACGAACCGGCGGCCGGCGGCGTCGACCATGATCTGCCGGGGCAGGCCGCGCTCCCGGATCAGCGACCGGTAGAACTGCTCGCCGAGCAGTGTCTCGCCGGGAATGGCCAGCATCGGCATCCACCATCCCTCGGCCAGGTTGTCGGTGCGGGCGCCGGCCTCGGTGGCGATGCGCAGCCCGTCGCCGGTGTTGGTCGGCGGTGCGCCGCTGGCCCGCTGGGCCGCGGGCTGGTACTTGGCGCGGAGCCCGGAGTCCCAGTCGAAGCCGCCGGTGGCCAGGATGACCGCGGACACGGCGATCGCGGTCAGCTGCTCCCCGTGCGCGAGCTCGGCCTGCCCGGGCCGCACCGCTGTCAGCCGGACGCCGGCCCGCACCTGGACCCCGGCGCGCACCACGCCGTCGAGCAGCCCGGCAACCAGCGCCACCCCGCCGGTCCGGATCCCGGTGCGCTCCCGCCAGCGGAGCAGGTCCCAGTCGTACCGGTCTGGGTAGCGCCAGGAGTCCCATTCGGCGAAGGAAAGCGGCAGGTAGCCCGGCGGGCTCAGGATGTCCGCGGCCAGCGGGGTAAGCCGGCGGATGCCGATCGGCACCATGTCGAGGGCCCGGCCGCCGGTGGTCGCGCCCGGCCGGCCCTGGTGGTAGTCGGGGTAGCCGGGGCAAGCGGCGAACCGGTGCGCGCTGTGGGACTCGACGAAGCGCAGCATCTCCGGGGCGGTGCGCAGGAAGGTCTCGGTCATCTCCGGGTACCGGCCGCTGAATACGCCGGCCAGGTAGCCCTGCGCCGCGGCCAGGCTGTCGCCGTCCTGCAGGTGATTGCCGGGCACCCACACCCGCCCGCCGGACAGGGCCGTGGTCCCGCCGAGGTGCTCCCCCCGTTCCACCAGCAGCACGCTCGACCCGTTGGCGGCCGCCGCCAGCGCCGCGGTGAGCCCGGCCGCGCCGCTGCCGGCCACCAGCACGTCGACCTGGCTGGGCAGGCTCATGGCGCCCACCCCGCGGCGGCCAGCGCGGCCAGCCCGGCCGGCAGCCGGGGTTCCGGGTCCACGCCGTCCACCAGCTCGTACACCGTTGGGCCGGTGAATCCGATCTCGGTCAGCGCGCGGGCGAAGCCACCGAAGTCGACCTCGGCGGTGCCCGCCACGGTGTGCGCCCACTTGTCCCGCCAGGTGTCGCTGACGTGCGCGAGCGCGAGGTAGGGCGCGGCCTGCCGTACCCCTTCGGCCGGGTCCTCGATGGCCAGCGCGTTGGCCACGTCGTAGGTGAGGCGCAGCCGCGGCGAGTCCCATCCCGCCGCGATCTCGGCCAGGTCGCTGGCCCGGCCCAGGTATCCGTACGGGCTGTTCTCCAGCGCGATCGTGATTCCCAGCGGCTCGGCCCGGGCCAGCAGCCGGCCGAGCCCCTGGTCCAGCACTGCCCGCGCCGCCCGGTCCGGGGCGGGAGCCAGCGCGTGGCGGCGGCCCGGGATGACCACCACGTACTGCGCGCCGAGGTCCGCGGCGAGCTCGATGTTCGCGATCAGCTGGCGCTCGCTGAGCTCGCGGAACTCCGGGTTGGTGCTGATCAGGTTGATGTCGGCGAAGCTGGGGTTGACCGACGTGACCCGTAGTTCCAGATCCTCGAGGAGGCGCGCCAGTTCCTGGCGCTCGTACGGCCCGGCGCCCGGCGCCGACAGGTGCGGCGGAGCGGTGGTGAGTTCCAGCGAGCTGAACCCCTGCCCGGCCAGCGCGCGCAGCGCGTCGGGCAGCGGGGCCAGGTGCAGCCAGCCGAAGCTGCACCCGGACAGCGGCAACGTCACGCGCCCTCCCTCAGGTTGAGCACGATGATGCGCGGGTCGGTCATGTCCTGGACCGCGTACCGTGGCCCCTCCAGCCCGTACCCGCTGTTCTTGACCCCGCCGTAGGGCATGGCGTCGGCGTGGTAGCTGGACGTGTCGTTGATTATTACGCCGCCGACCTGGAGCCGGCGTGCGGCGTGGAAGGCCCGGTCCAGGTCCTGCGTGAACACCCCGGCCTGCAGGCCGTAATCGCCCGCGTTGATCATGCCGATCGCCTCGTCGAAGCCGTGCGCCGGGACCAGCGCGACGACCGGGGCGAAGATCTCCTCGGTCATGATCCGGCTGCCCGGTGGCGGGTCGCGGAGCAGCGCCGGGGCGAGCACCGGTCCATCGCGGTTCCCGCCGGCCAGCACGGCGGCGCCGCCGGAGGCCGCCTGCCGGATCCAGGATTCCGCCCGCTCCGCTTCGGCCGGCGCGATCATGGGGCCAACCTGGACCGCCCGGTCCCTGGGGTCCCCGGCGCGCAGCGCGCCCACCCGCTTGGCCAGCAGCCCGGCCAGCTCATCGAGTACCGAGACGTCCGCGATCAGCCGCTGCACGCTGGTGCACACCTGCCCGGCCTTGCGGTACCCGGCCCGGGTGACGAGATCGGCGACCAGCCCGAGGTCCGCATCCGCCGCCACGATCGAGGCGCTGTTCGAGCCAAGTTCGAGGTGCGTCTTGGCAATCCCGGAGTTCTGCTTGATGGCCAGGCCGACCGCTGCCGAGCCGGTGAACGTGAAGAACCGGACCCGCGGGTCCGCCACCAGCGCGGCCCCGGTGGTCTCCCCCGGCCCGCACACCAGCTGCAGGAACCCGGGCGGCAGCCCCGCGTCGAGCAGGATCTGCGCCAGCGCGACCGAGCACAGTGGGGTCTGCTCGGCGGGCTTGAGCACCACCGCGTTGCCGGCCGCGAGGGCCGGCCCGACCTTGTGCACCACCGTGTTCAGCGGGGCGTTGAACGGGGTGATCGCCGCGACCACGCCGACCGGTACCCGGATGGTGAACGCCAGCCGCCCCTCGCTGCCCGCGGTGGCCGCGACCGGGATCTCGTCTCCGGCGATCCGCACGGCCTCGTCGGCGGACAGCCGCAGGGTGGCCACCGCGCGGGTCATCTCGGTGGCCGCGTCGGCCGGGGTAAAGCCGGTCTCGGCCACGTAGAGCGCGCAGATCTCGTCCTTCCGCGCCTCGAGCAACCCGGCCGCGTCGCCAAGAATGGCCTGCCGCCGGGCCGGCGGCAGCGGGCTGGCGGCTGCCCTCGCCGCGCCCGCGACGGCCCGCCCCACGTCGGCCGGGGCGGCCCGGGCGACCACCGAAAATGGCTGCCGCGTGTACTTATCCAGCACCTCGAGCCCGGTGCCGACCGGCTCCCACCGTCCGTCGATGAGCAGCCCGGTAGCGCCCTGCAGCAGCCCTTGCATGCGTGCCAGCTCCCTCTTGACGGGGACATCAGGCTGCCATACCGTCGCGCATTATGCAATGGATTGCTTAATGCGCAAGCAGTACCGACGGAGGGTTCCTGTCGTGAAGGGCGCGGACATCATCGCCGAATACCTCATCCGGGAGCGGGTGCCATACGCGGTGGGGTTGTGCGGGCACGGTGATCTCGGCTTGCTGGATGCGCTGTACGAGCGGCGCGAGCAGATCGGCACGCTGTCGGTGCACCACGAGTCGGCCGCCGGCTTCATCGCCGATGCGTACTACCGGATCCGGCACCGGCCGCTGGCGACGTTCACCTCGGTCGGCCCCGGGTCGGCCAACCTGCCGGTCGCGCTCGGCTCCGCGCTCATGGACTCCTCAGCCTTCCTGGCGATCACCGGCAACGTGCCGACCACGCAGTTCAACCGGGCACCATTCCAGGAGACCGGGCGGCACTACCAGGCCGACGCCCCCGGCGCGCTGCGCCCCTACGTCAAGCGCAGCTTCCAGGCGACCCGGGCCGACCAGCTCCCGCTGATGCTCCGGCAGGCGTTCGCGGTCATGCTCACCGGACGGCCCGGGCCGGTGCACCTGGACGTGCCGCTCGACGTGTTCGTGGAGACCTCCGACGAGCCGGTGCCCGACCCCGGCCTGTGGCGGCGGGGCATCTCCGCCCGGTGCGCCGCCGCCGATGCCGACGTGGCCGCGATCTTGACTCTGCTGGCCGCGGCCCGGCGGCCGCTCATCGTGGCCGGGTACGGCGTGCTGAACGCCGAGGGCGCCGCGGAACTCGACGCGTTCGCCGCCGCGGCCCGCATCCCGGTGGTCACCTCCCCGCTGGGCAAGGGCGCCGCCGACGCACGGTCGCCGCTGTATCTCGGCGCCACCGGGCGCAACGGCACCTACCAGGCCAACCGGGCAGCCCGCAGCGCCGACGTGATCCTCGCCCTCGGCACCCGCTTCGACGACCGGTCCACCAGTTCCTGGCTGCCCGGCTACACCTACACGATCCCGCCCACCCGGCTGATCCAGATCGACGCCGACCCGGCCGAGCTGGGCCGCAACTACCCGGTCACGCTGGGCGTGGTGGCCAGCCCGCGGGATGTGCTCGGCCAGTTGCGCGAGGCGCTGGTGGTCACGCCGGACACCGGCCAGTGGCGGGCCGACATCGCGGCCTGGGCGCAGGCATGGGAACGGCACACCGCACCTGACCACACCTCGGAAGCCACCCCGCTGCGGCCGCAGCGGGTGCTCGCCGACCTGCGGGCGGTCCTGCCCGACGACGGCATCCTGCTCAGCGACGTGGGCGTGCACCACAACTGGATCGTCCAGGAATGGCGGCCCGGCGGGCCCGGCACGCTGCTGCAGAGCTGGGGCTTCGCGTCCATGTGCTTCGGCATGGCCGGCGTGCTCGGCGCCCGGCTGGCCGCCCCGGACACGCCCGCGGTGGCGGTGGTCGGCGACGGCGGCTTCCTGATGCTGCCCGGCGTGGTCGCCACCGCGGTCGAGTACGGCATCCCGGCGATCTGGCTGGTCTGGAACAACGGGGGCTACATCTCCATCCGCGACCAGCAGCGCGGCTACTTCGGCGCCGGGCGCGAGCTGGCCACCACGTTCAGCTACGCCGCGACGGGCGCGCCGTACTCGGCGGACTACGCGGCGATGGCCCGGTCCATGGGAGCGCAGGGCCTGCGGGTGGAGACCGCGGGCGACCTCGGCCCCGCGCTGAAGACGGCGCTCGACTCCGGGCTGCCGACCGTCATCGACGTGCCGGTGGCCGCGGCGGCCCAGCCGTCCGCGGCCACCTGGGACCTGCCCCCACTGCCTCACCCGGAGCCCAGCTTTGGCTGGCCCGACCCGGCTAACCCCGCCACTGAGCAACTGGCCCGACCCGCCACTGAGTAAGGAGCCGACGATGACCGAGGCGTCCAACTCGCAGGATCCTTCGCCGCCCGGCCTGATCCATCCGACCACCACCGACCGCAGCCCGTGGAACTGGCTGCTGCTGCTGCCGATCCTGCTGCCGCTGATCACCGTCATCTACAACCGGGACAACCCGCACCTGCTCGGATTCCCGTTCTTCTTCTGGTTCCAGCTGCTGTTCACCCTGCTCGCGGCGGCGGTCAGCGGCATCGTCTTCGTGATGACCAGGCGGAGGAGCTGACATGCCCCTGCAAGGCACCGAGCTCGCCATCGTCATCGTCTTGTTCGCCGCGGTCAGCGTCCTGGGTTTCATGGCCAGCCGCTGGCGCAAGGCCACCAGCGTCTCGCTCGATGAGTGGGCCCTGGCTGGCCGCGGGTTCCGCAGCTGGGTCAGCTGGTTCGTCGTCGGCGGCGACCTGTACACCGCCTATACGTACGTCGCGGTGCCCGCGCTGCTCTTCGGGTCCGGGGCGATCGGCTTCTACGCGCTGCCCTACGTGGCCATCGAGTACCCGCTGGTGTTCCTGATCATGATCAGGCTCTGGTCGGTGTGCAAGACCCACGGCTACGTGACGGCGGCGGACTTCGTCCGGGCCCGGTTTGGCTCGCCCACCCTGGCGCTGGCCGTGGCCATCACCGGGGTCGTGGCCACGATGCCGTACATCGCTCTCAACCTGCTCGGCATCCAGGCGGTGCTGGCCACGATGGGGATCAGCGGCTCGTGGCCGCTGATCATCGCGTTCGTGGTGCTGGCCGCGTTCACCTACAAGTCCGGCGTCCGGGCCCCCGCGCTGATCTCGTTCGTCAAGGACATCCTGGTCTACATCGTGATCGGGGTGGCCATCTTCTACATCCCGATCCGGCTGGGCGGCTGGGGACACATCTTCGGCAGCTACAACGCCCACTTCAAGGCCACCCCTCCGGGCACCGCCAGCCTGCTCACCGGGGCCAACCAGTGGCAGTACATCACGCTGGCGCTCGGCTCGGCCTTCGCCATCTTCCTGTACCCGCACTCGGTCACCGGGGTGCTGACCACCCGCAACCGGGCCGTGGTCAAGCGGACCCTGGCCGCGCTGCCCATCTACAGCTTCGTCCTCGGGCTGATCGCGCTGTTCGGCGTGATGGCCATCGCGGGCAAGATAAAGCCGCTGACCGGGACCAACGGCAAGCCGAACACTAATACCGTGGTGCCGAGCCTGTTCCAGCACATGTTCCCGTCCTGGTTCACTGGCCTCGCCTTCGCGATGATCGTCATCGGGGCGCTGGTCCCGGCCGCGTTCATGTCGATCGCCTCGGCCAACCTGTTCACCCGCAACATCTACAAGGAGTACCTGCGGCCGCAGGCCTCGGAGCAGGAGCAAACCCAGGTCAGCAAAATCGTCTCGCTGCTGGTGAAGGCCGGCGCGCTGCTGTTCATCCTGCTGATCAACCCGCAGTTCTCCATCAACCTGCAGCTGCTCGGCGGCGCGATCATCCTGCAGACCCTGCCCTCGGTGATGATCGGCCTGTACTCCCGGTGGCTGCACCGCGGCGCCCTCATCACCGGCTGGGCGGCCGGGATGATCGCCTCCATCTGGACCTTCTACCTCACCCCCGACCCGGCGCTGAACGAGGCGCACTGGGGTGGCACCGCGTTCGCGCTCAGCCATCTCGGCCTGCACACCGACGTCGAGATCTACATTGGCTTCATCGGCGTGGTCGTCAACCTGCTCGTGTCGTACGGCGTCACGACGGCGCTCAAGGCGCTCAAGACGCGGGAAGGCACCGACCAGACCGCGCCGGCCGACTACTTCACCGACGTCGCCGACCGGGCTCCGGCCGCACCGGCCGAGCCCGCCGTGCCCACGGGAGCCTGACCTGGCCGATAGCGAAGCGTGGGACGTGGTGGTGATCGGCGGCGGCAACGCGGGGCTTGCCGCCGCCCTCACCGCTGCCCGGCTGACCGGCCGGGTGCTCGTTCTGGACCGCGGGCAGGCGGCGATGCGCGGCGGCAACACCCGGCATACCCGCAACCTCCGCTGCGTGCACGGCCAGGCGGACCGCTACAGCCCGGGCACGTACCCGTTCGAAGAGCTGTGGCGGGACCTGTGCGGGGTCGGCACCGGACCGGGCAACGAGAAGCTCGCCGAGCTGACCGTGCGGGAGTCCGAGACCCTGCCGCAGTGGATGACCGAGCACGGGGTCCGCTGGCAGCCGCCGCTGACCGGCACGCTGCACCTGGGCCGGACCAACCGGTTCTTCCTCGGCGGCGGCAAGGCCCTGATCAACACCTACCATCGGACCGCGGCACGGCTTGGCATAGCGGTCCGCTACGGCACCACCGTCGGCGACCTGGTCATGGACGGCGACCTGTGCACGGCGGTGGTCACCGGGGACGGCACGCTGCGGGCCCGGGCCGTGGTCTGCGCCAGCGGCGGGTTCGAGGCCAACATCGCCTGGCTCCGGCGGTACTGGGGGGACGCCGCCGACAACTACCTCATCCGTGGTTCCAGGGACAACGATGGATTGGTGCTCGCCGCCCTTTACGCGCACGGCGCGGCCCGGGCTGGCGAGGAACGGGGCTTTCACTCGGTCGCCATCGACGCGAGGTCGCCCCGGTTCGACGGCGGCATCGCCACCCGGCTCGACTCGATCCCGTTCGGCATCGTGCTCAACTCCCGTGGCAGCCGGTTCTACGACGAGGGCGAGGATCTCTGGCCAAAGCGGTACGCGATCTGGGGCCGCAACATCGCCGGCCAGCCCGGCCAGATCGCGTACTCGATCTGGGACGCGAAGGTCCGGCGGCTGTTCCTGCCGCCCATGTACCGGCCGGCCGAGGCCGGCTCGGTCGGGGACCTCGCGGTCGCCCTCGGCCTCGACTCCGGCGCCGTCACGAGCACGGTCCGCGAATTCAACGCGGCGATCCGGCCGGGCGGCACGTTCGATCCCGGCGGCCTGGACGACTGCGCGACCGAGGGCATCAGACCGGCCAAGAGCCACTGGGCCCAGCCCCTCGACACGCCGCCCTACTACGGCGTGGCCATGCGCCCCGGCATCACGTTCACCTACCTGGGCGTCGCGGTCAGCGAGCAGGCCCGCGTGCTGCGCACCGACGGCACGCCGATGCGCAACGTGTTCGCGGCCGGGGAAATCATGTCCGGCAACATCCTGTCCACCGGCTACCTCGCGGGCTTCGGGCTGACCATCGGGCACGTCTGGGGCCGCATCGCCGGAGCGGAGGCGGCGCGTCATGCCCACGCCTGATGACCTGTTCGCCGAGGCGGACCGGCAGCTCAACATCTGCAACTCATGCCGGTACTGCGAAGGCTATTGCGCGGTGTTCCCCGCGCTGGAGCGCCGCACCGTGCTGGAGACCGGCGACATCACCCAGCTCGCCAGCCTCTGCCATGACTGCCGGGCCTGCTTCCAGGCCTGCATGTACGCGCCGCCGCACGAGTTCGCCGTCGACCTGCCGGCCATCCTCACCGCGGTGCGGCAGGCCAGCTATCGCCGCTACCTTCCGTCGCCGGGCTGGCTGCGGCCGGCCTGGCTGCGGCCTGTCTGGCGGGACGGGCGGGGCGCCCGGGCAACGGCCGCCATCGGTGTCGGCGCCGCCCTGCTGGCCCTCGTCGCGGTCACCGAAGGCATCGGCGCACTGCTGCGCCACCGCGGCCCGTATCAGGTCATCCCTTACCCGGCCCTGCTCGTGACCGTGGTGCTGCCGACGGCCTGGAGCGCGGCGGTCATGCTCCGCGCGGTCACCGGGTACTGGCACGACACGCACGGGCCGCTGCGGGATCTCGCCAACTGGAGGGCGCTGGCCACGGCGCTGCGCCGCGCGGCCCGCCTGGAGTACCTGCGCGGCGGCGGCGCCGAATGCCCCTACCCCGGCGACGACCCGTCGCCGGCCAGGCGGCGGCTGCACGGGGCCGTCGCCTGGGGTTTCGCAACCTGCTTCGCCGCCACGCTGGCGGCCGCGTTCCTGCAGGACGTCCTCGGCATCGGCCCGCCCTACCCGCTGCTGTCCGCCCCGGTCATCCTGGGCACGGCCGGCGGGATCAGCATGCTGGCCGGGTGCGCCGGGCTGATGATGCTCAAGCGGCGCGGCGACCCGCCACCCAGCGTGGGAGATTACGGCCTGATTATTGGCCTCGGCCTGCTCGCGCTGACCGGCATGCTCACCCTCGTGTTCCGGGACACCCCCGCCTACGGCCTGATCCTGATCGCCCACCTGGCGACGATCGTGATCTGCTTCGCCATCGCGCCCTACACCAGGATGGTGCACGCCGTGTACCGCTTCCTGGCGATCGTCGCGGACGTCATCGAGCAGGCTTAGCCCGTCAGGCCGCCGGGTCGCAGGTCGAGTACGACTCAAACAGACGTCTGACGTCTGTTGTCTATTGACTGATGGCTCGCGGAGCTTTTAGGCTCGGGGCGTGAGTTCCCGCAGGCAGAGCAGCCGACCATGAAGATCGCAATTCTGGGCGGCAGCGGCATAGCCACCCCGCAGCTGATTGACGAGCTGGCCTGGCGGCTGGGCCCGGACCTGAGCGCCTGCCTGATTGGCCGCAGTCGCGACAAGCTCCACATCGTGGCGGCAGCCGCGGCCAGACGGAATCCCGGTGTGCGGATCGTCACCGCCAGCAGCGTGGCAGACGGGGTCCGCGGCGCTGATCTGGTGCTGAACCAGGTCCGGGTCGGTGGCCTGGACGGCCGGGCCTGGGACGAGAAGGCCCCGACCGAGTTCGGGATGATCGGCGAGGAGACCGTGGGGGCCGGCGGGTTCGCCCTCGGCTACCGCACGCTGCCGGTTGTCAGAGCGATGGCCAGAGCCGTCAGTGAGGTTGCCCCCGATGCCTGGTTCGTCAACCTGACGAACCCGGCCGGGCTGGTGCTGTCCGCGCTCGCGGCGGAAACGTCGCTTCGCGCGATCTCGCTCTGCGACATCCCGGTCTCGATGACCCTGGCCATCGACCGGATCATGCCAGCGGTGCGCCCGCACTTCTTCGGCACGAACCACGCAAGCGCCGTGGTCGCCGCCGAGGACGCCGGCGGGCGTGATCGCCTGCCCGAGCTCGCCGGCCAGGCCGCCGGCGGCGGGCCCGCCGCGGAGTGGGCACGGCGTGCCGGGGTCGTCGCCAGCCCGTACCTGCGCTACTACGTTGATCCGTCGCTGCGCCCCACCGCGCCTGCGGTCCGCTCGCGTGCCGACGACCTGCTGAATCTGCAAGCCGCGGTGCTCGACCGGTACCGCGCCGGGGATGCCGCCAGCGGCGACGCCGCGGTCGCTGAACGCAACCCGCACTGGTACGCCGAGGTCGTGGCGCCGGTGATCGCGACCCTGCTGGGCGGCAGCGAGCCGGGGAGGTTCGTCGTTCAGCTCCCGAACAACGGCCTGGTGCCCTTTCTGCGCCCGTCCGCCGCCGTCGAGGTGACCGCCGAGGTTGGCAGGGACGGCGTCAAGCCGCTGCCGGTTCCCGACATCCCGGCCGAGCTCAAGGTGCTGACCCTGCAGCTCACCGAGGCAGACGAGCTCACGCGGCGCGCATCGCAGTCCGCGGACCCGGAACTGGCCGTCCGTGCGCTGGCCCTTAATCCGCTGGTCCCCGATGAGCGGTCCGCCCGGTCCTTCTGGCAGGCCGTGGCCGGCCGCTGGCCCGGCCCCAACCGCCAGGACAGCCAGCGATCAGGAAGTGAGGATTCACCATGACAAGGCGCGTTGTCCCGCTCGACGACCTCGAGCGGCTCTACGCCGAGCAGGCCGACGAGATCCGCTCCGCGGTAGAGGAGGTGCTGGCCTCCGGCCGGTACACCTTCACCAAAGGAAAGGAAGTCGAGTCCTTCGAGCGGGCCTTCGCCGATTACATCGGCACCGCCGACTGTGTTGGCGTCAGCTCCGGGACGGCCGCTCTCTGGCTGGCCCTCGACGCCCTGGGTATCGGGCCAGGCGACGAGGTCATCGTGCCCGCTAACACGTATGTGGCCAGCGTCTTTGTCATCTCCTACCTGGGCGCCACTCCGGTGCTCGCCGACGTCGGTGAAGCCACGTTCACGCTGGACCCCGCTGTGGTCGAGACACTCATCACGCCGCGCACCGCCGCGCTGCTGCCCGTTCACCTGTTCGGTGCGCCGTGCGACATGGACGCGCTGAGCCGGATCGCGGCGTCGGCTGGGCTCGCGGTCGTCGAGGACGCCGCGCAGGCGCATGGCGCCACGCTGCACGGCAAGCGGGTCGGCACCTTCGGCGCGGCCGGCTGCTTCAGCTTCTACCCGACCAAGAACCTGGGCGCGATGGGGGACGGCGGCGCGCTCATGACCGATGACCCGGCCGTGGCGGCGTCGGTGCGGCGGCAGCGGTACATGGGCCAGGAGAGCAAGTACACCCACCTGACCATCGGCTACCAGGAACGGCTGGACGAGATCCAGGCCGCGGTGCTGGCCACCCGGCTGCCGCGGCTCGACGCCTGGAACGCGCAGCGGCGGCACCAGGCCCATCTGTACAACGAGCTGCTGTCCGGCACCCCGGTGGTGGCTCAGGCCGAACCGGACGATTCCGAGTGCGTCTACTACGTCTACACGGTGCGGACGCCGCGCCGGGACGAGCTTGCCGAGTACCTCTCCGCCCGCGGAGTGGAAACCGGCCTCTTCTACCCGAAGGCGATCTACGAACAGCCGGCATACGAAGGCACGTGGCAGGCCGGGGACTACCCCGTCACCCAGCGCCTGCAACCGGAGATCCTCTCGCTGCCCGTTTTCCCCGGCTACTCCGACGACGACATTGCCTACGTCGCCGACACCGTAAGGCAGTTCTTTACCGCCAGTTAGGTGGCCAGATCCCTACCTCTTAGAAGGGCGGTCCGGATGGGCGCCGAACCTCACGCTGGGAAACCTGCCGGCCGGCCGGAAGCGGAACCGGGCAAGCTGCGCGCCGGATCTATCGGCGTGCCATCGGCGATGGTGATGTCCATCGCCATCATGGCCCCCGCGGCCGGGATGATCTTCCTGCCGCAGGTCGTGGCCAGCCATGCCGGCGCCGCTGTGCCGCTGGTCTACCTGATGTCGCTGATCGCGTGCTTGTTCATCGCGGGCACCATCACCCAGTTCGCCCGGCTGGTGCCGCACGCGGGCTCCTTCTACGCCTATGACGCCGTCGGGCTCGGCCGGACCACCGGGTTCGTGTCCGGGTGGCTGCTGATGGCGGGCTACTTCGTCTTCTACCCGCAGAACCTGCTGGCAGCGGCGTACTTCACGTCGTCAACGCTGCGCGAGGAACTGGGCTGGAACGTCAACTGGTCGGTCTGGGCCGTGCTGTTCGCGATAGCGATCTGGCTGCTGTCCACCCGGGGCATCCGCACATCCATGCGCACCGACCTGACCGTGGTCGGAGCGGAAAGCCTGATCATCCTCATCGTGGTCATCGGCATCCTGGTCGCGGGCGGCGCGCACGGCAACACCGCGGCGGTGTTCACCCCGTCGGCGACCGACGGGAAGGGCTGGAACGGGATCTTCCTCGGCATGGTGTTCGCGATGCTGACGTTCGTGGGCTTCGAGGGTGCCGCCACGCTGGGCGAGGAGACCGGCGACGCGCGGCGGAACGTGCCCAGGGCGATCTGGGCCGCGGTGATCGGCTGCGGCCTGTTCTTCCTGCTGACCTCCTACGCCCTGGCCATCGGCTACGGGCCGCACGGCGGGGCGGCGTTCGCCACCGCGTCCGGCACCCCGATGTACGACCTGGCCGTCAAGTACGTGGGGTCCGGGCTAGGTGTCGCGGTCAACATCGCCGGCATCGTCAGCGCCTTCGCCGTGTGCCTGGCCTGCAACAACGCCTCCACGCGGGTGCTGTTCGCGATGGGCCGCGACGACGTGCTGCCCGGCGGCCTCGGCCGGACCCACAAGGTATTCCGGACGCCGGCGCGGGCAATCAACCTGGTCGGCTTCGCCGCGCTGGCGCTGTCGCTCCTGGTTGGCCTGGCCGTCGGCCCCTATCCCAGCGGCTACGCCGACGTCGGGCAGTTCGGCACGATCCCGATCCTGATCCTCTACATCCTGGCCTGCCTGTCACTGATTGTGTACATGCGCCGGCTGCGCGCTGCCGGGAAGGTCCGGTATAACCTGTTCAAACACCTGATCGCGCCGGTGATCGGCATCGTCATCGTCTTCCTTCCGATCTACGGCTCGGTCTGGCCGTGGCCGCCGTGGCCGCTGAACCTGATCACGATCCTGATCTTCGTGTTCCTCGTGGCCGGCATCGGAATCGGGCTGGCACTCCGCAGCCGGCCGGATCACCTGGGTGACCGGATCGCGTTCCTGCTGGCGACCGGCGGTGACGCCGAGGCCGAGAGCGTCGAGGGAGAGGGGCCGGCCGCGACGACCGCAACGGGCAGGACATGACCGAGGCCAACATGGACAGCAGCGCACCCTGGGACATGACTCCCCGGCAGAGCGTCGCACAGGCCGACGGCCAGAGCGTCTTCGGTGTCGTCGACGTCGGCGGGACGAAGATCGTGGCGGGGGTCGCCTCCGCCACCGACATCCTGCAAACCGAGCGGCTCTCCACCCACGCCCTGCGCGGGCCCGACGACATCGTGGACAGGATCGCCCGGGCGCTGACCGGGCTGTGCGCACCCGGCCTGTCCCCGATGTCGGCGGTTGGGCTGTCGGTGCCGGGGCCGCTCGATCGCCGCAGCGGCGTCGTGCACTTCACCCCGAACCTGCTGTGGCAGCACTACCCGGTCGCGGACCGGCTATCGCTGCGGCTCGGCGGGATCCCGGTCCTGATCGACGACGACGCCAACTGCGCGGCTCTGGGCGAGGCCTGGCAGGGCACCGGGAAGGGCTTTGCGCACCTGGTGTGCCTGACCATCGGCACCGGGATCGGCGGCGCGATCATCATTGACGGCGCGCTCGTGCACGGCCACCAGGACCTGGCGGGCGAGATCGGGCACATGGCCATCGTGCCGGACGGCCCGCCGTGTGCCTGCGGGCACAGCGGCTGCCTGGAAGCCGTCGCTTCGGGCGCGGCGATCGGCCGGCTCGGCGCGGCCCTGCTCACCCAGAATGAATCCCCGGCGCTCGCCCGGCTTGCTCAAACTCGCGGCGGCCAGGTCGATGCCGACCTGGTGTTCCAGGCTGCGGCCAGCAACGACGCGGCGTGCCGGGCCGTGCTCGGCAAGGTCGCCGAGCACCTGGGCGCCGCCATCGCCTCGCTCGTCCAGGTCCTCAACCCGCAGGCCGTCGTGCTCGGCGGCGGGGTGATGAGCCCGGAGAACGCGGCCTGGCTGATTCCCGCGATCCAGGCCAAGATGAACCGGCACCTGTTCGAAGTCCAGCGCGGAGCCGTGCAGGTCCTGCGCGGAGAACTCGGGGACGCCGCCGGGCTCTGGGGAGCCTTGCAACTTGTCGCCCCATTAACGCGAGCCGTTCTTCCGACCGGCATGCTTGGATGATGGCGCGGAAGGACTCACTGAACCACATCACGCCGGTGGTCACCGACAACAGGCCACTCGCGGCACGCCTGGCCGACCTGCTGCGCGAGGCCATCGCCGAGGGACGGTTCGGGCGTGGGGAGCAGCTCCCGTCCGAGGAGCAGCTATCGGCCTCCTACCGGGTGGGGCGGACCACGGTCCGCGAGGCGCTCAAGGAGCTGGAAAGCGAGGGCGCCGTCCAGGTCCGGCGCGGCCGAGGGCGGTTCGTATCGTCTGCTCCGCCGGTCTTCCGGCCGATCACCCGGCTGGAGAGCGTGACCGAGATGCTCGCCGCGCAGGGATATACCGTCGCCAACCGCGTGCTGTCGGTTCAGACGCGGAAGCCGACGGCGGCCGAGCGCGACCAGCTTGGCCTCGGCGAGGATGCCTCCGTCGTGCAGCTGGAACGTCTTCGCCTGGCCCAGGACGAGCCGCTGATCTACTCCGTCGACATCCTGCCGGCCGAACTCGTTCCGGAGAGCCTGACGCAGGCGTGGGGGGAGTCGCTGTTCGTGCACCTCGAGCAGGCCGGCCTCACTCCGACCTCCTCGGCGAGCATCTTCCGGGCGAGCCACCTGCCTGAAAGCGTCCAGGAGCTCACCAAGCCCGGGCTCGACCCGTTCCTGCCGTGGCTGCTCATGGTCCAGGTACACCTGGCCGGGGACGGGACTCCTGTCCTGTACTCCCACGACTACTACCGGGGCGACCGGTTCTCGTTCGAGGTCCTGCGCCGCGTCGAGGCGAAGAGCAGAACAATCTGACGGCGCACAGGAACCACCGGTCCTCCCAGCACCATCCGCATCGCCAAATGCCGCAGTTTGCGGCGGGCCCGTGGCCTCTGCGTGGATCTGGTGTTGCTACCGCGACATCTATCCCGCACAGAGCGCTCCTGCGCTGTCGGAATAGATCCGTGAGGTTCCTCATTATGACGTCCATCAACGTGATGCCCTGTCACGGGCGGATCGGTGGCAGGCGCAGATCGGCGGCAGAAGATGTCAGAGGCAGCGATGATCACAGCCGAGCAGCTGGGCGAACGGTATCTCGCCGTCCATCACCGGATGTTCCGGGCGGTCAACGACGAGATGAGCGGGTGCGGCCTGTCCATCGCGCGCACCAAGGTGCTGCGGCGCCTGCGCGAGCAGGGGCCGGTCCGGCAGAACGCGCTGGCTACCGACTTCGGGCTGGCGCCGCACTCCATCACCGACATCGTCGACGGGCTGGAGCGCGCCGGCCTGGCCGAGCGCCGGCCGGACCCCACCGACCGCCGGGCCAAGCTCGTGGCCATCACCGAAGTGGGCGAGGCCTGCCTCGACGTGGCGAACGCCACCCGGGAGCGCATGCTCGACCAGATCTTCGGCGTGCTGAGCGAGGACGACCGCGCGGCGTTGCTGCGCCTGCTCGACAGCCTTGACGAAGCGGCGAGGAAGCTCACCGCCGCGCCGGACCGGGTAGCAGTGACCGCATGACCGCCGGGCGCTCCGGACATCACGACGCAATGAATGAGCAAGTAAGCCAGATATCTCCGATGGGGGCCAGCTCACCATGTCATCCGTAACATCCGTCACCGGCGCCCAGCGTTCCGCTGGCAGCGACCATCGCTGGCTCATCCTGGTCATCGTGGCCATCGCCCAGCTGATGGTGGTACTGGACGCCACCATTGTGAACATCGCGCTGCCATCGGCCCAGCACGCTCTCGGCTTCCCGAACAGCGACCGGCAGTGGGTGGTGACCGCGTACGCCCTGGCGTTCGGCAGCCTGCTGCTGGTCGGCGGCCGGCTCGGCGACATGTTCAGCCGCAAGCGGGTCTTCATCACCGGGCTCGTCGGGTTCGCCCTGTCCTCGGCGCTCGGCGGCGCCGCGGTGTCGTTCGAGATGCTGGTGACCGCCCGGGCACTGCAGGGCATTTTCGGCGCCATCCTCGCGCCGTCCGCCCTGGGCACCCTGGTCAGCACGTTCCGCAACCCGCGCGAGCGCGGGCGGGCGTTTGGCGTGTTCGGGTCCGTCGCCGGCGGCGGCGGCGCCGTGGGCCTGATCCTCGGCGGCGTCCTCACCCAGTACTTCTCGTGGCGCTGGACCCTGTACGTCAACCTCGTCTTCGCCGCGATCGCCGTGGCCGGAGCGCTGGTCTACATGCGAAGCGACCCGCCGGCCAACCGTCCGAAGATGGACTGGCTCGGGGCCGTGCTCGCCTCCGCTGGGCTGTTCGCGATCGTGTACGGCTTCTCGCACGCCGAGCTGGCCGGCTGGACCGCCGCCCTGACCGTCGGCTCGCTCGTCGCCGGCGTGGTCCTGCTCGCCGCGTTCGTGCTCGCGGAGCGCTGGGTCAGTCACCCGCTGCTGCCACTGCGGGTAATCACGAACCGGGCGCGCGGCGGCTCCTATCTCTCGGTCGGGCTGACCGGGATCGCGGTCTTCGGGGTGTTCCTGTTCCTCACCTACTACCTGCAGGAGATCAAGGGCTACAGCCCGGTGACCAGCGGCCTGGCCTTCCTGCCGATGATCGCCTGCATCCTGCTCGCGTCGAACACCTCCAGCATCCTGCTGCTCCCCCGGGTCGGGCCGCGGGCCCTCGTGGTGACCGGCACCGTGCTGGGCGGCGGCGCCATGGCCTACCTGACCCAGCTCACCGTGACCTCCAGCTACGCCGTTAGCATCCTGCCCGCGCTGCTGGCCCTCGGGCTCGGCTTCGGCATGATCTTCGCTCCCGCGATCAACACCGCCACCACCGGAGTAGACCGCCGGGACTCCGGCGTGGCCTCTGCCCTGGTCAACACCATGCAGCAGGTGGGCGGCTCGGTCGGTACCGCCGCGCTGAGCACGCTGGCGCTCACCGCGACGGCCAACTACCTCGCCGCGCACCACACCGGGGCGCTGGCCCCGGCGACGGCCGCCGTGCACGGCTACACCGTGGCGTTCACGGTGTCGGCCATCCTGTTCGGGGTCGCCGCGCTCGTGGCCATCCTGCTGCTGCCGTCCCGGCGCCGGATACAGGAACTGTGGAACGCCCCGGTGACCGAGGGCGCCGGCGGTTCCCCGGCGGCGGCCGGCCAGGCCACGGCAGCCGTAGCCGGCCAGGCCACGGCGGAAGGCACGGCCGGCCAGGACGCCGCCCCGGCCCTGGCCCAGGCCCCCGCTCACCGGACGGGTCCAGGCACCGCCGGCCTATGAGTCAAGCGCCGGATCGGACTGGGTCGACCGGAGACGACGCTCGGCGCGTCTCCGGTCGACCTGTGCGAGAACCGGCAGGGCCGCGAGGCCGACCGCGAGCGTCGGTATCCCGCCGATGATCAGAGCCCATCTGGCTCCGAGCTCCTGCCCGGCCAAGCCCACGAGCGGGCCGCCGATCGGGGTCGAGCCCTGCCACGCGACGGCCCACAGCGCCATCACGCGGCCGCGCATCGCCGACGCGGACGACAGCTGCAGCGCCGTCTTGGCCAGGGCATTGAACGAGATGCTGCCGTAGCCGACGAAGACCAGCGCGACGTACTCCAGCGGCAGGCTGGGGGCGAGTGCCGCCGCGGTGATGGCCACGCCCCAGCCGATCGCGGCGGTCGCCAGGCCGCGGCGGCGGACCCGCTTGCGCGACGCGGTGATCAGGCCGCCGATCACCGCCCCGGCGCCCATCACCGCGGTCATCACGCCGTAGGTCCCCGCTCCGCCGTGGAAGGTGGACCGGGCGACCAGCGGCAGGCTGATCGGAAACTCCCAGGCCAGCGCCCCTATGACCGCGACCATCAGCAGCGGGATGAGCAGTTCGGGCTCGGATCGGACGTAGGACAGCCCGGCGCGGATCTGGCCTTTCTCACGGGACTCGCGCTCGCCGGGGAACATCTGCGCCGACGACATCAGCGCGAGGCTGAGCATGACGGCCCCGAACGAGGCCGCGTTCAGGTCGAAGCACAGCGCAAGCCCGAGCACCGACGCGATGATCCCGCCGAGCGACGCCCCGAAGATGCGGGCGATGTTTATCATCACCGAGTTCAGGGTCACCGCGTTGCGCATCAGCGGCCGCGGCACCAGCTCGGTGATCAGCGTCTGGCGTGCGGGGTTGTCGAAGACGTTGACGAACCCCAGGCCGAGGGCCAGCAGGTAGACCATCCACATCCGGATGGCGTGCGTTCCGACCAGGATCCCGAAGGCCAGCGCGAGCAGGCCCGATAGCGTCTGCGTCACGAACAGCAGGCGCCGCTTGTCGAGGCGGTCGGCCACCAGCCCGCCCCACGGCCCGAACAGAAAGATCGGGACGAAGCGCGCCGCGGTGGCCAGGCCGAGCTCCGTGCCGGAGTTCGTGAGCTGCAGGACCAGGAACGACTGGGCCACCGTCTGCATCCAGGTACCGCTGACCGAGACGCCCTGGCCGAAGAAGTACAGCCGGTAGTTGCGCGAGGACAGGGACGAGAACGTGCCCCGGCCCGCTGGCCGAGCCGGCGAAGCCTCTTCGGCGGCCATCGCACACTTCCCATCGCCTGGGGATTTAATTGCCTGCCAGCAAGCAGTTTATCCCGCGGACGACGGACTCCGGCCGGAGGCTGCCCGGCCGGCGCCGCGTCGCGTTCCGGCCCCTGTGGACGAGTCTGATTACCGTCCGGCAGTGGACGATTCCGCCGGGCGGCGCAGGCCGTTTTTTTGGGCAATCAGCTTCAGTGCGTGCAGCAGGAAGACGGGAAGGCCGAGAAGCAGCACGAACGGATCGCGCACGGTGAGGACCACCAGGCCGGCGATGGGGGCCGCGGACAGCGGCCCGGCGATCAGGAGGTTCCGGGCCGCCAGCCGCGCCGACTGCGACCACAGATCCACGGGGGAAAGGCCGGGCTGGTCGGCGGTGAGCTGGAAGACATAACCGAGTGCGGCGAGGGTGATCAGCAGCGCGGCCGCGCCGAGGCCGAGCCCGGCCCGCCCGGCCAGCGTTGCCTCCCGCGCGAAGAAGCGGATCTCGGCCGCGCCGAGCACCACGGCGGCCAGCGGTACCCCGGCCCCGAGCGTCACCCGCACCGACCACCGGGCCCGGAACTCGGCGATGAACTGGCGGACCACCTGGTCCTGGCCCTCGCGCCGCCACTGGTCGAGTACCGCAGACGCCGCGCTGATCGCGGCCGGCGCGGTGACCAGCGGCAGCGACGCCGCGATCATCACCAGGTTGAGGGCCAGCGCGTTGAACAGGGTGGTGAGCCACGCAAAGACCCTGGTTCCGAAGATGCCGCTGATCATCGCGTCATCCCTTCGTGCCGGTGAGGGTGATTCCCTGGATGAACGTGCGCTGGGTGAGGAAGAACAAGATGACGATCGGGGCGGTCGCCGCGGTGGCGCCGGCCATGACCCAGGCCCAGTTCGTCGTGTAGTCGCCGAGGATCAGCGCCAGGCCCAGCGACAGCGGGTAGCTGTTCTGGTTGCTGATGTAGACCAGCGGGCCCAGGTAGTCGTTCCAGCAGTACACGAACTGGAACAGGATGACGGCCGCCATGGCCGGCTTGGCCAGCGGCAGGATGATCCGGCCGTAGATGTAGAACTCGTTCGCCCCGTCGATGCGCGCGGCCTCCGAGTACGACTGCGGGATCGTCATGAAGAACTGCCGGAGCAGGAACGTGCTGAAGACCGAGCTGCCGAAGAACGTGGGCACCTCCAGCGGCAGGTACGAGCCGATCCAGCCGAACCGCTTGTACATGACGAACAGCGGGATCAGCGTGCAGACGAACGGCAGGATCAGCGTCATCAGCATCGCGTAGAAGACCGCGTCCCGGCCGGGCCAGCGCAGCCGGGAGAAGCCGTAGGCGACCAGGCTGCTGGAGATGCACACGCCCACGATCGTGATCCCGGCGTACAGGAACGTGTTCAGGAAGAACCGGAAGTACGGCAGCGCCGCGAACAGGTCAGGGTAGTTGCGCCACTCCAGCGGCTGCGGCCACCAGACGACCGGCAGCTGCAGCGCCTGCTGCGCGGTCTTGAACGACGTGCCGACCATCCACACCAGGGGCAGCGCGAACATCACGGACAGCACGATCAGCACGGTGTGCTTGCTCACGCTGGTGCCGATCGCGGCGGAGGTCCGGCGCTTTTTCGGGCGGGGCCGGGGCGCTGGCGGAGCCTGAGCCGCCGGCGCCTGCGTCGGCACGGTCTGCATGCCGCTCACCTGTTCTCGTTCTCGTAGTACACCCAGCGCGACGATGTCCGCAGCAGCACGACGGTGACGATCAGGACGCCCACGAACATCAGGAACGCCATCGCCGAGGCGTATCCGAGGTGCAGGTCCTGGAACGCCTGCTGGTAGTAGTAGGTGACGTAGAACATCGTGGAGGTGCCCGGGCTGCCCGGCGGGCTCTCGATGACCTGGGCCTGCGTGAAGTACTGGATCGACAGGACCAGCGACAAGATCACGTTGAACAGGATGACCGGGCTGATCATCGGGATCGTGATGCGGCGCAGCCGCGACCAGGCGCTGGCCCCTTCCAGCGCGGCCACCTCGTACATTTCCTTGGGCACTCCCTGCAGCGCCGCCAGGTAGATCACCATCGGCTGGCCCAGGCCCCAGAGCCCGAGCAGGATGAACGTCGGCTTGGACCAGGTGATCGAGAAGAACCACGCCGGGCCCGTGATGTGCACGTCGGACAGCAGCGCGTTCACGATGCCGAAGGACGGCTGGAAGATCCAGACGAAGATCAGCGACGAGGCCACCACCGGCACGATGGACGGGATGTAAAACAGCGTCCGGTAGACCGCCTGGCCGCGGACCTTCATGTTCAGCAGCAGCGCCAGCCCGAGCGCCGCCACGGTGGAGAACGGCACCTCGATGACCGTGTAGTAGACGGTGTTGAAGACGGCGGTGTGGAACATGCTGTCGTGCAGCAGGCCGGAGTAGTTGGCCAGCCCGGTGAACACCGGGTTCCCGATCCCGGTGAACCTGGTGAAGCTGTAGTAGAGGCTGGCCAGGAACGGGTAGAGGTAGAACACGCAGTACCCGACGATCCACGGGCTGATGAACAGCAGCCCGAGCCGAAGCCGGCGCGCCCGGGGTGACCGGATCGCGCGGCCCACCCGGGTTGCCCGCCTCGCCCCGCCCGCGCGGACCGGCGGGGATGTTGCCGTCTGCATGCCTACCTCTACCCCTCCTGCCCGCCGCCGGAGTGCTCCGCCGGCGGGCTCAGCCGGCCGGCTTAGCCGCCCGCGCCGCTGTTGGCCTGCTGGTCGATGTAGACCAGCGCCTGCTGCGGTGTCTTGGTGTGCTCGGCGATGTCCTCGGCCGCCGTCGCCTCGGCGGTCAGGAACTCCGACTCGGTCTTGGTGAGCTTCGGCGTCACCGAGAGCGGGCTCGACATCTGCTCGACGAACACGTCAAGCCACGGGTTGGCCTTGAGCCACGCCTTGTAGGCGGGCTGCGAGACCACCGTGGGCGAGGCCGGCATCCAGCCGCCCTTGGGGTCGATCTGCGAATTGAAGGCCTCGTTCTGGTAGCCGGCCAGCCACGCGATGAACTCGAACGCCTGCTTCGGGTGCGCCGCGCCCTTGGGGATGATGTTGTAGTTGCCCTGGCCGAACGTGCTCGGGCCGCCCACCGAGTTCGGGAACGGCACGACGCCGAAGTTGCCGACCATCGCCGAGTTGGTGACCGGGATGTTCTGCGCGCCCTCCCACGGCCCGTCCATGGTGAAACCTTCCTTGCCCGCGACGAACGCGTCGTCGTCGCCGCCGGCCACCGAGCCGTACGCGGTCTCCATGCCGTCGACACTGGAGTACGGGTACTTGTCGTACTGGGCGAAGAAGCTGGCCTCGGACTTGGCCCCGGCGCAGCTCGCGAGGTCATACTGACCGGCCGAGCTGAAGCAGTTGACCGCGCCGAAGAAGCTGCCGAAGTACTCGAAGGGCGAGCCGGCCGACTCATACAGCGGGTAGAAGCCGATCTGGTCCAGCTTGCTGCCGGAGATCTTCCACTCCTTGGCCTGGTCGGTGTAGAGCTGGGCCAGCGTGGTGGGCGGGGAGGAGATCCCGGCCGCCTTCAGCATCGACTTGTTGTAGTAGAGCGCCCACGAGTTCATCGACATCGGCAGCGCGTACAGCGTCCCGTTGTACTGACCGCCCTGCAGCGCGATCGGGTACAGCCACTTCTCCAGGCCCGCGTACGAGCCGGTCAGGTACGGCTTGAACGACTGGATCGAGCCGTCGGCCGCGTACTCGCCGAGCACCGGGTTCCACTCGGTGAACACGTCCGGCGGGTCGCCGGCCGCGATCTCGGACAGCAGCTTGGCGTCCCCGGTCGCGCTCGGGATGTTCGACTCGGTGACGTGGATGCCCGGGTGGGTGGCGTTGAACTTGCTGACCATCTGGCTGAGCAGCGTCAGCGTGTTGCCCGACCACATGGTCTGCCAGGTGATGTTCACCACTCCCGACGAGGAACCACCGCCTGACGACGCGGCGGGGCCGGAACAGGCCGCGAGGGCCAGCCCGGCGCAGGCGGCGATCACCGCGGGCACGGCTGCCCGGGCGCGTCTGGCCTGGGAAGCCGTCCGGTCGGGGCCGTGCGCCCTGCCACGGCGCAGGGCGTATATCTTCTCAATCACGAGATGCTCCTTTCCTAGGGGTGTGCATCAAGTGCCTGCCGCGCGGGTCGGACCGGACCCGCGCGGTTTTGGCGGTTTTGGCGGAGGGCCCGCGCTCTCCCTGACGATCAGTTCGGGCTCGAGCCGCCGTGGGCGGGGCAGGGCAACCTTCTGCTCCGCGCGCGCGAGGAGCATGGCGAAGCAGGCCCGGCCGAGTTCGGCGAAGTCCATGCGCACCGTGGTGAGCGGTGGCGTCAGGAACTCAGACACCGGGGTGTCGTCGAATCCGACGACGCTGACGTCCCCCGGGATCGAGCGACCGGCCGCGTGCATCGCCCGCATCACGCCGAGGGCGAGGTCGTCGTTGCCGCAGAGCACGGCGGTGACCCCCGGATCGGACGCCAGCACCTGCCCAGCCCGGAAGCCGGACCGCGGGGTCCAGCCGCACGGCACCGGGGCCGGGGCCGGCGCTCCGGCCTCCGCCAGCGCCGCGCGCCACCCCGCCTGCCGCTGACTGGTCCGCGTCGAGGACGGAATGGCCAGGTGGTGCACTGTCCGATGACCCAGCGATAGCAGGTAGCGGGTGGCCTGGTTCGCCGCCCTCCGGTCGTCCAGCCAGACCCACGGCCGGTCCCGGCCCGGATCCCGGGCCGGCGTCTCAACCATCGCCGCCATCGGGATGTCCGGCGGGACGGCTTCCAGGGCCATGGTCCCGGCCTGGTCATACGCGATGACGATGAACGCTCCGCCCGGCTCGACGGCCCTCCGGACCGCCTCGGCCACCTCCTGGGGCGAAGCGGACTCCACGACGCGGACCCCGACGGCGAAGCCCACGGCGCGCGCCGCCTCCTCGATGCCCTGCAGCGCCGCCTGGTACCCGTACAGCGTGGTGTTCGGCGTCAGTACCGTGACCGACCGCGCGAGCCCGCCCCGCAGCACCCGGGCGGCCCGGTTCGGCCGGAACCCCAGTTCGTCGATCGCCGCCTGAACGACCGCGCGGGTGGACCCCCGGACGCTCGGATGGCCGTTGATGACCCGGGACACGGTCTGATACGAGACCCCGGCCGCGGCGGCCACATCCCGGATGCTGGCCGGCCGCACGCGACGCTCGCGTGCGTCATCACCTGGCTGATCCGAGCCACTTGTGACATCTGCCACAACCATGGCAGAATTGTGAACGTTCACATCTATGCCGTCAAGAGACTGAGACATCACGATTTAATGCCGCCGGAACGCCGGGACCCGCGGTGGTGCCGCCGTCGACGGGGAGGGGTGCTTGGCTGCAACAGAACGGCTCCTGGAGATCAGCGGGCTGGCCGACACGGGTCTCGACCTGCGGATCGAGGTAGGCCCCGACGGGATGGCCAGGCTCACCCGGTTGTCGGCCCGGGACTCTCTGGGCGCTCAGGGCGCTCAGGCTCTGGTGCACGACGCGGCGCTGCCACTGCTTGACGTCATCGTGAGCGGCGAGGGCCGCGGATGGTCGGGCGGGCGGTATTGCGAGTCTGAAGCGGGCAGCCGGTTCCGCTACACCGGCCACAGCGAGCGCGCCGCGAACGGGTCCTGGCATGAGCTGCGCGTCGACCTGGACGACCCGGTGACCGGGCTGCACGCCGAGGTGTTCTACCGGCTCCTGACCACCGGCGGGGCGGGCCGGACAGGCCAGCCAGGCGGCTCAGGCGGCGGCGTGCGCTCCTGGGTGCGCCTGGAGAACCGGGCCGCGCGGCCGGTCACGGTCCAGTCGGTGAGCTCGTTCCTGTTCGGAGGCCTGGGCACCGGGCCGGGTCCCGATGATCTCGCGGACCTGGATCTGATGTGGGCCGAGAACGACTGGATGGCCGAGGGCCGCTGGCAGCACCGGCCGCTGCGCGACGCCCTGCCCGACATCAACCGCCGGGCGCTCGGCGCCGACCCGAGGGGATGTTTCGGCGTGACCAGCACCGGAAGCTGGTCGTCGGGCCGGTACCTGCCCGCGGGCGCGGTCGTGAACCGGCGAACCGGGCACGCGTGGGCCTGGCAGATCGAGCACAACGGCGGCTGGCACTGGCAGGTTGGCGAGTGCGCGCGCCACGGCGCCGGGGGCGCGGGCCCGCACGGCAGGCACGCGCCGAAGGGCGCGGTCAGCGGCGCCTACCTCGCTCTCCTCGGCCCCGCGGACACCGAGCACCACTGGCGGGTCACGCTCGGCCCGGGCGAGGCCTTCACCACCGTGCCAGCCAGCGTGGCGGTCAGCCCGGGCGGGTTCGACGGGGCGGTGGCCGAGCTCACCGCCGTCCGCCGCGCGATCAGGCGCCCGCACGAAGACGGCCGCCGCCTCTCCGTGATCTTCAACGACTACATGAACACGCTGATGGGGAGCCCGACGACGGAGCGCCTGCTGCCGCTGATCTCCGCAGCCGCCGAGGTCGGCGCCGAGTACTTCTGCATCGACTCCGGCTGGTATGCGGAGATCGACGAGGGCTGGTGGGACACGGTCGGCGCGTGGCGGCCCTCGCTCACCAGGTTCCCCGGCGGGCTGGCCGAGGTGCTCGACCGCATCACCGGAGCCGGGATGGTGCCCGGCCTGTGGCTCGAGCCCGAGGTCGTGGGCGTCAACAGCGAGGTCGCCGGGGAGCTTCCGGCGGAGGCCTTCTTCCAGCGCGGCGGCCAGCGCATCGTCGAGCACGGCCGGTACCACCTGGACCTGCGCCACCCCGCCGCCGTGAAGCAGCTGGACCAGGTGGTGGACTTCCTCGTTGGTGACCTGGGTGTCGGCTATTTCAAGCTGGACTACAACATCTCGGTCGCGCCCGGCCCGGACAGCGGCGGCCTGAGCGCAGGCGCGGGCCTGCTCGCGGCGAACCGGGCGCAGCTCGACTGGCTCGACGCGGTGCTCGACCGGCATCCCGCGCTGGTGATCGAGAACTGCTCATCCGGCGGCATGCGCACCGACTACGCGCTGCTGGCCCGGCTGCAGCTGCAGTCCACCAGCGACCAGCAGGAATTCCTCCGGTACCCGCCGATAGCCGCGGCGGCCCCGGCCGCCATCACCCCCGAGCAAGCCGCCGTGTGGGCCTACCCGCAGCCCGAGTTCAGCGACGACGAGATCGCGTTCACGATGGCCGGCGCGATGCTGGGCCGCGTCCACCTGTCCGGCCACGTCGACCGCATGAACGCCGAGCAACGGAACATGGTCGCTGAGGCGATCCGGGTGTACAAGGAGGTCATCCGGCCCGAGATCGCCGGGTCCACGCCGTTCTGGCCGCTCGGCCTGCCGCGCTGGGAAGACCCCTGGATCGCGCTCGGCCTGCGCTCCCCCGGGGCCAGCTACCTGACGATCTGGCGGCGCGGGCCGCAGCCAGGCGTCGGCGCCGACGCCGGCGTCGGCGCTGGACAGGTCACGCTCCCGGTGCCGTATCTGCGTGGCGCGCGCGTCACCGCCGAGGTGCTCTACCCGCGGAACGCGGGCGCGCAAGCCAGCTGGGACGCGGCCCTCGGCACGCTGACCGTCACCCTCCCCCGCTACCCGTCGGCCTGCGTCCTGCGGCTGGCATAACCAGGCGGCGAGCAACGGCTAATAAGGCCGGTCCGGCCCAATAGCTGGGAATCCTCTCAGTTCGAGGCCACCAGCCCCGTCAGCCCCATCTGCCCCGGTCAGCACTCGCTCAGGTGTTCCATTTCCATGATCTGGGTAGATTGATACCGCTATAGGGCCTGTTGCAGAAGCTTGCTGGTGAGTTGGTGGGCGCGGGGTAATTGTCTGCGGTCGGTGCCGGGGGCTGGTGGCGGGCTGCTGTGCGGGTGGCCGGGGTGCTGGGTTTTGGCGTGGCTGCGGGCGGGGGTGTGGGTGGGAGGGCTGGCTGGGGGTGGGCGCGGGTGGTTATGCGGGCAGTGGTGCGTGGCGGTGCAGCAGCAGGAGGTTGGCGGTGGTGGCGGCCAGGAGCAGTTCGCCGTTGACTTTGGGCAGGCCGCGCACGGAGAAGCGGCGTAGCCCGATGGTGTCTTTGAGTTCGGCGAAGCCGCCTTCGGAGATGGGGGCGCGGCGGCGGTACAGGTTGCGGCCCTGGCGGGTGGCCAGGTTGTGGGCCATCTGGTCGCGGGGGTCGTGGTGGTGGCCGCAGCCGGGGCCGTGGCTGGGGGTGGTGTCTTTCCAGCCGCCGCCGGTGCCGATGAGGCGGTCGGGTCCGGGGAGCTCGATGTTGTCTTTGCTGAAGTAGCCGGGGTCGAACAAGATCGTGCCGATGCGTGACCAGAAGGACGGGCGGCGCGCGGCGGCGTGCCCGGCGGCGATGATCTGCTGCGAGAGGGCGATGGCTTGCAGTGCCGGGGCGACCTGGGCGGCGTCGTTGGGGTCGGTGGTGGCGCGGGGCAGCAGGAACACGCCGTCGCCGGTGCGCGGGACCTGGCAGTTATAGGCCTGCACGGTGCCGCGCAGGGTGCAGTGCATGATCCGGGAGTCGGGGTCGGTGATGTTCCGCACCGGCTGCGGCTCCTTCTTGCTGCCTGGTTTGTGTTCTTCTCGCGCGGCCTGGCGGGCGCGGGCGGCGGCGAGCCGCTCGCGGGCCTTGCGGACGGCCTTGCCTTCCCCGGCCGGGCGGGCGCCGGGCGGCGGCGTGCCCGCTGCGGCGGCCTGCTCGCGGGCGGCCAGCTGCGCCTGCCGGCCGGCGATGGCCCGCTCCAGCCGCAGCTCAGCAACTGGGATCTCGATACCGGCCGGGACCCGGCCCGGCGGCGCGGCCCCGGCCCGGGCCGCGTCCAGGTACGCCCCGGCGATCACGCGCCGCGCCGCTTCGTGCGCCAGCCGGGCAGCTTCCAGGTCCGCCAGCCCTGCCGCGATCCGCGCCCCGCGCGGCGCGCCGCCCCAGCCGGCCCGCGGGACGGCGGGGCCATCCAGGCCCAGCCCGGGCAGCGTCCCGCCGTCGCAGCAGCCGCACGATTGCGGGGCGCCCAGCCCGGCGGCCTGCCCGTGCTCGTGGCCGTCGCAGGTGCAGCCCTCGCCGTCGGCGCGGGCGGCCTCGTCCAGGATCTTGCGGGCCAGCTTCCGCAGCCCCTCCTCAGTCCGGTTCGCCTGCCGGGACGCATCCGCCCAGATCTTCGACCCGTCCACCGAGATCACATCCAGCCGGCCCAGCCCCGCCGCCGCCAGCACAAACAGCACCCCGGTGAACAGGTCCTCCAGCGGCCCGCCCGCCGCCGCAGCCGCGGCCCGGAACCGGCAGATCGTCGAATGATCCGGCACAGCGTTGCCGGTCGCGACCCGGAACGCCGCATCCGTACGGCACCGCTGCTCGATCTTCCGCGACGACCGCACCCCCTGGCAGTACGCGTAGATCACCAGCACCGCCAGCATCCGCGGGTGATACCCCGGCCGCCCCTTCCCCGGCCGCCCCAGCGATTCCAGCGCCGAGGTGTCCAGCCCGTCCATCACCTCAGCAAGGAACCAGACCAAATGGTCCCGCTCCACCCAGCGCCGCATATCCTCCGGCAGCATCATCGGCTGATCCCGGTTCACCGGCAGGTACTTTCGCCCCATATCAGACGATTATCCCAGGTCAACAGCCCTAAGACTTTTGCGACACGCCCT
>Ga0209333_1000029_pt1 | contig 83482 bp, 84 predicted proteins | sample BlaSpr_A8_OM2_O3_FD_187982 | JGI IMG/M metagenome (GOLD analysis project Ga0209333, IMG submission 187982) | Forest soil microbial communities from Thunder Bay, Ontario, Canada - Black Spruce, Ontario site 2_A8_OM2_O3 (SPAdes) (version 2) | ecosystem: Environmental > Terrestrial > Soil > Boreal... | reverse complement strand
GGTGAACCCGCACGCCTCGGACATCGATGGCGTCTCGTGCGTGCCCTCGCCGGCCGCGCTGCCCGGCCCGGTGGATCTCGCCGTGCTGGCGGTCCCGGCGGCCGCGGTGCTGCGGGTGGCGGAGGAATGCGGAGAGCGGGGCGCCGGGGCGCTCCTGGTGATCGCCTCCGGACTGGATCTCGCGGCCACCGACGATCTGCTCGGCTGCTGCCGCCGCCACGGGATGCGGCTGGTCGGCCCGAACTGCCTCGGCATCGCCGTCCCGGGAATCCGCCTGGACGCGACATTCGCGGCCCGCCATCCGGCGGCGGGCTTGGCCGGGGTGGCCGTCCAGTCCGGCGGGGTGGGCATCGCGCTGCTCGACCAGCTGTCCCGCCTCGGAATCGGGATCTCCTCCTTCGCCTCCCTTGGCGACAAGGCCGACGTGTCCGGCAACGACCTGCTGAGGTGGTGGGAGCAAGATCCGGCCACCAGGCTCGCCGTGCTCTACCTGGAGTCGTTTGGCAACCCGCGCAAGTTCAGCCGTTCAGCCCGCCGGGTCGGCGCCGCCATCCCGGTCCTGACCGTGGACGTGGGCCGGTCCGAAGCGGGCCAGCCCGGCGCCGCGGCGGCCACGCCCGCGATCACCCGCGAAGCGCTGTTCAGGCAGGCTGGCATCATCGCCACGCGCGACATCGGCGAGCTGATCGACGCGACCGTGCTGCTGGCCAGCCAGCCGGTGCCCACGGGCGGCGGGGTCGGGATTGTGACCAATGACTACGGACTCGGCCTGCTCGCCGCCGATGCCTGCTGCGACGCCGGCTTGCACGTCGCGGTTCTGGACGTCCGGACCCAGGAAGCTTTGCGCCGCCTGCTGCCGCCGGTCGCGGCCGTCGCAGGCCCGGTCGATACCACCGCTGCCGTACGGCCCGAGATCTTCCGCCACTGCTTGGAGCTGGTCGCTGCCGACGCCGGGGTGGATGCGGTGCTGGCGCTCACGGCGCCGACCGCGCTCGCCGATCTTGTCCCGGCGGCATCTTCCGCGGACATCCCGAAAACGCTCGTCCTGTCGGTGCTGGACCAGGCCGAGGCCGTCCGGCTGCTGCCGCGGGCCTCGGGCACCGTCCCGGCCTACGCCTACCCGGGAAGCGCCGCCCGCGCCCTGGCCCACGCGGCGAGCTACGGCACCTGGCGCGCCCGCGCACCCGGCCAGATCCCCGTGTTCGCCGACCTGAGGCCCGACGACGCGCGCGGCCTCATCGGCGGGTTCCTCGGGCACTCGCCGGCTGGGGGATGGCTGACGCCGGCGCTGACGGCCGACCTGCTGGCTTGCTACGGGATAGTTCAGGTCAGCACCGAGCCGGTGACCAGCGAGGAGGCCGCGGTCAGCGCCGCTGCCCGGCTCGGCGGGCCGGTCGTGCTCAAGGCGGACGTGCCCGGCCTGATACACAAGAGCGAGGCCGGGGCGGTCCAGCTCGAGCTGCACGGTGCCGAGGAAGTAAGGGCGGGCTACCGCGCGCTGGAGGAGAGATTCGGCGCCGGGTTGGCCGCGGTCATCATCCAGCCCATGGTTACCGGCGGAACCGAGGTGACCGTCGGGGTGACGCAGGAACCGGTCTTCGGCCCGCTGATCGTGTTCGGGCTCGGCGGAGCCGCTACCGACGTGCTCGGCGACAGATCCGCCAGGCTCACCCCGCTCACCGACACCGACGCGGCAGTGCTCATCCGCTCCATCCGCGCCGCCCCGCTGCTGCTCGGCCACCGCGGTGCCGCCGCGGCGGATGTGCCCGCGCTGCAGGGCATCCTGATGCGCGTGTCCCGGCTCGCCGACGACCTCCCGCAGGTCGCAGAGCTCGAGCTGGACCCCGTCATCGCCCGCCCCGACGGCGCGCACGTGGTAGACGCGCGAGTGCGCGTGCTGTCGGCCGAGCCGACCGATCCCTACCTCCGCAGGCTGCGCTAGGGCGGGCGCACCGGCCCGCTTGCTGGTGGCGCCTAGCCGGCGTGCCTGACGCGCCGCCCGGTGACCCGGGTGGGAATGATCCGCAGGAACAGTTGCCTGTCTCCGCCCGCCCACGGGTCGACCCCCGCGCCCGCGACCGCGGCGTGCTCGGCCTCGGACTCCACGTGATGTGCCGACCCCTGGATGAGCACGCTCCATCCCGTGCGCGCCGCGGTGTCGAAGTCATCGATCTCGAAAGCGACCTTGAACTCGGCATTGGCGATGCCGGTGCGAAGATCCTCGTCCGTCGCGCTGTCCTGCGCGGTCCGGAACACGATCGTTCCCTCGTAGAGCCGGTAGTTGACCGGCATCACCGTGGGGCCGTACCGGCCGGAGTACCCGATCCGGCCGACACCGCCCGAACCGATCAGTCGCAGGCACTCCGTCTCGTCCAGTTCCTCTAGCACACGGCCTAGCGTAGGTCATCCGCATGATCTGGCGACGGCGGGCGGGAGCAAGCCTCGATCAGCCGGGCCCGGGTGGCCTGCAGCCTGTTCACGACCACAGCGGAGAACCGCCGGCTGAGCTCGTACCCGAGGACCGGATCGGTGTCGCACGCCGCGCGCACCGCTCGGGCATCGAAGACAAAGGCCTGCGTCGGCTGCGTCGCTACGGCGCCAAAACGCCATTGATACGGCGGAAGCATCCAGGACAGGCCGATCACGTCACCCCGGCCGAGCGTCTCGATGATCACCCGGCCCTGGCCCGGGACGCTCGCGTCGAGCGTCACCTGGCCGGCATCGATGATCCAGCACCGGTCGGCCTGGCAGCCCTCATCGAGCAGCCGCTCCCTCGATGCAATCGTGACGTGCTCGCACAGCTCGGCCAGCACGGCCAGCTGGGCGGACGGCATGCCGCGCAGAAACGGCTGCGCGCCGAGCACCGATGTTTGCTGTCTTGTCATAGTGACTCCTGGTCGATAGGTACCACCACGACCGGACAGCCCGCGTGCGACCGGCAGTAGCGGCTCACCGAGCCGTGGCGGACGCGCCGCCAGCCCGGCAGGTTCTCCCGGCCCACAACGATCACGTCCCCGTGACGAGTGGCGATGCTGGTCAGCGCCGCGCCGGGATCGCCCTTGGGCGTCCGGACGGTCACAGCGACGTCGCGCGGCTGGCCGCCGGCCGCGGCCCAGAACGCGTCGCGGACCAGCTTGGCCGACGCGTCACGCTGCTCGGCTCCCTTGAAGAACAGGACGACACGTGGATGCACAGTGTGCCGGTGATGGCGGCCGCCGTGCCTGGGCAGGCCCAGCGCCCACGAGCGGACCGCCACAAGCTGCGCCTCGCGGCTCCTCGCCTGGCTGACGGCCCATTGCAGCGCCGCAAGGCCCGACGGTGAGTCATCGACACCGAGGATGATGCGCCCCGCAGTCGCCTTGTTCATGGTCGGCTACCTCCCTTTATCACCAGCCTGACCCCGTTCAGTCCCCGCCGCAGGAGCCATGCGGCCCGCCGCGGCGGGACCTTCTTCCCGGCTCTGAGGGACTGCCGGCCCTGCACCGGCAAACCCGGGTCAGTGCAGTCTCCGCAGGAATGGGTCCTGGGGCTGGACGGGCGTGAGCCGGATCCTGGCGTCCACGGCGGACACGCCGTCCGGGCGGGCGATGACCGGGTTGAGGTCGAGCTCGGCGATCTCGGGGAGGTCGTCGGCCAGCCGGGAGACGCGCAGCAGGGTTTGCCGCAGGGCGGCGACATCGGCGGGCTGCGCGCCACGGTATCCGAGCAGAAGGGGCGCCGAGCGGATCGAGCGGATGAGCTCGTCGGCGTCGGTGTCGGTGAGCGGGGCGAGCCGGGCGGCGCGGTCGGCGAGCACGTCAGTGGCGACACCGCCCAGCCCGAAGACGACCAGCGGGCCGAAGACAGGTTCCTGCGCGACGCCGATGATGACTTCGGTTCCTCCGGTGATCATCGGCTGGACCAGCACCCGCGCATGCGGGCCGAACTTGGCGGTCAGCTGGCGGTAAGCGCGCCTTATGTCCGCCTCGGTGCGCAGGTCGAGCTGCACGGCGCCGGCGTCGGTCTTGTGCACGAGGCCGGGAACGTCGGCCTTCAGCACCACCGGGCCGGCGAGGTCAGCTGCGGCGCGGACCGCGCCGTCGGCGCTGGTGACCGGCGTGAGGCTGGCCAGCGGGATACCGTAGCTGCCGAGCAGCTCCGCCACCCGGTCCGACGGCAGCCAGCCACCATCGGGCGAGCCGCGCGGGAACGTCCGGGCCAGGGCGCGGGCGTCGCCTTCCCGCACGTCGCCCAGTTGCGGGACGTGCCCCGGAGGCCGCGACCGCCAGGCGCCGTAGGTGGCCGCCCGAGCCAGCGCGTGCGCCGCGGCCTCCGGGTAGGCATACGAGGGGATGAAGCGGGGCTGGCCTGCGGCCTCGGCCTCGCCGTCGGTGGTGGCCCGGGGCAGCAGGCTGACCGCCTCGGCCTGGTCCAGCACGACCGCCGCGAGCGGCTTGGTTACGTCCGCGGCGCGGATCGCGGTGACGAGATGCCCCGTTGCAGCGGTGGGCAGCACGAGGGCGAGGACCGCGTCCACGCCCGCGTCAGCACCCCGGCGCCTCCGATGTTGGAGATCATCGCGATGCTGCGGCCCGCAGGCACTGGCTGGCTGGCGAGGAGCGCGGCGGCGTCGAGCAGCTCTCCAAGGCTGTCTGTGGCTATGACCCCGGCCTGTTCGAACAGGGCTTCGCGGGTGACCAGCGGCGTGACCGCCGCCGCGGTATGCGACGCCGCGGCCTGCTGGCCGATCGCCGACCGCCCCGCCTGGACAGCAAGGACCGGCATCCGGGCGCCGAGGCGCCGCGCGGTGCGGGCGAACTTACGCGGGTTGCCGAACGATTCGATGTACAGGACCGCGAGCTCGGTCGTGCCGTCTTGCTCCCACCACGTCAGCAGGTCATTACTCGAGACGTCGTACTTGTTGCCGACCGAGGCGAACGAGGAGATTCCCAGCCCTAGCCGGGACAGGCGATCGACGAGCGCGAAGCCAAGGCCGCCGGACTGCATCACCAGGCCGACCCGGCCAGGCGCCGGGTGACGCGCGGCGAAGGTCGCGTCCAGGCCGATGCCGGGCACGGCTACACCGAAGCAGTTTGGGCCGACGAGCCGCATGCCGTACCGGCGGCAGGCTGCCAGCAGGTCGGCGCCCTGGAGCGAGTCAAGGCCAGACGTGATCACCACCATGGCCTTGACACCGCGCCTGCCGCACTCGTCGGCCACGGCCGGCACGGCGGCCGGCGGAACGGCGACCACCGCGAGGTCCGCGGGCTCGGGCAGCGCGGTGACCGACGGCAGGCAGGGCACTCCTTCCATGTGCAGGGCGTGCGGGCTGACCGCGTAGACCTGCCCCTGGTACCCACCGGTAACGATGTTGTGCAGGATGGCGCGGCCGACGGTTCCCGGGCGCCGGCTGGCGCCGACAACCGCCACCGAACCCGGCTGGAACACGTGCCGCAGGCTGGCCACGTCCGCATGTCCTTCGCGCCTGTCGACCGCTTCCAGGTAGGGCTTCCAGGTCGGATCGCTGTCCGCGTGCGGAAGGTCGCACGCGAACTCGATCAAGCCGTCCTCGGCCTGGCGCACCCAGATCTTGCCGTCGCCGACCTCCCCGACGCCGACCGCCTTGGCGATCGCGCGGGCCACCGACTCCGCGGCCTCATCGCGCACGACGAGGTCCAGCCGGAGCTTGGGCAGGATCAGGACTCTCCGCTCGGCCAGCCGGTCGGCCGGGTCGATGTGGCCATACTGCTTTCCGAAGCCCCGGACCTCGGTGACCGTCAGCCCGCCGACCCTTGCATCGGTCACGGCGGCCATTGCATCGTCGAGCTTCTCCGGCCTGATGATCTCGGTAAGCAGCTTCACCGGACGTCGCCTCCTGATGGTCGGCCCGGCCGTGCGTTCACCGCAGCCGGTTCGCACCGATTCATGACGCCAGCGTGGCTCTGCTCCGGGCTAGGGGTAGGGGGCCAACGTCCTCCGCCAGGGCCCGGCCGGCCAATTCCGCCCACGCCCGGGCATGCGTCAGCCCGGGCCGGTGTGCCCGGCCCGGGCTGGCGACTGGCGGTCATGCGACCGCGTGCTCGGGGATGGCGGTGTCGGCCGCCGGGATGGCGGTCTTCACGGCCGTGGTGACCCGGCGGCGCATGAACGCGGCCCCGGCGCCGATCAGGGACATGCCCGCCAGCAAGAACGCGGCGATCGCGGCGATGTAGGTGATCTGCGAGACCTTCCACCACCCGTAGGCGTTCAGCAGCATCGCACGCAGCGAGTCACCGCGGAACACGGTGTCCACCAGCCCAGCGAGCTTGGCGTTGTTCGGCTGCGCCAGCGACTTGGCCGACAGCGAGGCGTACGTCTGGCCCGGCGCCATGTTCTGCAGGTGCTGCGCGATGAAGTGGTCAGCATACGCCTCGGCCTGCTGGCCGGTGAGCAGCTGCTGCCCGGCGTACTGCGACACGCTCGGGATCATGTTCGGGGTGATTTCGGTGCCCACCTTCGGGTGCGCGAACGCGGCCTTAGGCGGGAAGAAAACCTGCTGCGCGGCGAGCTGGTTCTGCACGCTGTTGTGCACGTAGGTCGATCCCCACAAAAGCAGTCCGCCTGCGACCGCCAGGACCACCGTCAGCGCCAGCCCCGTCCTGGCCAGGTCGTCGCGGTGAACGACATCACCGACGAATCGATCATCGTCGACGGCAACCCGATCCCGGTGCTCTCCAGCCGCGACCCGGCCGACATCGACTGGGGCGGGCTGGGAGCCGACATCGTAATCGAGTCCACCGGCAAGTTCCGCTCCCGTGACCAGGCGGCGCTGCACCTGAAAGGGAGCGCGCGCAAGGTACTGCTGTCCGCGCCGGGAAAGGGCGCCGACCTGACCGTCGTGGTCGGGGTCAACGACGGCGAGTACGACCCGCAGCACCACGACGTGATCTCCAATGCCTCGTGCACGACGAACTGCGTGGCGCCGATGGCGAAGGTCCTCAACGACGCGTTCGGCCTGGTGCACGGGTTCATGACCACCGTGCACGCCTACACCGGCGATCAGATGCTGCTGGACGGCCCGCATAAGGACCTGCGCCGCGCCCGCAGCGCCGCGGTCAGCATGATCCCCACCACCACCGGGGTGGCCCGGACCACCGGGCAGGTGATCCCCGAGCTGGCCGGCCGGCTGGACGGGGTTGCGGTGCGCGTTCCGGTGGAGGACGGGTCGCTTACCGACCTGACTGCGGTGCTAGCGCGAGAGGCCACCGCGGACGAGGTCAATGACGCGTTCGCGCGGGCCGCGGCCGGCCCGATGGCCGGTATCCTGAGTTACAGCACCTACCCGCTGGTGTCTCGCGACATCATCGGCGACCCGTCCTCGTGCGTGTTCGACTCCGGCCTGACCCAGGCCGTCGGCACTCTGATCAAGATCTTCGGCTGGTACGACAACGAGTGGGGCTATACCTGCCGGCTCGCCGACCTGACGGCGATCGTTGGCGGTCGGCCTTAGTCTTGGCGGTATTGGGCGGATACGAGAACAGGGGCGCAGCGGATGATGGGTGAGTCGGGCAGCACCGGCCAATCGGCTGGAACGGCCGACCAGGCCGGCCGGATCGGGGTGTTTCTGCTGGATGATCACGAGATCGTCCGCCGCGGAGTACGGGAACTCCTGGAAGCCGAGCCGGACATCACCGTGGTGGGCGAGGCCGGGACCGCGGAGTCGGCGCTAGCCCGGATCCCGGCGCTGCGGCCGGATGTGGCGGTCCTGGATGTGCGGCTGCCCGACGGCAACGGGGTGGCGGTGTGCCGGGAGATCCGCTCGGCGATGCCGCAGGTGGCGTGTTTGATGCTGACCTCCTTCGGCGAAGATGACGCGCTTTTTGACGCGATCATGGCCGGGGCTGCGGGGTATGTGCTCAAGCAGATCCGCGGCACCGACCTGGTCGGCGCGGTGCGCACGGTGGCGGCGGGCCGGTCGCTGCTGGATCCAGAGGCCGCCAGCCGGGTCATGCGCCGGATGCGCGAGCAGGCCGAGCGGACCGACCCGCTGGCCGGGCTGACCGGGCAGGAACGCAAGATCCTTGAGCTGATTGGGGAGGGGCTGACCAACCGGCAGATCGGCGAACGGATGTTTCTGGCCGAGAAAACCATTAAAAACTACGTCTCCGCCCTGTTCACCAAGCTTGGCATGGAACGCCGCACGCAAGCCGCCGCCTACGCGGCCCGCATCTTCGAAAACCAAGACCCAACTGGATCCGAACGGCGAGGCTGAAGCCCTCCCTTGTCCCACGAGATCCAGGCGCGCCAGCGGTTTCACGTGCTGGCGCGGATGCGGCGGCCGATGATGTCGGTGACCGTGATCCGCAGGTAGGTGTCTTGTCGCCTCCGGCCCATGGCTCGAGGCCGAGAGAGCGGACTGTTTCCAGCTCGGACAGCGTGGTCACTACCTGCACCGGGGTCAGCGACTCGGGAACCGTGCGCTGGACCGGGGGCTCCGGGCTGGCCGACCTCTCCAGCGCGGCGCCGGCCAGCGTGCTGGAGCTGACCCCCAGCGCGTCGGCGAGCCGGGCCAGGGCCTACGCGTCGGATTCGGTGCCCGGCTGGTCTCCAGGTACTTCAGGTATGAGGATGCCATCTCGACCCGGGCGGCGGCCTGCTCCCGGGTCATGGGTGGACGAGTGCGGGGCGGACGACCCTACCCTTGCCGACCTTCGCCCCTGAGCCCCGGCATGACTGCCGGGGCATGGTGTGAGTAGCAGGCCGGCAATCCGGGCCGGCCGAATGTGCCGAGGAGATAGGAAGCAGCGATGAAGGCTCGTGTCGGTGACCGCCTGCTGCCAGATGGCGAGCAGCGGCGCGCCGGCGTCATCATCGGCCTGCAGAATGTGGATGGGTCGCCGCCGTACGTCGTCAAGTGGTTGAACGACGGGCACATCGCACTGGTCTTCCCCGGGCCGTACACGAAGGTCATGCACGGAGCGCCGACCAACGGGGTGGCACTGCCCTCCGAGACGCCCGCCTGAGCGCAGACCTCCGGGGTGAGTCACCGGCGAGTTCGGTGTGGAACGGGCTCACCGACGCCTGGCATCCCACCCAGATGCTTTGCCAACGTGCTGACCATGCGCGAAACCGCTGGACGAGGTCTCGTTCTGCTACCTGGGCGACGGCCGGAACAACACGGCGAGCTCGCTGCTGGTCACCGGCGGCTTGCTGGGAATGGACGCCCGGATCTGCGCGCCGGCCGCGCTGCAGCCGTCGTCCCGGGTGCAGGCCATCGCCAGGGGCCTGGCCGCCGGGTCCGGCGCTAAGCTGACCGTCACCGACAACCCTGCCGCCGCGGTCCGTGGCGCGGACTTCCTGCCCGCCCTGCACAACCGCGATACGGAGATCGGGCAGCAGATCTACGAGAAGCAAGGGCTCGAGGCGCTGGAGGTCATCGAGGAGGTGTTCGAGTCGCCGCAGTCGGTCGTCTTCGACCAAGCGGCCAATCGGTTGCCCACGATCAAGGCCGTCATGGTCGCCACGATCGGAATCCCGGCTGGACGGCACGGCCGGCACGGCCGTCGTGCGGGCGACGTGAGAGGAGAGAGATGAGCGGATCAGGCGACGACCAACACCGTGTCGTGGTCGGGGTCGACGGGTCGGAGAGCTCCAAGCACGCGCTGCGGTGGGCGGCGCGGCAGGCCGGGTTCACAGGGGCCACCCTGGAGGCCGTTACCGGCTGGGAGTACCCGGCGTTCTTTGGCTTCGCGCCGACCGTTCCCGACGGCATCGACTACGGTGAGCTCGCCGGGCGTGCCCTGGACCAGAGCATCGACGAGGTGTTCGGCGCCGACCGCCCGGCCCGGCTGGAAACCCGGGTGGTGGCCCGGCACCCGGCGCTGGCCCTGGTCGAGGCGTCGGAAGGTGCCGATCTGCTGGTGGTGGGCTCGCGCGGGTACGGCGGCTTCGCCGACGCGCTGCTCGGCTCGGTCAGCACCTACTGCATCCATCACGCGCATTGCCCGGTCACGGTCATCCGGCCAGCCGACCACCAGCGCAAGTAACGGGCCAGGAGGACAATCCAGTGCGGGTGATCACCGAGTCGAAGCTCAGGGCGGTTCTTGGCGGTCTGCCGGGTACCCCGCGAGTGGTGATGAGCGGCAATTTCGGCACTCCGTGGCGGGCGTTGTCCATCCTTGACACGGCTGTCGCGGAATACCATCTGTTCGCGCTCAACGCGCAGCCGGGTGTCCCGGACCGGGACGGAGTGGTCCTCGAGTCGGCGTTTGTCGGCCCCGGCATGCGGCGCAGCGAGCGGCTGCGGTATTTCCCCTGCCGCCTGTCGCTGGTGCCGGACCTGCTGATCGACGCGCTGCCGCCGGACGTGGTACTCCTGCACACCTCCACGCCGGTCAATGGCACCGTCTCGCTCGGCATCGAGGTCAACATCCTCCCGGCCGCCATCGACGCGGCCCTGGCCCGCGGCGGGCTCGTCATCGCGCAGGTGAACCCGCGCATGCCGTACACCCAGGGCGATGCGGTCCTGCCGGCCGATGACATCGATTACGGCATCGAAGTGGACGAGCCGCTGCCGTCACCGCAGCCGCACCCGGCGTCGGATGTGTTCCGCTCCATCGGCGAACGGGTCGCGGCACTTGTGCCGGACGCGGCAACGCTGCAGCTGGGCATCGGCGGGGTGCCCGATGCCGTGCTGGATGCGCTCGCCAGCCGCCGCGACCTCATGGTGTGGTCCGAGATGTTCAGCGACGGCGTGCTCGCGCTGGACCGCGCCGGGGCGCTGGACCCCGGCAGCCCGATCACCGCGTCGTTCGTGTTCGGCAGCCCCGAACTGTATGACTGGATAAACCGGAATCCGCGCATCCGGCTGCTGCGCACCGAGAAGACCAACGATCCGGGCCTCATCGCCCGGCACCCGCGGATGGTGTCGGTGAACGGCGCGCTGCAGGTCGACCTGTTCGCGCAGGCGAACGCGGCACGGGTGCGCGGGATGATCTACTCCGGGTTCGGTGGGCAAACCGACTTCGTGGTTGGCTCGCTGCATTCCACTGGCGGCCGCGCGATCATCGCGCTGCCGTCCTGGCACCACAAGGCCGATGTCTCCACCGTGGTGCCCCGCCTGGCCGGGCCAGTGACGTCGTTCCAGCACAGCTTCTTCGTCAGCGAGCAGGGCACCGCCGAAATCTGGAGTCACGACGCCGCGGCCCAGGCGGGACAGATCATCGGCCAGGTCGCGCATCCCTCGGTCCGCGACGAGTTGCGGGACGCAGCACGCGACCTCGGATTCCGCCTGTAGGTCTCTGCTGTGCCTACGCCGGCCGCAGCAACTGGCGGAGATGGCTAGTCCGCCGCGAATCGCTGAGCCGGGTGGCGACCTCGTCTCCGAGCGCACGCATCTCGGCTTCTGCGTGCCGGCAGTGTGCGGCAAAGTACAGCTCGCCGTTGGGCGATCGCATGGTCCGGGCCCAGTACCGGACGGCCACCGGTTTCAGCAGCGGGTTGTGCAGCACGGCCAGGTTGCGCGGAAGCCCCGCCACGCCGGTGCGGCGCAGCGCGGCGAACGCCTCGGAGATCGCGGCACACATGAGGCCGAGGGTGGCAGGATCGGCGGCTAGGAGGCGTGGATCGATGCCGCAGCGAAACAGGGCAGCGGCGACGCAGGAAACGAAGGCCGCATGATAGAGAAGCCAGCCATCCATGTCGCTGACCCGCTGTAGGGCGAACCCGGATGAGCCGAGCGCCGCCTCGAGGGCGGCCAGCCGCGGATCGTCGCTGGCTTCCAGCGCGGTTGGCTGCTGCGGTATGCGGACATACTCGGCAGCCCCGTCGCGCAGGACGCCACCAACGCCGGGGAATCCCTGCCTGAGCTTCCCGGCCACGCCGCCGACCGCTGACCGCCCGCCCGGGTTGTTACCGAACAAGACCACCGTGGGTGTACCGGCCAGGTCGGTGAGCTGGGCGCATGCGGCCTCGAGCTGATTGGCGCGCACCGCGACAAGCACCAGGTCGTACTGGCCGGCCGACGCCACGGGCGCGATGCTGACCGGGGCCTGAACGCACCGACCGCCGAGGACGTCACGCGCCCGCAACCCGTCCGCGGCCACCTGGTCGGTCCTGGGCGGGTGCTTCAGCACCGAGACCAGGTGGCCTGCGGCGGCCAGATGCGCGCCGTATACGGTTCCGATCACGCCCGACCCGACGGTCAGCACTCTCATGACGACCTCCGGGGCGCGCTCACATGCTGCGCATGCGGCGGAACTTGCGGATGTCGTCCTTGCCCGCGACCAGCGCCACGGCCACGCCAGCGGCTGCGGCCAGCGCCGCCCAGGTAGTGATGCGCTTCATTGCCGGACCTCTCTTCCGTCCCCGGCGCGGCCTGCGGACCGCGCCTCTTATCACCCAGCCTGGCCGCTGCTGCCGCGCCACTCCAGGGCCGGAGGTCCTCGCCGAGGGGGTCCTGAGTCCCGTCAGGTGTGGGCCTTGTCGGCTGCCCCCGACTCGGCCTGGCCGGCGTCCGGCCCGGCCGGCCGCGTGGTCCGGTACCAGCTGCGCCAGATCAGCCGGTGCACCGGGATCAGCCGGGGAATGTCACGCAGGCCGGGGAGGAACGGGACGAGCAGCAGCAGGATCGTCGCCAGGCCGGTCATGTAGACCGCGATCATGTCGATGTTCCCTGAGTTCGTCCAGCCGGGGACCTGGTACCACAGCGTGTACAGCCACAGCCAGGGCTGGCCCGGATAGCTCCCGGTCTCGTTCATCACGCCCCACTGGCTGCCGGACAGGTTCATGGCGGTGGCCTTGTTCACGAAGTACTGGCCGTCCTCGATGAACAGCAGCGGGTTGGTGAAGTTGGTGCCGTAGAACGGCTGCTGGGCGAGCAGGTCGGCGTCCAGGGCGCCGCTGCGCGCCAGGGTGAGCTCGTCGGCCATCATCGCCGGGACCGGTCCATCGGCCGCCTTCGGGACCACCGGGTTCCCGGCAACGAACTTGACCTTGGTCTCCGCGGTCGCATAGGCGTTGGCCCACTTCAGTTGCTGCGCGGCGGAAGCCGCCCGGTAGGCGTGCAGCGGGGCGGCGACCGCCGGCTCGGTGCGCGCGAGCTCGGTCAGCGGAGCGATCACGAAGTCCTGGGCCGCGTTGACCGGCTGGGTTACGCCGAACCAGGTCTGCGGGGAGAACAGGAGCCGCTGCACGCTGCCCGACTGGTTGTTGTAGGGCGGGCCGTAGGTTGCGGTCTCGCTGGTCCCGTTCAGCTCGCTGGCCGCGGTGCCGAGAAAGTCGGCCGGGGCGACCCGAGCCCAGGTCGCGATCGTGATCGGCGGCACGTCAGGCGAGGACAGCAGGCCGGCCAGCAGGAACGTGAGGGCGAGGATAACCGCGGTGGCGATCGTGCCCTCCTTCAGGATGTCGTAGCGGCGGGCGGGGCCGCGCCACGCCGCGGCGTCCGCGGCGGCGGCCGCTCGGCGGCGCGCTCTCCCGCCGGCGCGTCCAGCGCCCGCCTCGCCGATCGGGTGCGCCACCCCGCGCACCCGGACCATGAGCACGTGCGCGCCCACGACCGCGACCAGGATGACCGGGACCAGCACGATGTGCCACATCAGCATCTGGCCGAAGTTCATCACGTTGAAGAACGCGCCGACGCCGACCGAGTTGAACGCGTCCTTGCCGCTGGTGGAGATCCACTGGGAGTCGAAGTTCTGCTGCGACACGTAGCCGGTGAAGCACTCCACGATCGACGCCAGGAACGCGACGACGCCGGTTATCCAGGTCATCGCCCGGCGGCCGCGCCAGGCGGCCATCCAGAACTTCGCCCACAAGTGGATGACCAGCAGCGCCATGAACAGCTCGACGCTCCACAGGTGCAGGCTGTTGAAGAAGTGCCCGACCGGGTTGTAATGCCACCAGTCGGGGCCGCCGAGCGCCAGCGCGAAGCCGGAGACGATCGCCACGCCGAGCGCGGCCAGCGAGGCCACCCCGAACACGTACGCCCACGACGCCACGTACGCCGGCTGGCGGTCGGGCAGCAACTTGCCCGGCGGCAGCAGCCGCAGCGCCCCGCGACGCAGCCGCGCCGTCCACATCGTCGCGTCCTCGTCCTCGGCGGCCACGTCGGGTACGTCGCGGGGCTCACCGCCGGCCGGGGCGGGCTCGATCCGGTGCCCGTGGGGGAACGGGATCAGCAGCGCGACCCCGAAGATGACAACCATGACCGCGATCAGCACGAGGTTCGCCACTGACACGTCAAAGATCGACCAGTGCAGGAGGGTGCCGGGCTGGTTCAGATTGATGGTTAAGACACGCTCTGCCGCCACCGCGGGGATACTCATGTCCTTACTCCTTTAAATAGGGTCCGGGCTGAGCCGGTAGCACGTTACCGCCTGGATTGTCGCGTTCGTGACGCCGCTGGCACCAGGGATCTGAGTCACCGTTCGCGGGGACCTTGGTCCCGTGGGCACGGGCGCCCGCTCGTTCTGCTGATCCACGTAGACTCTGCGCACCTTACGATGGCCGTCAGACAGGATTTGGTCGATGGGGCCCGTGTTTCCGGTGCGCTGGGAGAACCAGCAGGCCGTTGTCACCGTGCCGGAGCACATCGACGTGACCAACGTGCCCCAGCTGCGCGAGCAGCTGCTGTCGTTGATCAACCGCGGGGTGGCCGTCCTGATCGCGGACATGACGGCCACCGCGTCGTGCGATCACGCGGCGATGGATGCGATCGCGCGTGCCTACCAGCGGGCGGCGGTCAGCGGCACGCAGCTGAGGCTCGTCGTCGCCGCACCGGTCGTCCGCCGCGTGCTCGGCATCGAGGGACTCGATCGCCTGGTATCGATCTACCCGACGCTGGAGGCGGCGACCGCGGCCGGAACGCCACTAATGGAGCACGCGGCGTCCGCCGGCGGGCTGGCACCCGCCGGCGCACGAAAGCCGATCGCGCCTGCCGGTGCGCCCAGTGCGGCTATGAGCCCCGCCGTGCTGTGGCAGCTCATCGACTCGCTCGGCGACGGGCTGGCGCTGACCGGCCATGACGGCCAGATCGTCCTGGTCAACCGGCGGTGCGCGGAGATGTTCGGCTACCAGCGCACCGAGCTGGTCGGCCGCCCGGTCGACATGCTTGTTCCGGCCGACTTGCGAGCAGCGCACCAGGAATACCGGGCCGCCTACGCGCGGGCTCCCGAGGCGAGGCCGATGGGCGACCGCGCCCGGCTGGTCGGGCTGCGCAAGGACGGGGCTACCCTGCCGGTGGAGATCAGCCTGACCCCGGTGCCGACCGCAACGGATCACTTCGTTCTCGCCGTGATCCGGGACGCCACCGAAGCCCGGCGCCGCGAGGACCTCGCGGACCTGGCCCGCGCCGCCGCGGCCGAGCACACCGGCCGTGACCAGGAACTGCTCGACCGGGTCACCCAGAGCCTGTTCCGGGTCGGGCTCAGCCTTCAGGCCGCCGCGGACCTGCCCAGTGAGCTGGCCCGCGAGCGCATCACGGACGCGTTGCGCGAGCTGGACGACACGATCCGCGATGTCCGCGACTACGCCTTCGTCCCTCCCAACCCCGGGTCCTCACCTGATCTTGTGCCGCCAAATGGCGAGACGTGACGGCTTCGGGCGTCGGCTGCGCCGGTGACCCCGGCGGCCACACGGCCAAGAAAGTTCCGGATGGTCGCGGCGGCAAGGCGGTGCAGGGCCGCGCGGTCGAGCGCGGCACCAAGCGGACCGAGCGGCGGCCGGTACACGCCCGCCAGCACCAGCAACGTAGTTTCGTCCGCGGCCGGGACGAGCCTGATGTCGGCATCCAGGGCCGGGAAAAGCCCGCCACCGGGCCCGGAGGCCTCCCAGCGGATAGCGAGCCCGGCGTGACCGCCTGTCTCCGCGAGCTGGCGTACGTGTACCTGGACCACCTTGTAGAGGTCCAGCGCGCCAACTCGCGTCAGGCCCGTGATCCCGGCACCATAGGCGTCTTCTGACGCGCTGCGCAGCAGGTCGTTCTCCGTGAGGTCCGCCAGCCTGGCCCGGGCGACAGAGAAGCTGACGTCCAGCACTACCTCGTCACCGACGAACATCCATGCAGTCAACCACGTACGGCGACTAGGCGAGAGAGGACCTTCGGCCCTGTTGTGTGGCCGTAAGTCCTCTTCGCGCTTGACATACACACCGTTTGCTAACTATAGTTAGCAGCGGTACTCGTTCGAGAAGGAGATTCAGATGACCGACGTCCGCACCGCCACCCAGGAAGTCCAGGAGCAGATCCTGGACACCATCCGCAAGAGCCAGGAAGCCGTCACCGACGCGATCAGGACCTGGGCCGAGACCGTCCAGTCCATCACCCCGTCGCTGCCCACCCCGTCCGTGCCGCTCGCCGACAAGCTGCCCAAGCCGGGCGAGCTTGTCTCCGACGCCTACGACTTCGCCGAGCGGCTGCTCGCCGCCCAGCGCAAGTTCGCCGAGGACGTGATCGCCGCTTCCGCGCCGGTGCTCACCGGCAGGGGCGACACGGCCAAGAAGGACACCGGCGCCAAGAAGGCCGCCGCGCAGGCCAAGTGACCCCATCCCCAGGATGCGCGGCGGGCCGCAGCCGTCCGCCGCGCATCGTCATGCCGTCAGACCGAGCGCCGCGCGGACCTGCCGGGCGATCTCGATGTCTTCGCGGGCGGTGATGACCAGGGTGCGCACGGCCGCTGATGGCGCCGAGATGTCGGCGTCGGTGGTCGCAGCGGCGTTGCGCGCCTCGTCGATGGCCACGCCGAGGAAGCCGAGCCCGGCCGCGGCCTCGGTCCTGACCTGCCGGTCATGCTCGCCGATGCCGCCGGTGAAGACCAGTGCGCCGAGCCCGTTCATGGCGGCCGCCATGGCCGCGATCTCCCGCCGCAGCCGGTGTGCGTGCACGTCGATCGCCAGCCGGGCAGTGGGGCTGCCCGCGTCGGCGGCGGCGCGCACCTCGCGCATGTCGCCGGAGCCGTCCGGCAGGCCGGCGAGCCCGGCCAGGCCCGCCGCGCGCTCGAGCCCATTCGAGAGTTCGTCGAGGCCGAGCCCCCCGTGCTGCAGCAGCCACACCAGCAGGCCAGGGTCGACCGAGCCGCTCCTGGTGGCCATCACCAGGCCCTCCAGCGGCGTGAAGCCCATGGTGGTGTCCACGCTGGCGCCGCCCTGCACCGCGGCGAGCGACGCCCCGGCGCCCAGGTGGCAGGTGACGACGCGCAGCCCGGGCCTGCCGAGCAGCTGAGCGCACCGGGCCGAGGCGTACTGGTGTGAGAGCCCGTGGAACCCGTACCGGCGCAGGCCGAACCGCGCGGTCCAGGCGCCCGGCAGGGCGTAGTTCGCGGCGGCGGCCGGCATCCCGGCGTGGAACGCGGTGTCGAAGCACGCCACGTTCGGCAGCCCGGGCAGTGCGGCCCGCACGGCCTCGATCCCATACAGCGCGCGCGGCTGGTGCAGCGGCGCCAGGTCGGTCAGGTCCGCGATGGCCGCGATGACAGCGTCGTCGACGACGGTGGCGCGGGTGAACCTGCTGCCCCCGTGCACGACCCGGTGGCCGGCCGCGTCCAGGCCGGTCTGCACCCTCAGGAACCCGCCGAGGTCCGCATGGTCCGGGCTGCCGTCCCAGGCGTCGATGTTCAGCGACGCGGTGACCTCGTTCGCCGGGCCGAGCACGCTGAGCTTGAGGCTGCTCGACCCGGCGTTGACGACGAGGACGCCGGTCATGCCTGAGCGGGCTCGGTCGCCGTTCCGCGCCAGGTCCAGTTGGCGACCTCCGGTATGTCCTCACCGTGCTCGCGGGTCCAGGCCCGGGCCCTGACCCGGGAGTCCACCATCTGCTGGCGTAGCCACGCCGCCGAGTTGCCCAGTCCGGGCACCCGGTCGATGACGTCCATGACCAGGTGGAACCGGTCCATGTTGTTCATCATCACCATGTCGAACGGCGTGGTGGTCGTGCCTTCCTCGATGTACCCGCGCACGTGGATGTTGTGGTGATTATCGCGGCTGTAGGTGAGCCGGTGGACCAGCCAGGGATACCCGTGGTAGGCGAAGATCACCGGCCGGTTCGAGGTGAACAGCGCGTTGAACTCGGCGTCGTCCATACCGTGCGGGTGCTCGGACGGCGGCTGGAGCCGCATCAGGTCGACCACATTCACCACCCGGACCCGGAGTTCGGGCAGGTCCTGGCGCAGGATGTCGGCGGCCGCGAGCACCTCCAGGGTGGGCACGTCGCCAGCGCAGGCCATTACCACGTCGGGCTCGTCGCGGGGGCCGTCGTTGCTGGCCCACTCCCAGATCCCGGCGCCGCGGGTGCAGTGCAGGATCGCCGCGTCCATGTCCAGCCAGTCCGGGTTCGGCTGCTTGCCGGAGACGATCACGTTGACGTAGTCGCGGCTGCGCAGGCAGTGGTCGGCCACCGAGAGCAGGGTGTTGGCGTCTGGCGGCAGGTAGACCCGGATCACCTGGGCCTTCTTGTTCATCGCGAGGTCGATGAAACCGGGGTCCTGGTGCGAGAACCCGTTGTGGTCCTGGCGCCACACGTGCGAGGTGAGCAGGTAGTTCAGCGACGCGACCGGGCGGCGCCAGGGCAGCCGCCTGCTGGTCTCCAGCCACTTGGCGTGCTGGTTGAACATTGAGTCGACGATGTGGACGAACGCCTCGTAGCAGTTGAACAGGCCGTGCCGGCCGGTCAGCAGGTAGCCCTCGAGCCAGCCCTGGCAGGTGTGCTCGGAGAGGATCTCCATGACCCGGCCGTCGGTGGCGAGGTTCAGGTCGACGCCGATGACCCGCTCCTCCCAGGTCTTGCCGGTGACGTCGAGCAGCGCGTTCAGCCGGTTCGACTCGGTCTCGTCCGGGCCGACGACGCGGAAGTTCCGGCTGGGCTCGTTCAGCCGCATCACGTCCCTGAGCATGCCGCCGAGCACCCGGGTCGGCTCCGACGTGTGCGCACCAGGCGCGGGCACCGCGACCGCGTAGTCGCGGAAGTCGGGCATGACCAGGTCGCGCAGCAGCACGCCGCCGTTCGCGTGCGGGCTCGAGCCCAGCCGCCGGTCACCGGCGGGCACCTGGCCGAGCAGGCCGTCGCGCGGCCCGCCGTCGGCGCCGAAGAGTTCCTCCGGCCGGTAGGACCGCATCCATTCTTCCAGCTGCCGGAGATGCCCGGGGTTGGTCCGCACCTCGGCCAGCGGCACCTGGTGCGCCCGCCAGGTGCCCTCCACCGGCAGGCCGTCCACCACCGCGGGCCCGGTCCAGCCCTTCGGGGTGCGCAGCACGATCACCGGCCAGATGGCGGCCTGACCAGCCCCGGGGCGTGGCGTAATGGGCGGTCTTGATGATCGCGCATCGTGCTGGATTCCGCGGATCCTCGCGACGGCGTCGTCGAGCGCCGCGGCCATCTCCTGGTGCACCGCGGCCGGCTCGTGCCCGGTCACGTAGATCGGGTGATAGCCGTAGCCGCGCAGCAGCCCGTCGAGCTGGTCCTCTGGAATGCGCGCCAGCACCGTCGGGTTCGCGATCTTCCACCCGTTCAGGTGCAGGATCGGCAGCACCGCGCCATCGCGGGCCGGGTCGAGGAACCGGTGCGAATGCCAGCTCGTGGCCAGCGGCCCGGTCTCGGACTCGCCGTCGCCGACCGCGCAGACCACGATCAGGTCGGGGTTGTCGAACGCGGCGCCGTGCGCGTGCGAGAGCGAATAGCCGAGCTCGCCGCCCTCGTGGATCGAGCCCGGGGTCTGCGGCGCCACGTGGCTCGGCACGCCGCCGGGGAACGAGAACTGGCGGAACAGCGTCCCCATTCCGGCCGCGTCGCGGGGCACGCCCGGGTAGACCTCGCTGTAGCTGCCGTCCAGCCAGGTGTTCGCCAGCGCGGCTGGGCCGCCGTGACCCGGGCCGATGACGAACATCATGGCCTGGTTGTGGACCGTGATCGCCCGGTTGAGGTGCGCCCAGATGAGGTTGAGTCCGGGCGACGTTCCCCAGTGGCCGAGCAGCCGCGGCTTGATGTGCTCGGGCCGCAGCGGCTCGTGCAGCAACGGGTTGTCGAGCAGGTAGATCTGGCCCACGGAGAGGTAGTTGGCCGCCCGCCAGTAGCTGTCCAGCGTCTTGGCCTCGGCGTCGGTGAGCGCGCTCGCCTGCGTCGTCGTCATCTGGCTCTCCGTTTGCTCGCTGCCGGCCTCGCTCGCTGACCATCCAACCAACGCGATTCGGCGCGGCAAAGGGCCATTGGTCCCGTCGTGGCCGGAATCCGCCGAGGGTTCACCCGGCGTGCAGCCCACGTTCACCACGGCCGCCGCGACACCTCCCCGCCGACCGCGTGTGCGGACCGGGCACCGCCGGGTAGTCGCATAGCCTGGTACCTCCAGGACGCTCCGCATCGAAGGAAGGAAGATCCGTGTTTGCCCTGCTCATCGTGTGTGTTGTCGTTGCGGTGCCGGTCCTGTACGCGGCCGACCGCATCATCAAGGCACGAGCGCAAACTCGCCGGCTGCGCACGATGAGCGAACGGCTGGACGCCGTCACGGAGAGAACCGACAAGAAGCTCAAGAAACGGCAGGACGTCGCCAAGGCCAGCGCGGAGCTGACGTCGCTGATACCAGCGATCAACCACCCGCCGCTCAGCCTGCGGGACGAGCCCGTACCGGCCGAACCGGCGCCAGGCGACCCGGCATTGGACAAGCCCGCGTTCGACGAGCCGGCATTGGCCGAGGCAGAACCGGACCGGCCAGCACCGGATGAGGCGGTGCCGGATGTCGCAGTGCGCGAGACGGGACCGGACGCGACTGCGGTACTCGGCACACCGCTAGCCGAGCCAGGGCCGGCTGAGGCCACCCGCGATGATCAGGAGCCCTGTACCGCAGACCCGGTGGGGTGAACTAAGGTCGCCCTCGGGAGGCGCCATGGTGAACGTGGTGATCACCGGCGGGGCCGGCTTCGTCGGGTCCCGCCTGGCCCGGGAGCTGCTCGCGGCGGGCTCGCTGGGCGTGGCCGGCGGCGAGGCGAGCCCGGTGTCCCAGGTGACGCTCGTCGACAAGGCGGCGGCTCCCCCGGATCTGGCCGCTGACGAGCGGGTGACCATGATTCAGGGCGACCTCGGCGAGCTGCTCGAGCCCGGGCGCGCCGGCCGGGACGCGCTGGCCGGAGCCGATGTGATCTTCCATCTCGCCGCGGCGGTCAGCGGGGAGTGCGAGGCGGCCTTCGACCTCGGCATGCGGGCGAACCTGCAGGCCACCGAGTCGCTGCTGGCGGCGTGCCGCGCCACGGGGACGAACCCGATGGTGGTGTACTCGAGTTCGGTCGCGGTGTTCGGCGGCTCGGCTGAGCACCCGCTCCCGGCGGTCGTGGAAGATGACACCCTGCCGAACCCGCAGACCAGTTACGGCGTGCAGAAGTTCATCGGCGAGCAGCTGATGGCCGACTACACCCGCAAGGGGTTCCTGCGCGGGCGGTCGCTCCGGCTGATGACCGTCTCCGTGCGACCGGGGCGGCCCAACGCCGCCGCGTCCGGCTTCCTGTCCGGCATCATCCGCGAGCCGCTGGCCGGCCAGCGCGCGGTCTGCCCCGTCGACCCGAGCACGGAGGTCGCGCTCGCCTCACCGGCCAAGGCGATCGACGGGCTGCTCCGCGCAGCCACGTCGTCCGATCAGGCCTGGGGCGGTCGCACCGCGGTCAACCTGCCCGCGCTCACCGTCTCCGTCGGCGACATGGCCGCGGCGCTGGAGCAGGTCGCCGGGCCGGAGGTGCGCGCGCTGATCGACTGGGTTCCGGACCCGGCCGTGGCCAGGATGTTCGCCACCTGGCCGGGGCGGGTGCACTCAGAACGCGCCGCCCGGCTTGGCCTCACCCCGGATCCCGACTTCGTCTCGATCATCAGCCTGCATCTGGCGGAGTCCGCCACAGGTCGGTGATGGCCAGCCCGAGGTCGGCGACGGGAGACCCCGGGGCCCAGACTCGGCACGGCATCGGAGAAGGGTGCCGGGCGGGCAGTCCGATCCGAGGGTGCCGGTGGCGCAGGCCGCAGGGCGGGTGGTGACGGCCGCGCTGGTGGGCCTGTCGAGCCCTTGGCTCGACGCCTATGGCAGATTGGCGAGGCCACTTCTCAGTCGGCGGCCGCGTCCTCGATCAGTGCATCGCGGGCGCTCTCGAGGAGTGCGACGAGCGTGTGGAACCGGTCGAAGCCCAGCAGCTCTCGGGTCCGGCCCTCGGCCGCGAGCTCTCGGTGCACCCCGTCGGCCGATGCGGTCCGGCCCGAGCCGGTGGCGTGAAGTCCGACCGTGCGACCCGCGCCGACGTGGCGCTCGATGAACCCGAGCCCCTCCAGGCGATCCGCCGCCTGGCTCATCGCCTGCTGGCTCTTGCCCAGCCGACGGGCGATCTCGGTCACGCTCACGCCGGGCTCGGCCACCACCGCATCGAGCAGATGATTCAGCGGGAGGGAGAGGGATGTGCCGGAGAGAGCGGCTTCTCCGCGCTGCTCGATGAGCGCGCTGACCTCGCGCAGGCGACTCCGAAGCAACCCTGAGAGCGCGGCTCCGTGCCCGGATTCGGCTCCGGCTGTCGTTGCGTCCACCCCTGCAGAATACCGACTCGTTTCCAGCCTGGTGTACACAAGTAATTGTGAACACAGGCACTTGTGATAGGCTGAGGCGTCAGCCGACGCGGAAAAGCATTCCGCGCGCGCTCGAAACGAGTTGGCGATACGACTATGAAGTGATCGAGGTGACCCGGACCGGGGACCCCCAGCTCTCACACGTCGAGGAGCTGTGGCGTGAGCGGCCGGACGGCAAGACGGAGTTCGTCGCTCGCTGCTGGTACCTGCCGAAGATCTGATCAGAGAAACAACCCAGGAAGGACGTCGAAGAATGCGGGTATTCGTGACCGGCGCCACCGGGTTTGTCGGTTCGTTCGTCGTCTCGGAGCTGATCAGTGCAGGCCATGACGTGGTCGGGCTCAGCCGTTCGGAAGCAGGCGACGAGGCGCTTGTTCGCGCCGGCGCGAAGGTCTTCCGCGGCGACGTGAACGACCTAGGGAGACTGCGCAACGCCGCCGAGGCAGCTGACGGCATCATCCATGCGGCGTTCAACCATGACCCCTCCGACCTGAAGCAGCACAGCGAGAACGACCGAAAGGTCATCGCGACGCTCGGCGGGGCGCTGGCCGACACGGACCGGCCGCTCATCATCACCTCCGGCACCGGTCTGGTTCAGTCAGTGACCGGCCAACCGGTGCGGGAGACCGATGATCACGCCACGTCAGCCGCGTTCCCCCGGGCAGCGTCCGAGGAGGCGGCCGACGCCCTGATCGACCAGGGAGGGAACGTCATGGTGATGCGGCTGCCGCAGGTGCACGACACGCGCCGGCAGGGCCGCATCAGATGGCATGTCCAGATCGCGAGGGAGCAGGGCCGCGTAGCCTACGTCGGCGAGGGCCGGAACCGAGTGCCGGCCGTCCACGTCTCCGACGCAGCCCGGCTCTTCCGGCTGGTGCTGGAAAGAGGCGAGGCAGGCGCCCGATACCACTCTGTGGCCGAGGAAGGCGTGACCCTGCGAGAGATCGCCAAGGTGATCGGTGCGGGGTTGAGGTTGCCCGTCGAGTCGATCACGCTCGAGGAGGCCCCGGATTACTACGGGTGGCTGGCGCAGCTCGCCACGTTGGATCTGCCGGCCTCCGGCGCTCTGACCCGGCAGCAGCTGGACTGGGTCCCCACCGGACCGGGCCTGCTGACCGACCTGCGGGAAACGGACTACGACGCAACTTGAGCTCGTGGCGCCGACCGGACACGGGACAAGGATCATCTGGAAGCCGGGTGCACGCGGTTAGTGGCCAAGGTTGACCTGTGCCCTATGGTGGTCGCCTTTCTCGATCAGGTCGACGAACCCGAGGGCGTAGTCCGCAGCGGAGATCGCGCCGCCGTCCTCGGGCTGAACCGCGACGTCGTCGCCGAGCCGGTAACGGCCGAGTCGTTCGCCGGGCATACGTGCGCCGAACCTGAGCGCCGGGCTGACAAAGACCCAGCCGAGTGTCGCGGGCGTGGCCGGGAGGTCCTCAATGATGAGCGCCGCCCCGGCGCGGATCTCGCCGTGGAGCTCGGCGGGGATGTGGCTGAGGTTGGTGACGAAGCGATCCGCCCCGGGCGCAGGGCGCAGTGAGGAGTAGCCGCCGACGACGAACAGGGGTACGCCTGCGGCATCGGCCAGACGCGCGATGGTGCGGTAGACGTCGCGGAAGGTCCCGGCCAGCGGGCCGCGTGGGGCGAGTGCGCCCACTACGACGTCCGCGCCCTCAATGGATGCCAAGAGCGTTGTTTCGTCGGTGGCGTCGCCTTGGACATAGGTCACGTTCGGAATTGGCGCGTCGGGGAGCGAGCGGCTCAGTGCGGTGACTTGGTGACCGCGAGCAGCGGCCTCCGCGACGATGGCCGAACCGGCATAGCCGGTGCCGCCGATGACGGTAATGCGAGACACGAGGTGCCTTTCTGCGGGACGGGTGGCGCCGGACGGCGCCCTGCGATTACCGTATGAGAGCAGCTCTCCAATGGGAAGAAGGCACTTTTTGGTAACCACTCAGGCCGAGTCGGTGCTCCGCGGCAGCCCCTACCGCGCGGACTGCCCGACTCGCCGCATCCTGGATCGCATTGGCGACCGCTGGACGGTGCTCATAGTGGGCGCCCTCTGGGACGGCAGCGCCCGCTTCTCAGAGTTGCGCCGGCGCATTGAGGGCGTCTCGCAGAAGATGCTCACCCAGACTCTCCGCGGGCTCCAGCGGGACGGGCTCGTGCGCCGCACCGTCTACCCCGAAGTTCCGGTCCGCGTCGAGTACACGCTCACCGAGGCGGGCCGCACCCTGCGCGAGCCGCTGCGCGCGCTGGAGGAATGGTCGATCGCGCACCTCGGCGACGTGTCAGCGTCGCAGGAAGCCTACGACCGCGCGGATCGACCTCCTCCCGGATAGGGCTCGGCCGGCCCTAATGGGGGTGGATCGCATGGCCTACCTAGCGGTCTTGCCGATCACGCGGGCCGGTGCACTCAGGGCGCGCCGCCCGGCTTGGCCTCACCGCGGATCCCGACTTCGTCTCGATCATCGACCTGCATCGTGCGGAGTCCGCCACAGGTCGGTGATGGCCAGCCCGAGGTCGGCGAGCATCCGCCGCAGCAGCGGCATACAGAGCCCGATGACGTTGCTGGGGTGGCCGTCGATGCCCTCCACGAACGGCGCCGCGAGACCGTCGATGGTGAAACCGCCCGCCACCGCCATCGGCTCCCCGCTGGCCACGTACGCGGCCACCTCGGCCTTGCTCGGGGACCCGAACCGCACCACGGTCCGGCCGACGCCGCGCACCCGGCGCCCGGCGGACGGCTCGATCAGGCAGTGGCCGGTGTACAGCGTCCCCTCCCGCCCGGACAGCCGCGCCCACATCTGGCTGGCGCGCTCCGGTGAAGCCGGCTTGCCGAACGCGCGGCCGTCCAGATCCAGCATCGAGTCGCAGCCGAGCACCAGCGCGTCCGGCCGCAGCGCGGCCACGGCCGACGCCTTGCGCTCGGCCAGCAGGTCCACGATCGTGGCGGTATCCAGGTGCTCCTCGGTGGTCTCGTCGACGCCGCTGACCACGACCTCCGGATCGATCCCGGCGCCCCGCAGCACGCTCAGCCGCCCGGCCGATCCCGATGCCAGCACGAAGGCTGCAAGGCCGCGTCGCATCACCCGGTCACGTTAGCAACCGCCCGCGGGACAATACCGGTCATGACACCAGAGCAGCCCCCGCGGCCCGCGAAGCACGACGCGGACTACTTCGACCACTGGTATGCCGGCCTGCTCGCGTCGCCCATCCGGAACGCGATCGTTGCCCGCACCCTCGGTCTGCCGCCGGGAATGCTGTCGACCGGCTCCATGACCTGGTCGGGCGTTGCCGAGGTGACAGAGGCGCTGCGGCTGCCGCGCCGCGGGTTGCTCGTCGACGCAGCCTGCGGGTTCGGCAGCTACGGCATCGAGGTCGCCCGGCGCGGCGACGCGCGCCTGCTCGGGGTGGACTTCTCCAAGGTGGCCCTGGAGCAGGCCAGGGTGGGTGGCGCCGCGTTCCTGCCCACTGGCCGGGCGGAGTTCCGCACCGGGACGCTGGCCGCCACCGGGATCCCCGACGGGAGCGCGGACGGGCTGATGTGCCTGGATTCGGTGCAGTTCGGTCCCCCGCCCGCCGGGCTGCTCGAGTTCCGCCGGGTGCTGGCTCCCGGGGCACGGGTCGTGCTGACCGGCTGGGAAGCCGTCGACGCGTCGGACGAGCGGGTGGGCGCCCGCATCCGCGCGATGAACCTCGAGCGGGACCTGGCGTCGGCCGGCTTCACCGACGTGCGGGTACAGGACAGGCCCGACTGGCGCGAGGCCGAGCTGCGGATGTGGCAGGAGCTCGTGGCCGCGCCGGCCGACGACGATGAGGGGATGCGGTCCATGCAGGCCGAGGGCACGCGCTCGCTGGCGAGCTGGGACGCGCTGCGCCGCGTGTTCGCGGCCGCCGCCGCGCCGTGATTCAGGCCGAGCGCGGGTAGCCGCGGGCTACGGTCCTGGCCAGGATGCCCAGCGTGCCGCGCAGCGCGCTCTCCGGGATGACCGGGAAGATGCCGGCCTGCCTCCAGGTCGGGTCGATGTCTGACCAGTCGTAGTAGGAGGTCACGACCGTCGACCCGGCGGTGGCTGGCTCGAGGGTGTAGCCGTACACGTGGCCGATTTGCGGGCGGATCTGGCCGAGGATCGTCCAGGCGATCTCGCGGTCGGGCACGAACCGGCGGATCGTCACCGTCACGTCGTACTCGCCGAGCTCCGGGTAGTCGTTCAGGGCCTCGCGGTCCATGTGCACCACGAAGCTGTCGCCGACCGCGGACACCGGGTCGCCGCTGGCGTCCATCAGCATCCCGGAACTGTCGATGGCCACGTGCCCCTGCGGGTCGCACAGCACCCGGAAGATGGCCGCTGGGTCGGCCGCGATCGTGCGCTTGACGTCGATCCGCTCATCTGCCACCTCTCAATCTTGCCACCAGGCCGTTACGCTCGTGGAGTGGCAATGGCCCCGATTCCCTACGCGGCGGCCTCCGGCGAGGACGTGGCGCGGCGGCTGCTCGACGACGGCTACGTGATCGTCTCCGGCATGATGACCGCCGCCGACATCCGGTCCGCCAGGGACGACCTCGGACGGGTGCTCGAGACGGTGCGGACCGGCCGCAACTCGTTCGAAGGCTTCGACACCCAGCGGGTGTATGCCCTGTTCGCCAAGACCCGGACGTTCGACCAGGCCGCCGTGCACCCGCTGCTGCTCGAGGTGCTGGACCAGGTTCTCGGCCACTACCAGCTGAGCGCGCCGGTGGGCATCCGCATCGGGCCCGGCGAGAAGGCCCAGACCCTGCACCGGGACGACGGGGTGTACCCGCTGCCGCAGCCCAGCCCGCCGGTGGTCGTCAACACGATGTGGCCGCTGGACGAGTTCACCGCCGAGAACGGGGCCACCAGGTTCATCCCCGGCAGCCACCTCTGGGAGCCGGGGCGCGAGCCCACGCCCGACGACCCGGTGCTGACCGCGACCATGTCGCCCGGCTCGGTCATGTTCTACCTCGGCAGCCTGGTGCACGGCGGCGGGGCCAACAACACCGGCCGGCCGAGGCTGGGCGTGATCCTGGAGTACGCCGCCGCCTGGCTGCGGCCGCAGGAGAACCACTGCCTCGCGGTGCCGCGCAGCGTGGTCAGGACACTGCCGCCGCGGCTGCAGGAACTGCTCGGCTACAACATCTACCCGCCGTTCCTCGGCTACGTCGACGGCGGCCACCCCCGCAAGGTCCTGTCCGCCGAGGAGTAGCAGGGTGTATCAGCGCTGGCATCCGACGCTCTGGTAGTCAGGCGGCGATGCGGCCGCCGCGGGGATCGGCTTGAAACGGGGGACATTCATGGATGCCGAGACGATGTTCCTGGACTGCCCGGCGTACCTGGACCGGCAGGGCACGGCGCGGTGCGGGCTGCCGGCCGAGGTTGCGGACCGGTACACGATGACGTCAACCGACGGGCCGCTGGAGAGTGCGAGAATCCGCTGCCCGGAGGGTCACATGTTCAACGGCCCGGTCGAGTCGCTGACCTGGATCAAAGACCGCGAGTCGGCAGCAAGCCCGGAAGCCGCGGCCAGCATCGCATGATCGCGTGAACAGCCTGGTACCGCTCGGCGACCGGCGATCGCGGCGGCGTGCCGCCCTGGGCGGCGACCGCGGCCGGGGTCGCGAGCCGCCGCAGCGCCTCGCGGATGAGCATGGCGGGCCAGGCCACGCGCTCGGCCCCGGTCCACGGGCGGTAACCGGCGAGAGTTGCGCGCATCGCGTCCAGGTCCAGGTCATCGCGGCCGTACACGTGGTACCAGTACACCGCCGTCGCCACCGCGAACAGGACCGGCTCATGGTGCGGCGTGAAGTCCACGATCGCGACCACTGCATCGCCGTCCATGAGCACGTTGTCGGGGCCGATGTCGCCGTGCACGATCTGCCGGGGCAGGCCGACGATCTGCGGCAGGGCACGTTCCAGGTGGCCGAGCACGGCCGCCACCACGGGGTCGGCCTCCGCCGGGCCGTGCCGCCGCAGCAGGCCGGGAAGCTCATCGACCAGGTACCTGGCGGATGCCACGCGCGTCCAGACCGTCTCGGGCATGGCGAGCCCCGGTGCCGCAACAGGAAGCGTGGCCAGGGCAGCGTGGTAGTCGGCGACCTGGCGCATGGCCGCCGCCGCCTGCGCCGCCGTGGGCGCCAGGCAAATCCCTCCCGGCAGAAACTCCTCCACGCCGAGGCCTGACGCACTGACCAGCGACCCCGCAATGGTACGCAGCGGCATGGCCTGTCGGATTCCCGCCGCGGAGAGCACCAGGGCGGCCTTCTCGTAGAGTTCGGCGACGGCCGGGGCGGACTCGGGCTTGACCACGAACGTCCCGCCTGAGGTGATGAGCCGGATGGCGCCGCGATGCCCGCCAGGCAGAGGCTCGGCGCCGAGCACGCGGCCCAGGCCGAATTCGGCAGCGATCCCGGCAGGGTCCAGCTCAGATCGCATCGAGCAGGATCGTGCGCAGGTCGTCGTGGCTCAGCACGACCGGATTGCCCTGCATGCTGCTCGACCCGGCGGCCTTCGCGGCGACGTCATCAACGTCCTGCAGACTTAGCCCGAACGCGGCGAGGCGGGGTATCTCGAGGAAGGCAACGGTATCCCGGATCCAGGCGAAGCCGTCTTCGACGGCCGCGGCCGGGTTGCCGGTCAGTATGCCGGCGATCTCGGTGAACCGCTCCAGGGCGGGCCGGCCGTCCGGAACCGACCGCAGCGCTCGCACGTTGGTCTCGATCACCGGCGCCAGCAGTGCGGCGCAGGCAACGCCGTGCGGTACGGCGGCGGTCCCGCCGATCACGCCGGCCAGGCCGTGCACCGCGCCGAGCTTCGCGTTTGCCAGGGCCATCCCGCCCAGCAGGCTGCACATGGCCATGTCGGTCCGCGCCGGCAGGTCGCTGCCGTCGGCGAACGCCGCGCGCAGGCCGGCCGCGGCGCGGCGCAGGCCTTCGCGGGCCAGGCCGTCGGTCAGCGGGTTGGCCCGGACCGAGACGTACGGCTCGAGGCACTGGGTCAGCGCGTCCATGCCGCTGGCCGCGGTGACCGGCGGCGGGCAGGACACGGTGAGTTCGGGGTCGACCAGGGCGACCGTGGGGATCATCAGCGGGCTGCGCAGGCTGGCCTTGAGCCCGTACGCCGGCGCGGCGAGCACGGCGTTCGCGGTCACCTCGGCCCCGGTGCCCGCCGTGGTGGGCACGGCGGCGAACGGCGCCGAGGGCTTGGTGATCTTCCGGCCCGACCCGACGACCTCGAGGTAGTCCAGCGGGTCGCCGCCGTTGCCCAGCAGCATGGCGACGGCCTTGCCGGTGTCGATGACGCTGCCGCCACCGATCGCGGCGACAACGTCGGCGCCGTGCTCGCGGGCGGCGGCCGCGCCGGCCCGGGCCAGGTCGACCGTGGGCTCGCCCCCCACGGAAAGCTGCGCGGCCGGCAGTCCCAGCCCGGCCAGCAGCCCGGCGTGGCGCGCCGGGTCCGCGCCGGTGCACACCAGCACCCGGGACCCGAGCCCGGCCAGCACCTCCGGGAGTCGCGCCGCCCGGCCCTGGCCGACCAGGATGCGTCCCGCGGTGGCAAACTCGAACGGCCTCATGGCGCTCCGCTCGACCAGCCCTCGTCGCGGTCGGGGAACACGGCGGAGAACCGCGTCGACGCCCGCGGCTCGGCCATCATCTCGGCGACCGAGTCGCGCCAGACGGCGTAGTGGGGCGTGAGCTTGTGCGCGGCGGAGGCGTCGTCGTCGCGGTAGACCTCGGTGAGGACCACGTGCTCCGGGTCGGCCTGATCCTGGATCACGTCGAACCGCAGCACGCCGGGCTCGCCCAGCGAAGCCTGCGCATTGACCAGTGTGGCGGCGAGGAAATCGTCGACCCGCCCGGGCCGCACCCGGACGTGAACATGCACGACCAGCATGTGCCAATCCTGCTACAGACAAGCATCGCGGGTTCTAGCTGTAGGCCGGCACGCATGAATGCACCGATTGGCGGGCTGGAGGCCACCCTGCGCGCCGTCATGCCGGGGTCCTGACGCCGCCACCGGCGAACCGGCCGAGCAGCGCGTCCTTGATCGCGGGCCGGCTGCCGAACACCAGCAGGAAGCCCGCCTCCCTGGCCAGCCGCTCGGCGTCGTCGCCGGCCAGCGCGGACCTGCTGCCGCGCTGGACCGCGAGGTAGTGCGCGGCGCGCGTGGCGAACTCCGAGGCCCGGGCCCTGGCGGCGGGCATGCCGGCGATGTCCGCCGCGTCGAGTTCGGCGCGGCACGCATCGAGCTCGTCGTCCAGCGGGGACGGGCCGATCAGCGCGCAGCACCGGCGGCCCACGCCGAGGGCCAGGGAGCCGTTGCCGCGAAGGCCCTCCGACTGCGCCGCGACCGGGTCGTAGGGCCGCCGGTCGACGAGCCTGCCGTCGGGCACGAACACGCCGTCGAAGCTCAGCTGGACCGTGGCGCTGGCGTTCGCGGCCGCGAGCCGCTGCCGGGCCGCCGTGAGCCCCTGCTGCTGCCTGGCGTCCGTGAGCAGCGTCACCGCCGTGTCTTCCGGGCCGCGCGCGACGGTCACCAGCAGGTCGACGACGCCCCAGCCGCTCACCCACGGCGCCTCGCCGTCCAGCAGCCATCCGCCATCGGCCGGGCGCGCGGTAAGCCGCGGCGGCCCGGGGAGCAGCCCGGCCAGAGCCACGCCGCCGCGCACCTGGCCGCTGACCACGGCGGGCAGCAGCGCCTCCCGCAGCGCGGCAGGCGTTCCGGGGTCGAGCATGGCGCCGAGCAGGCGGAGGTGCTGCAGCCACACGAACGTCGACGCCAGGCACGCCGACGCGAGTTCCTCTATGACCAGGCCGACTTCGGCGCCCAGGCCAAGGCCGCCGACCTCGGCCGGCGCGAAGATCCCGTACAGCCCCGCGTCGGCGAGGCCGCGCAGGTGCTCCTCGGGAACGGCGTCGGCAGCGTCGACCGCCGCGGCGTCGGCAAGAAACCTCGCGGCCAGGTCCTGGATCTTGGCAGGCAGATCGGAACCGCTCATGAGTTCCATGATCCCTGTCAGCGGACGTCGCGTCAGACCGGCACGGCCGCGCCGTTGACGAGGCCCGAAGACGGTGCGGCCAGGTACAGGTAGGTGCGGGCAATGTCGGGGATCTTCGGCCATAAGCCATAGTCGGCGTCCGGCATCGCCGCCCGGTTGGCCGGGGTGTCGATGATGCTGGGCACGACGCAGTTCACGGTGACCCCGGTGCCGCGCACCTCGTCGGCGGCCATGGAGACGAGGTGCAGCACGCCGAGCTTGCTCACCGAGTACGCGAACCCGGAGCCCTTGGTCACCACGGCGGCCCGGCTGGCGGTGTGCACGATCCGGCCCGCGCCGGCGGCCTGCATGCCCCGCAGCGCGTGCTTGGTGATCAGCGCGGCGGTCACCAGGTTCAGCCGGAGCTGGCCGGTCAGCTCCCCCGGGTGCAGCTCGGCGAGCGGCCGCTTCGGCGCGAACCCGCCCACGGTGTTCACCACCGCCCACGGCGCGGCCCCGGCGTCGAACACGGCGGCCACCTCGGCGTCCTCGGTCACGTCGGCGACCAGGTAGCTGACGCCGGCCAGCCTGCGGTCGCCCTCGGGCACCACCCGGTCCACGCCGGTGACCGAGGCGCCCGCCCCGGCGAACGCCGCCGCCACCCCGGCGCCGAGCGCCCCCGCGGCGCCGAAGACCAGCACCGGCTGCCCGGTGAAACCCTCGTCCTGCATGCAAGGCTCCCCTCGTGTCGTGGTCACGTTAGCCCCCTGACGGCGCGGGCCGGGGGGATGTCGCCGCGGATCGCCGAGACCATGTCCAGCGCCTGGCGGGTCTCGGCGACGTGGTGCGCGCGGAAGATCCGGGCCCCGAGCCACGCGCAGACGGACGTCGTGGCGAGCGTTCCGGCCAGCCGCTCCCCCACGGGCAGGTCCAGCGTCTCACCGATGAAGTCCTTGCTGGACACCGCGACGAGGACCGGCCAGCCGGTCGCCACCATCTCCGGCAGCCGCCTGGTCACCTCCAGCGAATGCCAGGTGTTCTTGCCGAAGTCGTGCGCGGCGTCGATCACGATCCGGGACGGGTCCACGCCGTCGGCGACCGCGCGGGCGGCCAGCGCGAGCGTCTGGTCGAGCACGTCGGCCATGACGTCCGGGTAGTGCACCCGGAACGGCCTGGTCCGTGGCGCCTGCTTGCCCACGTGCGCGCAGACCAGGCCGGCCCCGAACTCGGCGGCCACCTCGCCGAGCCGCCGGTCCCAGCCGCCCCAGCTGTCGTTGATCAGGTCGGCGCCGGCCGCGCACGCCGCCCTCGCGGTCTCGTGCCGCCAGGTGTCCACGCTGATCACGACGGCGGGATGGGCGGCGCGGACGGCCGCGATGAAGCTCGCCGTCCGCCGGATCTCCTCGGCCGGGTCGACGTCGGTGCCGGGCGCCGCCGGCACGCCGCCGATGTCGAGGATGTCGGCACCCTCGGCGATGGCCTGGTGCACCCGGTCCATGGCCGCGGTCTCGTCCCAGGTCACCCCCGGCCGGTAGAACGAGTCCGGCGTGCGGTTCACGATCGCCATGACCAGCAGCTGGCGCGGCGCGAAGCTGGCCTGGCCCAGCCGCAGGGTGCCCTGCCGGTGGCTCATGACCTGCGATACTAGATCCGGTCATCCCCCAGACCGCCCCCCGGAGGTCAGTATCCAGCGCCGCGCGCCGCGCTCGCCGCGCCCGTCATGAGGCGGCCGCGTCTGGCGCATCTGGGGCCGGCCCTGGAAATCCGCGACTTCCGGCTGTGGTGGCTGGCCATGCTCGGCATGAACACGGCGCTGCAGATGCTCGAGGTGGCCATCGGCTGGGAGGTCTACGCCCAGCACAACAGCCCGCTTGACCTCGGCTGGATCGGGCTTGCCGAGTTCGCCCCGATGTTCGTGCTCGCGATCCCGGCCGGGCATCTGGCCGACCGGCTGTCCCGGCGGCGGGTGTTCGCGATCGCGCTGCTGGTCGGCGTCGCCGTCGGGGTGGGCCTGGCCGTGCTGAGCCGGTCCGCGGTTTCCTCGGTGCTGCCGTACCTGGCGCTCGCGGCCGGAGCCGGCACGGTGATGGCGATCGGCACCCCGGCGGCCCGGGCCTTGCCGCCCACGCTCGTCCCGGCCGGGATGCTGCCGAGCGCGATGACGCTGCGTTCCATCGCCTCGCAGTCCGCGCAGGTGGCCGGCCCGGCCCTGGGCGGCCTGCTTTATGCCGTCTCGCCCACACTGGTCTATGCGCTGGCGGCGGCCCTGTGCCTGCTCGCGTCGGTGTCGGTGGTCATGATCCGGGCCCGACCGGCCGCGGTCACCAGGCCGGGAACGCCCGCCTCGCCCAGCCTCGAGAGCGTGCTGGAAGGCGTGCGGTTCGTCGGGCGGACCCCGATGCTGCTCGGCGTGATTCTGCTCGACCTGCTCGTGGTCCTGTTCGGCGGGGCCGTGGCGCTGCTGCCCGTTTTCGCCCGGTCGATTCTGCACGTCGGCCCGGAGGGCCTCGGCGTCCTGCGTGCCGCTCCCGCCGTGGGTGCGCTGGCCGCGGCCGTGGTGCTGACGCGCAGGCCGCTGGTTCGCAGGGCCGGGCACCGGCTGCTCCTGGTCGTCGCGGTGTTCGGCGGGAGCATCATCGTGTTCGGCCTCTCCCGGGTCTTCGCGCTCTCCCTGGTCATGCTCGCGGTAAGCGGCTTCGCCGACATGATCAGCGTGAACATCCGGACCACCACGGTCACGCTGGCAACGCCGGACCGGCTTCGCGGCCGGGTGTCGGCCGTCGAGATGGTGTTCATCAGCGCCTCCAACCAGCTCGGGGCGTTTGAATCCGGGCTCGCCGCCTCGCTCGTGGGCACCGTGCCCGCGGTCGTGGGCGGCGGGGTGATCACCCTTGCGATCGCCCTGAGCTGGCGCCGGCTGTTCCCTTCGGTTGCCAGGATCGACCGGCTGCAGGAGATCAGGCCGACCGGCGAGCCGGACCTGCGGCCGGGCCGGGAGCTGCCGCAGACCTAGCCGGGGTATGCCCAGCCCGGCGGGCCGGGCCCCGGCGTCAGCCGACCTGACGGTTCTCGGTGGCCCAGTACGGGGCGCGCAGCTCCCGCTTCAGCACCTTGCCGGAGCCGGTCCTGGGCAGCTCGTCGACGAAATCCACCGACCTCGGCGTCTTGTACCCGGCCAGGTGCTCCCGGCTGAAGCTCATCACGTCCGCGGGCGTCACCGACGCGCCGGGCTGGCGTACCACCGTGGCGTGCACGCTCTCGCCCCACTCCTCGGACGGAATCCCGAACACGGCCGCCTCGTAGATGTCCGGGTGCTGTTCCAGCGCGGCCTCGATCTCGGCCGGGTAGATGTTCATCCCGCCCGAGATGATCATGTCGTTCTTGCGATCGCAGATGTAGTAGAAGCCCTCGTCGTCGCGGTACGCGATGTCGCCAACGGTATGCAGGTCACCGCGGCGCGACTTGTCATAGCTGTCCCGCTGCTTGTAGTACTCCTCGTAGATGCCGGGCGACCGCACGTACAGCTCGCCGGTGTGGTCGGGGCCGGTGCCGGTCACCTCGCGGCCGTCGGCGTCGAACAGGACCACCTCCACGCCGGGCGCTGGCTTGCCGCAGGACCCGGGCTTGCGCCGCTGGTCCTTCGGCTCGAGCACGCAGTCCACGCCGAGTTCGGTGGAGCCGTACACCTCCCACAGCGAGTCCTCCGGGAAGTCGGCCAGGTACTGCAGCTTCAGCGCGTAGCTCCACGGTGCGGCATTGGCGATCATGCGCTTCACCGTCGAGCGGTCGTAACGCTTCTTGACCTCCTCCGGCAGCGAACAGACCATCCGGATCGGCGCAGGAGCGGCGAAGGTCGAGGAGACCCGGTAGGTGTCCACCAGGCGCAGCCAGTCCTCCGGGTCGAACTTCCGCTGCACCACGACGGTCTGGCCGAGCGCCAGCGCACCGCCCATGAATCCCCATGGGCCGCTGTGGTACAGCGGGCCGGACGTGAGGTAGATGTCGTCGGGGGTGTAGCCGATGAGCCCGACCAGCCTCATCGCGCTGGTGTCCTGGCCCTCCGGGCGTGCGCGGCGCAGCGCGCCCTTCGGCTTGCCGGTGGTGCCGGACGTGAAGATCATGGTCCCCGCGCCCGCGTCGGGCTCGGGGTCCGGCGGCGGGGTGGCCGCAGCGGCCGCGACGAAGTCGTCGGCCAGCATTCCGTCCGGGGCAGGACCGCCGTACACGATCACGTGCCGCAGCCGCTCGACCCGGGTGAGCAGGTCCGCGAACATCGGCGCCAGCTCGGCGTCCACGTAGGCGACCGTGGCGTCGGAATGGCCGACCACGTACTGCGCCTCTTCCGCGGTCAGCCGGTAGTTCAGCGGCACGGCGACATAGCCAGCCTTCCGGCTGGCGCAGATCGCGGCGACCACCTGCGGCGAGTTTGGCCCGCACCAGATGATCTTCTCGCCGGGCCGGACGCCCAGCGAGAGCAGCGCGTTGGCCACGCGGTTCGACTGCTCTTCCAGCTCACGGTAGGTCCAGCGGGTGACCTCGCCGCCGCCCCGGTCGTCGATGACCGCGGGCTTGTCCGGCTGGGCCTGCGCGTACAAGGTCAGAAAGTCGGGCATGGTGCCTAGCTTCCTACCCCAGCCGCGCCAGCGGAAGACGCACGACCGCGACATACCCTGAGCTATCGTGCAACGATGACCGCAGGCGACTCGGATTGGGTACCGCCGGGAGCCGACGTCCAACGGGCGAACCCGGCCCGGGTCTACGACTACTTACTCGGCGGCACCCACAACTTCCTCGCCGACCAGGACGCCGGGCGGGCGCTCGTCGCGGTCGAGCCGAACACGCGGCCCGGGGCCCAGGCCAGCCGGGCGTTTCTCGGCCGGGCGGTGCGGTTGCTCGCCACGGAGGGCATCCGCCAGTTCCTCGACATCGGCTCGGGCATCCCGACCGAGGGCAACATGGACGAGATCGCCCACCAGGCCACCCTGGGCGCCAGAGTCGCCTTCGTCGACAACGACCCGGTTACGGTCGCGCACGCCCTCGCGATGCTGGAGGGGAACGCCGACGCCGGGATCACCGAGGCCGACCTGCGCGAGCCGCGGCAGGTCCTCGCCGACCACGACGTCCGCCGGCTCATCGACCTCGCCCGGCCCGCCGGCCTGGTGCTCAGCATGGTCCTGCACTTCATCGGCGACGGCGAGGACCCGTGGCGGATCGTGGCGACGCTGCGCGACGCGCTCGCGCCCGGCAGCTACCTGGTGCTGACCCACCTCACGAACGAGAGCAGGCCAGTGGTCGCGCAGGCCGCGGCGACGGTCTACAACCGCACCGTCAGCACGGACGTCCACATGCGCTCCCGCGCTGAGATCCTGCGCTTCTTCGACGGTTTCGACCTGGTGGAACCCGGGCTCGTCTACATCGCGCAGTGGCGGCCCGACTCCCCCGCCAGCGTGCCTGACAACCCCAGCCAGTTCTGGGTCCTGGCCGGTGTCGGCCGCAAGCCCTAACTTTGGGGCGTGACCGCCGCCCGGATGACCTGGCTGGTTCCCCGTTACGGCACGTTCAGCGCCCTGACCAACATCAGCCTGGGCGGCGATCCGGCCGTGGCGCGCAGCGCGTTCGGCCAGGGCAGCACCTGGTTCTCGGTGCTCTATCGCGGCGAAGGGACCGGCGCCAGGAGCCCGGTACCTCCGGGCTACACCGGCGTCGCGGTGCTGAAGTTCGCGGCGTTCCAGAACGGGACGGACGGCCTGCTCGACGCCGTCTCCGGCGGGCTGCCGGGGTGGGTGCAGGCCGTGCAGTACGACCCGGAGAGCTGGGACTTCACGCCGCCGATCGAGAAGGGCGCCTGGCTGTACAACCCGCACCCCAGGGTGAGCCACGCGGAACTGTTCTGCCGCAGAGCGCACGAACTGGGGTTCCCGGTGGTGCTCAGCCCCAGCCTCGACCTGTGCAACAACAAGCCGAACCCCGCGTACCCGGGTGCCAAACCGCAGTATCCGATTGCCTCCGGGGAGCGGAACTACGAGGCGTACGTCCGCCACCGGCTCGCCTCGGCCGCCCGCTGGCTGCGGCCCGGCGACGTGTACGAGTTCCAGTCCCAGGCGCTCGAAACCGACGCCGCCCGCTACCGGTCGGTGACCGCTGCGGTCGAGGCCCAGGTACGCGACGTGAGCCAGGATGTGACGTTCCTGGCCGGGATCGGGCGCACCAAGACCAACTGGGACGGCGCCACCGCCGCCCAGCTCACAGCGGCGGCACGGGGCGTGGCGCCCCTGGTCGCGGGCTACTGGCCGAACGTGGATGAGAACGCGACCAGGGTACGTACCATGATCCGTTTCCTGCAGGACCTCGGCTACTGAGGCGGCCCGTTCAGGGCGACTCGACGCTGGCCAGGAACGCGTTCACCAGCGCGGTGAACTCGTCCGGCTGCTCGGCGAAGCAGAGGTGGGACGCGTCCTCGATGATCTCGAGCTGCGAGCCGGGGATCCGCCGGTGCATCTCCTCCAGGTGGGACGGCCGGCACTCGTCGTACCTGCCGCCGATCAGCATCGTGGGCACCGTGATCTCGCCAAGCCGGTCCATGATGTCCCAGGTCTTCAGCGTTCCGGTGACCGTGAACTCGCTCGGGCCGTTCATCGTGTTGTACACGGAGTAACCGGCCTCGGCGAAGGAACGCTCCAGGCCGGCCGGCCACGGCGAGAGCCGGCAGACGTGCGCCCGGTAGAAGCCGAGGATGGCCGCCTGGTACTCGGGGCAGGCGGTGAAGCCCGCCTCCTCGTGCTCGCGGATGACCCGCCGCACCTCGTCGGGCTCCGCCGCCAGCAGTTCGTCGCAGTCCTTGACCCACCTGATCATGCTGGCCGGGCTGCCGCACAGGATAAGGCTCTGCAGCTCGGGCTGGCGGTCCAGCACGTACTGCTGCGCCAGCATCCCGCCCCAGGAACTGCCGAACAGGTGCAGCCGGTCCAGGCCCAGGGTCTCGCGGACGGTCACGAGTTCCTCGACGAATCTTTCGACGGTCCACAACGTGACGTCTTCGGGCCGGTCGGACTTGCCGCAGCCGAGCTGGTCGTAGAAGATCACCTGACGCTCGTCCGCCAGCGCCTCGAGGGGTTCCAGGTAGTAGTGGGTGAACCCGGGCCCGCCGTGCAGGCAGAGCAGCGGTATCCCGCCTTGGCCGAGCGAGCGGTACCAGACCCGTCCGCCGGTGACCTCGATGAACCCCTCTTGCGCCATTACGCTCCCTCCGCCGGCGTGGCCTCCGTGGCGGCCACCGGCTCGTCGGCGAACACCTGCCGCATCTCCGGCAGCCGCGAGGCGTGCCGTGCGTACAAGTAGATCAGGACCGCGAGCCCGATCAGGAACCAGACCCCGATGATCAGCCCGACCTCGCTGTCCGGGTAGCTCAGCGGCGAGACGAACTTCAGCACGGACTTGCCGATGCCGAGCGCGGTGAACCAGACGGGCAGGAACGCGAGGATGCCCACCACCGGCACGACCAGGTGCAGGAACCAGTTGAACTCCGAGCGCTGGAGGCGCAGGTAGTACAGGATGCACGACAGGTTGAACACGATGTAGATGGCCACCATGATCCCGGTGAGGATGGTGGCCAGCAGCGAGAACGTGTCCACCGGGCCGAAGTGGATGCCGAGCGGGATCCCGATCGCGAGCGTGAGCACGAACTGGACGATCACGCCGACGTACGGCGACCGGTACTTCGGGTGGGTGGCGGCCAGCGGGCGCGGCAGCAGCCCGACCCTGGCCATCGCGAACCAGGTCCGCGTTGTGGCCAGGGTGCCCGCGTTCCCGTTGGCGAACGTCGAGTTGAGGATCGCCAGGAATGCGATCACCCAGCCGATGCCCCAGACGTCGCGGGCCAGCTGGATCCACGGGCTGCCGCCGTTCAGCGCGCCGAAGCTGGCGAACTTGCCCGGGCCGAAGAACACGTCGCCCGCGTACGTGCCCAGGACGTAGAACAGCCCGATGACCAAGCAGGACGTCATGACCGCTATGCCGATCGTGCGCCGCGGGTTGCGCGCCTCCTCGGCCAGCGGCGCCGCCGCCTCGAAGCCGATGAACGCCAGGATCGTGTAGACCGAGCCGGCCACCACGCCGGAGAAGCCCTTGTAGCCCTTGAGCGTGGCGTAGTGCAGGGTGAACACCGTGCCGGTGTTGCCCGAACCCGCCTTGACGATCAGCCAGACCGCCAGCACGACGAAGATCAGGATCTCCAGTGCACCGAGCACCGTTCCGGTTCCCGCGCTGACCACGACGCCGCGGAAGTTCAGGCCCGCGATCACGAGCGCCGCGACGATCAGGAAGATCACCCACACCGTGGTGAACGGCCAGTGGAACTCGGTCTGCGTGACCGACGAGACCAGGTAGCCGAACAGCACCATCGTGGTAGGCCCGATCAGCATCTCGATCAGCGAGTAGCCCCAGCCGACCAGGAACCCGATCGACGGATGAATGCCGACGGCCGGGTAGGTGTAGATGCTGCCCGCCGACGGCAGGTGCCGGGCGAGCTGCCCGATCGAGCTGGCCACCAGCAAGCAGCCGACGAGCGCGAGCAGCACGGCCAGCGGCAGCGCCCCGCCCGCGTAGGTGGCCCCGAGCGAGATCGACAGCGCCAGCGCGCCCGCCGGCGCCATCGACGTCACCGCCTGGAACAGGACCTCACGAAGGCCGATGGCCCCCCTGTTCAGTCCAGCAGAGTCCGCGGCCGAACGTGTGGCTGTCATGCAGTCCCCTTATGCCGGTTATTACGGTCATAAATCAGGGAGCGCGGGGTTGCAATAGATTGCCGTGTCGGCAGATGCGCGAGAGGCCCGGTGGCTTACTTGGTGACGGTCACCCGGATGGGCTGGATGACCCCCACGCAGCGGTGCCCGGCCCAATGGCACGGTCACTGAAACAACTGGATCAGTAACGCGGCAGCGGCTACGCTGGACTGAAACAGTCGTATCAGTTGCCGGGCGAGGAGGTCGGTGTGGTGAGGAAGGATGCAGCGGGCGGGAAGGGCACGGCGGGCGGGGCAGATGGGACCACGATCAGGCCGCTGGGGCGCCCCGGAGACCTGGGCTGGGTGGTGATGGCGCACGGCGAGCTGTACGCGGCTGAGTACGGCTTCAACGGCGAGTTCGAGGCGCTGGTCGCGAAGATCGTGGCCGACTACGCGGCCGCACCCGACCCGCGGCGCGAGGCCGCCTGGATCGCCGAGGCCGGCGGCCAGCGGGCCGGCTGCGTGTTCCTGGTCGCCAAGGACGCGGAAACCGCGCAGCTGCGCATCCTGCTGGTCGACCCGGCCGCGCGGGGACGGCACCTGGGTCGGCGGCTCGTCGCCGAGTGCATCGAGTTCGCGCGGATGGCGGGCTACCGGCGCATGATCTTGTGGACCAACGAGCCGCTCGCGGCCGCCAGGCGCATCTACCTGGCTGCGGGGTTCTCCCTGGTCAGCGAGGAACCGCACCACAGCTTCGGGGTCGACCTGACCGGCCAGTACTACGAGCTCGACCTGGCCGGCGAACTGTCGGCGGCCCCCCGATGACGGTGGCGGCCGCGGGCCGCGCGCCGTCGGCCCGGCAGGACGAGCTGCTCGAGCTCGCATACCAGTACGTGCTCGCCCACGGCCTGGCCGACATGTCGCTGCGGCCGCTGGCCAAGGCGATCGGTTCCAGCCCGCGAGTGCTGCTGTTCCTGTACGGCTCGAAGGACGCGCTGATCCGGGCGCTCCTGGACCGGGCCAGGGCGGACGAACTCGCGGCGATCGACGCGTTCAAGGAAGTCGAAGGCGCGGGCCTGGCCGATTCCGCCCGTCAGGTGTGGGACTGGCTGTCAGCCCCGGATCATCGTCTGCTGCTCGGGCTGTGGGTCGAGGCCTACGCGCGGTCGTTGACTGACCCGGCCGGCCCATGGGCCGGTTTCGCGGCACAGACCGTGCAGGACTGGCTCGGCCTGCTGGCGTCGCGGCAGCCGCCGGCCCGGCGGGACAGCCCGGCGGGCGCCGCCGAGCGCACCGCGGTGCTGGGGGTGTTGCGCGGTGCCATGCTCGACCTGCTGGCCACCGGGAACCTCGCACGGACCACCGAGTCCGTGATGTTGCTGCTCGAAGCGCTGCGGGCGGCCTAGCCGCGCCCGATGAACGGCATCTTCGTGGCCATCAGCGTCATGAACTGGACGTTCGCCTCTGGCGGCAGGTTGGCCATCTGCACCACCGCGTCGCCGACCAGCGCCACATCCATCATCGGCTCGGCGCGGGTGCTGCCGTCGGGCTGCAGCGCCCCGACCGCGAGCTGGCCGGCCAGCTCGGTGACCGCGTTACCGATGTCGATCTGCCCGCAGGCGATGTCGTAGGCCCGCCCGTCCAGGGAGGTCGACCTGGTCAGTCCCGTGACCGCGTGCTTGGTCGCGGTGTAGGGCGCCGAGTGCGGCCGGGGCACGTGCGCCGAGATCGACCCGTTGTTGATGATCCGGCCGCCGCGGGGATCCTGCGCCTTCATCACCCGGAACGCCGCCTGGGTGCACAGGAACATCCCGGTCAGGTTCACCGCGACCATGGACTGCCAGTCCTCGAACGACAGGTCCTCGAGGGGCACCGGGGGCAGCGCCCGGCCCGCGTTGTTGAACAGCACGTCGACCCGGCCGAACTCCTGTCGCGCCCGGTCGAACAGTCGCTGCACGTCCGCCGGGTCGGTGACGTCGGTAGCCACGGCCAGCAGCCGTGATCCCTCGGCGGCGCCGTCGGCCGCGGTCTGCTCGAGCGGCTCGGGCCGCCGGCCCGCGATCACCACCGAGTACCCGTCCCGCCCGAGGGCCAGGGCTGCCGCGCGCCCGATGCCCGTGCCGCCGCCGGTGACGATTGCGACCTTGCCTGCCATGGGCGGGAACGTAGCATCCGTGCGCCCGAGCCCGTCAAGCGCGGGGTCGTCGACCGAAGGCTCCAGGGCCGCGAGATCCGGCAGCGAGGAACGCGGTTCCGAAGAACAACTCGGTCCAGGAGGGATCGGCCAGTTCTTCGTGCATGGCGGCGCGAATCGCCTCCCACGGACGGCGCATAAGCCACTCATCTATGGAGGCGAAAGGCCGCACAGTTGCGGTGCCGAGTTGCGCTAGCCACCCAGGCGTGTTGCCGGGAACCTTGAGATCCAGCACGACCCAGCGGCCGCCCTGGGAAAGGGCCTTGGCGCCCTGGGCGATGACCTCTGCGCACTCGGGCACCTGCGTCAGGGCGTACGTGGACAGGATCGCCTTGACCCCGGCCGGGAAGTCGAAGCCGCCCGCGTCGGCTTGCACGAGGCTGACATTGCTCCAGGCGTTCGCCTTTATCCGATCCTGGGCACGGGCGAGCATCGCGTCGGTCAGATCGACGCCGACAATCCGGCCGCCGGGACCAACCACCTTCTCGAGCAGCGGGAAGTTCAGACCTGTGCCACATGCGATGTCGACCACGGTGTCACCCGGGCGAAGGCCGAGCGCTTGTACGGCCCGGAGGCGTTGCGCCCGCTGAGGGTAGCCGGGCGCGGGATAGAGCCGGGAGGTGATGTCGTAGTGCTTCGCCTTCTTGCGGTAGGTCTCGATCAGGCGCTCTTGGGCACTGGCGGCCATCTAGGACTCCGCGCCTTCCCGCACAGCGGACTCGACCGCAGCCTTGATCGCGACCATCTCGACATCGCTTACGCGCTGAATCCTGCCTTTGAGCATCCGGGCAGGGATCGCGCGCATGATGCCCGCGAGGTCGACCTCAATCCACATCATGGCGTCGGTCTGCCCACCGTCCGCCGACTCGAATTCCATTCCCCAGCGCGCCGCAGATGTGCCCATTGGCCCGGCAAACGCCAGGGAGCGGGGCGCCTCCACCACGGTGACCTCCTGGCTCCGGCCGCGGCTCATCCCGAACATCAGCTTCGCCCGCTGCTCCACCCGTGAGCCGGGCTGAAGCGGACCTCCTCCGTGAACCCGGCCCTCGAGGACGGTCGGCGCCCACTCCGGCCAGCGTCCGACGTCGCACAGATACGCCCACACCTCATGGACGCCGCTGGCGATTGCTATGCGGCTCTCGGTTCTGAATGTCATCGGGCCGACTTCTCCTTCATCCTGATCGCTGGTACCGGAAGGGCCCACCCGAGGCCTGCTCGGCGCGGGTGGTCAGTGCGATAGCTATTTCCTGTGTGGCCTGTTCCCAGCCGCGCAGGGTCGACCGCCGCCGTTGCGCTGCGGCCCGTAGCCGACGTCGGTGGCGCTCGTCACCCAGCCATTTTCCGAGAGCGGCCGCGAGGGCAGCCGGATCGCCGGGAGGGACCAGTTGACCGGGGCGGGTGCCATCGGCGGTGGAGCCGAGCGCTTCGGGCAGACCGCCGACGGAAGCAGCCATGACGGGCAGGCCGTGAGCGAGCGCTTCGGTGACGGTCATGCCGTAGGTCTCCGAGCGGGACGGCGCGACCAGCAGATCGGCGGTGGCATACGCGTGGCTGAGCGACGCGCCGGTCAGGACGCCGGTGAGCGAGACGCGATGGCCGTAACCGAGGCGCGTGATCCGGGCCCGCAGCTGTTCGACGAAGTCCGGGTCGCGGTCGAGTGATCCAGCCAGCACGCAGTGCCAGTCCCGATCAGCGAGGTCGGCGAGCGCCTCGACGAGGAGGTCCTGGCCCTTGTGCCAACCCAGGACTCCGACGCAGATCATGCGGCCGCGGACGGGCCGGGCCGGGGCAGCGACCCGATCGACACCCGGCCGGGCGACGTGCACCCGGCAGGCCGGGATCGCGTACCGGGTCAGGATCTGCTGGCGGGTCCATTCGCTGGTAACGACCACGCCTGCGGCCGCGCGGAGCACGGCCCGTTCGGAGCGCTCCGCGCTGGCATCATGGTGTGCGTCGACGGCGGTGGCCAGTGGCATGTGCAGCAGCACCGTCATTCGTATCCGGCCGGTATGTGGCAGCAGTTGCGCGGCGGCCGGCGAGGCGATGAGCCCGTCGATCAGGACGGTCTCACCGTCGGGGATGGCGGAAACGATGCGGGCCAGGTCGGCGCCGGCGCCCGAGCCGGGATCCGGCCACGCCCCGGCGACGGTCGTGACCAGCACATCCCATCCGGCCTCGGCCAATCCGGCGCAAACGCGCCGGTCGTAAATGTTGCCGCCGGTGGGCTGCCCGGGATTGTCGAACCCCTCGGGGACTACTACGCGGACCCGCACGATGTTCTGGTCCTCCATAGCGCCTGCCGCCCCCAGCCTGCCTCCACCCTGCGGCCGAGCTGAACCACACCCGCCGCCGGTCCGTCATACCTGATACAGAGTGTTACGTAGAAACGGCAGTCGCGGTTCGACTCGAGACGATCGGCATCCGCTTGGCAGGGCCGCGGCGCGGCCGGCAAGTAGCTCTGCGGGCCGGGTGATACCGGCTCCGCCGCGCCGGTCACCGTGCGGGATCTGACATGAGACAGGACCAGCGAGCACCATTGTTGACGGCGCTAGAGCGGGCCCGGGCGACCGCCTACCCAGCGGCCCAGTATGTAGGCCAGGAGAGCTTCATGCAGGCGGGCGAGGTCCGGAAGCTGGCTCACCAGGCTCGGGTCGGTCCCGGCGTCTGGGTGCTCGACCTGTGCTGCGGGGTGGCCGGCCCCGGCCGGATGATCACGGCGGAGTCGGGGTGCCACTACCTGGGTGTCGATTGCTCTGCCAGCGCGCTGGCCACCGCCCGAGAGCTGGCCGGGAATCTCCCCTGCCGCTTCGAGCAAGCTCACCTGCCGCCTCTGCCCGAGGGCCGCTTCGAGGTGGTACTCCTGCTGGAGACGATGCTGGCCTTCCCCGACAAGGACGCTTTGGTGGGTGAGGTGGTGCGCGTGCTAGAGCCGGGCGGGCGTTTCGCTTTCACGGTCGAGGAAGGCCGGCCACTCACCCAGCAGGAGCGGGCGCGGATGCCCGGCGCCGATACGGTCTGGCCCATCGAGTTGGCGGAGTTGACAGCCGTGCTGCGCAACGCGGGGCTGACCGTGATCTGGCGGCAGGAGTACAGCTCCTCCCATCACGCGATAGCGACGGCGCTGGTTCGCTCTTATCGAGCTGATTCACCCCAGATCGCCGGCGAGATCGGGACGCAGCCAACCGCCGATCTGATCACGGCCCATCAGCTGTGGGTTGACTGGCTCGGCAGTGGGCGGGTGCGCAAGTTCGCGATGGTAGCCGAGAAGCAATGACCTGCTTCGATGAAGGTCCGATGACCCCCGACTATGCCCGCTACCTGGCCGCGAAGACGACCGTGGATGACCGGGCGCTTAACCGGCATGTGCTGGCCGAGTTGCGCCGGCTGATGCCCGCGGGTGCGCCGCAGGTGCTCGAGGTCGGCGCTGGCCTGGGGACGATGGTGGCCCGTCTGATGGACTGGGGCGCGGTCGGCGCTGGCGAGTACATCCTGCTGGATGCGGATCGGCAGCTGCTGGATTGTTCTCGCCGGTGGCTGCGCGATTGGGCGGCCACGCGGGGCCTTCGCAGCGACGTATTGCCGGACGGGCTGCAGGTGGGTGATCTGCGGATACGCCTCGTGCACGCCGAGCTCGGCAGTTACCTGACGGCCGCTCACGGGTCGTTGGCCGATGTGCTGATCGCCAACGCCGTCCTGGACCTGGTGGACGTGCCCGCCGTCCTGCCCGGATTGCTGCGGCAGCTTGTCCCCGGCGGCGTCTACTGGTTCACGATCAACTACGACGGCGAGAGCATCTTCGCGCCCGGTCACCCCCACGACGACCAGGTCATGCAGGCCTACCACCGCGACATGGATGAGCGCTTTCGCTACGGCCGGCCGGCCGGGGAAAGCCGAACGGGCCGCCACATGTTTCACCACCTGCGGGATGCGGGGGCGCCCGCACTGGCCGCGGGGTCGTCGGACTGGGTCGTGTACCCGTCCCCGGACGGGAGCTACCCGGCCGACGAGGCTTACTTCCTGGGCAGCATCCTTAACACAATCCGGAACGCATTGCGCAATCGCCAGGACTGGGTGGAACCGGCGGACCTGGCCAACTGGCTGGCTGAGCGCGGCCGGCAACTGGCCGCGGGCGAGCTGGTCTATATCGCCCACCAGCTTGATTTTGTCGGCCGCTCGCCAGGCTAGTGCCCCGCCAGCGCGGTCGGCCCTCGAGCACGCAGGCCGCCGTGGCAGGCGGCGGATGCTCGCACATCTCTGTCAGTCCGCGATCCCGAGGTGTCCCGGGCCGGCGCACCGGAACGGCTCGGCGGCGCGTTCAAGTCTCTGCGAAAGCAGATCATGCCCACCGCGCCGGGCCTTGGTCGCCAGGTAGGCGGCGTTGGTCCCGGTGACGTGCAGCGCAGTGGGAACCCGCTTGGCGATCGTGAGGCCCAGCCGGGCCAGCTGAGCGGCCTTGTCCGGGTTGTTGCTCAGCAGCCGGATGGGGTTGGCGCCGAGCGCGTGCAGCATCTGGGCCGCGCTGGTGTAGTCGCGCTCGTCGGCACGGTGACCGAGCGCGAGATTCGCGTCGTACGTATCCAGACCGCGATCTTGCAGCGCGTAGGCGTCGAGCTTGTCATACAGCCCGATGCCGCGCCCTTCCTGGCGCAGATACAGCAGGTACCCGCCGTGCTTGGTGATCCGCTCGACCGCTTCGCGCAGTTGCGGCCCGCAGTCACATCGCTGGCTGCCGAAGACATCACCGGTGAGGCATTCACTGTGCAGGCGCACCAGCGGCAGCCGGGCAGCGGCGGGCCGGCCGAGTTCGAGGGCCACGTGCTGCTGCCCGTCGGTCAGGCCGGTGAAGCTGATGACCGTGGCGGTGGTTGAGTAGCCGTCAGCCAGACGCAGCGGAATGCGAATACGCTGGCGAATCCCTGCCGCCTGGACCGGTCCCGTCACGGAGCGAGCCGTTCGGCCTCGTACCAGCTTGAGGGCGTCGTCAGCGGTGTGCCGGGGCCGGTCACCGGGCATGGCCGGTCAGTCACGAACGATCTCCAACTCCCGCGGTGCCGGATCGGGTCGTGTCGACTCGTCCGGTTGTCCCTGGTCGCGACGGCGGCGAACGGCGTCCCCCACCAGCAGGCCCGCGCCGGGGGCAACTGCGGCCAGCATGAGCACCGCATAGAGAGTGGCGACCGTGACCCCCGCGGCCGCGCCGAGCCCGGCTGCGGCGAAGGCCCAGGCGGCAGCGCCTTCCCTCAGCCCCCACCCGCCGATGCTCAGGGGGATCACCACTGCAACTTGGACTACCATCAGCAGCGCGACAAGCTCCCCCAGGGGCGCGGTGCAGCCGGCGGCCCGGGCCGCGATGATGAACGTGACCGTGTGACCGGCGACGACCAGCACCGAGGCTAGCGTGAGCTGGGGCCACACGTCGGGGGCCAGCAGGCTGCAACGCAGGTCGGCGGAAACGGCCTGGGCGGCGCGTGCCAGCCGCGGCCGGCCGCGGCGAGCAGCGCGCCTCACGATCAGCGCGGCACACCCGCCTACGCCCACCGCACCCGCCAGAACATACGGCAGCGCGGGCCGGACCGGCGACGGCAGGGTCAGCAACACAACGACGGTCACCACGGCCTGGATGACCTGCCCCCACAGCCGTTCCCACGCGACCGCGCGCAGCCCCAGCGCCACGTCTCCAGCGCGCCGCCCGTGCATGACCGCCCGGTGCACGTCGCCGAGAACCCCGCCGGGGAGCACGGAGTTGAGGAACAGGGAGCGGTAGTAGGCACAGACCGCGTCTGGCAGGCCAATGTCGACGCCGAGTGCCCGGGCGACGACCCGCCATCGCCAGGCCGAACACACCGTAGTCAGGACGGTGAGCGTGACGGCGGCCAGGACCGGCTGCCAGGTGACTGCGCGCAGGCCGTCCTCAAACGGCGCCGCGCCCACCTGCCGCCAGAGAAACCACAGCACGGCGACGCCGGCGCCCAGGCGCAGCAAGGACAGGGCAAATCGGCGGACGGCCGGACGGATCCGGGCCGGAACTGAGTACAAGCCAGCCACCCCCGTTACACGGATCGGCTAAACACATAGTTCAACCGTCCGGCTGGGGTAGCGTAGCGGGCCGCGGCCGGCCGCGGTGAACCAGCGTGACCGCGGGCCCGTTCCCCATCAGGAATAACGGCAGATGGCTACGGAGGCGCGGTGCGTACGATTCAGCCTGCGGATGAGGGCACGTCGACGACGACTCGGCGCGCGGGCAAAGGCGGCCTGCCTACGGTTCGCCTCGCGGCGATCCTGGGGCTCCTCGCCACAGCCGTCCTGCTCGGCGTCGTGTCCGCCACGGCTGGTCTCGGCGTGGCCGGCTGGATCGTCGGGCTGGCCACCGGTTCAGCAGCGACCGCGCTGCTGGTCACCGCGCGCAAGCGAAGTGACCAGCCGGCGATATTCCCGGCGGACTGGGTCACGCTGACCCGGGCGCTGCTGATCGCCGGGGTCGCGGGCCTCGTTGCCGACTCGTTCAGCCGGCCGGTGTCGATCACAGCGCTGGTCACCCTCTCCGCCGTCGCGCTGGTCCTCGACGCGGTGGACGGGCAGGTGGCGCGCCGGACCGGCACCGCCACCCCGCTGGGCGCCCGTATCGATGGCGAGGTCGACGCCTTCCTCATCCTGCTGCTCAGCATCGCGGTATCCCAGCACTACGGCAGCTGGGTGCTGGCCATCGGCGCCGCCCGCTACGCGCTGCTGCTGGCGGGCTGGATCCTCCCGTGGCTGGCCGCGCCGTTGCCACCCCGGTACTGGGGCAAGGTCGTGGCCGCGGTCACGGGCATCGTGCTCACCGTCGCCGCATCCGGGGTGCTCAGCCGCCTCGCCGGGATGGTCGCGGTCGCCGCCGCGCTGCTGCTGCTGGCCGAGTCGTTCGGCCGCAACGTGATCTGGCTGTACCGCACCGGCGCCGGCCCGCGCACCCGCCGGGCGCTGCGGCTGGCCGTCACCGTCCTTGCGGTCGTTCTCGTGTGGGCTGACCTTCTCGTACCAGACCGTGCCTGGCAGTTCAGCCCCGCCGCCTTTATCCGCATCCCCGTGGAGCTGCTGATACTGGTTGCTGTCGCGCTGGTGCTGCCGGTCTGGCCGCGACGCATCGTGGCCGCCATCGCTGGAGTCCTGTTCGGCCTGCTCCCTCTCCTCAACATCCTCGACATAGCGTTCTTCGAGGAGGAAGATCGGGCGTTTAACCCGGTGTACGACTGGGGCGAGATCGGGCCGGCTATAGGCGTGGTACGCAACTCGATCGGCACCACGCTGACATCCATTCTGGTCGTTGCGGTCTTGCTCGGCCTCGTCCTGCTTCTCGGCGCCATCGTGGCATCAACGATCCACATCACGACCGTGGCCGCCCGGCATCGCCGCGCCACAACTGGCGGCCTCGCTGCCGTCGCGGCGGTCTGCGGGCTGTGCGCGGGCCTGTCGCTGCAGCTCATCCCGGGATTCCCGGTCGCCTCGACCAGCGCTGCCGGGCTGGCCGTCGCGCAGGTGCGCGCCGCCCAGGCCGCGATCAGCGACGAGCGTCATTTCGCGCAGCTCATCAGCAGCCCCGATCCCGAGGTCAGCGTCCCCGCTTCGGACCTGCTCACCAGGTTGCGCGGCAAGGACGTCATCATCGCCTTCGTCGAAAGCTACGGGCAGGTCGCCGTCCAGGGCACCAGCTTCTCCCGGGGCGTCGACGCCTTCCTGCGCCAGCGCACCGCCTCGCTGGCCCGCGCCGGCTGGTCCACGCAGAGCGCGTGGACCACCTCCCCCGGCTTCGGCGGGATCAGCCAGCTCTCGCACTCCACCCTGCAGTCGGGGCTGTGGGTTGACAGCCAAGAGCGGTATGCCCAGCTGATCGCCAGCAGCCGGTTCACCCTCAGCGACGCCTTCGACAAGGCCGGCTGGCGCACTGTCGGCGACGAGCCCGCCGACGATGGCCCCTTTCCGGCCGGCACGGCGTTCTACCACTACGACAAGGTTTTCAACCGGTTCAACGAGGGCTACCACGGCGCGACCTTCAGCTACCCCTCGATGCCCGACCAGTACACCCTGGCCGAGTTCCAGCGCAGTGAGCTCGCTCCCGGTCACAAGCCGGTTATGGCCGAGATCGACCTGCTCTCCTCGCACACGCCGTTTGTCCCGTTGCCGACCATGGTTCCCTGGAGCAAGGTCGGCAACGGCTCGATTTACGACCCGATGATCGCGCACACCGAGAGGGCGACCGCCGTCTTGGGGAACGCCACGAAGGAGCGCGAGGCCTTCGCCAAGTCGATCGAGTACTCGATGCAGGCCCTCACGTCATGGGTCACCGAGGTCAACGATCCCAACCTCGTGCTCATCCTGCTCGGCGACGAGCAGCCCGGTGCCCCTATCACTAGCCCCGGGGCCAGCCACGCGGTGGTCATCTCGATCGTCGCCCGCGACCCATCTGTGTTCAGGCAGATTGCCCCCTGGCACTGGCAGGATGGGCTGCTGCCTGGTCCCCACGCCCCGCTCGAGCCAATGGACGAGTTCCGCAACCAGTTTCTCGGCGCCTTCAGCACGGCCTCGTCCCAAGCGGCGTCGGCCCTTGGACCCGCAGCATCCAAACCCCCGCGGTGAGCGGGCTCCGGGGCTCCGGCATTGCGCGGACCTGCGTTCGCGGCGGGACGAGACGGGCCCGGTGAATCAGGGGAGGTGGCTGGTGTCGTTGACGCAATGGACAGCGGCAAATCCGCCACCGTGCCACTGAATCTCGTTGATGCAGGCGGAGCCGAGATACAGCCGGTAAAGGGTGCCAAGCGGGGCGCCGAGAGCCCGGCACAGCAGGATCTTTATCGGGGTTATGTGACTCACCACTAGGACGGTCTGGCCGCCGTGGTCGCGCAGCAGCCGGTCACAGGCCCGGTTTACCCGCTGTGCGGTCTCGGCGAAACTCTCCCCGCCCGAGGGGGCCTGTTCGGGGTCGCGTCGCCAGGCTGCCGCGGCTGCGGGCCATCGCTGCTGGATTTCTGCCAGGGTAAAACCATCCCAGTCACCGAAGTCGGTTTCACGAAGATCATCATCGATGGCTGAGGTCAAGCCCAGTTCGTCGGCCGCAATGGCGGCGGTGGCGACCGCGCGCCGCAATGGCGAGCTGACCACGGCATCGATCGAGGCACCGGTGGCTAGGCGGCGGGCGGCGGCCTGGGCCTGCCGGGTTCCGCTGGCGCTAAGCGGGAGGTCGCTCAGCCCGCTGAAGCGGTGTTCGGGTGACAGTTGAGTATCGCCGTGCCGCAGCAGGATGGTGGTGGTGGGATCTGCTGTGGGGTTATCCCAGCCCAGTGTCATATGGCTGTCCCCGCGAGGATGACGAGATGTTGTGTCAACTGCTCCCATGACAGCAAGACGGACACGTCGGCAGAACGGTTCAGCGGCCAGCCAGGAAGAACGTCAGCATCGTGCGTGGTATCCGCCAAACGCCACGGGAGTTTCCCACACCCGCACTGCCAGGGCCTCGCCGCCTGCCGCGACGACGGTGGGTGAGAGGCTGTCATGCACCCAGCGGGCGAACACTTCGACGGTGACTGCCTCGGCCTCGGCCGGGCGTATTTCCTCCAGGTTGCGGCCTTCGACCCGGCCGGTGAGCTCGGTCAGCGCCGCTTCCAGTACATCCAGATCACAGACCATGCCCCGGCCGTCGAGTTGCTCGCGGTCCACCACGATCTCAATCCGGTAGTCATGATCATGCAGCTGCCCCTCTGGCCCGGGCAGTCCCGGCATGATGTGGAAAGCACGGACGCTTCGGCTCAACCCGACTTCACAGGTCATCGGCAGCACTCCTGTCGTAATCAAGAACGGCATGCATCAAACCGGGTATGCCCTCGTCAACGGCTCGGAACGCCTCGGCTGCGTGGCCGAAGGCGAAGACGTGAGTGCACAGCTGTGCCAGCGGCAGTTCGGCCAGCAGCTCAGCGGTCTCCCGGCGGCGCCGCGCCCGCGTCCAGGTCCCGGACAGCCGGGCCGGCACCGTGGAAACCTGGGTGCTGCGGATGACCAGACGCCGCCGGTGGAACGCGCCGCCGAGCGGCAGCACCACTGGCTTGGTGCCGAACCACGACGCGATCAGCAGGGTTCCCTCATGGGCCAGCATGTTCAGCGCCATCGCTGGCGCATCCGGGTTACCGCTAGCGTCAATGACCAGCGGAACCTTCTCTTCCGCCAGCTCCTCCGGTGCTGCGACGGTGACGCCGAGACTGCTGGCCAAGGGGCGGCGCCACGCCTGCGGCTCGGCAAGCAGCGGCCGCCACCCGGAACGCTGCAAGAGCAAGCTGGTCAGCAGCCCGAGCACGCCGGCGCCGAGCACGATGACCCGGTCGCGATATCCGGTCCCGGCATCGAGCGTCACCTGCAACGCCGTCTCGACCAGCGGGAACAAGGTTGCGGACGCGGGGTCGATGGCAGGCACCGGAATCAGGTCATCGGCTCGCGCCGCGAATACGTCCTGGTGCGGATGGAACGCGAAAACCGTCCGGCCGGACTCCGTTTCTTCGCCGACACATGCATACCCATAGGCGAAGGGATAGGAGAAGGTGCCTCCGAGCGAGTCGATCGCGTCGTCCAGCGCCAAATCGGCAGGGACCTCGCCGCGGTACACCAGCCGTTCGGTGCCACCGCTGATGCCAGAGCACAAGGTGCGGACAAGAACCTCACCGGCCGCAGGCAGCGGTGCGGGCAGTTCCCTGATCTCCACACAGCGCGGCGCGGTATGAAATAGCGCGCGGGCAGGCACGCAGCTCATTTACCCGCCATGGTCGGCCGGATGTGACATAGATGATCTTACAGGAATCGTGTTCTCACGGTTGTCGTCCCTGGTGAGCGGCGACGCCGCGAACCAGGCGACGCCGGGCGGGGCCTGCCGCCCACACGGCATCGGGCTCGGGGGCCGACCGCGCGCGCTCCTGCCCGAGGCGACGGGTAAGCACCAGGCCGCATGCGGTGGCCGCGATAAACACGAGCAGGGTGAGCACGTAGTAGTTGCCGACGATCAATTCCAGCCCACGCCAGGTGAACTCGACTGCCCCTCTGTTGCCGCGGTTCGGCGCGAGAAGCAGCAACCCGCGCGGCAGCAGCTGGGCCTTAGGGTCGTAGCCGCCCTGGTCGCCAATAGGTAGGGGCCACCAGCCAAACAGGCCCACCACCAGCGCGGCGCCGAGGATCCGGTAGCCGAGGCGCCGTGGCCCGTACGCGGCGAGGACAAGTGCCGGTACCACGTAAACGTAGTGGTGCGACCAGCTGATCGGGGACACCAGCAGGCCGGTCGCGGCGCACGCAACCAGGCCGAGTAGCTCGTGGCCACGCCGGCTCGCCAGTATCGAGGTGGCGAGCCCGGCGATGCCGACGACGACCGCCGCGACCAGCCAGTACGCATGCGCGTGGGGGCCGGCGTGGGTAAGGCGCAGTATGACGCCGTTAAGGGACTGATTGTCGAGGTGGAAGTGGTTGCTGCCCGGCCGGGCGAACTGCCCGCCCCAGTAGACCGCGGAGGCGTGCGGCAGCAGCGCGAACCCCAGTCCGACCGTGACCGCGAAGGTCAGGGCGCTGACCGCCGCGGCCTTTACCCGCCGGGTGAACAGCAGGTACGGAATAAAGATCAACGGCGTGAGCTTGATCCCCGCCGCCAGCCCGATTCCGATGCCCTTGCCCTTGATGCGGTCCGGCAGCGCGAGATCACCCACCACCAGGGCCAGCAGCACCAGGTTGATCTGCCCGAAGAACAGTGTCATCGCAACCGGTTCGAGCCAGAGGCCCACCGCGGCGATCGCAAACGCCGCCGCCGCCCTGGCCAGGCCGGCGGGCCGCCCGGCGAGTCCCAGGGAAAGGTACGCCACCACCGGCAGCAGCCCGATCGTGAGCACCGCCAGCCCGACCTGCCAGGTCGCGAACGACGCACCGCTCCCCGCAGCGAACAGGAGCGCGGCGAACGGCGTGTAGGTGAACGGCAGCCTCGCTGGCCCGAGTTCCAGCGCGTAGAGCATCGCCGGCTGGTTCCGCACAGCGATGCCGCCATCCCGGTAGACGGCCGTGTCGATCTGCGTCCAGTAGTACTGCGGGGACGCGTGGACGAGCAGGGCATAACCGGCCACGGCCAGCAGGAACAGTGCGACCGCGGCCATGAGCCAGGCGGCTGGCCGTATTCGAGTCACCGCTCCGTCTCCTCAGCCTTGAACCGGCCTAGTCATGTTCGCTGACCATGATGTCAAACCGGGGGCCGAGTGCGTACCGACCCGGGACCTGGCCGCTCATGGCGATGTCACCAATTCAATACCGGCGATCCTGAGCCGAGTGCGTGCCCGCTATCGGCGGCCAGCGGATCCAGCCCGGCCTGGGCTGCTACTGCCCGACGTCCCGCGCCTGCTCGTGCTCCGCGTCGCGCTCCGCCTGCCGGGCCTCCTCGACCGTGAGCTCGGCGGCCGGGTCGGCCTCGAGCCGCTCGTCCGGGATCGGCACGCCGCTGCGGACGGACCGCCCGTAGCTGCCGTCGTCGAGGCGCTTCAGCGCGCGGTCGATCGCCGCGAGCCGGTCGCGCATGCTGTCGGTGATCGCGTCGTCCATGCCCTCGGCGGTCAGCGACGTGGCCGGGTCGACGGAATCGACCCCGCCTTCCTCGTCCTCGGTCTCCCGGTCTTCCTGCCCGGCCTGCTCCGAGCCGGCCAGCAGGCCCTGCACCTCGGCCCGCTCGGCCTGCAGCAGTGATCGTGCCCGATTCTCGTCCATAAGGCTCCAGTCTTCCGCAGCTCACCGCGCCGGCACGGGCGGGAGGTCACCGAGCCGCCCCTGGGCGGCCGCCGCGACCCCGCTGGCCACGTCCGGCCAGCCGAACCCGGCCCGCGCCACCTCGCCGAGGGCGGCCATGGCTTGCGCCCAGGCGTCCGGCCTGTCCGATGCGAACGTCAGCCACCAGGCAAGGTTGCCGGCGATCTGCCGCACGACGTCGGAGCCTAGCTCGAAAGACAGCTGCGGGCGCAAATTCTCGCCCACCGCCGGCTCGAGCACCGCGGTCACCTCGGCGAGCCCGGAGTGCGCCGCCGACACCGGCACCGACCCGCAGCACGCGGCCTCGGCCAGGACCATGCCGAACGCCTCGGGGAACGTGCTCGGTACCACCAGCGCCTCGGACGCGCCCATGAGCTCGGACACGTCGGAGTGCTCGATGCGGCCGGTGAAGTGCACCCGGCTCATCGCGGCCGGGGCGGCCTTCAGGTATCGCTCCAGCTCATCCCCGTCGAGGGTGTCCAGGAATGAGGCCAGGTAGCGCAGCTCGCCCGGCCGGCCGCCCTCGAGTTCCCGCCCGCGGCGGGCGATCACCCGCGCCGTGCCCAGGTCCCCCTCGCCAATGGCGCCGGCCAGCAGCACCAGCGCGTCGCTGTACTCGCCGAACCCGGCGATCATGAGGCGCGCATCGGGAACGCTGTCCACGACCAGCGGCCACGCGGCGACGAGCAGATCGACGCCCTTGGACACGATGAGCTTCCCCACGTAGCTGACCACGCGGTCCCTGGTCGGGTCGGCGGCGCGGAGCGCCTCGGCGGCGTCGGCGCTGCCGCCCCAGCCGGCTGGGTCATCCTCCAGCCGCTCGGCGAGCGCTCCCAGCCTGGCCTTGGCCTCCTCCGGTGCACGCGGCCGGAAGACGTGCACGTCGACGCCGGGCGGGAGCAGCCGGGTCTTTTCCGCAAGCCCCGGCAGGCCGACGACCTCCCACATGCTCTCGGCGGTGTAGCGGGAGCCGACCAGAACCCCGGCGGCGGCCGCCAGGCCTTCCCTGGCATACCGGACGAAGCGCCCGGCGTGCGGCCGCACCGTGTACTCGAGCGCGGAGCCGTGGATCTTGACGGCGTACGGGATCGTGCCGCCGAGCGCCCTGGCCAGGATCACCGGGCCCATCACCACGTGGTTGGCCAGTGCGACGTCGGGGCGGACCGCAGCCACCACGTCGCGGACCGCGCCGACGTTCGCCGAGATGTACCACTCGATCTCGGCGTCGGTCAGCAGCGGGTACGGGCGGGCATCAAATCCCGCGTAGTGATCGGCAACGTAGAGCGGCAGGGTGCGGCCGATGTCGGGCAGGTACACGGTGCAGCGGGCGGGCTCGCGCAAGCGCTCGACCTCGAGTTTCCCGTCCCGCCAGCGCCCGACCGCGTCCACGAAGTCGTACTCGGCGGCACGCTGCTCCTGGCAGAACAGGTGGACCTCGTGGCCGAGGTCAACGAGCGACCGGGCCAGCTCCGCGTTGTAGATGTTGCTTCCCGTGCCGCGCAGGAGGTAGCCATGAAAAATAAGGATTCGCAAGCGATCACATCCCCCGCCGAATGTGCGTGCCGTTGATCCTTCAGTGACCCTTTGTGGTCGAGCTACTACCCATGGTACAAATCTTCACACTCGCCTGACCCGGCCGGGGGGCGCGGTCATGATGGCGGTGAACGGCGACAGGAGGTTTCGAGCGTGACGATCAGCCCGGCGCAGGCTGGCCGCCCCCGGGACCCCGACGTCGACCGCCGGGTCGCGGACGCCGCGATAACGCTGTTCGGCGAGGCAGGCTGGGCCGGATTCAGCGTCGAGGCCGTCGCCAGGCGGGCCAGCGTCGGCAAGGCCTCCATCTACCTGCGGTGGCACACCAAGGAGGCGCTGCTAGTCGACGCGCTGCGGGTGCGGGTGGGCATCATCGACGAGGTCGACACCGGCTCGCTGCGCGAGGACCTGGTCAGGCTGGCCCGGCAGATGCTCGACCTTTACCTTGGCGACGCCGGGCGGGCCGCGATGCGCCTCAACCTGGAGGGCGACCTGATCCCCGGCCTCGCCGACCGGCTCAGCGCGCTGCGCAAGTCCCAGGTCCTGGCGGCCCGGGGCATCGTCCGCCGCGGCATCGCGCGCGGCGAGATCCCCAAGGACACCTCGATCACCTTGCTGCTCGACACACTGGTCGGCGGCGCGACCACGCACGTTCAGAGCACGCCCAACGACCGGCGCGACGCGCTGCGCGCGGACGCGACGCGCTACGCCGACCAGCTTGTCGACTTCCTGCTCTCGGCGGTCAACGCCGGCCCCCGGCCCTGACGGCCCCGCCTCAGCACAGCCCCGCCTCAGCGCAGCCCGGCCTCAGCGCAGCCCCGCCCCCAGCCCTGACGGCCCGGCCTCACAGCCCCGCCTCCGCGCTCAGCAGCGCGGCCAGATCGTCCGGGCGGGGCGCGGCGCCGGCCAGGCCGCGAGCCGTGAACCACCTGGCCACGTTCGTTGCGTCGCGTTCGAGGAACCCCGGGCCACCCGGGTTCGCGATCACGTCGACGACCTGCGGCAGGTCGATCATCACCAGGCGGCCGCGGTGGACAAGCAGGTTGTAAGCGGACATGTCGCCGTGGGCGAGGCCGAGCCGGGCCAGCGTGACCAGTGCCTGCACCAGCTGGTCCCAGAGGTCCGCCAGCTCGCTGCCCTCCGGCCGGGTCTCGGCCAGCCGGGGAGCGGCCGTGCCGTCGGGCTCGCCGACGAACTCGATCAGCACCTCGGTGCCGATCACCTGCACCGGGTACGGCACGGGAGCGCCGACGGCGTGCAGCTGGCACATGGCGGCGAACTCGGCGCCGGCCCACTGCGTGGCGATCATCTCCCGCCCGGCCGAGGTGCGGCTGGCCATGGCCCGGCTGACCCGGGAATCCCGGTCTCTCCGCCCTTCCAGGTACGTGCTGTCGCGGTGGAACATCTTGTGCTCGGCGGCGCGGTACCGCTTGGCCGCCAGCAGACAGGACCGGCCGGTTTCCGGCACACCGCGGCGGACCAGGAAGACGTCGGCCTCCTTGCCGGTCTTCAGCAGCCCGAGCTCGGTGTCCACCGCGCCAAGCTCGGTGACCAGCCATGCAGGGTAGGGACGGGGCCCGCGCTCGCTGGCGGCTGGCTGATCCCAGGTGGACCAGCGGTCGCCCTCGGGAAGGCCGTCAGTGGCGTCGAAGGCATCCGCGGCAGGCAGCCTGCGGCGGTGCCGATTCCGCTTGGCGAAGGATGGTTCGTCGTACTCGGCGAAGGCGGACTCGTCGTCGCCGTTAGGTCGGAAGCGCCTCCTGGCGCGGTGGTTGAACGCATAGTCGGGCACTGCGGGTGCTCCTCTGGCGAGCGGTGGTCAGGGACGGCGGCATGAGCCGCGCCACGCATACGGCCATCTCGGGCCTCCCTTCCGCTCGACCGGCAGCACCGGTACCGTCTGGTCCGCCCGAGAGTGCCACGGGACCGGCGTCGACGGCAACCGAATTAGCTCCGGGCCGGGTCGTGCATGATTCCGGTATCCGCGATCATGTGAGGCAGGTTCATGTGGGGCGGGTTCATGTGGGGCGGGCGAGGGGAAGCGGATGGGCATCGCCTACGCGGCAGAGCACTGGACCGACTTCGGTGTGGCCACCGCCGGAGCCGCGGCTGCCCTCGTCGGGCTGCTGGCCGTCGCGATATCGATCAACCTTGAGCGGATCCTCCAGTTCCCGAGCCTGCCGCACCGCGCAGCCCAGACGCTGATCCTCTTTGCCCTGCCCCTGGTCACCTCGCTGCTGCTGATCGTTCCCGGGCAGCCGACAGCCGCGTTGGGCAGCGAACTGCTGGCGGTCGGGCTCGCCACCGGAACGTTCATGCTGGTGACCGACGCGCGAACGCCGATGTCGGAGCAGGAGAGCCAGTTCAGCCGGCTGTTCGCCCGGATCCTGCCATCGATCGTGACCGGCGGCTGCCTGGTAGCCGCCGGGGCGACGCTGATCGCCGAGGCCGGGGGCGGACTGTACTGGCTGGTGCCCGCCGTGCTGGCCGCGATCATCTTCGGCCTGATCAACGCCTGGGTGCTGCTGATCGAAATCCAGCGCTGACCCGAATGGAACGCGAGGCTTGATTAAAGACGGGCGCCAAGGCCAAAAACAGCAACCCGAAACCCGCAGCCCCGCCTGCTTACTCGGCAAACTAGAGCAAATCGGGCACCCGCGAGAAGGGCCCGCCCGCATTTACTGGCAGCGCCGGCTCGTTGCTGTCGCAGGAGCGACGGCGCCGGCACTTTGCTGTCGTTCGGGGCGCGGGACCGCGGGGCCGCGGGAGTGCGGGAGTGCGGGAGTGCGCGGTGGCAAGGACAGTGTCGTGGGACCCACGCTGTTCCTACAGCAACCGCGAGGGTCCCTTCACGCTATTGAAACAGCGATGGCAAAGGCGGACCAGGCTGTGCGGGCGGGTGCGGGTCTGGGCTGGCCGCGGGCGTGGCGGCCGTGGTTGGCTGACCGGAGAGAGGGCGACGAGAGGACGCGGCGATGCAGTTCACGGCGGAGCACGAGGCGCTGCGCGCGAGCGTGCGCGATCTCGTGGAGCGGGAGATCAACCCGCACGTCGACGGGTGGGAGGAGGCGGGCCGGTTCCCGGCGCACGAGCTGTTCCCGGTCCTGGCCAAGATCGGGCTGCTTGGCCTCGAGTACGACCCGGCTTACGGCGGTGAGGGAGCCGACCACTCGTTCACCGTGGTCGCGGGCGAGGAACTCGGCCGGATCGACTGCGGCGGGGTGCCGATGGGGATCGCCGTGCAGATGGCCATGGCCACGCCGTCGCTGCACCGGTATGGCAGTCACGAGCTGAAGGAGCGGTTCCTCGCCCCCGCGATCCGCGGCGAGATGGTCTGCTCGATCGCGGTGACCGAGGCCGACGCCGGATCCGACGTGGCAGGCCTGCGCACCCGGGCCGAGCGCGACGGGGACGATTGGGTGATCAACGGCAGCAAGCTCTACATCACGAACGGCGCGCAGGCGGACTGGATCTGCCTGCTGGCCAGGACCTCCGGCGAGGGCGGCTACCGGGGCATGTCGCAGATCGTGGTGGAGACCGACCTGCCCGGCTTCCGGGTGTCCCGCACCCTGCACAAGCTCGGCAACTGGTCGTCAGACACCGCCGAGCTCTCGTTTACCGACGTGCGGGTGCCGGTCAGCAACACGATCGGCGAGATCGGGCGCGGCTTCCAGCAGCAGATGCAGCAGTTCCAGCAGGAGCGGATGATCGCCGCGTACCTGCAAGTCGGCTCCTTGCAGAAGGCGCTGGACCGGACCAGGGACTACCTGGCACAGCGGCAGGTCTTCGGCAGGCCGCTGCTGGCCAACGACCACATCGCCTACCGGCTCGCCGAGCTCGCGGCCCAGCTCGACATGGTGCGGCACTACAACTACGCCTGCGCCGAGGCCTACCTGCGCGGCGAGGACACCACCCGGTTCGCCACCATCGCCAAGTTCGCCGTCGGCCGGCTGGCCCGCGAGATCGCCGACACCTGCCTGCAGTTCCACGGGGGCATGGGGTACATGGAGGAGACCTGGACCGCGCGGTTCTACCGGGACAGCAGGCTGATCAGCATCGGCGGCGGTGCCGACGAGGTCATGCTTAACGTGCTGGCCAGGCTCGACGGGTTCACTGCCCCGAACGGGCCGAAACGGGGCCAGTGAAACCCCTTTCATCCGCACCTTCGCGCTCGGCGCACGTGGGCAGTGGTTGGGCAGGATAAAAGAGGTTCAGTCCTAGCGGACGGCGGCGCTGGCCGCGATCGCCGAACCCCGGGCGCCGGCCATGTCGAGATCGGGAACAAGCTCGATGATCGCGGCCCGCTCCTGCTCCTCGCGCAGGATCGTGTGCTCGCGCACCCGGTCAAGGAACCAGTCCCGGAACTGCGGCGCCGCCTCGACCACGCCGCCACCGACGAAGTACACGTCCGGGTCGGTGAAGTTGGCCGCGATCGTGAACAGCCGTCCGACGGCCATGGCCTGCTGCGTGAAGATCTCGAGCGCCAGCTCGTCGCCGGCCTCGCCGTACCCGCGCACCAGCTTCGCCGCGGTGCTCGCTGGGCTGATCCCGGTGAGCTCGTGCTCGGGGTACCGGGACAGCCAGTACGGCAGCAGGTTCTTCGCGATCCCGGTTAGCGAGGCGACGCTTTCGGCGTCTCCGGACAGGCCGCAGTTGCACACCGGGACCGGCTGCCCGGGACCGAGCAGGCCGTCCATCGGGATCCAGACGTGCCCGAGCTCGCCGGCCATGCCGGCCGCTCCCTGCACCACCTGGCCGCGCTCGATCACGCCGCCGCCCAGGCCGGTGCCGATGATCGCGGACACTGAGGAGCTCCGGTCGGCCTCTCCCCCGGCGCCGAAGAACACGTGGTGCGCGTACAGCGCCGCCGCGTTGGCGTCGTTGTTGTACACGACCCGGATGTCGAGGGCCCGCTCCAGCGCGCCGCGGACGTCGAAGCCGCGCCATTCCGGGTTGCCGAAGTTCGTCGCCCCGCGGGACGAGATCACGCCCTCGCCGCTGACCGGGCCCGGAGTGTCAAGGCCCACCGCGCGCACGATCTCCCGCGGCGTCCCGGTCAGCTCGAGAACCTGCTCGAACGACAGAGCCAGCGCCTCGATCGCCTTTTCCGGGCCCTCCCGAACGTAGCTGGGCGTCTCGACCATCCGGTCGACGAGGAACCGGTCCTCGGAGTCGAGCACGGTGGCGTTGTTCGTCGTTCCGCCGTTGTCGAGGCCGACCACCACCCACTTGTCAGGGTCACTCATGTCGCCTCCCGGGCCGCCTCACGCGTTGATACTAGAGCGATCCGGGCCGCCCGTCTGCTGCCGGGATCGGCGACGTGCGCCTGCGCTCAGCGGTAGCCGCGGACAGACCTCCGGTCGCGGTCACGGTCGCGGTGCGGGCCCATCCTCGAGGTGCCGGCCTTGAGGACCTTCCTGCCAGCGATGACGATGGCAATGGCCGCCCCCGAGGGAACACCCAGGTGCTCGAGCAGATGAATCAGGAAGATCACGTCACGACTTCTTTCTGGCTCGCGGTAGCTGCCCGTCCCTGGTCACTCAGCTTCGCCGGGAGCACCGAGGAGAGCGTCAGCCCGCCGGGCCGGTTTCCGGGGCGCCCGGTATGAGCCCGGTATGAGGCGCCGGCGCGATCTCATACCGGGATCGGCTCACGGGGCGATGACCATTGCGGCGGCAGCCAGCGATAATGCGGTCATGCAGTGGGTCGCGAACGTCACGGCGCGGGCCGGCCTGCTGCGGGTCGCGAACATTGCTGCGCGGACTGCCGTGCTGGCGTTCGTCGGCCTGATCACGTTCACGTCCAGCTGGCCGGCCCACACCCCGCACCGCGGCGCTCAGGTCACCTTGCAGGTCGTGGCGTTCACGGTCTCGGCCGTGCTGATGGCCGCGTGGGCGGCCGTGGACTTTCTGCCGAAGCTCCGGCCGCGGTGCGTGCCCTGGATCCTTGGGACGATCGCGCTGGTGAGCGGCGCGGCAGCGGCCACCAAGACCGGCGGGAACTTCAGCGGCCTAGCCCTCATCGCAGCGATATCGGCGGGCAGCGCCGACAGCCTGGTGGTCGGGTGGGTCGTGGCCGGGCTGGGCGTCCTGGGGTTTGAATTGCTGGCGCTGCCCTGGGGCACGGACATCTGGGGACTCATCGGGTACCCGGGTACCCTGCTCGCCGGGCTGCTGCTCGGCCTCAACCGGCGCGATCACCGGCTCAGGGCCGAGCAGTCGGCGGTGTTGCTGTCCAAGGCGGACCAGCTGCGGGAGGAGCAGGCGATGGTGGCGGCGCTGGGCGAGCGCGCCAGGATCGCACGCGAGATCCATGACGTGCTCGCGCACTCGCTCGGCGCCCTGGCGCTGAACATCCAGGCCGCCCGAGCCGTGCTCACCGACCAGCATGACGAGGCGCGGGCGGTCGAGATCCTGGACCAGGCCCAGCGGATGGCCACCGACGGGCTCAGCGAGACCCGCCGGGCCGTCCACGCGCTGCGCGGCGACACCCTGCCGCTGCCCGAGGGGCTGGCCGAGCTCAGCGCGGCTCACCAGCGCCGCCACGGTGCCAGGGTGACCTTTGAGGTCACCGGCGCGCCGCGGTCGCTGCCGCCCGATGCCGGGCTGGCCATCACCAGGACCGCGCAGGAGGCGCTCGTCAACACGGCCAAGCATGCGCCGCATCAGCCCGTGCAGATAAGCCTGGACTACGCGAAGGACAGCACCAGCCTCAAGGTGGTCAACCACCTCGGTGAGAACGGCCACGATCCCGATCAAGCGGGGCTCGCCACGGTGAACGGCCGCTACGGGCTGACCGGATTGCGCGAGCGGCTGCTGCTCCTTGACGGAACGCTGAGCGCGGGCCGGACCGGCGGCGACTGGGTCGTGGTGGCGGAGGTCCCGCAATGACGAGTTCGCAATGACCGCACAGCCGGGGCCGGCGGCACCAACATCGCTGCGGATCGTCGTCGCCGACGACCAGGCGAGCGTGCGGGAAGGGCTCGTCGTGCTGCTCGACCTGCTGCCCGACATCGAGGTGGTCGGTTCGGCCGCCAACGGCGAGCAGGCCCTGCAGGTCGTCGGCCAGACCCGTCCCGACGCGATCCTGCTCGACCTGCACATGCCGGTGCTCGACGGCATCGAGACCACGCGCCGGCTTACCGGTGAGCATCCGGACGTGGCGGTCGTGATCCTCACCACGTTCGCCGACGACTCGTCGATCCTGGCTGCCCTGCGGGCCGGTGCGCGCAGCTACCTCACCAAGGACGCGGACCGGGCCGAGATCGCCCAGGCGCTGCGCACCGCCGCAACCGGCCTTGCCGTGCTCGACCCGGCGGTCCAGGCAACACTGCTCGCCGCAGCCGCGGGACCGGGAAAAGCGCCGCCCCGCGAGCTCCCCGACGGGCTGACGCAGCGGGAAGCCGAGATCCTGTGCCTGATCGCCCGGGGCAAGGCCAACCCCGACATCGCGGCCGATCTCTTTCTGAGCGCGCACACCGTCAAGAGCCACATCAACCGGATCTTCGCCAAGACCGGTTCACCGGACCGCGCCGCCGCCATCCGCTACGCCCGCGAGCACGACCTGGGCTAGCTGCTCAGTCGGCCGCGGCTATCCCGGTGGCGCCGCTGGCGATCTTACGGTTCCTCGGCTGGCGGGGCGTGACCAGGTAGTAGAGCCCGCCCGCCACCACGAACCCGACCAGCCAGGAGATGTCGGCACCACCGAACGCGGTCGCGGCCGGCCCCTCGAACGCCGGGTACGCCGCGTTCATGAACGGGATCTCGCACGCCACACCGACGAGGAAAACCAGCACGGTCCGCCAGTTGACGCTCCCGTACCGGCCGTTGACCTCGAAGATGGCCCGGACGTCGTAGCGGCCGTAGCGGACCAGGTAGTAGTCGACCAGGTTGATCGCGGACCACGGGATCACGATGTAGAGCAGGAATGAGATGAAGTCCGATACGTCGACGACGAAGTTGGCCGAGACCACGGTGGCCAGGTAGCCGGTCACCGCCATGATCACCGCCGTGCCGATGCCGCGCACCACCACGCTCGGGGCCGCGCCGCCGTCCTTTGACGCAATGGCGACGCCGGCCAGCAGCGGGCTGTACAGGTTGATCGCGTTGCCAGCCACGATCGAGAGCAGCAGCACGATCGTGGCCAGCCACGCGACATGGGGAACCAGGCCGGACAGGTAGCCGACGGAGTTGAACTCCAGGTCCTTGAGCGCGAACGTGCCCGCCACCGCCCCGAGCGTCGCGAAGATCACGGCGCTGCTGACGCTGCCGGAGTACGTGTACCAGAATGTCTGCCGGATGCTGGTGCTGGACGGCAGGTAGCGGGAGTAGTCGGAGACGTACGGCGCCCAGCCCACCTGGCCGCTGACGTTGATCGAGAAGAACAGCAGCCAGGTCGAGAAGTGGAACCCGGTCATGTCTATCGTGGCGCCGCTGGCGTGCTGCAGCAGGCGCACCAGCAGGACGGCGAACAGGATCAGCGCGACCACGGCCGTCACCCGGTTGAAGTCGTGCATGATCCGGTAGCCGAAGAACACCACCAGCCAGGTCACGAAGCAGGCGATCACCATGGCCTCGGCATAGGTGATGTGCCACAGGCCCGCGACCGCCTGCGCGGCCAGGACGTTCTCCCCGACGATGTAGCCGAGGAAGATCAGCCAGATCAGGAAGTTCGGCAGCAGCGCGCCGTAGAAGCCGAACTGCGCGCGGCTCTGGATCAGCTGCGGCACGCCGAGCTTGGGTCCCTGGGCGGAGTGGTACGCCATGAACACCCCGCCGACGGCGCCGCCCGCCACGATCGCCACGATCGTCGGCACTAAGCCGAGGCCGAGCTCGATCCCGATCGCGCCGAGAACGATCGTGAACGCCGAGGAGTTGGCGGTGAACCAGAACGGGAACAGGCCGCGCGCGGTGCCGAAGCGCTGCGTGTCCGGGATGGGCCTGATCGTGTACTGCTCGACAACGTCACTCATCGGTTACCCCTGCCGCAATGACGCGAAGAATGGCCTGATTTCAGCGGACCATTCTGTGCCGCCAATGTCCACCCTTGACCGGGCAACCCCCGGCGAGGTAAGCGTTGACGCTGAACCAGAACGGGAGCAGGTCGCGCGCTCTGCCGTGCCGCGCCGAGCCGGGGATCGGCCTGATCGTGTACTGCTCGACGACGTCGCTCATGGCGCACCGCTCCCGTGCCGTTCGGCCGCGGCCGATTCTCACATGCGGGTCGAGCGCGCGGCGCTGCGTCCGGCTCGCACGGCAGCAAATAGGCCGAAGGCCACCGCGATCCCGGCGAGGACCGCACAGGCCCGCAGCGTGCCGGGTGTGTTGCCGGCCAGCGCGGCCTTGAGCGCGGACACCGCCCAGTACCCGGGCGAGGCGGGCGCGACGTGCCGGACCCATCCCGGCATCGCGGACAGCGGCACCAGCGCCCCGCCGAGGCTGCTGAGGATCATGCCGCCCAGGTCGTAGATGACCGACATCTCGCTGAGGCTGCGCGCGAGCACGCCGATCGCGGCGCCCATGCCGAGCAGGACCAGCGTCCAGGCCAGGACGGCAAGCGCGAGCAGCGGCAGCCCGGTCACGGCGAGCCCGAAGACGGCGGCGCCGAACCCGATGATCAGCGCCTGCTGCAGGAGCAGTGCCGCCAGCACCGGCACCGCCTTGCCCGCGAGCAGTTCGGCGGGGCGCAGCGCGGTCGCCCGGACCCGCTCCCAGGTGTGCCACATCCGCTCGACCAGGATCGAGCCGCCCACGATTGAGAGGCCGAGCAGGGAGAACGTGACCAGGGTGGCGATCACCGCCTGGCTGATGCCGGCACCATGCCCCTGCGCCGCCTGGTACAGCGGGTGCAGCAGCGTGAGGAAGAGCAGCGGCAGGACCAGCCTGCTGACCAGCGGTCCAGGCTCGCGCAGCAGCAGGATCGTGTTGTGGCGCATGACCGCGCGGGTGCGGTAGACGGATTCAGACAGCATGGGAAGCCTCCAGGGCCAGGGCAGAGTAGAGATCGTCTAGGTCGGGACGGCGAACGTCGACAGAGACCGGCGAGCACCCGGCCGTGAGCAGCGCGGCAAGGTCGGCGGGCGGGTCGGTGCTGGTGATCCGCAGTTCGCCGTCCACGGTCTGGGTGCGGCCGGCGATCGAGCCCGGCAGGCATCCGGCGCCCGGCGCGTCATCGAGGCGCAGCCTCAGTTCCCCGGGCAGCCCGGTGATCAGGGTGTCCTGGTCGCCGCGGGCGATGACCCGCCCGGACCTGGCGACGGCGATGGTGGCACCGAGGTCAGTCAGCTCGGGCAGGTAGTGCGTGGTGTAGAGGACGGCCGCGCCGTCGGACGCGCGGTTGCGGACCGCCCGGAGCAGCGCGCTGCGGGTCTCCGGGTCAGCGCCCGCGGTCGGCTCGTCGAGCAGCAGCAGCGGTGCGCCGCCGACCAGCGCGGCCGCTGCCTGGGTCCGCCGCCGCTGGCCGCCGGAGAGCACGCCGACCCGCTGCCCCAGCACGTCGGTGAGCTGCAGTTCCTCCGCGACCTGGTCGACGGCCAGCCAGAGCGCGCGGCGCCGCCGCCCGGCCACGGCGGCGAACAGCCGCAGGTTGTCCCGGACGGTCGCGCTGACGTACAGCGAGATTTCCTGCGGCGCGACCCCGGTCAGTGCACGGGCCCCGCGCCGGTCACGCAGCACGTCGACGCCGCCCACCCGCACCGTTCCCGCGTCCGGGCGGACCAGCCCGGTGACGACCTCGACAAATGTCGACTTGCCCGCGCCGTTGTGCCCGATCAGGCCGACGATCTCGCCCGGCAGGACCTCCAGATCGAAGCCATCGAGCGCGCGGCGGCTGCCGTACTGCTTCACGAGCCCCTCAGCCATGAGCATCCCGAGCACCTCCCAGTTTGTGATCTACACCGTATAGATCTACACTGTAGAGCCATGGCCAACCGAAAGCAAGAGATCCTGGACGCGGCGCTGGAACTGGCCGACGACAAGGGCCTCGAGGCGGTGTCCATGCGGGCCCTTGCGGAGCGGACCGGGGTGACGCCGATGGCGCTGTACCCGCACGTCGGCAGCAAGGCTGCGCTGCTCGACGGCATGCTCGGCCGGGTGGTCGGCCAGATGGTCGCCGACGAGGGCCCGGTGTTTTATTCGAGTCTTGACTGGCGGGAGCGGCTGCGCGTGCTGCTGCATGGCGCCCGGCAGCTTGCGCACCGTCATCCGTGGGCGGCGGCGCTGGCGTTTTCCCGGCCCTCGGCCACTGCGGATTCCGCGGCCGGCGTCGACCTGTTCTACACCACGCTGCTCGACGCAGGGGTCTCGCCCGCTGAGGTCCCGCGCATGGAGCGGCTGCTCACCACCCTCGCCCTCGGCTACGGCGCCTCGGAGGTGGGCGGCCGCTTCGCGCGCGAGGAGTCCTACGTGCGGGTCCGCCGAGGTCAGCTGGGCGACGCGCCGCTGCCCGGGCACAAGGCCCTGATCCGCTGGCTCGACGCGCCAGCCGAGTGGGACGCCGAGTTCGAGGCGGACGTCGATGACCTGGTGCGGCTCGTCGAGGCCACGGCGGCACGCCGGTCAGTGCCGGACGAGCAGTAGCGCACCGATGACGACCATCGCGGCCCCGGAGAACCGGGTGACGGCTCGGGCGGCGGCGGGTCTGGCGGCCAGGATCTTCCGCGCCGCGGACCCGAGGCCCAGGTAAAACGCCCCGCAGCTCGCCACGAACACCAGCCCGAGCAGGCCGAGCTGCGCGGTGAGCGGCCAGCTCCAGCGCGGGTTGGTGAACTGCGGCAGCAAGGCCAGGAAGATCAGCAGGCCCTTGGGGTTGAGCGCGCTGACGCCAAGACCCCTGACCATCACCGCCCGGCCGGTGTCGGCCTGCGGGGCTCCCCCCGCGACCGGGGCCGCCCTCGGCCTGGCGAAGGTCGTCGCCCCGTGCCAGATCAGGTAGCAGCCGCCGACGACGGTGAGCCCGCCGAGCAGTGCCGGAGACCGGCCCACGACGGCACCGACACCCACTGCCACGACGATAGTGATCCCGGTATAGCCGAGCACCAGGCCGCCGACGGCCGGCAGCACCGAGCGACCCCGGAGGCTGACGCCGAGGACGAACGCCCAGTCCGCGCCCGGAACCATGATCAGCAGCAGGGCGACCGCCCAGAACGCGACGATCGAACCGGCAGGCATGCGAGAAAACTATCTCCGACCGGCCCGAATGTGTTCCTCAATATTGTCGCGCAGTCGCTATGCGGTGGAAGAATAAACCCCATGGATGCGCTGGACCGCAAAATCCTTGCTGCGCTGCAGCAGGACGGCCGCCTCACCGTGACCGAACTCGCCGCGCACGTGGGTCTCAGCATCTCGCCGTGCCACCGGAGGCTGCGCGCTCTGGAGCGCAGCGGTGCGATCCGCGGCTACCGCGCCGTGGTGGACGCCGAGGCCGTCGGCCTTGGCTTCGAGGCGCTGGTGTTTGTGACCATGCGCCAGGAGGACCGGGAGACGCTGATGAGCTTCGAGGACGGCCTTGCCGCGATACCGAACGTGGTGCAGGCCGAGCGGCTCTTCGGCGACCCCGACTACCTGCTGCGCGTCGTGACCACCGACCTGGCGGCGTACCAGCGGCTGCAGGACGACCGGCTGACCGCGCTGCCGGGCGTGCAGCGCATGACCTCAACGCTGGTCATGAAGCGGATCGTGCACGAGCGGCCGCTGCCCGCTTAGGACGCCGACCGCAGCGGGCGCAGGGCTGCCTCGGTGCGGCCGAGCTCGTTCAGCATCGCGTCGGCGGCCTGCTCCATGATCTCGTTCGGCACCAGCACGCCGTCCTCGTCGAGGAACTGGGTGTGGAACGGTATGTTCACGCTCTCGAACACCGGGAACATCCGCAGCGTGGTCAGCACCTGCTTGAGCTGCTGCACCGCGCGGGTGCCCGCGGCGATGCCGCCATAGGAGACGAAGCCGACCGGCTTGTAGTTCCACTCCTTGTGCAGATAGTCGATCGCGTTCTTGATCGATGCCGGGTAGCCGTAGTTGTACTCCGGCGTGACGAACACGATCGCGTCCGCGGCGTCGATGATCGCGCTCCACTCCTTGGTGTGCCGCTTGGTGTACTGCCCCAGTCGCGGGTGGTTCGGCTCGTCGAGCATCGGCAGGTCGAGCTCGGCCAGGTCAGCGACGGTCACGTCGAACCCGCCGTGGTCCTTGGCGCGCGCGGTGAACCACTGGGAGATCGGCAGGCCCGCACGGCCCGGGCGGGTCGAGCCGACGATGATGGTCAGGTTCGGCATCGGTGCACCTTTCGGTGAATATAGTTGAAGGCTCAATCATAGCTAACGCCCCGCCGCGCGGGTTGTTCCGGGGTCCGCGGGGTGGATTGTTCCGGGGCGGCGCCGCGCGGGTTGTTCCGGGCATCGTCGCGCCGATTGCTCCTGGCGCCGATGAGTTCTGGGCCACACTCGCGTCTGACGAGACAGAGCATCAGCGGGAAGGAGCGTTCGGGGCATGTTCGCGAACACTAAGGCGTTCAGCGGGTTCGCCGTCGACGACCTCGAGCAGGCGCGGCGGTTCTACGGGGAGACGCTCGGCATCAACACCTCCGAGCAGTACGGGCTGATGACGCTGCACCTGGCGGGCGGCAGAGACACGCTGGTCTACCCCAAGCCCGGCCACACACCCGCCGGCTACACGATCCTCAACTTCCCGGTCGACGACATCGAGGCCGCGGTCGACGAGCTGGCCGCGCGCGGCGTTCTGTTCGAGAGGTACGAGGGCATGGAGCAGGACGAGCGGGGCATCAGCCGGGGCGGCGGCCCGTACATCGCCTGGTTCACCGATCCGGCGGGCAACATCCTCGCTGTGCTCCAGGACCGGTAGGCCGCCCCGCTACGAGCGCGGCCGGGCCGTGGATTCGGGGGTGTCCGCGGCCTGGTCCGGGCCGATGGCTAACCTCGAGCCCGCGGCAGGTAACCGGTGCTCGCTTCACCCGCATGCCTCGCCAGGACCGCCGCCGCGGTCGCCTCGCCTTAGAGCAAGTTACCTGAAAGATGCCGAAAATGATTTATTTCGTTTTCAGGTAGCCGATTAGGTCACCTCAAGAGACGCCAACCGTAATTGCCTGCGCTCGTTTTGGGGATTATTGATGACGGCAGAGGGCCCAAATACTCCGAAACCTGGCGGAATGAATGACTGAGCGCGATCCACGTAAAAGCATGAATCTCGCTGATCCCAGGCGTATAGCCACGCAAATAGACTTTGCTCGCGAACTCACCACCCTGAAAGAGCGAGCCGGGCTGACGGTGCGGCAGGTCGCACATGCGGCTGGGTTACCGGCCAGCACATTAGGTGATTACTTCGCCGGACGGCACCTTCCATCTCCTGGCCAGCCAAACCTGCTGTCTGGGATTCTGAGCGCCTGCGGGGAGCAGGATCCGGCGCAGATTGACCAGTGGCTGGCCGCCCTTCACCGGGCGCGACGCGCGCCTGGGCGGAAGCGGGCAAGTGATTCGGCCCCCTATCGAGGCCTGGCCAGCTTCCAACCCGAGGACGCAGGATGGTTCTTTGGCCGGGAGCCACTTACGCGGTTGCTTGTATCGCTCATCACCGGTCCCGCTGTCGCCACGGTCCCGCTAGCGGTCGTGGGGCCTTCCGGATCGGGCAAATCATCGCTGCTCCGAGCGGGGCTGATTCCGGCGCTGAACAGGTTCAACCCGGTTTCCCAAGCCGACGGTGAGGCGTTATCCCCGGTGCTGCTCACCCCAGGGGCAACCCCGGTCGAGACTTTGGCTGCCTGCCTCCCCGCGACCCGCGCAGTAGCAGACACGGCGTCGAGGCTGCGATCGGATCCAGGGAACTGCATGGAGAAGGCCGCGCCACCGGTGATTGTTGTGGATCAGTTCGAGGAGGTATTCACGGCCTGCCAGGTCGAGGATGACCGGCGGTCTTTCGTTCGCGCGTTATCCGCGCTGTCCAGCCCTACCGTCGTGGTGCTTGGCCTGCGCGCCGACTTCTACGGTCAAGCCCTGCGGTACCCCGAACTCGCCGCAGCACTGCAATACCGCCAAGTCGTGGTCAGGCCGATGACGCAAGAGCAGTTGCGCCGCGTAATAGTGGAACCTGCCCGCCGGGCCAAGGTAGAGGTAGAGGACGGGCTGGTCGAGTTGCTGTTGCGCGAGCTTGCGCCGGCAACACGTGCCGGCGACGCGCACGGTGCCGGTCACGAGCCAGGTGCTCTGCCGTTGCTTTCGCATGCGCTGCTGGCAACCTGGGAGCGCAGCCGCGGTTCACGGCTGACGGTGGCCGATTACCGGGCCAGCGGGGGCATCCGCGATGGGATCGCCCGGACCGCGGAAGCGGTCTACCAGGCACTAGACAACTCTGAGCGGGACGAGGCGCGGCGGTTGTTCCTGCGCCTGGTCCGGGTGAATGACGAGGCGACCCAGACTCGGTGCCGCGTCCCGGTCGGTGAGTTAGCCGGATCGCCCGATAGCCCCGCGACGTCCTACGACGTGCTCGGCCCGTTCGTGGATCAACGCCTGATCACCGTAAGCGAGGAAAATGCCGAGATCAGCCACGAGACCCTGCTTGACGCCTGGCCACGGCTACGGGCCTGGATTGAAGCCGGTCGAGACGGGCTACGAATCCGCCGACGCATTGATGACGGGGCGCGAATGTGGCTCGAGGCAAGCCATGACGAGGGCGCTCTGTCGCGGGGCGGGCAGCTCGCCATTGCGCGTGAGTGGGCTGCTGACCCGATGAACCGCGACAGCCTGAGCTCGCTGGGGCGGGAGTTTGTGGACGCGGGAATCGCCCGCGATCACGCAGAACGCGAGTCTGGCCGACGCCGGACACGCCGACTGCGCCAACTGGTGGCCGCGCTAACCGTGCTCGCCCTCACCAACGCAGGGCTGACCGGTTACGTCTTCCGCCAGCGGGAGGCCGCCAATGCGGCCAGAGACAACGCTGACTCGCGGGAACTGGCCATTGAGGCCGCCGAGTTGCGTGGCCAAGACGTGTCCGTGGCAGCGCAGCTCAGCCTCGCCGCCTACCAGACGGCACGCACGCCGGACGCCGTGGCCAGCGTGCTCGAATCATCGGGCACCCCTGCGGCTGCCCGCATCATCGACTCCGCTGGGCTCGTGCAGGCGGTGGGGATCAGCCCGGATCACCGCACCCTAGCCGTCGCCGCCAGCGATGGCACGCTGCGGCTATGGAATGTCGCCACGCCTGGGCGGCCATTCTCGCTCGGCCCTGCGCTGAAGAACGATCCGGGTAGTCCGCTGTATGCGGTTGCGTTTAGTCCGAACGGACAGTTGGTCGCCGCCGCGGGCGCCGCCGAGACTGTCCAGGTGTGGAACGTCAGCAACCCACAACACCCTTTCGCTGTTGGCGGACCGCTCGGTGGACCAAAGAACACCGTGTATTCGGTCGCGTTCAGCCCCAATAGCACCGTACTTGCGGCTGGCAGCGCCGACGGGGCGATACGCCTGTGGAATATGTCCGATCCGAGCCACGCCCGGCCGCTCGCGACGCTGTCCCAGGCCGCCGGCGCTGCCGAAGCGGTCGCGTTCAGCCCGGACGGAGGGATCTTGGCTGCCGGATATGCGGGCAAGATCGTGCGTCTCTGGAACGTCGCCGACCCGCGGGGCCCGGTCGGGCTTGGCGCCCCACTGGCCGGACCTGCAAACACCGTGACCAGCGTTGCTTTCAGCCCAAACGGTGACACCCTCGCGGTCGGCAGCCTGGACGACGAGGTGTGGCGGTGGAATGTCACAGACCCGGTGCGGCCTATTCGTGACGCTCCGCTCAGCGGTGCCACCGACTGGGTGAACGCCGTGGCGTTCAGCCCGAATGGGACGACTGTGGCCGCCGGGAGCAGCGATGACGCCGTGCACCTCTGGAATCTGGCCACGGGCAGGCTGATCGGAACGCTCCCAGACCCCGGCATCATTACGTCGCTGGTCTGGGATAGCGCGAATCTCCTGGTGACGGGCGGCGCCGACGGCGTTGTCCGGTTGTGGACGCTGCCGCCTCCGGTCCTCGCCGCTAGCGGCCCGGTGAACAGCATCGCATTCCAGCATTCCGGCAACGTGCTGGCGGTCGGCAGCAACGATCTAGAACTATGGGATCTTGCCACGCGCTCCTTGCTCACAGCACACGACGTGAACGGCACGTTTGTCAATGCGGTGGCATTCAATCCTGGCGGGACCATGCTGGCAACTGGATACGGCAACGGCCTGGTTCAGCTTTGGAGCGTGGCTCACGGCACTTTAGCGCCGGACGGCCCCGCCCTGCCGGCCACTAAGAACGGGCTGGTGGAGTCGGTTGCATTCAGCCCAGATGGCCAGGTTCTGGCCAGCGGCGGCGACGACGGTACGGTGCGCCTGTGGGACGTGCATGATCCGACTCATCCGGTGTCACTTAAATCGATCGACGACTCGCGCGACAAGGTATTCTGCGTCGTATTCAGCCCCAATCGACACATCCTTGCGGCAGCCAGCACGGACAATCTCACCCGCTTGTGGGACGTGACCGACCCGGCCCGGCCACGCCGGCTCGGCAAGCCGCTGGCCGGGCCTGCCAGCTACGCCTTGTCCGCAGCCTTCAGCCCGGACGGGCGCATTCTCGCGGTCGGCAGTGCTGACCAAGCTCTTCGGCTCTGGGACGTGGCCGACCCGACCCGGCCCAAGTTGATTGGTGTACCGCTCACTGGGCTCGGCGCGTATGTCTACTCGGTTGCGTTCAGCCCAGACGGACAGACCCTTGCCGCCGGCCTTACCGACGGCAAGGTGGGGATGTGGAACCTGGCTAACCCCGATCACCCGGCCCTGGTCGCCACGCTGATTGGCCCGACCGAGCACGTGTATACCGTGTCGTTCAGCCCAAACGGCCGAAGGCTCGCGGCAGGCAGCGCGGATTCCACCGTACGGCTGTGGGACACAGACCCGGCAGCGGCCGCCGCTGGCATATGCGCCACCGCTGGGGAATCCCTGACGCGGACCGAATGGGCCACGTACGCTCCGGGACGGCCGTACGCCCCGCCTTGCCCTGGGCATTGACCCCTGACGGCATTCAACGCCCGCAGGACTCCAGCCGGCAACGGGCTGCCCTTGTACGGGCCCTGTCCGACCTTTGGCGTCGCGCGTCCGGCTCTGTACGGGTAACCGCAGCCGTATTCCCCCCGGCCGTGCGTTACCGCTTTCCTGGTTGCAGGACCCATCGCAGCCCTGGCAGCCGCTCGCGCCGCCGGAGCGAACCTTGTAAAGGAGCAAGGGCAGATGACCGCAACAGAGAATGGTCAAAGTCCGGACGACAAGCATCGGCGTGATGCGTCTGGACTGTGGCACCTGGGAAAAACTGAGAAGGGAACAATCTCAGCGGCGACAGTCCTGGTTGCTATTGCCTGCGGACTCGGTCAGTACATACAGCTCAGCGTGCGAAATGGAATCGAGTCGCTAGGGGTTGCCCTCTGCATATCAGCAGCCGGCTGCGTGCTCATTATCATCTCGGTGAGGATCATTGAGAGCCGGAAGCACGTTGTCACGATCAGGCTCCTACCTGCCGTGGCATTACTGGCGGCCGCGAGCCTCGCCGGCATCATCGCCGGTGTCTTCATAGGCCACTTCGCATTCGCTGCGACGTGATGTGGGCCGACGAGCTGATAATCGGGATCCGCCCACCGACTCGGGGGTGTCCGCGGCCTGGTCCGGGCCGACGGACGGCATCCGCCGCGGAATCACCATGATCACCGCGATCGTGAGCACACTGGCCACGACCAGGCCGACGTAGACGTGGTGCGTGGCCGCCGAGATGCCGTCGCGCAGGTAGCTGGCGGCGGGGCCGAGCCTGCTGGCCTGGCCGATCGTGGCGCTGACCCCGCTCACTGTGCGCGGCAGGTGGGCCTTCAGGTCGCCGGGCGCGCCACGGAGCGTCGCGTTAAGGCTGGTGTTGAAGATCGCGCCGAACACCGCGGCACCAACGCTCTGCCCGAGGTACCGGCAGAACATGACCGAGCCGGTGACCACGCCGCGCTGATTCCAGCCCACCGTGGACTGCGGCCCCACCACCGTGCACACCGAGAGCAGGCCGAACCCGCCGCCAAGCACGAACGTGTCGACGACCGGCTGCCACACCGGCGACACGGGCGGGAACAGCAGGAACGCGCCGACCGCGACCAGGCAGATCGCGGCACCGATCAGCGCGGTGTCGCGGAACCCCAGCCGCAGGAACAGCTTGGCCGACTGCGAGGTGGCCAGCGGCCAGCCGAAGCTCATCGTGGCCAGCACGGCACCGGCGGCGACCGCGCCAAGCCCGAGCACCAGCTGGCCGTAGGTGGGCAGGAACGTGGTCGGCCCGATGACGAGCAGCCCGAGCCCGAACGCGGCGAGGGCAGACCCGGCGACCGCGCGCTGCCGCCACAGCCAGGGCGGCAGGATCGGCTCGACGGCGCGGCGCTCGGCGACCAGGGCTGCGACGGTCGCCACGACGGCCACGGCGAAGACCACGATGCTCTGTGGCGACAGCCAGCCCCAGGCGACGCCGCCCTGCAGCAGGCCGAAGACCAGCGCGCCGGCGGCCACCAGCACGGCCACCGTGCCTGCCACGTCGATCCGGTGCCGGGTCCTGGTCACCTGCTCGTGCAGGAAGCGCGCGATCATGGCGATCGCGATCGCGCCCAGCGGCAGGTTGATCAGGAAGATCCACCGCCAGGAGGCGTACTGGGCCAGCGACCCGCCGATCGTCGGGCCGAACACCGCCGAGATCCCCCACACGCTCGCCAGCCAGCCCTGGACCCGGCCCCGGTCCTTCAGCTCGTAGAGGTCAGCGGCCAGCGTGTTGACCGTGGCCATGATCGCGCCGGCCCCGATCCCCTGCAGGGCGCGGAAGCAGATCAGGCTCACCATGTCCCACGACGCCGCGCTCAGCGCGGAACCGCTCAGGAAGACGATGGTGCCGAAGATCAGAATCGGCTTGCGGCCCCACTGGTCGGCGAGCTTGCCGTAGATCGGGATCGACACGGTCTGGGCCAGCAGGTAGCCGGAGAAGACCCAGCTGAACAGCGTGAACCCGCCGAGATCGTGGACCACCTGCGGGAGCGCGGTGGAGACGATCGTGTTGTCGACCGCCGAGAGCGCCATCGTGACCATGAGCGCGATCAGTATCGGGCGGCGGTGGGCGTTCCCGCCCAGCGTACCGGGGGCGCGGGGGCTGTCTGTCATCTGCGGATTAGCATACCGGCCGTCTCGTTTTCGAACTCGCCGCGTCCGGCGGCCGCTGGTCAGCGCAGCGGGCCGTCGGAGTGGTCGGCCTGCTCCAGGATCCGGACCGGGTCACCGAGCCTGATCGAGCCGGCGGTGCGCGGCGAGCCGGCGGGGTCGGGCGGGTCGGCGGGGTCGGGTGGGTCGGGGATCAAATTCACGCCGAACCACACCTTGCCGTCCCAGCGCCGGCTCCGCGCCAGCGTCGCGATCGGCTCCTTCCCCTTGGCCGCGGTGTCCGGGTCGATCGTGGTCAGCACGCACCGGTCACACCCCTTGACGGCCCGGAACGCGACGTCGCCGATCTCCAGCAGCCGCCAGCCGTCCTCGGCCCACGGCTCAGTTCCGGCGACGACCACGTTGGGCCGGAACCGCCGCATCGGCAACGGGCCCTCGGCGGCGAGCGGGCCCGCCGCGATCAGCTCGTTGAGCTCGGCCAGCGAGCTCTCCGTGGTGACCAGCAGCGGGTAGCCGTCGGCGAACGAGACCAGGTCGCCGGCGCGGCTGTAGCGGGGGTTCGGCCGCCGCCGGGTCGGGTCGTCGAGGTAGACCAGCCGCACCGGCTCCCCTGCCACCTCGCTGAGCCACGCGTCGGCTGCGCCGCCGGCCGGGGAGGCGAGCAGCTTGCTGTCCCACACGGTCACCGGGACCAGGTCATCGCCCGGCGGGACCGGCACGGTCAGGTCCGGCATGGCGGGCCCGGTCAGCCGGATGGCCTCGTCGCCGGGGAACGGTGTGACCAGCAGCAGCCGTGGCCGCTCACGCGCGGTCACCACGTCGCCGCCCGGGTCAACGATCATCCAGCGGCGGTCCCCGGCCAGGCCCCACGGCTCGACCGCCGCCTCGGGCAGCCGTTCGCCGCGGCACGACTTGACCGGGTAGCGATAGAGATCGGTCACGGTGAGCGACATGTCAGTGAGCCTAACCGGGCGTCCCGATGCCGCCTAACCCGTTATTTCCCCGGCAGGTACCACGTCACGGGGCTGCGGCGGCTTCCAGCTCGGTGTCCGCAGCCGACTCGTCGAGTAACAGGGTCTTGTCGGCGATCGCCAGCGCGCGGTCGAGCGCGACCAGGATCGTCTCGAGCTCGCTGTCGCTGACGATCAGCGGCGGGGCGATCAGCAGTGACGCCTCCGCGTTCGCGGAGATCAGCACGCCGACGTCGAGCGCCGCGGCGAGCATCCGGTCGGCCGGGGTTGGCTCGCCAGAGTCGGCGCGCCAGTCCTGCCAGTTTCCGCCGCGCAGGTCGACCGTCCAGTGCAGGCCTAGCCCGGCCACCCGCCGCACGCAGGAGTGGGCCGAGGCGAGCTCGCCCAGCCTCCTGCGGAGCATGGCGTCCAGCTCGTCGGCCCGCTCCACCAGGCCCTCGCGTGCGATCCGGCGCACGGTGGCGCCGATCGCCGCCACGGTCAGCGGGTGGCCACGGAACGTGCTGAACGACTGCCAGCGCTGGTCGTGCAGCAGGTCGGCGATGCGCCGGGACAGCACCACGGCGGCCGCGGGCGTGACGCCGCCGGCCAGGCCCTTGCCCAGCGTGATGATGTCCGGGCGGGACTCGCCGCGCTGCAGGGTCAGCCACCGGCCCTGGCGGCCGAGCCCGGTCACCGCCTCGTCGGCGATCCAGAGCGCGCCTGCCTCGCGGGCCGCGGCCGCGAGCTTGTCCTGGTAGGCGGGCGCCGGGTAGACGCCACCCTGGCTGTAGTCGATGATCACGGCCGCCGAGCCGGCCAGCGGATCGGTCAGATCGTCGGGCAGGCAGCGGCAGCCGCCGTCGGGTGTGCACGGGGTGTGCACGGTGCAGGCCGGCGCCGGGATCTGGCGCACGTCGGCGAGGTGCGGTACCGGGCGCCAGCCCCCCTGGGGAGACGAAAGCCCGCCGTGCCACTGCGGCTGCGTGGTCACCTCGCGGGACAGCCCCACCGTGCCGAGGTAGGCGCGCTCCCTGGTGACCAGCGGGGCCCGCCCGGTGAGCACCTGGGCGAGGCTCAGCGCCATGTCGTTGGCCTCGCTGACGCTGGTGCAGAAGCGGATCGCGCCGATCCAGTCCTCCTCGCCCGCGAAGGCGTGCTCGAGCAGGTCGTCGGCTGCCTGCTGGCGGCCCCGCCAGCCCCACCCCTCGTTGAGCGCGGGGCTGCCCGACGCGCCGCGGACCACGGCGACGAGGTCGGGGTGACAGTGGCCAAGCGGCGCGGCCGTGTTGCTCGCGTCGATCACTCGCCGGCCGTCGGCCAGCCGGAACCAGACGCCGGCCGCGCCCGCGACCTCGATCCCTCGCAGCCCAAGGCCCGTCGACAGCACCGGGAGGTGCATTTGCGTCTCCTGCCAGTCAAGGTGACCCCGTATGAAGACGAGCGGCCGGCGCAGTTGGTTGGAAATCCGCGCAGCCCCGACGTGCCCGCGGGGCACGCTGCGCGGCCCCGCCGCAGCGGCGATTGTGGGGGGCTCGCGCGCGGCAGTGCTTCTCACCCGGGGTGTCGCACGGGCCCCGGATGATCCAGGGGTTTCAAATAATGATAACTCCGGCGATAGCGCTTCTGTCAGCGAACCGGTTGCCCCCACGTGACGACGACCCCGCCCCAGACCAGGCCTGCGCCGAACGCCGCCATCAGGACCCGGTCACCGTCGTGCAGCCGCCCGTCTTGCTCGGCCGCTGCCAGCGCGATCGGCAGGGACGCGGCCGAGGTGTTGGCGAACGACCCGACCACGTCGACCACGCGCGCCGGGTCGAGGTGCAGCTTCTGCCCGACCGCGTCGATGATGCGGCTGTTCGCCTGGTGGTAGACGAAAAGGTCGATGTCGGCCACGGTCAGCCCGGCACGGCGGACCGCCTGCTCGGTTACCTCGGTCATCAGCCGGACGGCGTGCCGGTACACCGTGGGGCCGTCCATGCGGATCAGCAGCTCGTCACGGGCCAGGCGGATCAGCTCGCGCCGCTGCCCATCGGAGCTCAGCACGGCGGGCCCGACCCGTGAACCGCCCTCGACCGCGGTGAGCACCGCCGCGCCGGCGCCGTCGCCAAACAGCATCGCCGACTGCGGATCATCCCGGTCGAGGTAGCGGGACAGCATGTCCGCCCCGATCACCAGGACCGCCCGGGCCCGGCCCGACTCGATCATCCCGGCCCCCATGACCAGGCCGGAGAGGAATCCCGTGCAGGCCGCGCTGATGTCGATCGCCGCGGCGCCGGACGCGCCGATGTCGGCCGCGACCAGCGGAGCGGCGTGCGGGCTCATCTCCTCGGCGCTGGTGGTGCCGACCAGGACCGCGTCGACGTCGGCGGCGTCGACGCCCGCCTGCGCCAGCGCCGCCCGCGCTGCCGTGGCCGCGAACTCGTCCAGCCGCTGGCCGGGGGCGGCGACGTGGCGCTCGCTGGTGCCGGTGCGCCGCGAGATCCACTCCTCGTCCACCCCAAGCCTGTCGGCGATCGCGGCATTGGTTATGACCTGCTCCGGCACGGCCACGCCCACGCCCACGAGCGCGGCGCCGACCAGACCCAGCGATCGGCCGGTCACCGCGGGCTGCGGGAACGTGCGCATAACCGCAGCCTAGCCACGGCTGCCGGAGTCCCTACCATGGTCGGCATGCCCAACGTGGCCGACGCCCCGCGGTCCTGGCTGGTGCGCAGGCTCGGCGCGCCAGCCGACGCGCTGGCCCTGGAGCCGGCCCGGCCGCGGCCGCCGGGGCCCGGCGAGGCACGCGTCGCGATCGGCGCCGTCGGCCTGAACTTTCCCGACCTGCTGCTGTGCGCCGGCCGGTACCAGGAGCGGCCGGAGCTGCCGTTCTCGCCCGGCTTCGAGGCGGCGGGCGTGGTCACCGAGACCGGGCCGGGTGCGGGGCTCTGCCCCGGCCAGCACGTCCTGGTGGTTCCCGAGCTGCCGAACGGCGCGCTGCAGGAGTCGATCACCGTTTCCGCCGCCGAGCTGTATCCGGTGCCGGACACGATGCCGGTGACTGTGGCCGCCGCCCTGCACATCGCCTACCAGACCGCGCACGTTGGCCTGCACCACCGCGCCGCGCTCCGGGCCGGTCAGACGCTGCTGGTCACCGGCGCGGCCGGCGGGGTGGGCTCGGCGGCCGTCCAGCTCGGCCACGCCGCCGGGGCCTTTGTCATCGCGACGGCAACCGGGCCGCGGAAGGCGGACGCCTGCCGCCGGATGGGGGCCGACCTCGTGATCGACCTGGCCAGCGAGCCGGACCCGGCCGGGCGGGTACACGCCGCTACCGGCGGGCACGGCGCCGACGTGATCGTCGACGTCGTCGGCGGGGCCACGTTCGAGTGGGCCCGCCGCTGCGTCGCGTTCGAGGGCCGCATCGTGGTGGCCGGCTTCACCGGCGGCATCGGCGAGCTGCGCACCAACCACGTGCTGCTGCGCAACTACTCGGTGGTCGGCCTCCACCTGGCCCGCTACCGGCGGGAAAACCCATCGCTGCTGCGCGAGGTGCACGACGCGCTGGTCGAGCTGTGGTCGGGCGGGGCGATCAGCCCGGAGATCTACCGCGAGCTGCCGTTCGACCAGGCGCCTGCCGGGCTGTCCCTGCTGTCCGAGCGCGAGGTGATCGGCCGGGTTCTGCTGCGGACCGCTACGGCGTGAGCTCGCCCGCGGCCCGCTCGGCCAGCTTGAACTTCTGCACCTTGCCGGACACCGTGAGCGGCAGCTTCCCGGCCGTGGTGAACAGCACGTAGGCGGGTACCTTGAACCGCCCGAGCTCCGCCCGGCAGTAGCCGATCACCTCCTCGGCGTCGAGCTCGGCCTGCTCGGCAGGCACGATCCAGGCGCACCCGACCTCGCCCATCCGGGGATCCGGGACGCCGACGACGTACGCCTGTGCGATGCCGGGGTGCCTGGTCAGGCACGCCTCGACCTCGGTCGGCATCACCAGCTCGCCACCGCACTTGTACACGTCCTTGGCCCGGCCGGTGAGCACCAGCGCGCCGTCCTCGCGCACGTACCCGAGGTCGCCCGACCGAAGCCAGCCGCCAGGCATCGTCGCCGCCGCGGTGGCCTCGGGCTGCTCGAAGTAGCCGGGGCTGACGATGGGCCCGCGCGCCACCAGCTCGCCTTCCCGGCCGCGCGGCAGGTCGGCGCCGGTGACCTGGTCGACCGCCTTGTACTCGGCAAGCCCGCCGTCCAGCGCAGCCTCGCCCGCGATGCCGGCCGGCTTGGGCCAGCCGACCGTGTGCACCAGGTCGTCGACCGGCCCGCCGGGCCTGGTGAACGTCGTCGCCGCCGAGGTCTCGCTCATCCCGTACGCGGTCACCAGCTGCGGCACGCCGAGCACCTCGCTCAGGTCGTTCCACAGGCTGGCCGGCGCCGACGAAGCGGCCGACATCACCGAGTGCAGCGACGAAAGATCGAAGGACGACTTCCTGGCCACCTCGACGATGGCCAGGCTCATCGTGGGCACGAACAGTGCCTCGCCGACCCGGTGCCGCTCGATCGCGGCCAGCGACTCGGCAGGGTCGAACACCGGCTGCACCACCACGCTCCCGGCCACGAGCATGGCCGCCAGCAGGCCCTCCACGTAGGCGAACACGTGGTTCAGCGGCAGCGCGAACAGGATCCGCCGGCCGTCCTCGAAGGCCCGCGCGTACGCCGAGCCGTACGCGCTGCGCAGCTCCATGTCGTGAGTGGACAGCACACCCTTGGGCAGGCCGGTCGTGCCCGAGGTGTAGAAGATCGTCGCAAGGTCCTGCGCGGCCGCCGCCGCGGCGCGGGCGGCAAGCTCGGCGTCGAGGTCGTCGCGCGGGCCGAGTTCCAGCTCGCGGAGCGCGAGCGCGCCGGGGCGTCGGGGCTCGCCGCCGTCCGGCACCGTAATGATCAGCCCGAGCTCGGGCACGGTCGAGGCCGGGCGGTCCGGTTCGCTGTCCCAGCCGGGGACGATCCGGTCCAGCGCGGCCAGCGCGTCGATCTCGCGGAACTGCTCCATCGTGATCAGCGCGGTTGCCCGCGCCTGCCCGAGCACGCCGGCGAGCTCACCGGCGTGCAGCCGGAAGCTGATCGGGACCGCTACCGCGCCCGCCCGGGCCACCGCGAACCGCGCGGCGATCATGTCCGTGCCGTTCGGCAGGACCAGTGCCACCCTGTCGCCGGGCCGCACGCCGCGCTCGATCAGCCCCCGGGCCAAACCGGCCGACCGGCGCGCCAGCTCGCCGTAGCTGACCGTCTCCTGCTCGGTGATGACGAACGGCCGGCCGGGGAACCACGCCGCGACGTCGTCGAGCAGGCCCGTCAGGGTCAGCGAGCGCCAGGGCCGGTGCCGGTCGTCCAGTTCCTTGCGGCGGCGGTCTGCCTCGTCGAGAAAAGACACCACATCCCCCAGGTCAGCCGGCTAACAACACTCCTGGCATATCAGACGCGAGGGGCATCCCTCGCGTCTGATCCGGTTCTGAGCAGCCTATGAGGCGGTTGTCAACTGGTGTGCTTGGCGGTGGCTGGGCATGCTGGTCTGGCCTGGCGGCGCGGTAGCCTGCCGTCGGGCTTG
>Ga0209333_1000028_pt1 | contig 83778 bp, 79 predicted proteins | sample BlaSpr_A8_OM2_O3_FD_187982 | JGI IMG/M metagenome (GOLD analysis project Ga0209333, IMG submission 187982) | Forest soil microbial communities from Thunder Bay, Ontario, Canada - Black Spruce, Ontario site 2_A8_OM2_O3 (SPAdes) (version 2) | ecosystem: Environmental > Terrestrial > Soil > Boreal... | reverse complement strand
CGGCCTGCCCACCGGCGACGAGCCGATGCCCGACGTCTGGCTGCGGTTCCGCGAAGTGGTCCGCACCGCCGCCGAACTCAGCATCTCCCGGCTGGTGCAGTCGGGCTGCCAGACCAGGCTGAGCAATCAGGTGCTGGCCGCCTATGACGCACCGTTCCCGGACGAGTCCTTCATGGCCGGGCCGCGGGCTATGCCCGGCCTGGTCCCGACGTCCCCGGACGACCCGGCCAGCGCCGCCAACCGGGCCGCCTGGCAGCGGCTGTCAGAGTGGGACAAGCCGTTTCTGGTGGCCTTCAGCGATCGCGACCCGATCACCGGGTCCATGGCTCCCGTCCTCGAGCGCACCGTGCCTGGCGCGGCGGGCATCAACCACCCGGTGATCACCGGCGCGGGCCACTTTCTGCAAGAAGACGCCGGCGAACAACTCGGCACTGTCATCGCCGACTTCGTCCGCTCTGAGCCCGGTCGAGGCTTCAGTGACCGGCGTGGGTGACAGGCAGGTCTCCGGGAAGGTCGTGGCGGTTACTGGCGCCGGGCGCGGTATCGGCGCGGCAACCGCCCGGCTGCTGGCGGCCCGGGGAGCACGGGTCGTGCTCGGGTCGCGGGGCGAGGAGGATCTGGCCGCCATCGCCGATGCCATCGCAGCCAGCGGCGGGGAGGTGGCTTACCGAGCCACTGACATCACACAGCCGCAGCAGGTGAGCTCACTCGTGGACCTGGCCACGCAGACGTTCGGACGTCTTGATGTGTTCGCGAGCGTTGCCGGGGTGGCGATCAACGCTCCGCTGCACTCAGGCGAGCTAGCTGACTGGAACCGGATGATCGATGTAAACCTGCGCGGCGTGTTGCACGGTGTCGCCGCGGCCCTGCCGGTCTTTCGAAGCCAGCGATCAGGCCAGTTCATCACGGTCGCGTCGACCGCTGCCTACAAATGGGTGCCCGGCCAAGCCGTCTACGCCGCCAGCAAGTCCGGTGTGCGGGCCCTGTGTGAGGTGATGCGACAGGAACTGGCTCCCGAGGGCCTGCGCTGCACGCTCATCTCGCCGGGCTTCACCAACACCGAGTTCATCTCCTCCACCCGAGACCCAGACGAGCTCGCGTCGCTGACCGCCCGCCGTGACGCGATGGCGATGTCACCGCAGGCAGTCGCCGAGACGATCGCCTTCGCGATCGCCCAGCCAGACTCGGTCGACGTCGGCGAAGTCATCGTGCGACCGACAGTCCAGCCCTAGCTCCTCTCGCAGACGTCAGCTGGCCGGCTGCGGCTCCGGTGTCGAATTCGAACCATCCCCGGTGAGCCTGCCGTCCCGTGCGGAGTGCCTCCTGACGGCGTACTTTCTTGCGGTTGCTTGCGCGACCCACGGCACCTCCATTGGTCGGTTAGGGCCGACGCTACAAACCCGGACCGACAGAACCGCCGAGCACAACGGCCTGCGGAGCGCCGATACCTCTAGTGCATCGAATCCCTCTAAGCCTCTGGGTGCGCCACCATGGTCGGATGCGATACGGGCGAGCTGTCGAGAGGCTCCGGATGCTGACTGACGAGTGCGAGTCGGCCAAGAACTGGCCGCCCGAGGAGCCGTTGCTCCTGGAGGCTTACGCGTTCGGGGACGTTCTCCGAGGAGCCGACCCCCTCGACTGCGTCGAAATCGTCCTGGTGCTGAACCTGCCCCCGCAGGAGGTCGTATGGGGATCCACCCCGCACGGCACCGCCTGGCTGGCCGACAGGCTCCGCGTAAGCAAGGGCGGGTTCTGTTACTGGTGGCGATCCCATCTCGACCCGGCCTGGAACCACTACGTCCGCGAGCCGGTGCGGTTCTGGTCGCAGGATGGACCTGACGAGGATGTGCTGCAAGCACTCACCGAGCGCCGCTTCGCTGACCTTCCCAGGCAGGTGCCGTCGCCGGCTGCTCGCCATGACCAGATCGCCGGCGAGCTGGATGGAGCGCTCAGCCACCTCCGCGAGGTTCACGCTGCCTACTGGGACAACGACTGGCGCCGGGAGCACCGCGGTCTGGGCCGGTATCCCGAACATGAGCTGTGGGAAGCCGTCGACGGCTACCTGGAACTGCGCGACGCGGCAGCCCAATCCCCAGCCGACAGCGAAGGCTAAATTCCGCACCTGGACACAACCCGCATTAGCCGCCGCTCACACGGCGTCGCCGACCACTGTGCGGATCTGGTGTCGCTGCCGTGACACCTATCCCGCGCGGAGGTTCTGCGGCGCCGGGATTTGTCGGTACTGGATGGGAGTCTTGCGGGCATGTGGTCCGATAACGAGCACGCCGAATGGCTGCTGGCCAGCCAGCGTGGGCTGCTGTGCCGAGCGCAGGTGCTCTCCCTCGGCGTGACCACTCAGGCGTTGCGGTGGCGCATCCGGCCGGGCGGACCCTGGCAGCGGCTGCTTCCAGGGGTCTACCTGACCGTCACTGGCGAGCCCACCCAGGCGCAACGGGAAGTGGCCGCCTTACTCTATGCAGGTCAGCCCAGCATCATCACCGGGCCGGCCGCGCTGCAAAGGCACAGGATCAGGGGACCGGCGGCCGTGGCCGTGGACGTGCTGGTGCCCGCCGGGCGCGAACGCGCGAGCCGGGACTTCGTGGTCACTCACCAAACCCGCAGAATGCCGCAGTCTTGGACCGTGGACTTGGCGCTGCGGTACGCGCGGCCAGCGCGTGCCGTCGTCGACACCGTATCCGCGCTGACTGGCCTCGCGGAGGCGCGCACGGTCGTCGCCAGCGCCGTGCAGCAGCGCCGGTGCTCCATTGACCAGATCGTCACCGAATTGCGGGAACGGCATAGCACCGGTAACGCACTGCTGCGGGCTGTCCTGGCCGAGGTAGCGGACGGTACGGACTCCGCCGCCGAGGGCGGCCTGCGCGATCTGATCGGGAGCTCTGATCTGCCGGTCCCGTTCTACAACCCGACGCTCTTTCTGGATGGGCAGTTTCTGGCCAGACCCGATGCCTGGTGGCCGCAGGCAGCGGTCGCCGTCGAGGTGGATTCCAAGGAATTTCACCTTCTGCCCGAGGACTGGGAGCGGACGATGCGCCGGCACCGGCGGATGACAGCAGCCGGCCTGTCGGTCCTGCACCTCAGCCCTCGTCAGCTGCGTACCGAACCGCGCCAGGTGCTCAACGACATCGCGGCGGCGCTGCGCGCTGGCCGGCCGGTACCCAGGATCACCATGCGCCGGTCGGTGGCGTGAGAACTGAACCGCGTGCCACCGGCCAGCCACAAACGGCGCGCGGCTCGGCATCCCAGCCGACCTCAGCGTCGTCCGCCAAGCCCTAGCTCCGGGTCGGCGGCGCGGCCACTCCCGCCACTTCGCGTTCGATCCAGCGGCAGATCACGTTCACCACGTAGCCGATCTGCTCGCGGCTGAGTTCTTGGCCCTTGGGGATCTGATGCGAGCGCTCCAAACAGCTGCGGCAGCAGGTGGCGGTGGCGTGCTGGGCGACGAAGACGGGGTGACCGCGGTACGGAGTCTGCTTGCCGTCATTACGCGGCTCGGCGGGGGCGAGCCGCCTGGCGATCAGGTCCCGCGCATGCAGCCGCATCGTGGACGGGCCGCGCAGCTGCGCGGTGGCCCGGTCGCGGCCGCGCAGATGGAACTTCGCGCGAAACGGGTGCCGGGCGATCGCGTCCAGCTTGTCGTCGAGCGAGGCAGGCATCGGTCCGCTCCGGCTAGCCGGGCTGGCGCCACGGAGCAGCGTTCAAGATCCCGAATGGACTGCCGCCGAGCAGGCGACGGCACCGCCAGCTCACGAGACAGGCATTGAACGGGAAGCGGCGTGCCGGGCCTGGCATCATCCGGTTGATCACGGCGACCGCTCGCAACACCGCCTCGAACTGCCGCTGCTCCCGGTCGGTCCAGGCCAGCTCCATCTGGTCACGGAACGGCGGGGACAGGAACCCCGTGGTCAGGAACTGGTTCACCGGCCCCAGCACCGCCCCCAGCGGGGTGGGCAGGTAGGCCAGCCGGAGGAGTTGGCCGAGGTAGTCACGTACCGGCGGGTCGATGCGGACCGAGGCAAGCTCGGTCTCCCAGTAGCTCTGGAACGCCTCGCGATCGGCGGGCCAAAGTTCGCCCGGCATCTGCAGCGTCCTGCCGAACCAGCGTGCCACCTGGTACATGCCGTCGGCGGTCTGTTCGTCGGCCGGGCCGCGCAGCGCGGTATGCACGTCGACCGTGCCCTGGTACAGGCACGCGGCGATCCAGAGTTGCAGGCCCGGGTCGAACGCGTTGTAGGCGACCGGGCTGTCCGCCGTGGACCGGACCTGGGCGTGTGAGCGGTTGATCATGTGCCGGACGGCCGCCCGCTCCCCGGGCGTGCCCATCAAGGCAACGGAGAGATACGTCACCGTGGTCAGCCACCGGCGCACCGGATGCCGCATGAGCTGCGCGCTCTCGACCGTGCTCTCCACGACCCCGTACCCCACCTCGGGCCGGGCCAGCTGCATGATCACGTTCGCCGTGGCAGCCAGCAGGCTCGCCCCGGCGACCATTTGCCGGACGTCAAACTCTGGTGACGTCTCCGCAGCTTCGGGTTCCATCGTGCCGTGCCCGTCCCCCTTCGGTTCCTCCGGGAAACCTGCGCTGTTCCTCCTCCGAGGATGCCACCGGACACGGCGACGGATACACCTCAGCGGTGGCGTTCCGCGCGGGCCGAGGCTTGCCCGGCCCAGCCCTCATCCGGTGCATCTGCAGTCATCTCCCGGTTGCCACGCCGTCAAGCGTGGCGCCAGCAGGCTCGTCCGGCAAGGGCTGACCGGGCGTGGTCACGCGTCGGCGATGCTCGCGCGGACCTCGTTGGCTACGGCCGCCAGCCCGGCGACGAGGCCGGTGTCCTGGGGCCACCAGGCGAGCGACACCGAGCATGGGGGCAGGTCGACGATCGGCACGAACGTCACGCCCGGCCGCTGGTACCAGATGCCGACGGCCTCGGACGTGACGCTCAGGCCGACGCCGCGCGAGACCAGGTGCATCTCGGCGTCGAGCGTGCTCGCCTCCGCGACCACCGGCGCCGGGCCTGACCGGTACTCGGTCAGCAGCCAGTAGTCCCGCCACGGTCCCGGGGAGACGGGCGCGGCGACGATCGGCTCGGGCAGCACGTCCGCGACGCTCAGCGACTCCCGGGCCGCGAGCGGGTGGTTGTCCGGCAGGCTGGCGACCATCCGCTCGGTGGCGAGCTCCACCGAGACCAGGCCCGCCAGGCCGAGCGGAGGCCGCACGACGGCGGCGTTGACGCGGTTGTCGCGCAGGCCGGCCGAGGGGTCGCTGAAGTCGAACTCCTCGGTCTCGATGCCGGCCTCGGGCTCTCGTTCCCGGTAGGTGCGCAGCAGGCCCACGACAATCTCCAGGCCAGCCCCGATCGTGTAGCCGAGCCGGAGCGTTCCTGTTCGCCGCGATGTCGCGCCCATGCTTTGGGTGGTCTTGATCGCCGACGAGAGCTCGGTGAGCACCTGGCTCGCCAGGCCGGCGAATACCTGGCCCGCCGGGGTCAGCTGCACCGACCGCGTGGTGCGGGTCAGCAGCTCCACCCGCAGGGCCCGTTCGAGATCCCGGACCGTATGGCTCATCCAGGGTGCAGATACAGACAGGCGCTCGGCCGCGCGGCCGAAGTGCAGCTCCTCGGCCACAGCGAGGAACGCCTCGACCTGGCGGAGCGTCACGTTGTGCATCTCGCCTCCACAGTTCGGCCACACCGTGATTATGTCGGCGCCAGACACAATGTCAGTACTTATTCGTCCTTCTCGCTGCGAATACGCGAATTTAGTATGGCGGAAAAGGCAACAGTGACGAAAGGAGTCCCGGTGCCCGCTAACTACACCGAAGACGACCTGGCCGACGGGAGGGCCGCGCTGCTCAGTGGGTGGGCCGCGAGCAGCGAGCCGGGCCTGGTCATCACCAAGACCTCCGGCGCGCTGGCCTGGGACGCCAAGGGCAACGAGTACATCGACTGCACCGCCATGGCCTGGTCAAACAACATCGGAGGCTCGAATCCCGAGGTCATCGATGCCGCGTTCGCGCAGGCCCGCGAGCTCAGCCACCTGCGGTCCAACTTCGACTCGGTTCCGCTGCTGCTGCTGGCCAAGGCCATGACCGACGCGGCGCCCGGAGACCTGAAGCGGATCGGGTTCACCCTGCACGGCAGCCTGGCCGTGGAAATGGCGATGAAGCTCGCGATGCAGAACCGGCCGCAGCACACGGGCCCGTGGCTGGTGCTGACCGACGCCTACCACGGCCGCTCGCTGGCCAGCATGGGACTCGGCTGGCCGCACACGAACCACGCGTTCGACCGCACGTTCCCGTCCGTGCTCCGGGTCCCGCAGCCGTATACGTACCGGTCCGGGCGGAGCGACGACGAGGAGGTCGACTTCTGCATCGCCGAGCTGCGCGACGCGATCGCCCGCCGGGCCACGGGGCTGCCACCCGCGTTCTTCATGGAGCCGGTGCAGGGCAACGGCGCCCAGCTCGACTTCCCCCGGCGCTACTACCAGGAGGTGCGGCAGGTCTGCGACGAGCACGGCATCCTGCTGGTCTTCGACGAGGTGCAGACCGGGTTCGGCCGGAGCGGCTCCATGTGGGCCGCCGAGCACTACGGAGTGGTGCCCGACCTGCTCGTGTTTGGCAAGGGCGTCGGCGGCGGCTTCCCGCTCGCGGGCGTGCTGTGCAGCAGCGCGCTCGCGGGGTTCCAGCCCGGGGACGACGCGCTGACCTTCGGCGAGTTCCCGCCCAGCATGGCCGCCGGGCTGGCCGCGCTCGAGATACTCCGGCGCGACAACCTGGTGCAGGCCTGCGCCGAGATGGGCGCGTACGCCACGGACGCGCTGCACGCGATGAAGCCGCGGCACCCGCTCATCGGCGACATCCGCGGGCCGGGCCTGCTCATCGGTGTCGAGCTCGTGCGCGATCAGCAGACCAAGGAGCCGGCCGCAGCCGAGGCGCTGGAGGCGGAACGGCGGGCGCTGGATCTCGGCGTCATCTTCGGGACGACCAGGTACGCAGGTCTCGGCAACACCCTGAAAATCAAGCCGCCGTTCACGATCACCCGAACCCAGATGGACCGGGTCCTCGCGGTACTCGACCAGGTCCTGACGGACATCGAGAACAAGTAGGAGATGAGCGCGATGCCCGACAACCAAGAGAACACGCTGTCCGACGCACAGGATGTCGGCGACCTGCACCAGTTCGGGTACGCCCAGTCGCTGCGGCGCACCCTCGGGCCGTACGGGTCGTTCGCGATCGCGTTCTCGATGATCAGCATCACGACCGCGATCTTCTTCCTGCTGCCGAGCCTGTTCGGCACCGCGGGCGCGGCCGGCGTCTGGCTGTGGATCCCGTGCGCGGCCGGCGTGTTCCTGATCGTGCTGGTCTACGCGCACCTGGCAGCGCGCATCCCGATCACCGGGTTCGCCTACCAGTGGAACAGCCGCCTGATCAACCCGCACTACGGCTGGTTCACCGGGTACACCGCGCTGCTGGCCTTCATGGCGGGCACCGCGGCGACCGCGGTCGCGCTGGCCACCGTGTTCGCGAGCGACGTGTGGACGTCGCCCACGCACGGCGACATCGTGCTGTTCGCCACGCTGGCGATGGTCGCCGCCGCGCTGATCAACATCATCAGCATCCGCGCGGTGAGCGCGGTCAACAACACCGGGGTCTTCTTCGAGATCACCGGATCGGTCGGCGCGGCGGCGCTGCTGTTCTTCGGCGCGATCTTCTTCTTCCACCACGACGCGGGCTTCAGCATCCTGGTATCCACGCAGCGCACTACCGGTGGCTCGCTGTGGTACGGCTTCATTTTGGCCGCGCTGCTCCCGCTGTACTGCTTCATCGGCTGGGAGGGAGCGGCTGACCTGGCCGAGGAGACGAACGATCCCAGGGCGGTCACCCCGTTCGCGATGATCCGGGCCAACTACGTGTCGGTCGCCGCGAGCCTGTTCATGATCGTTGGGTTCCTGATCGCGATCCCGGCCGGCGTGGGCAAGCTGCTCGGCCAGCCGAAGAACCCGCTCGTCTACATCTTCCAGAGCCACTTCGGCGCCGTCGCCGCGGACATCCTGCAGGTCGTGGTGTTCCTGGCGATCTTCTCCTGCGTGCTCGCCAACATGGTCGTCGCCACCCGGCTCACGTTCGCGCTGTCCCGCGACAAGATGCTGCCCGGGTCGGGCGTCCTCGGCCACGTCAACGCCACGACCCGCACGCCCATCGCGTCGATCCTGCTGGTCGCCGCCGTCGGCATCGGGATCAACCTGCTGTCGGCCGGGGTCGCCGCCAACGTGGTGTCGATCTGCAGCGTCGCCTACTACTTCATCTACGCGCTCACCGTCGGCGGCGCCATCTACGCGTACCGGAAGCGGACCATGCCGTCGGGCAGTGCGGGCCACTTCTCGCTGGGCCGGTGGTTCGTGCCGGTCGCCTCGGCCGCGTTCCTGTACGCCGCGGCCGTCATCGTGATCGCGCTCGCGCCGCACGAGGGGCACACCGCGGCCGAGTACCTGTTCGGCGCCGAGGTCCTCGGGGCGCTGTGGTACCTGCTGTACCTGCGCGCGCGGATCTCCAACCAGTCCGCTGGTGTCCTGCGCAAGGAGGTCACGGACCTGGAGCACACGGCCCAGGCCTCATCGCCGGCCCGGTAACCGGAGCCCACGGGACCAGCCGCCATCAGTTCCGTTCGAGGCAGGTGCAGATACAGGCGCGGTTGCCGTCCGGATCCGCAAGCACGGTGAAGGACGGCGCCTCGTCGTCATAGACGACGGACCCGCCCGCCGCCACGGCGGCCGCGATCCGCTCCTCCGCGACCTCGGGGGCGAGCCACAGGTCGAAGTGCCAGCGCTGCCGCGGGGTTTCGTGCTCGCCGGTGCCCTGGAACCACAGGCTGGGGACGCGGCCGGTCGGGTCGAACACCGAGCCGTCGTAGACCTGGTTGTCCGGGCTACCGGTGAGCAGAGCCGACCAGAATGGGCCGACGCGTTTCTCATCCGCAGCGTCCAGGGCAAGCTCGAGCTGCGTCACGGCCGCGGGCTCGGGCTCGAGCCCCTGCCGCCGCGCGATCTCGGTGATTCTCCGCGCCATGCCGACGTCTTTATCGGTGACCCACAAGCCGTCCTCGCGGGTGCACAGCGAGAGATCGACCACGTCCTGGGTCATCCTGAGATCGGGCTGGTGGCCTTCGGCCGCGGCGGCCTCCGCGATGGCGCCGGCAAACGCCGCGGCGGCCGTGAAATCCGTGACCCGGTAGCGCGCGTGCAGTCCCTGGGCGAGCTTGCGCCAGTCGTCGAGCCGCGCGTCGAGGATCTCCTGCGTGCTCAGCTTGTCCATTCCCTCACCCTGGCACGCGGCACCGACAGGCTGGCGATGGCGCTCGGAGTGTGGTGGCGTGCTCGGCTTCGGGCTCTCCGGCCCCACCACACAACGTCATCCAAATATCACTGAAAGTTATCACAAAAAGTTCCCGGCTGGCATGGGAAAACTCGGCCCGACCCGACCCAGCCCTCCGTCCCACTCGCCAAGGCGACGGAGAAGCCCGATGAACAACGCAGCGTCCACGCACAGCCACCGGCCCGCCACAGTAGAGCCAGCCCAGGAGACCATCAAAATGACATGGGGCAAGGCCGGCATCGGTCTCGAAGCCCACGTCGGCACCGGGTCGCGGCTCAGCACCACGGTAGCGGCCTTTGTTCTCGTAGCAGCCAGCTGCCTCATGATGGCGGCCGGGTCCCTTATCGGCGTGTCGGCGCTAACGGCACTGATCGCTGGCCTGGGCGCGCCGGCGGGCGCATACCTGCTAATACATGCCACCAGCCGCCGCTCAAGGCATTCCGGAAGAGGGAAGCACGCACGGCGCTGACAGCCCCGGCCTCAGACCCCCAGCCTGGCGAAGGAGATAGACAAAGGCATATAACACTCATTACGCTCTAATTCTGACATATTCTGATGAATTAAACTAGCCCTGATACGGGACTCCGCAACAGGCCATCAGGAACGGCTGAATCGACGACTTGGGCCAATTTCGCTGGCCAGAACGCTGCCCGGGTCACGAGGCAGTAAAATCCGGACCTTTCCATGCGGCACGACCCTTTCTCTGCAAACCTTCCGCGATGGAACTGTGACAATTCAGTGACATTCGGCGAGCAGGCTCTAGCCATGGAACAAGAGGGGGGTCCGTCCGATGTCGAGCTCGTCCGCGGGGCACTCGGCGCGACGACAGCTCAGGAGCAGACCGCGGCCTTTGAGGCCATCGCCGACCGGTACTGGTTAGTCGTCCTGCGCCAGTGCATCTACTGGTTCCCGAACCCTGATGCGGCGCAGGATGTGGGCCAGGCCGCCTTCGAGGCCGCGTTCACCCTGCTGACCGAGGGGAAAGGCCCGGAACGGCCGGACAAGCTGGCCGGGTGGCTGATCGAGATCGCCCGGCGGCGCGGCCGGGAATACGTCCGCAAGAGCAAGCGCGGCGATGTGCAGGGGTCCGACCTGCCCGAAGGCCAGAGCTTAGATAACACCTATGACGATGACGAGTACCGGTCCGGCACCGCGACGCGCCTGGCGTACGTCACCCGGCTGGTGGAAAGGGTCGTCGCCACCCTCACCGACCACCAGCAGCAGGTCTACCAGCTGCGTGTCGTGCAGGGGCTGACAGGCAAGCAGGTCGCGGTGCATCTCGGGATCACGGATAAGGCCGCCAGCAACGAGGCAACTAAGGTCCAGAGACTGATCGAAGATGGCTTCGGCGCGCTGATCCTGCTCGAGGAGGGAGGCCCCTACTGCCGTGGTCTGGCCCTCATAATCGACAACGCAAGAAGCGCCCATACCGCCGCCACGGCGGTTGCTGGCACTCCGGTGCCCACCGATGTCTTCACCGCCAAGCTACGCCAGGAGATCGCCAATCACTTCAACGACTGCGACGTCTGCGACAACTGCCGGACCTGCAACAACAAGCGCCGGCAGCTCGCCGCCCCCCTCTCGCCAGCACTGATCCCGATCCTGTTCGGCGCGGATTTCCGCGACCGTATCGACGAGGTCATCCGCCGCGTCGTCGAGCAGGCGCACGCCGGACACCACCCGCCCAGCCACTCTGCCTCCAGTCCGCCGGGCGCCGCCGCCGCTGCCGGCGGACTGACCGCTGTGGCAGGCGGGCTGTCGCCTATGGCCGGAAGCGGGCCCGGATCTGGTCCCGGAATCACTCTGGTCAGTCGGCTGCAAGCGCTCGTCCATAACGCGAGCCAGTCCAGCCGCCTTCCGCGGTGGCTACGGCGCGCGATCCCGCACGATCCCAGACCAAGTGCGTCTATCGCTATCGCCGCAACTGCCGTCGCAGCAGCAGTCGTTATTGTGGTGGCCGTAGCAGCCATAGCCACAGCGTTGACGTCGGCTACTCCTTCTTCGGCCGTTTGCTCATTCATGGTGCAGCACACCTCGAACTGCGAAAGCACAAATCCTAACGTGAAGGCTTACGGGTACTTCTCAGGTAACACGTCGGGATGCACCTACGTCAGGGACATTGCCTGGGGAGACGGAAGGAACAGCGATAACGTCATCATCCCCGGCGGCCCGGCAGGCCCAAAGTACGAGGACAGTCATACCTACTCGCAACCCGGTTCGTACACGATCCACTTTGGCGGTTATGTGCGAGGAGGCTGCACTATTGCCACTCCGACATGGCATTTTAAGTTGCTATCTAAATAGTTACTGCAGCCGGCGGCATCGCTGCTACACGTGGGACAGCAAGCCGAGCACGAGGCGGGCTGATCTATGCCGCAGCACATCGGCCCACGAGTCCTCACCCCGGCAGAACTTGACGAAAAGGCGCCAGCCCTTCGGGGTCGCCAGCCCGCGGTGGAACACACTGGGGTGACGGCTGAAGGCCGACAGCAGCCGATAGCCGGCCAGCATTTCCGGGATGAGGGCGGCGTCGATCGCCGTGGTGTATTCGTCCAGGGTCTGGTCCACCTCCGCCGGACCGGACCTCTTCGCAGCCTGAGCTGCCATCGCCCCGGCAAGAGCGCCGGATCTCAGGGCGAAGCTGATCCCTTCCCGTGTCCATAGCTCCAGCAGGCCCGCGGCGTCACCGGCAACGAGCACTCGGTCCTTTCGCAGTGGTGAGGTCTCTGTTCTGCATCTCGTGATGTGCCCGGAATCCTGGATCCTTGCAAACGACGCCAGGCCGTGGTGATTGAGGAAGTCCTGGAGGTACCTTCTCGTGCCGTCACCCGTGCCCCGCGCCGCGATCACCCCTACCGTAAGCCGGTCATCCTTGGGAAAGATCCAGGCGTACGAGCCGGGGATCGGCCCCCAGTCAAGAAGCACCCGGCCGCGCCACAGCTGCCGTAGCTGCGGCGGGACAGCTACCTCAGCCTCCAGCCCCAGATCGACCTGCCCGAGGGTGACGCCGACGTGTCGCGCGGTCACGCTGGCCGAGCCATCGGCGCCGATCATGACCCGCGCAGTGATGGTGGTTCCGTCGGCGAGCCTTGCCCGCGCGCAGCCCCGGTCCTGGCTTACGTCCCGGACAAGGGACCGCTGCAGCAGTTTGGCGCCGTCCGATACGGCCTGGCGGCGAAGCGCATCGTCGAACTCCTCCCGCGTGGCCATGGCCAGGATCGGGGAACGGCTCCGAGCGACGCGCCGATCAGCCCACCGCCACACGTCTTGTACCTGGGATGCTCCGCGCGCTCCAGCACGACCGTCCGGGCCCCGGACCGGGCAGCGGCGCTCGCCGCGGAGAGACCCGCCGGGCCAGCCCCGATGACGGCAACGTCCCACTCAGCATCGTCCGACACGCCCGCAGACTAAATGATCCCGGCCGGCGGCCTGGCTACGCGGCGGCGGCGCCCGGGCGCCGCCGTCAGGCCGTCACCCCCTCGAGAAGCTGGTCGAGAACCTCGATCATCTCCGCGCGCGCCCGGGTGCGGTCCGCCGCTTCCGCGACATACAGGGCGGCCTCGTCGCCGGCCCCCATGAACACGTGCGCGAGTGGCGCCGCAGGCTGGGCACGGATGCGCCCGGCCTCGATCCCCTGTGCCAGCAGCGCCTGTACCAGCCCGAACACGTGCTGCTGGCACACCTCCCGCCAGCGCCCCCAGCCCAGGACCGACGGCCCGTCGACGAGGGCGATGCGGTGAATCTCCGGCTCGACGCAGATCTCCAGCCATTTCCGCACGGCATGCCGCAGGGCGTCGACCGGGTCTGAGATCCCCGCGGCGGCCACGTCCTCCGCCAGCCTCCTGGCGATGTCGGCCTCGACCGCCTCCAGGGCCGCGCCGAACAGCGCGGTCTTGTCCGTGAACTGGTGATACAGCGCCCCGCGGGTGACCCCCGCCTCGGCGACGATCGCGTCGGCCGGCACCTCCGCGAAGCCCTGCGCGGCGAACAGCCGCCGCGCCGCCGCTATCAGCGCGTCACGGGTCGCGGCGGAACGGTCGGCCTGCGTGCGCCGCGCCCGTGGCGCGGCCGAAGTCTGGGACGTCATCCTCTGGCTCTCCACATCATCGCCTGGCCGTACGATACCCGTCTAGACAAACATACGTACTGACTGTATGTTTTATTCCATGACAACAGATCGCGCTTCCGCAGACCTCCCAGTGGCCGACCTTCCGCAGGGCAAGCTCGCCTATCGTGCCGCCGGGCCCGAATCGAGTTCCAGCCCGCCGGTCGTGTTCGTGCATGGGGTTCTCGTCGACGGCCAGCTCTGGGGCCCTGTCGCCGAACGCCTGGCCGCCGAAGGCGTCCGCAGCTATGCGCCGACGCTCCCGTTCGGATCGCACCAGCAGCCGATGAACGCCGGCGCCGACCTCTCGCCTCAGGGAATCGCCGCGCTCCTGCTCGACTTCATCGAGACGCTCGGCCTCACCGACGTGACGCTCGTGGGCAACGACACCGGCGGGGCGATCTGCCAGGTCATGCTCGGCGGGGACACCAGCCGGATCGGCGCCGCGGTGCTGACCAACTGCGACGCGTTCGGCACCTTCCCGCCCCGGGCCTTCGCGCCGCTCTTCTATGCCCTGCGCCATCCCGGGCTGGTCGCGAGCCTGGTCCCCGGACTCCGCTGGAAACTGATGCGGCACGGCCCGCTCGCCTACGGGCTGCTCAGCAGCAACCGCCTCGACCCCCGGCTGACCCTCGACTGGATCCAGCCACTGGCCGGCAAGGCCATCCGCCGCGACCTCGCCAAGCTCGCGAGGGGCGTGCATCCGCGGGTCCTGCTCGACGCGGCCAGCCGGTTCGGCCAGTTCACCGGCCCGGTGCGGGTCCTGTGGGGAGAGGCCGACCCGTTCTTCCGGACGGAGCTCGGACGGCGGCTGAGCGAGGCATTCCCGGGTGGCAGCCTGGCCACGGTCCCGGGCGGCCGCACGTTCCTGCCCCTGGACCATCCGGGCGAGGTCGCGCGCGAGATCACTGCCGCGGTCAGAAGCGCATCGCCGCAACGGGGTTAGGTCCGGGCGCGGCTGCTCAGCCCCGCGCCGGCCGCCCGGGCGCTAGTTCGGGCGGCGGTCGGCCGCGCCGGCCCAGGGCGGTGCCTCTTCTTCCGCGCCGACGTTGGCGGCCAGGTGGCTGAGCAGGGCGCTGAGCGTCGCCAGGTCCGCGTCGTCGAGGCCAGCACGCAGCTTGATGTCGAAGGCCATCGCGGCTTCCCGCAGGCGCAGGAACGCCGCCTCGCCCGATTCGGTCAGCGCGACCACCTGGACCCGCCGGTTGGATGCGTCCCGGGTCCTGGTTACCAGCCCCCGGGCGTCCATGCCGTTCAGGTGGTGCGTCAGCGTGGCCTCGCGCACCCCCACCGCCTGCGCGAGTTCCCGCTGGTTGGCGGGCTTGTGGATCTTCAGGTTGAGCAGGATCAGCCAGACCGGCAGGGTGCCGCCCGCCTCGCCGAGCGCCTCGTCGAACGCGCGCTCCACGGAGCGGGCCGCCTGGGTCAGGCGGAGCCCGATCGGGAGCGGAAAGGGTGCTGGCACGCTGATCAGCGTATCACGAAGCCTCGACGTCTAACTGATTGACATCTAATCCTTAGCTATCTAATCTTAGCTGCATGATGAGCAAACCCGCTGTTGAGGCCAGCGGCCTCCGGAAGGCCTTCGGCGGCGTGCAGGCGCTGGACGGGCTGAGCCTGGCGGTGCCCGCCGGGACTGTGCTCGGCCTGCTCGGGCCGAACGGGTCGGGCAAGACCACCACCGTCTCCATCCTGACCACCTCGCTGCGCCCCGACGCCGGCCGCGCGACCGTGGCCGGCCTCGACGTAGTCACGGAGGCGGCACGGGTACGCCGCGTCATCGGCCTGGCGGGCCAGTTCGCCGCCGTGGATCCCAACCTGACCGGGCGGGAGAACCTGAGGCTGATCGGGCGGCTGTCCCGGCTGGGCCGCAGGCAGGCCCGGGTCCGCGCCGACGAGCTGCTCGCCAGCTTCGGCCTGAACGCTGCGGCCGACCGGCTCGTGCGCGGCTACTCGGGCGGCATGCGGCGGCGGCTCGACGTGGCCGCCGCGCTGCTGCACCGGCCGGAGGTGCTGTTCCTCGATGAGCCCACCACCGGCCTGGACCCGGAGAGCCGCTTCGCGCTGTGGGACTCGGTGCGCGACCTCGCCGGCTCCGGCACCACCGTGCTGCTGACCACGCAGTACCTGGAAGAAGCCGACGCGCTGGCCGACCAGGTGGTGATCATCTCCGCCGGGCGGGTGGCCGACACCGGGACCCCCGCGGAGCTGAAGGCCCGGTTCGGCACGGTCGTCTTCCACCTGGATTTTGGCGGGAAAGAGGCTGCTCAGGCGGCCCAGACCGCGCTGGCCTCCGCGGGCTACCAGCCGCAACGCGACGGCGCCGGCATCCAGGTCCGGTCCGTCGCGGGTTCCGGCGAGCTCACCGGGGTGCTGCGCGTCCTGGACGGCCGCGCGCCCGACCCGGTGTCCGTCGAGATCCGCGAACCCACCCTGGACGATGTGTTCCTCTCCCTGACCCGTGGAGGCGAAGCAGCATGAGCACGATCGCAATAGCGCCGGGCCAGCCCGCGGCCAGCCGCGTCGCAGCGGCGGCCAGCGCGGTCGCCGGCGCACTCTCGGACACGGCCGACGTCGCCTGGCGCAACCTGCTGACCCAGCTGCGCACTCCGCAGGCGCTGGTGTTCTCCGTCATCCAGCCGGTGATCTTCGTGCTGCTGTTCCGGTACGCGTTCGGCGGCGCGATCCACGTGCCCGGCACGAACTACGTGGACTTCCTGATGCCCGGCATCTTCGCGCAGACGGTCGCGTTCGGCGCGGTCGGCACCGCGGTCGGGCTGTCCGGTGACGTGCGCACCGGCATCCTGGTCCGCTTCCGCACCCTGCCGATGGCCCGGATCGCCGTGCTCGCCGGCCGGACCGCCGCCGACCTGGCCCGCAATTTGCTAGTGGTAGCAGTAATGATCGGCGTCGGCTTCGCCGCCGGGTTCCGCAGCCCGCACGGCGCGGGCGCGCTGCTCGCCGCGCTCGGCCTGGTGATCGCGTTCGGATACGCGATCTCCTGGGGCTTCGCCTCCCTCGGCCTGCGGGTCAGCGACCCCGAAGCGGCCCAGGCGGCAGCCGTGCCCGTGCTGTTCCTGCTGGTCTTCACCTCCGCCGCCTTCGTGCCGTCCACCGCCATGCCCGGCTGGCTGCAGGCGTTCGGCACCCATCAGCCGGTCGACGCCCTGGTCAACGCCGAGCGGGCGCTGATCCTCGGCGGCCCGGCCGCACATGACGTCCTCATCTCGCTGGCGTGGAGCGGCGGCATGCTGGTCGTGTTCGCCCTCCTCGCCGCCCGCACCTACGCCCGCATGGGCCGCTAACCCGAAAGGAGCCAGCAATGGCCGTCGAACTGAACCACACCATCGTCCCCGCCCACGACCCTCGAGGCTCGGCGCAGTTCCTCGCCGGCATCCTCGGCCTGCCCGTCGACCCGCCGCTGGCACACTTCACCCCGGTCACGCTGGCCAACGGGGTCAGCCTCGACTTCGATCACTACGACCACATCGACGAGCACCACTACGCGTTCCAGCTGAACGACGACGAGTTCGAGGCCGCCTTCGGCCGGATCAGGGACCGGGGCGTCACGTACTACGCCGACCCCGCCTGCCGCCGGCCCGGCGAGGTCTACGAAAACGTGAACGGCGCCCGCGGCGCCTATTTCCGCGACCCGAACGGCCACCTCATGGAGATCCTCACTCCGGTCTCAGGAGAACCAGCCTGAACGCGGCGTGCACGGCTCGCCCGGCAGCCGGCGGCGACGTGGTCGTCTCACCATTCCCAGCAAGGAGTCCGGTCATGGCAGTGAACCAAGCCGCGATGCAGCGGCGCGCGCGGATCATGCGTGCGGTCAACGTGCCCATGCGGGCGGTGCTCAGCCTGCCGTTCGCGACGCCGATCAACGCGAACCTGATGCTCATCTTCTACACCGGCCGCAAGAGCGGGAAGGCCTACCGGCAGCCGGTCAGCTACGTGCGCGACGGCGACGTGCTGCTCACTCCCGGCGGCGGCCGCTGGACGCTGAACCTGGCTACCGAACGGCCGGTCCGGATCCGGCTGCGCGGCCACCTGGAGACCGCCCGGCCGGAACTGGTCACCGACCCCGCCGAGGTGGAGCGGCTGCTCGGCGTCATCGCCGAAAAGAATCCCGCAGCCACCCGGTTCATCCCGATCCCGCGCCGCCCCGACGGGCGCCTGGACCCCGACGCCCTCGGCGCCGCGCTGCGCCACGGCTTCTGCATCGTCCGCTGGCACCTGACGCAACCGGGATGACGCCGGGGCAGACGACTGGATTGGCGCGCCTTGCTGCAGCTTCTGGTGGGACTGAGGGTTTCCCGAAATGAGCGAGATAGCGCGGGTGCCGTCACCGCCGCGGCTAGGGTGATGGCCGTGGCGAGCGACCGGGTCGAGGCGACGCTGCAGGGCTTTACGCGCTGGGCACGCGAAGCCCCGCAGAGGCTGAGTGGTGACCCGGACGCGGACGCCGACGAACTGCGGCTGCTGCTCGGCCTGCTGCGCGATCACGTCGGCGTGGACGACCCCGCCGACCTTGGCCCTGGCGACCTTAGCGAGCTGTTGCTGCTGGCTTATCCGCCCAAGGCGACCGCGCTGGACGCCGGGGGAACGGCAGGCACCGTCCCGGCCCTGCGCGACCTGCTGGCATTCTTGGCCGACACCGGCGCGCTCGCCCCAACCGCCGCGAAACGGCTCGGGCGCGAGCTGGACGAGGTAGCGCCAGGGTTCGCCGACGCGGTCGTGAACCCGAAGAACTGGGACGACGATAACCTCGAGGATTTCGACCTGGAGGACGATTTCGACCTAGACGATGACGACTTCAGCCTGAAAGAGGCCTTCGGGCTGCCGGACCGGCTGCCGCCGGTGCGCCTGCCTCCCGAGGCGGAGCTGGCCGCGATGAGCAGGGCGGCTCCGCTGCTCGGGCGGGCACGTGGTCTCGCGGATTGGCTCGCTCCTGGCCGCGACATCACCGAGGACCTAGAGCTGACCGTTCAGGACACGATCGCTGCGGCACATGAGCTCAGAATTCCGGTTCCGGTCAAAGCCGGCACGGGTCCCGAGCCGCTGCCGGGGATGCCCGAACCGGCTGCTGTCACGAGCATGCGCGAGGTGCCGGAGCTGGCCAAGCTGTGGGACATCGCATTGGACGCTGGCTTCATGGATCTGGATCTCGCTGGTGACCGCGCGGAGCCGGGCCCGGACATGGCTCTCTGGCCGGGCGGGACGGACGAGGAGGTCCTGGAGGTCTGGTCCACGACACTCCCGTCCGTGGTCAACCGGGTGGAGGACGATGCCGAATTCGACGACCGCGGCGGCGGGCTGCTCGACTTCACTGGCGTCGGCTGGGCCCTGATGGTGATGCTGTACCTGGCCAGGGGGGAGGGCCTGCCCGTTCGCGAAGCCTCCGAGATGATCCGCGAAGCCGCCACGGACGAGCTCGCACCTGGCCAGGCGGAAGAGGAGTGGCAGGCATGGACCCATGCACACGGCGATCCCGCTGAGTACCTGCTGGGCATGCTGCGAGAGCTGAGTGCGATCTCGCTGCCGGACCAGGCGCGGGATGAGGACGTCGAGGACGGGCCGGTCGCGCGCCTGACCCCGCTGGCCGGTTGGGCGATGCGAGAGCTGCTCCTCGAGGACGACGTGGAGATCCCGCTGCTCCCGTCACCCGATCAGATGACCGCTCCGGACCTGCTGGCCGCGATGGAGGGCCTCGACGAGGAGGAATTCAAAGCCGAGATGGCGGCATGGCTAGAACTGCGGTCCCCGGACGTAGCTGCCGACGAGCTGCTCACGGCCGCGGCCGTTGGCGGTCCCGCCGAGCGGCTGCTTGCGGTCGCCGCCACGCAGACGCTGGGTGCGGCAGCCGAGCCTGCCTGGCGGGACGCACTCGCCCGGCCCGAGCTGCGGCCGTATGCGAAGTTCGCCTTGACCGAGATCGCCGGCGGCGAGCCGGGGATCACCGTGCTGCCCGGGCTGGAGCCGGAGGCCACGGACATCGCCTGGATGCTGATTGACACGTTGGCGGTTATGTCCGGCGACCCGGACGAGCTGCCGCAGCGGATCCGCGACGCGATCCCGGCCGGCCAGGAGCAACAGGCGCTCGACGCCATCTCGCTGTCCCCCCACCCTGACGCTGCCGCCGTGCTGACCCTGATCGGCAAGCATCATCCCGGCAAGCAGATCGCCAAGGCCGCGCGCAGGTCCGCTTATCGGGTGTCCAGCCGCCCGAAGAGCCTTAGCTGATTTCGCCGCTGGAGCACCCTGAACCTTTAAGAGCTGCCATCCCTGGGATCGTCCCGGATCACCTGTAAGGATGAAGGATGATCCCGGACGTTGCACCGCACGCCGGCCGGATCGCGCTGATCACCGGAGCCAACCGCGGTCTCGGGCGCGAGACGGCCTTCCGGCTCGCGGAGCTGGGCATGCACGTGCTGGTCGGCTGCCGGGACGCCGAGGCTGGCGCGGCTGGGGCCCGGCAGATCACCGACCGCGGGCTTTCAGCTGCCGCCGTGCGCCTGGACGTGACCGACCCGCAAAGCGCTCACTCCGTGGCGAGCGAGATCGGCAGCACGCATGGACGCCTGGACGTGCTCGTCAACAACGCCGGGGTCAACGTGGAGGCCGCCGCGCCGGAGCTCACCGCGCCGCATATCCGCGCGGCATCCGAGGTCAACCTGTTTGGCGTGGTGACGATGGTGCACGAACTGCTGCCGCTGCTCCGCCGCTCGGCGCATCCGCGGATCGTGAACGTGTCCAGCACCACCGGCTCGCTGTCGCTGACCGCCGGCGGCACCGACTTCGGTGGTGATGCCGCTCACCGCATCGCGTACTCGACGTCCAAAGCCGCCCTCAACATGCTCACCCTCCAGTACGCACGGGCGTTCGCCGCCGATCCGCAGCTCGCCCATATCAAGATCAATGCAGTCACGCCCGGGTACGTCGCCACCGATATGAATCGCGGGCAGGGCACGCGGACCGTCAGCGAAGGCGCGAAGGTCATCGTGGAGTTCGCGACACTCGGTGACGACGGCCCGAGCGGCGAATACCACAACGATCGCGGCCCCGTCCCCTGGTGACGGCCACGGTTGCCGCGCGCCTTGCCGCGCTCGGGTGCCGTCAGCCTGGCGCATGATCACGCGTGGCGCACCCACAGGTTGGATTCGGCGTATGTCCCGCGATCTTGCTCGCGGTCGATCGTGACCAGGTCCAGCGCATCCGGCACGACGTACTGGCCGGTTTCAGGGAATGCCATCGCCGCCCAGCCTTCCCATTCGGCGACGGTGCCAGTGATGATCATGGAGCGCGGCGCGGGCGCGAGGATGCTTGCTCCAAGTCGCTGGTGCGTCCGGATCCACGGGTCGATGTGCAGCCCGTCGCTGCGCGTCCATCTGGCGAAGCTTTCCATGGGCGCCAATGGATACCGGCTCTTCAGGGCTGGCCTGACCGGTGCGACGACGCGCTCGAGGCCAGCGGCGGACGCTCGCTCCCGGAGGGCGGTGAGCGTCTTCCCCGCCCTGCCGATCGGCTTTGACGGCCGCGGCCATGATGCACAGCGTGTCGGCCGGGGTTGAGTCTTCGTGGCCGGTTACCGCGCTGACCAATGCGCCGTCGTAGCCGTCCGGCAGGGTGCCTACCGTTCCGTCCCATCGAATTGGCACTCCCCAGCCTCCGGCTACCACCTGGCCGTCGTCGAGGAGAAGCACATCGTATTGCGGAAAGTACGTCTCGACGCGGCCTATGTATTCGGGGACGACCGGGTCGTGGAAGATGAACTCGGGCCAGACGGTGCGGAGGGCATCCCTGGCCTGCCCGTCGAGATCATGACGCTCGCCTGTCGTGACAACCGCTAGATCACCCATGATGTGCCTCAGGCTGAGTCAGCCGATCCGCTCCAGGAGCACGTGGCCGCTCGACGGGAAGAGGATGACTGTCGGGTAGGGGCCGAGCAGCAGGCCGAGGTGGGTGCTCGTGGGGTAGGCGACAGCGTCGGTAACCGCGCCGGTGGCGACGTTGTAGCGGCCGACGCAGCCCTTGCCCGAGCACGCCGACCCGTCTGGCCCACTGAGGTCCATCGGCCCGGCGAGGGTGTCGACGGCGTGGTTGCTGCCGGCGATTCCCGGTGCGTTGTTCTGCGGGCCTGCGAGCGTCGTCGCGTCGTAGGTCTGCGACGTCGAGTCCAGGCCCTGCCCGGCATCGTGGATCACGAAGAGCTGGCTGCCGAGGACGCTGATCGCCTGGATCGCCGCCGGGCCGGAGAGCTGCTGGCTGACGGTCTGATTGGTCGCTGCCTCCAGATGCGTCCCGTTCGGGTTGACGCGGACGATCGTCGCGCCGCCGGATTCCACGTAATACAGCCCCAGCGGCCCGGCGGCCACGTCCAGGACGTTCGCCGTGTCGGTGCCGACCGTATTCACGGCGCCTGAGCCCGGGGTGATCTCCACAACCTGCCCGGAACCGGTGAGGCCGCCGAGGATGGCCCACAGCTTGCCGTCCGACGTGGCCATCAGGCGCACCGGCAGCGACAGCGTCACCGTCCGGGCAATCGACCCGGTCGCCCGCGCGTACTCGACAATCTGCTTGCCGCCGCCCACATAGAGATAAGTCGCGTCGGCGGCCAGCGCCGTTACCGGAACCGGCGGATGCTCCGCGACCTGGACCGGCCCGCCGCCGTCGACCACGTAGATGGCCGTCCCCGCGGGAGCAGACGGCGTCCCGCCTTGCTGCGAGGTGAAGGCTGCGAACACACTGCCGTCCGGCGCCTCGGTGGCGATCGCGGTCATGAAGGCGCTGCTCTGGACCGGGAACGCATCGCGCAGCCGCACCCGCAGCTTGCCGGACGCCGACGGCGCGGGCGGCGCGGGCACGCTCACAGCCGTCGGGCTGGAGCTGGGGCTCGCGGGAGCGGACGGCTTCGCGCTCGCCGAACTGGTAGTACCTGCCGTCGTGCTCGAACCATTACCGCCCGCCGAGCACCCGGCAATCAGCAACGCCGCGCCGCTGACCAGGGCGACGGCAAACAGTGGACGCACAGCGGCATAGTAGGTGAAGCAGCGCGTCAAGCGCCTTATGTCGTGGCGTAATTATTTCCGTCAGCGGGCGGCGACCGTCCGGACCGCGGACGCGGCGGCCAGCGCGAAGTACGTTCCGGGCCGTGTGGGTGAGGCGAGCACTACCGCGGTTGGGCGTGCCTCCCTTATTGCCCGGTACTGCCTGGCGTGCGGAGACTGAGCGGGGACGACGTCGATCTCACTGGTGGTGCACAGGCATGACGGCCGTGTGGATGTTCTTCCGCGCCGAGCTGCGCAGGCGCTGGCGTTCCTGGCTCGTCTTGGCGTTAGTCGCTGGGCTGGTCGGCGGCCTGGTCACCGCGGTAGCTGCGGGAGCCCGCCGCACCGACGCCGCGTACCCGGCCCTGGTGGCCTGGAGCAGGTCACCCGATGACTTGATCAGCCTGACCAGCACCCAGGGGCCGACGTTCGCCAGCGTGCAGGCGGCGGCGGTGACCCGGCTTCCCCAGGTCACCGACGCGGCGGAACTGACGAGCTTCAGCGCTCTTGAGCCAGCCGTTGTAACGGTCGAGGCGCCCACGGACGGGCGGGTCCCCACGAGGTTGTGGCGTCGCAAGCTGCTGGCGGGCCGGCTTCCAGACCCCAGCCAGCCGGATCAGGCAGACATCTCTTTCACCGTGGCCCAGTCGCAGCACGTCACGGTGGGGGCAATGCTGCGCACGGTTCTGCTCGGTGCCACTGGCAAGCCTGTCCCGTTCCGTTTCCGCGTCGTCGGGATTGATGCCACGCCAAGCGAGTTCCCGCCACAGTTCGGCACCGGGGTCGATCTTGTCTGGGCCACTCCAGCCTTTGCCCGCCAGTACGGCCGTGAACTGCTGAGCAGTCCGGGCATCGCGGTCTGGCTGCACCGCGGGCCTACACAAGTACCGGTCATAGAGCGCGAGATCACACGTCTGAGCGGCAAGGCGGTCAGCGACTACCCGCTCGGCCCGCAGGCCGCTAACACCGAGCACTCCATTCATGAGCAGGCAGTGGCGTTGTGGCTGCTGGCGGGGCTGCTGGCTCTGATCGGCCTGCTGGTACTGGGCCAGTTGCTGGCCCGACTCATCCTGATGGAATCGAGTGGCTACGGCGCGCTGCGGGCGGTCGGGATGAACCGAGCCCAGCTGGCCACGACCGGGATGATAAAGGCCGCAGTGATCGGCGCCGCCGGTGCCGTGTTCGCGGTCCTGTTCGCCATAGCGGCCTCCCCGGTCTTCCCGGTAGGGCTTGCCGCAACCGCCGAGCCGCACGCCGGCTTGGACGCGGACTGGCTGGTGCTCGGACTCGGATTGCTCGGGGTGGTTCTCGCCGCGGTGTCCTGCGCCGCCTGGCCAGCCTGGCGTTCCGCAGCGACGGCTTCCCGCAGGCCGGCCAGTATTCCGGCCAGGGGCCGTCCGGCCTCCTCGGTCATCACGCGCGGCGTCCAGCCCGTCTCCGCGGCGATGGGAATCCGGCTCGCGCTGCGCCGCGGAGCTGGGCAAACCGCTCTGCCGGTACCGACGACGATTGCCGCAGCCGCCATCGGGGTCACGGCCCTGACCGCCGCGATGGTGTTCAGCGCCAGCCTCGGCACCCTGCTCAGCACCCCCAGGCTGTACGGGGTGACGTGGGACGCGATCGTGGGCAGCGTGCAGTTCAGCGACCTCGGACCGGCCGCACAGAGCATCGCCCGTGACCCGGAGGTCACGGACTGGTCGACGACGTACGTAGCGGTTCCGCTGGAGATTCGCGGCGTCGAGGTCGGCGCGGTCACCGCAGGCCGGCAAGCGGGCGGCTTGCTCGCCGCGACACCCCTTCAGGGCCCCGCGCCCGGCCAGCCGGGTGACATCGTCCTCGGAGTCCGGACCCTGGCCGCCATCCATGCTCATGTTGGGGAGACGGTCGAGGTGTCGCTGGCCGGCTTCCGGCAGCGGTTCCCGCGGAAGATCACCGGAACGGCGATCTTCCCCGAGGTCGCTGACACCGCCGAGCTAGGTACCGGCGCGGAGCTCACCGCCGCGGGCTTGCGCGGCCTGGCGCCGCCCAGCCTGTCGATCCCCCCGTTCACCGCGGTGATGGTCAGGTTCCGCCCCGGTGTCAGCCAGCAGTCGGGAATCAACGCGCTCGCCGCCCGCATCGACCGGCTGGGGCCGTTCCAGGTCATGGCACCGTCCAGTCCGGCGGGCCTGGTGAACTTTGGCCAGACCCAGGCCCTGCCGCTGCTGCTCGGCCTGTCCCTCGCCGGGCTCGCGCTGCTAACCGTGACTCACCTGCTTCTCACCTCTGCCCGCCGCCGCCGCCGCGACCTCGCGGTGCTGCGCGTCATCGGCTTCACCCGCGGCCAAGTCCGCGCCACCGTAACCTGGCAGGCCGTCGTCCTGACGGGCGTGGCGCTGGTCATAGGCATCCCGGCCGGGATCTTGTGCGGTCGGCTGGCTTGGCGGATCTTCAGCGGCCAGATCGGCATCCTGCCCGTCGTGGATGTCCCACTGCTCTCGCTCGTGGCTCTGGTGTCTCTCGCGCTGGTGCTGGTCGTATCCATAGCTGCAGTGCCCGGCCAGTTGGCGGTCCGCATCCGCCCCGCCGACGTCCTGCGGGCCGAGTAACCGCGCCGCGTGGCCCCGCGCGCGGGGTGGCCAACCCGGAGGTCATCCACTTCAGCTAGGCGCCGATCAGCAACTCGGCGGTCTCCGGGATGCCGCGAGCGATGGCCGGGGTGGCCGCGTCGTTCGCGTCCGTCGGCCGGCAGACCGGCACCAGCCTCGGCGTCGCGATCTCCGGAGCGATCGTGGGACCGGCCCTGGCCCGCGGCGCGGCGGCGTTCACCGGCGCGGAGCACGCCGTGTGGTGGCTGGTGCTCGGGCTCGGTGCCGCCATCCTGGTCCTGGGGCTGCTCAGCACCGGGCGCTGGGCCCTGGGCACGGCCGCGCGGGCGGCGGCGCTGTTCGAGGAGGTCGACCACGGCCCCCGTACCGCGCGTCCTCCTCGGGCCGAGGCTCTCGGCCGCCGCTAGCGCCGCACCGGCCAGCCAGGACAGGAGCCTGAACGGGAAGCGTTAGCCGGCTAAAGTCAGCGGAATGAAACTTGGGCTACATCCGATGATCTTCAGCTGGCCGGGTGGCCCGGCCGCGATCGAACCCACCCTCGCCGACGTCCTGGAGCGCGCCGAGGACGCCGGAATCCACAGCATCTGGCCGATGGACCACTTCTTCCAGATCCCGGCCGCCGGCCAGGGACCGGACGCGCCGATGCTCGAAGGCTGGGCCACGATCGCGTGGGCCGCCGGGCGGACCCGCACGCTGCAGCTCGGCACCCTGGTCACCGGCGTGCACTACCGCCACCCCGGCTTGCTCGCCAAGTTCGCCACCACGCTCGACGTGCTGTCCGGCGGCCGGGCCTGGCTCGGCATCGGCGCAGGCTGGAACGAGGAGGAATCCCGCGGCCTCGGCGTGCCGTTCCCGCCGCTGGCCGAGCGGTTCGAGCGGCTGGAGGAGACGCTCCAGATCATGGGCCAGATGTTCGACGGCGACACCAACGCGTTCGTTGGCAAGCACTATCAGCTCGAGCGGCCGCTGAACGTTCCGGCCCCGCTGCGGCGCCCGCCCATCCTCATCGGCGGGGCGGGCGAGAAGAAGACGCTCCGCCTGGTCGCCCGGTACGCCGACGCCTGCAACGTGTTCGAGATGGTTGACCTGCGGCACAAGTTCGGCGTGCTCCGGCAGCACTGCGAGGACGCCGGGCGGTCTTACGACGCGATTGTGAAGACAACCACCGGCCGGCTCGGCGACGACCGCGACCTGGGCCGGGTCACCGCGCGGTTCGCCGCGCTCGCCGACCTCGGCGTCGATCTCGCGATCGTCGACCTGCCGGACGCGCAGGATCCCGCCGTGTTCGACTTCCTCGCCGGGCTCGTCCGCGAGCTCGAGCCGCTCGGCTGCCCCACGCCCGCCATCCTCGGCGGCTGACTTGACGCCGGCAGCGCTCTAGCCCGTAGCGTGCTGGTAATGAATGACACTCCCGCCGCGCCCGTGCGGTACATCGTCATCGGCGCGGGGGCGGTCGGCGGAACAATCGGCGGATGCCTCTTCCAGGCCGGGCATGACGTGGTCCTGGTGGCACGCGGGGCGCATCTCGACGCACTGCGCGCGCACGGGCTGAGGCTCGCCACCCCGATGGGGACGCACACCCTTCGCATACCGGCGGTCGCCGGACCAGCCGAACTGGAGTTGCGTGGCGGTGACGTGCTGATCCTCTCGACCAAGGGACAGGACACCGTCGGCGTGCTGGAGCAATGGGCCTGGCAGCCGGTGCGTGATGCCGGGCAGGCCGCGGCCGGACTGCTGCCGGTCGTCTGCGCGCAGAACGGCGTGGCGAACGAGGGCATCGCGCTGCGGCGCTTCCGGCACGTGTACGGAATGTGCGTTTGGCTTCCCGCGACGCATCTCCTGCCCGGCGTGGTGGTGGCGCAGGGCATCCCGTGCGCTGGCCTGCTGCCGGTCGGCCGCTATCCGTCCGGAACAGATGCCTTCACGCAGCGGTTCACCGCCGCTCTCGCGGCGAGCCGCTTCCTGGCCCCGGCCAGCGACGACGTCATGCGCTGGAAGTACGGGAAGCTGCTCGGCAACCTGGGCAATGCGATCGAGGCGCTGTGCGGGCCCGCGGCACGGGATGACGACGACGCCCGGGAACTGCGGCGGCGGGCACGCTCCGAGGGGATCGCGGTCCTCCGCGCGGCGGGCATCGGCCATGCGCCGCCCGAGGAGTTCGACGCGGTACGCGGCGACCAGGTGAGGTACGGCGACGTCGACGGGGCGACGCGCCCGGGCGGGTCGTCATGGCAGAGCCTGAGCCGGGGAACCGGGACGATCGAAGCCGACTTCCTCAACGGCGAGATCGTCCTGATGGGGCGGATCCACGGGGTGCCGACGCCGGTCAACGAGACGCTGCAGCGGCTGGCAAACCAGGCCGCCCGGGCGCGCAAGCCGCCGGGCAGCACAGCCCCGGCAGACGTTCTTTCCGCGGCCGCTGCAGCGGCGGACGGCTTACCGGGCTTCGCTGACCAGACCGGGGAGCTGGCGTCACGTTCCAGGAAAAATGGTTAGTCCGTTCCGGACTCCATGGCAGCGCGGTCGAGCATTTCCTCCTCGGCGTCGGCCTCGCCGCGGGAGGCGATCGCCTCGGCCCCGCCCTCGGGCATCGCGCCAATCAGCCCGGTCGAGGCGGCCTGCGCGGCACCGAGGAGCGCCGGCTGCTGGCTGCCGACCAGGCCGACGCCGGCGTACTGCTCCAGCTTGGCCCGGGAGTCGGCGATGTCGAGGTTGCGCATGGTCAGCTGGCCGATGCGGTCGAGGGGCCCGAACGCGGAATCCTCGATCCGCTCCATCGACAGCTTGTCCGGGTGGTAGCTGAACGCCGGGCCGGACGTGTCCAGGATCGAGTAGTCCTCGCCGCGGCGCAGCCGCAGCGCCACCTCACCGGTGACCACCGCACCGACCCAGCGCTGCAGCGACTCGCGCAGCATCAGCGCCTGCGGGTCCAGCCAGCGGCCCTCGTACAGCAGCCTGCCCAGCCGCCTGCCCTCGTTGTGGTAGCTGGCCAGGGTGTCCTCGTTGTGGATCGCGTTGACCAGCCGCTCGTACGCCGCGTGCAGCAGCGCCATGCCCGGCGCCTCGTAGATGCCGCGGCTCTTGGCCTCGATGACCCGGTTCTCGATCTGGTCGGACATGCCCATGCCGTGCCGGCCGCCGACGGCGTTGGCCTCCAGGACCAGGTCGGTCGCTGAGGCGAACTCCTTGCCGTTGATCGTCACCGGCCGTCCCTGCTCAAAGCCGATCGTGACGTCCTCGGCGGGGATCTCGACGTCAGGATCCCAGAACTTTGCACCCATGATCGGCTCGACGATCTCGATGCCCTGGCCGAGGTGCTCCAGGGCCTTGGCCTCGTGGGTCGCGCCCCAGATGTTCGCGTCGGTGGAGTAGGCCTTCTCGGTGCTGTCCCGGTACGGCAGGCCGTGGGTGACCAGCCACTCCGACATTTCCTTGCGGCCGCCGAGCTCACCGACGAAGTCGGCGTCCAGCCACGGCTTGTAGATCCGCAGCGACGGGTTGGCGAGCAGGCCGTAACGGTAGAAACGCTCGATGTCGTTGCCCTTGAACGTCGAGCCGTCGCCCCAGATCTGCACGCCGTCCTCGAGCATCGCGCGCACGAGCAGCGTGCCGGTGACCGCCCGGCCCAGCGGGGTGGTGTTGAAGTAGGCGCGGCCGCCGGACCTTATGTGGAACGCGCCGCAGGTCAGCGCCGCGAGGCCCTCCTCGACGAGGGCAGTGCGGCAGTCCACCAGCCGGGTGATCTCCGCGCCGTACGCCGCGGCGCGGCCGGGCACCGAGGCGATGTCGGGCTCGTCGTACTGGCCGATGTCGGCGGTGTAGGTGCACGGAACCGCGCCCTTGTCGCGCATCCATGCGACCGCTACCGAGGTGTCGAGGCCGCCGGAGAAGGCGATCCCGACGCGCTCGCCGACAGGCAGAGAGGTGAGGACCTTGGACACCATGCAAGTATATGCATACAAGCGCATGGTCATGCAAAGGTTCCGCGGTTCGGCACGTCAGGGGCGCTCGGTCTCCCCTCCGCCCCAGCCGTGACAGCAGGCAATCCCCAACCCGCTGCCCCGGCCGTGGCAGCGGGCCAGGCGATCTGTTTTGCTGGGAGAGCCAGGTCCTTCCAGCGGACATGAGTGCGGTGGCGGTCGCGCCACGCGAGAGGCGGTCATCCCATGCGTTCCGACATCACAGCCGGCGGCGTATTTCCCGACTACGCGCTGCCCGACCACACCAGCACCGTCCGCAGGCTCAGCGAGATCCAGGGCCGTGACCCGATGATCGTTACGCTCGCGCGGGGCAACTACTGCCCCAAAGAGCACCGGCAGCACCTGGAGCTGGCGGAGCACTACCCGGAGATCGCGGTGGCGTATACCCAGGTCGTCACCATCACCACCGACGACCACCACACGCTGCAGGAGTTCCGCGCCTCAGTCGGCGCCCAGTGGCCGTTCCTGTCCGACCCGGCGCGGACCGTCCAGCAGGACCTCGACATTCAGGAGTACACCGACCCCGAGCACAACCCCATGATCCCGCACACACTGGTGCTCAAGCCGGGGCTGGTCATCCACAGCGTCTACAACGGCTACTGGTTCTGGGGCCGCCCGTCGTTCTACGAGCTGTGGCAGGATCTGCGCGCCGCGACCGCCGAGATCCGCCCGGACTGGGATCTCAGCACCCCCGGGCTGCGTGAGGAGTGGGACGCTGGCGACTACTCGCACTTCCACGGCTGGGACCGCAAAGCCGGTAATTCGATGCCGACGTCTTACACCTAGGGCAACGTGTTGCCGCGTTGGCCGGGCCCCCGGCGGGTAAGTATTCGGAAGTCCTGTGGCAGGGTCGCTGGTGCCTATTACTCCAGTCGTAGATCGTGATCTGTGTTGCGCGGAAGGTGACTGCGCTTGCCGTCGGCGTGGGGCTACTCGAGTTGGGCGAGCCGAAGTGCGTCCGCGAGCTCGTGGAGCTTTGCCGGTGACAGTCTTCCGGCTTGCTCGATCAAGTCGTCGCGCGTCAAGGTGACCAGCCAGGTGCAGGGGATAAACCCGGTGCGGGGCAGGGCAACGCGTACGACGCCTTCGTTCGCGAGTCCCTCCCCGTTGCCCAGTCTGACCTCGATGGCGACATCAGTGATGTCGGTGCCTGCGGGGGCGACGACCTGTATCGCCCGCAGTTCTTCGGCCCCGTCTCGTGACAGGAGCACCACCGGGCGCTTCTCATCGAGCAGTGCCCACCACACTTCGCCACGGTCCATCATCGGTCCTCCCCAGCGGTCGGGCACGCCTGCGGCAGCGTACTTCGGTCGTCGATCGTGACCTGACGCGGAGTCATCCATATTGCGGCAAAGGATATGCGGACGGTGTCTGCTCTGGCTGGGGGCTGGGTATGGGCGCGTGGGTTGCGACGCGCTGGCTTGTGGTGCGTGATTTGCGGCTGCTGAGGGTGTTTGCTGTGCTGCGTGACGGTGGCGGCCGGCGTTGTCCCGGATTCGGAGGGTGCTGAGGCGTCACTGCGGGACGTGCTGGCTGCTGCGCTGGATGCGAACCGGGAGATGGCGCGGCTGGCGGCTGTGCTGCGCGAGGAGAACGCGCGGCTGCGGGCGGAGGGCGCGGAGCAGGCGGCTGAGCTGGAGCGCGTGCGGGCTGACCTGGCCGTTCTGCAGCGGATGGTGTTCGGGCGGTCGTCAGAGCGGGCGCGGCCCGAGCCGTCTGCGGACGGCGGGGACGCGGGGCAGGGCCGTGATCTGCGCGGGAGCGGCACGGGCGGGAAGAAGCGGGGGCCGGGGGCGCGGGCGGGGCGGCGGGATTACTCGCATCTGCCCCGGGTGGAGGTGGCCTGGGATTTCGGGGGCGGCGGGTACTGCTGCCCGGAGTGCGGGACGCCGTTCACGGGCCTGGGCAGCGATCATGTGGCGGAGCAGCTGGACTGGCTGGTGATCGTGCGGGTGCGGGCGGACTGCGGCGCCGGTACCGGCGGGCCTGCTCCTGCCGGGTCCCGGCGACGGTGACGGCGCCCGGCCCGTCGAAGGCGATCGGCAAGGGCCTTTTCACTAACGCGTTCATCGCGATGCTGTTCACCGAGCGGTTCGTGGCCGGCCGGAGCATGAACTCGCTGGTGACGGGGCTGGCCCGCCACGGCGCGGACGTCGCGCCGGGCACGCTGGCCGGGGCCTGCGCGCAGGCCGGGGCGCTGCTCGCCCCGCTGGAGGACGCGATCACGGCGCGATCGCGCCGGTCGTGGCACCTGCACGCCGACGAGACGACCTGGCGGGTCTTCGCGCCGCGCGACGGGGACGGCCCGGCCAGGTGGTGGCTGTGGGTCTTCCTCGGCGCTGATACCGCCTGCTTCGTCATGGACGCCACCAGGTCAGGGGCCGTCCTGGCCCGGCATGCGGGCATCGACGAGAAGACCGGGCAGCTCACCCCGGACGACGATGACGGGGAGCCGCGGCGGCTGGTGATCTCCAGCGACTTCTACGCCGTTTACCTTTACTGCTGGGCGCACATCCGAAGGTACTTCGTCCGGGCCGGCGACGCGAACCCCGCCCAGCTGGGGTACTGGACGGCAGCGTGGCTGGAGCGGATCAAGAGCTTGTACGCCGCGCACGCGCAGCTCACGACCGCCTGGGCGCAGGCCGCGGCACCCGCGCCGCGGGAAGCCGCCGCGGCCGCCGCCAGGCTGGAGGAGGCCGGCGCCGCCTGGGACGAGGCGATCGGCGTCATCGACGAGGCCCGCAAGAAGCAGATGACCGCCCCCGGCCTGCAAGAGCCCGCGAAGAAAGCACTCGCCACCCTGGACCGCGAATGGGACGGCCTGGCCGCCCACCGCGACTATCCGATGATCGGGCTGGATAACAACCCAGCCGAGCGCGCCCTGCGCCGGCCCGTCGTGACGGGGAAAAGCGCCTACGGCTCCCGCAACGAGGACGCCGCACGCCTCGCCGCCCGCATCTGGACCGTCACCGCCACCGCGCAGATGGCCGACCTGAACGTCCTGACCTACCTCACCGCATACCTCGACGAATGCGGCCGCAACCACGGGAAGCCCCTCACCGGCCCGGACCTGGAACGCTTCCTGCCCTGGCACGCCGGCCCCCGAAACCTCCGCGCCTGGGCACAGCCGCCCCCGCCCGGATAGCCGCACCGGAACAGCCGCTATAACGGCGTCACCGCGAACACGGTCACGCCGCCCGCTGGCGTACCCAATCACGGGACTTCCGAATACTTACCCCGGCGGTGCCTAAGGGAGTTTCCTTAGCTCTTGTCATGATCTCCCGGCCACTCGCCCGTTGACCTATATTCTCGCCGGGATGCTTCCCATGCGGCCTCGGTGGCAGGAGCTCCTGCTGGGGGCGGCGGCTCACTCCCTGACAGGAACCCCTTTATCCAGAAGCTTGCGCCCAGGGAGATATACGTCATTTCGCTGAGCGAAACCGCAATCTCAGCCTGCTCGTCCTGGCACCAGGCCGCCATACGTCCCGCGAACGTGTGCGGGTTGCCGGTCAGGAAGTGCCAACCGCCGCAATGCGTGCTCATGAACTCAAGATCCGGGTCAACTTCGGTGGGCAACCGGTTAGCGAAGTTGTGATACCTATTCATTCGAGCAACCTCATCGACGCCATATCTCGGGATCTTGGCAGCGGAAGCATGACACAAGCGCCAGGAGCTCGTCGCGCTTCTCCTGGATGCCCGCCCGGACCGGCTCCTCGGTGGGCAAGCCCACGGTGATTTCATGCTTGAGGTCTTGCGTTCCCTGGTTCCCAAAGCCGCGAGGCATACTGCTATTCATCGAGCCAGTTTAGAAGCTCGGCTAGCGCTTGCGGCGCTTCGACGACACCCTGGCTGACGAACCGCTCGAGTTCTATCCGACCGTCATCAAAGAACTCGATCCCCGGAACTCATGCGCGACGTCGCGGCGCTCAAGCTCCCGGCGAAACTCGGTGGCTGTCAACAGCGCCGTCATTGCGAGCGTTCCAGGAGCTCGCCGATATCATCGATACTGACCCGCCATTCTGAGATTCTCTGGCCATCTTCATCGATAACGGAGGGGTAGACAGACTCCCACGGCGCAGCTGGATCGACCCGATCGGTTTTAGCACAGCCAGTCATGAACGAGAAAGGCTGTTCGATTCGAGAAACTCTCGAACGTCGTCCAGGCTGACGCGCCATTCTGAGATCGCCTCGCCGTCCTCATCGATAACAGAACGCGGGTCAATAGACTCCCACGGGGCAGCCGGGTTGAACTCGCGCGAGAGCTGATCAGGAAAGATCAGGCTATTTTGCACATAGACACTGCCCTCTTCTTGATACAACGGCCATACTTCAAGGAAATTGGCATTTGACGGATCGATGACTGAGGTAGCCAAGCATGAGACCGATGCACCTGAAACCAGGCGTCGCAGCGCCGCCAGCCAGCTTTCCTCGTAGTCATCAACTCTCCAAAACCCAAGAATCGACCCAAAGTGCTCACAGTCCTCCCCAAGCTTAAGCTCGCCGAGGGCCACGAACGGGTCCTGCTCGTCAAAGCCCGTAAAGCCAATGCTGAAATTAGCCAATTCAGTTATTCACCCGCTCTGTTAGATCCCAATTCCAGGTCCCGGTGCGATTCCCACGCCTGCCGAAAATTTTCCATCCATTGTCGACGTTATGACTATCCCTGTCTGGCGTTAGGTATTGCTTACCGTTGAAGTAGACAGGCATCCCATGCGAATTGAATGGAGCCTTGGGTGGTGGTATCTTCTTAGGATATCCCAAGATTGCGGCTTGCTCGTCGATCTCCTCTTTCGACTTTGGACCTTGTGCGTAGTTGATCAGCGGACCGTGCTCACCGCCCGGGGTGACCCAAATCTGCGGCCCCGGATCGGCCGGCGGGTTTTTTAGAATCTGCGGCCCCAGGTCACCGACGGGGGTGATCCAAATGAGCGGCCCTGCATCACCGACCGGAGTCACCAAAATCTGCGGCCCCGGATCACCCACCGGCGTCCTTAGGATCTGTGGTCCAGTCGGTTCTCCAAGTCCAGGGAAACCGGCCAGCGTGTCCCAATCAGCAGGCTGGCGGGCGAGCCAGCTCGCCACCGGGCCCTGCGAACGAAACAAATCTCGCAGCTGGCTGGCGGCGGCATTGACTTCAGCGGCCGCATGGTCCCCTGCCGCCTGCCATGCCGCAACGGCAATACTGGCATTCTGGGCGGCCATCTCTGCGGCGATCACGTACCCGCGGTCGTTGCCACTGACCTCAGCTGCCTCAGCGGCGGACGTATACGCCTCCACCTTCTCCTGCGCCGTTTGCAGACACCCGGCATAGTCGCGGACGGCTAACGCAATTTTGGACAACGGCGCCGGAGCGGCGGCGACGCCTTGTGCCAGGTTGCCGGTGAAGGCCGTGTAAGCATCGGCGGCGTCTCCGGTCCATGCTGCATCGGACTGGATTGAAGCGGTGATCTTGCGAGTACTGCCACCGAGATCCGCGGTACCCTCCGCGATAGCTTCGAGCCCGGCGGCAAGCTGCTCTAAGACCCTGGGGTCGCCGCCGGGCATGGTTATGCCGATCACCGCAGCCCTCTGAAGATCAACCCCAATTGACCAGTGATGCCCTGATCTGCCTTGGTGTAGTTCGTTGCTGCGGCGGACAAGCTGGAGCTGACGTGTCCGTAGGCCGCTCCGAAAACCAAGAACGCCTTAATCCCCTGTCCCGCCGCGCCTGAAAGCGCCGAGGCCAAGCCCGCATGGCCGGCCGAGCCAGCCATGCCGGTCAGCGTATCCACCGCGTCCCCAGCGATGACCTCACAGCGGCCCTGTAAGCCGCTGACCTGTCCGCTGCCTGCTTGCAGCTCGGCTGGCGTTGACCGAGAATCCCTGGCCCACACCAACCAGTCCCTTCCATCCGGCGCCTGTGACCGCAACGCCGATCATAGAGGAATTGTCCGCCTAATTAGGTATGGGCGATTTAACCGAGGTGGCCGGGGTGGTCGGTGCTCAGCGTTCAGGCAACTCTGAAGTGATCAGCCGCTCTGGCGCTGGTTCCAGGTGGGCGGCGCGCCAGGCATCCCAAACCTCGTGGCCGAGCTTGCCGCGGGCCGGGACCGCGATGCCCTCGGTGGCCGCCCAGGCGCGGACCTCAGCGGAGGTCGGCCCCGGCTCAGCCGAAGCGACCGGCGCGGCGCTTAGTTCGCCTTCCACGGGCATGCGCCCGGAGACCGCGGCCTCGGTTTCGGCCCAGACCCGGGCGGCGGCGAGGAACCGGTACGTCCATTCTTCGGCGAGCGGCCGCGTCTCGCAGAACACGATCGGCACGTTCGGCCATCGGACCTGTACCTCGGCGAGGTTGTCCGCGACCATCGCCGGGCGCAGCCGGTCCAGCTTGAAGATGGCCGAGTAGCGGTCCTCGACCACCACGGCGGCCCGGGGCAGGGCCGCGAGCTCGGCCAGGGCGTAGCGCAGCCTGCCGCTGGTCAGGCTGGTCGCCAGGTCGGCCAGGGACTTGCGTTCCACCGACGCGACCAGACGCCCGCCGAAGGCCAGGCCGTAGTCGCCGCACGGCAGGGCCCGGCGCACCACGGTGACCTGCTGCCCGGCGAACCGGTACGGGTAGCGCTCATGGCTGTCGGCGACGATCTCCAGCTCGCCGATGCCTGCGGCGCGGGCCGTCGGCGTGCGCACGTTCGGCCGGGCCTGCTTGCGGGTCCGCGGCGACTGCCAGAACACGACGTCCCGGCCGCGTGCCTTGGTGAACACGAGCTGGGAGCGGTTCTCCCGGCCGCGGTCAAGAACCAGGTCGATGGCCGCGCCCCGGCGAGCGCAGGACCGCAGCGGGACCCGCTCGACGATGTCGGGGTGCACGGGCCAGTCGTCCGCCGCCACCGGATGGCAGTACAGCGCCGCGGTCCGCGGCCACGTACCCGAGGTGCGGAATACCATCCCGCCCGCCAGCGGAAGCCGCATCAGGTACTTCAGGCTCGACTCAGGGTCGGGGTTGACCGCGATCAGCAGCTCCACGGGAACTCAGCATGCCACGCGGCCGCAACCACATGCGGTCACGTCAGTCCAGGCCCCAGGCAGTCCACGATGACGGCGGCCCGTCAGGGGTGATGGCCAGCAGGACCCTGCCGTCCTCGGTCAGCGACCGCAGGTGCTCCTCGTCGCTCGGCATGCTCATGCCGTGCTTCTCGCGGATCGCGCGGAAGCGGGGCAGTTCTGCGGCGATGTCCTCGCGGATCTCCACGGTGCCCGGGACCAGCACGGCCCGGAAGCCGGTCGAATCGTCCACCAGGAGCTGTACGCGGGGATCCCGCTTGAAGATCGCGTACTTCGCACGGTTCCGGGTCGTCGAGACGTAGAACCGCTCGCCGTCCCAGTAGAACCAGTTGGGGGTCAGGTGCGGGGTGCCGTCCCGGCGGATCCCGGCGACGACGACGTTCCGCGGCTCGGCGAGGAACTCCTCGAGCTTGTCCGTTGCTGGCATGAGGCCACGGTATCGAGAATGGTCACGTGAGCGCCGGGCCGCGGATCGTCTTCAGCACGCTGGCGTTCCCGGACGCTGGGCTGGCGACGGCGCTTTCGCTCGGCCGTTCGTGGGGGTACGGCGGCGTGGAGCTGCGCCTCATCGAGGGTGAGCTGATCGACCCGTCGATGCCCACGGCGGCGCGCACGGCCCGGCTCGGGGCCGCAGCCCGGGCGCTCGAGGCGAACGTGCCCGCCGCAGCCCGGCTGGGCGTCGCGCCCTAGGCTGCTGGAGTCGTGGCTCCGCGATCCGCAGGAGGCGGTATGACCGAGAACAGCCCGGCCGGCCACGGGTTCGGCATCGTCGGAGCCGGCGTGATCGCCGCGGTGCACGCCGAGGCGATCGGCATGGTTCCCGGCGCCCGGCTGGTCGCGGTCACCGACGTGGTGCCCGCGAGCGCCAAGGAACTGGCCGGCCGCTATGGCTGTGCGGCAGAGCCGGATCTGGACGCGCTGCTCGCCCGCCCGGACGTCGACGTGGTGTCGATATGCGTGCCGAGCGGGCTGCACGCCGAGGCCGGAACGCAGGCGGTGGCGGCCGGCAAGCACCTCGTCATCGAGAAGCCGATCGACGTCACGCTCGAGGCGGCGGACCGGCTCATCGCCGCGGCCCGCGCCGCCGGGGTTGTCATGACGGTGATCTCTCAGCACCGGTTCGACACCGGGCTGGACGAGCTGCGCCGCCTGCTCGAGAGCGGGGCCCTCGGCACCTTGCTGCTCGGCGACGCGAGCACCAAGTGGTACCGGACCCAGGGCTACTACGACAGCGCGGCGTGGCGCGGCACCTGGGCCATGGACGGCGGGTCACTGATGAACCAGGGCGTCCACTACGTCGACCTGCTCCGCTGGTGCATGGGGCCGGTGGCCGAGGTGACGGCGGTCTGTGCGACCCAGGCGCACAAGGTGGAGGTCGAGGACACCGCGCTGGCGATCGTGCGGTTCGCGTCCGGGGCGCTGGGGACGATCGTGTCCAGCACGGCGGTCTATCCCGGCTTTTCCCAGCGGCTGGAAATCACCGGGACCGAGGGCACCGTGGTCGTTGAGGACGGCAGGATCGTCCTCCGGGCGCTGCGCTCCGGGCCGCCGGGGCCGGGCGAGCCCGGCGGGCCGGCTGAGCCGGCCGCGGCACCCGGTGCCGACGCGGCGGCGCTTCCCGCGGGCATCGACCCGGACAGCCACGCCGCTCAGATCGCCGACCTGCTCCGGGCGATCGACGAGGGGCGGGAGCCGGCGGTCACCGCGGCGAGCGCCCGCGAGACGCTGGCGATCGTCTGCGCGGTCTACCAATCGGCGCGCGACGGCCGGACCGTGGTCATCCCGTCATGACGTTCATCCTCAGCGGGTTCGCCGACGAGATCTCGCAGGACCTGGGCGAGCAGCTTGCGGTGCTCGCCGCCGAGGGCATCATGCACCTCGAGCTGCGCAGCGTGTGGTCGGCCAATGTCGCGGATCTTGGCGACGCCGAGGTGGACCGGTTGCGCGGGGAACTGGATGACGCGGGGGTGCGGGTATCCGCGATCGGCTCGCCGGTCGGCAAGATCCCGGTCGACGCGCCGCTCGGACCCGAGCTGGAGCGATTGCGCCGCGTTTGCGACGTGGCCGAAAGCCTCGGCACCGCGATCGTCCGGGTGTTCTCGTTCTTCATCCCGGAAGGAGAACCGCCCGAACGCTACCGGGAGCAGGTCACCGACCGGATGCGGGCCCTGGCGGGCATCGCCGAGGAGCACGGCGTGGTCCTGGCGCACGAAAACGAAAAAGAAATCTACGGCGATCGGCCGCAGCGGTGCGCCGAGCTTATCCAGGCCGTAAGGTCGCCCGCGCTGAGGGCGACCTTCGACGCGGCGAACTTCGTGCAGTGCGGGGTCCGTCCCCACGACGAGGCCTACGGGCTGATCCGGCCCTACCTGGTCTACCTGCAGATAAAGGACGCGCTGGCGGCGACCGGGGAGGTCGTGCCCGCCGGGCAGGGCGACGGGCAGGTCAGGCAGACCCTGGCCGCCCTGCGGGACGACGGCTTCGGCGGGTACGTGTCACTGGAGCCGCATCTGGCCGCGGCGGGTCGCTTTGGCGGCTTCAGCGGGCCGGGCGGGTTCCGCCGCGCCGCCGGGGCACTCAAGGAGCTCCTCGCCGAGCTGTCGATCCCCTGGCGATAGCGGCCGCCGGGCGCGGCAAGTATCCCCATTTGAGCGCCAGGGGTTGACCAGGTCAAACACCCGGACGTTACGATCGTCAATGGTGATCGTACGGCCAGGGCCCTGGCCAGCGACAATGCTTCTGGCCGCCGACCAGTTGGTTATATATCGGTTTGAACGACATTCAGGGTTCTGGCCCGTCATCGCCATAGGCTGTGACAGCGGGCTGAGCCAGGCTCGCGGCCGCCGCCGGAAGGCCGCCGCCCGGCGGAACTGGATGTCAAGGCTGGAGCAGTGTCCGTGGAGTCATACACGGCCAGGAACGGCGAGAACGGGCTGCCGCGTCGGCGCGAGCCCGACCTCGCCGACCTTGCCATGTTCATCCTGGACCCCAAGGGCCGGATCACCACCTGGTCGGTGACCGCGACGCGGCTTTTCGGCCATTCTGCGAGCACCGTTGCTGGCAAGGACGTCTGCGAGGTGCTGATGACCGGGCCGGGCCAGCGTGACCTGGTCGGCCGGGCGATGGCCGAGGTCGCGGAGGGGCGGGTGCACACCGCGACCGTGGCCGGCGGCTCGCTGGGCGAGGGGCGGTTCGCGGTCCGCTGGGAGCCGCTAAACGGGCATGGCGGCGGCGCGGTAGTGATCGTCCAGCGCGCCTGGCCGCAGCCCGCCCCAAGCTGGCTCCAGGAGGCGGCCACCAGGATCGGCAGCAGCCTGGATATGACCGAGACCGCGGCCGAGGTCGCCGACGCCGCCGTACTCGGGTTCGCCGACCTGGTCATCGTCTACGCGGCCGAGCGGCTGCTGGCCGCTGGCGAGCTCACCCCGGACCGCGCCGCGCACGGAGCGGCGGTGCGCCGGCTGACCGGCCGCAGGGCCGGACAGCCCGCCGGCGCTTGGGCCAAGCTGGCACGCCCCAGCGAGGTGCTGGTCCTGGGGCCGGATACCCCGGGCGCCCGGGCGATGACGACCGGGGCGCCGGTCTTGTTCAACCGCCTGGACGGCGAGACCGCTGACCGGCTCGCCCGCCACCCCGGCGCCCTGCAGAAGGCCATGGACTTCACCTCCTACGTGGCCATGCCGCTGATCGCCCGCGGCGTCGTCGTCGGGTGCGCGATCTTCGGCCGGATGCCGGCCAGCCCCCCGTTCAACGAGGGCGACATCGCGCTGGCGGGCCAGCTCGCGTCGCAGGCAGCGGTGTGCCTGGACAACGCCCGGCTGTATGAACGGGAGCGGCGCACCGTGCAGGCCCTGCAGCTCGGCCTGCGTCCCGGGCGGGCACAGGTACCGGATGGCGTGGAGATCGCGAACCGCTACCTGCCGGTGCGGGAGAGCGTCGTGGGCGGCGACTGGCACGACATCACCCCGCTGCCGGGTGGCAGGGCCGCGCTGATTGTCGGTGACGCCATGGGGCATGGCCCGGAGGCGGCAGCGGTGATGGTGCAGCTCCGCACCGCGGCACACACCCTGGCCGACATCGACCTGCCGCCGGAGCAGGTGCTGCACAGGCTGGACACGATGGCCGCCGGGATGGCCGTCGCCCCGTTCGCCGCGACCTGCGTCTACGCGGTCATCAACCCGCAGAGCGGGTCCTGCGCGATAGCCCAGGCCGGTCACCACCCGCCGGTGCTGGTGCACCCGGGCGGCACGACCGAGGTGCTTGACCTGCCCCCGGGGCTCCCCCTCGGCATCGGCGAGGGATTCTTCGAGGCCAGCCGGGTCGACCTGCCGCGCGGAACCGTCCTCGCCCTGTACACCGACGGGCTGGTGGAGAGCCGCCTCCGGCCCCTCGATATCGGCATGACCGCACTGCGCGACGCGCTCGGCAAAACGCTCGCCGAGCCGGCCGCCTCGCTGGACGACGCCTGCCAGGTGATCACCCAGACGCTGCGCGAGCACAGCGAGGATGACCTGACCCTCGTGCTCGCCCGCAGCCGCGTCTGACCGCGAATCAGCCGCTGAGCGCGGTCAGCCGCTGAGCGCGGTCATCCGGTCGGCGGGGGACATGGGCGGGACGGGAGCGGGCGGGATGGCGTTGGCGCGGACGACGTTGGCGTAGAAGCGGGAGCTCGCCTTGGGGATCCGGCGCTGGGTGCCGAAGTCGACGAACACGATCCCGAATCGCTTCTGGTATCCGTAGCCCCACTCGAAGTTGTCCAGCAGCGACCAGAGGTAGTAGCCGGCCAGGTTCGCGCCGTCCCTGATCGCCCGGGCGGCTGCCTCCAGGTGCAGGTGCAGGTACCTGACCCGCTCGAGGTCGTTGACCTCGCCGGCCGGGTTCACGTAGTCCTCGGCCGCGCAGCCGTTCTCGGTGATGTACAAGGGCAGTCCCGGCGCATCCTTGGACAAACTCACCAGCAGCTCGTAGAGGCCCTCGGGGTCTACAAGCCATCCCATCGGCGTCCGCTCGAGCCCGTCCGGCGCGTACTCGACGACGCCGGGCAGGTCTCCGCCGGCCACCTTCTTCTCACCGCGGCGCAGGTCCGCGGGGTCGCCCGCGCGCAGGAACACCGGCGCGTAGTAGTTGATCCCGAGGAAGTCGACCGGCTGGGCGATGACGTCCAGGTCGCCTGGAGCCACAATCGAGTCCGGCGGCAGCAGCGTCTCCCTGGCCTGCGCCGGGTACTGGCCGTGCAGCACCGGCTCCAGGTAGAGGTGGTTCATTTCGGCGTCCCGGATCTGCGACGCTTGCTGCACCGCGTCCGAGAGGGATCCGCCCGGCAGCCGCACCGGGTGCATGTCCAGCGTTATCCCGACGGGCACGGCGCGCGGCAGCGCCGACCGCAGCGCCTGCAACGCCAGCCCGTGACCAAGGAGCAGGTGGTGGGTGGCCGCCCTCGCGGCCTCTGGATCGCGGACGCCTGGAGCATGCTCCCCCGTTCGGTAGCCGTGGCTGGCGACCACCTGCGGCTCGTTCAGCGTGATCCACCGCTCGACCCGGTCGCCGAGCGCCTGGGCGGCGACCGCCGCGTAGTCAGCGAACCGCGCGGCAGTGTCCCGGACCGCCCAGCCGCCCTCGTCCTGGAGTTCCTGCGGCAGGTCCCAGTGAAAGAGCGTTGCCGCGGCGGCGATGCCACGGCTGCCAAGCTCATCCAGCAGCGCCTTGTAGTAGTCGAGGCCCTTCTGGTTCACCGCGCCGCGGCCGCCAGGGATGATCCGCGGCCATGAGATCGAGAACCGGTACGCGTTCAGGCCCAGCGACGCCATCAGCGCGACGTCCTCGCGGTACCGGTGATAGGAGTCACAGGCGACGTCGCCGGTGTCGCCGCCGTGCACGTTGCCCGGCGCCCGGCTGAACGTGTCCCACACCGACACGCCCCGGCCGTCCGCGCTCACCGCCCCCTCGATCTGGTAGGAGGCCGTCGCCGTCCCCCAGGCGAAACCCTCGGGAAAGGTTAGTCCGCCATTGGCGCTGGCCGGCGCTGTCGTCATCGGTGCCTCCTCGGCGCTGTCTCGAGCGCTTTTGCCGGGATCGGGAGCCTTGACCCACCCTCGGCCGAGGTTTATTGTAAGCGCTTAGATCCGTAAATGTAAGCGCTTAGATTGATGTAAGTGCTTTACGCCCCCCCGCCGGATAGGGGACCGCGATGACGCGAAGCGCCAACCCGCACGGCTGCGGGGTCGCGGCATGAAGACGCAGCAGCCGCCGCCTGCGGCCGACGACGGCGCCAGCGAGGACCGCGACACGGGCAGCCCGGTGACGCTCTATGACGTCGCCCGCCTGGCCAAGGTCTCCATCGCCACCGTGTCCCGGGTCGTGCACGGCCAGGACCTGGTCCGGGACTCCACCCGCGCGCGCGTGCTCGAGGTCATCGAGCAGCTGGGCTACGTCCCCGACGGCGCCGCGCAGAGCCTGTCCCGCCGCCGCAAGGACGTGATCGGCCTGGTCTGCGTGGAGACGAGGGCAAAGATGCAGTACGACGTGGAGAGCATGGCGCTGCTCTTCTACGACGAGGTTCTTCGTGGCGTTGAGTCGCTCATCCGCACCGAGCACAAGTCCGTGCTGATCACTTACGTCCAGGACACCGCCCCGGACCTGCCCCGGCTGCTCTCGCTGTCCGGCAAGGTCGACGGGCTGCTCTTCGGCGAGGGCGTCGTCCCGTCGTCCTTCATCGCGCGCCTGGCCAAGCGGCTGCCCATCGTGATCATCGCGGGCAGCCCGGGCGAGCGGGCCGCCGACGTGGTGACCGCGGACAACCGTTCGGGTTCGGCCGCGCTCGTCACCCACCTCGTCGAGGACCACGGGCGGCGCAGGCTCTACCAGGTCAAGGGCCCGCCGACGGCCCCCGACGCCGAGGAACGCAGCCTCGCGCTCGCACAGGTGCTCGACAGCCATCCGGGCTGCCAGCTCGTCGGCACGTTCCACGGATCGTTTGGCGTGCAGAGCGGCGAGGAAGCAGGCGAGACGCTGCTCGCCATGCCCGCCGACGCCAGGCCGGACGCGGTGGTCTGCGCGAACGACCAGTCGGCGATTGGTGTGCTGCAGGCATTCGCCAGGGGCGGCGTGCGCGTGCCCGAGGACGTGGCCGTAGTCGGCTTCGACGACATCTTTCCCGGCAGCCTGTTCCGGCCCGCGCTCACCACGGTCCACCAGCCGATGCGAATGCTCGGCGAACGGGCCTGCGCCCGGCTGCTTGACCGCATCTCCGACCCCACCCTGCAGCCCTCCATCGAGCTGCTGCCGACCGAGCTGGTGATCCGCTCGAGCTGCGGCTGCCCGCCCGGCACCGAGATCCGACGCGCGGTCGCGGAACCGGCCCCGGAACCCGCTGCCACAGATCCCGCCGCCAGCTAGGAGCCGACGTGAAGTTCATCCTGCGCCGCCTGGTCTTCTACCTCGTCGCCGCCTGGGTCGCCCTGACCCTCAACTTCTTCATCCCGCGCGCGATGCCGGGCAACGCGGTGCAGGCGATCATGTCGAAGTTCCCCAACCTGCAGCCGTCTGCCTACCGGGCGCTGGAGGCGCTGCTCGGCGTCGGCCACCCCGGGTCGCTATGGAACCAGTACTGGGCGTACCTCGACGACGTGTTCCACCTCAACTTCGGCACGGACGTGATCGAGTACCCGGCGCAGGTGTCGACACTGCTCGTGCAGACGATTCCGTGGACTCTCACCCTGGTCGGCACCGCGACCGTGATCGCATTCCTCGTCGGCACCGGCCTCGGCATCGTGGCCGGCTGGCGGCACGGCGGCTGGCTCGAACGGGCCCTCCCGGGCCTGATGTTCCTGCAGGCGATGCCCTACTTCTTCCTGGCGTTAATCCTGATCGAGCTGCTCGCGGTCCGGACGCACCTGTTCCCCATCGCCCAGGGGTACGCCGGGGGCCTGGTCCCGGGCTGGCACTGGGAATTCATCGGCAGCGCCATCTACCACTCGCTGCTGCCCGCGCTCACGATCGTGATCACCTCGGTCGCGGGCTGGATGCTGCAGATGCGCAACGTGATGATCACCACGATCGGTGAGGATTACGTGGTCGCCGCCCAGGCAAAGGGCCTCCCGAACCGCCGGGTGGTATTCACGTACGCCGCCCGGAACGCGCTGCTTCCCCAGCTCCAGGGATTCGGCCTCGCGCTGGGCTTCGTGGTGTCCGGCGCGCTCATCATGGAGATCGTCTTCTCCTACCCGGGCATCGGCCTGCTGCTGCTCAGCGCGGTGAGCTCGAACGACTACCCGCTGATGCAGGCGATCTTCCTGGTGATCACGTTCGCGGTGCTGATCGCCAACCTGATCGTGGACATGCTCCTGGTGGCCTTCGATCCCCGGGTCCGGGCGCGGGAGGCAGCGTGATGACCTTCAATCCGCACGCACCGGCCCCGGAGGCAGCCCGATGACCGCCGCGCCGCCGGCCGTGCTGGGCGGCGAGACGCCCGAGCTGGCCGCCGAGGCCCAGCGCCCGGGCCAGTGGCGCCGCCTGCCGGTCAAGGCCAAGGCGGGCGCGGTCCTGCTCGGCATCTTCGTGCTGGCCGGCATCATCGGGCCCGAGGTCAGCCCCTACGACCCGTCCTACGCCAACCCCGCGCCCAGCCTCTCGCTGCACCCGCCGGACGCCGCTCACCTCCTCGGGACCACGCAGAGCGGCCAGGACGTGCTGTCCCAGCTCCTGATCGGCATCCGGATGACCCTGGAACTGGCGATCATCGTCGGCGTGGTGGCCACGGCGCTGGCCGTCATCGTCGGCGTGTCCGCGGCGTTCCTCGGCGGCCTGTGGGACGAGGTGCTGTCGCTGGCCAGCAACGTGTTCCTGGTCATCCCGTCGCTGCCGCTGCTGATCCTGCTGCTCGGCTACCTGCCGCAGAGGGGCCAGACGGCCACGATCCTCGTGCTCAGCGTTCTCGGCTGGCCGTGGGGCGCACGGGTGATCCGCGCCCAGACGATGGCCATCCGGAACCGCGACTTCGTGGCCGCCGCCCGCGAGACCGGCGAGAGCACCTGGCGGATCCTCGCGGTCGAGATCGTGCCGAACGAGGTCAGCCTGATCGCGGCGAACTTCGTGAACACCGTGCTGTACGCGATCGGCGCCTCGGTGGCCCTGGCCTTCATCGGCGTGGCCGACCTGTCCAGCTGGAGCCTGGGCACAATGCTCTACTGGGCGGAGAGCCAGCAGGCGCTGCAGCTCGGCGCCTGGTGGTGGTTCATCCCGCCCGGCCTCGCGGTCGCGCTCATGGGCACCGCGCTGGTGCTGCTGAACACCGGCATCGACGAGCTCGGCAACCCGCGGCTGCGCGACGCGATCCACGCCAGCAAGATCGGCGGGCGGCGGCAGCGGCCAGCGGACCCGACCCCGGTACTGCACGCGGCCCCGCCCGCCCGCAGCCGGATCGGCAGCTTCGCGGCTTCGTTCTCCCGCAGCTCCCTGCTCGACGACAGCAACGGCGCGGCCGGCTGGCAGGCCCGGCGGCCGGGAGGGCAGCGATGACCCCCGACGCGCCCGTGCTCGACATCAAGGACTTCTCGGTCGTCTACCGCACGCCCGGCGGCGACGTCCGCGCGGTGAACGAGGTGAACCTCGCGCTGCACGCGGGCGAGGTCGTCGGCCTGGCCGGCGAGAGCGGCTCGGGCAAGTCCACGCTCGCCTACGCGGTGTGCCGCCTGCTCCGGGCACCCGCGCTGATCACCGGCGGCAGCGTGACCTACCAGGGGCAGCGCGCGGCCGGCCCCACGGACGTGCTGCAGCTCGGCAGCCACGAGCTGCGGCAGCTGCGCTGGCGGGAAATCGCGATCGTGTTCCAGAGCGCGATGAACGCGCTCAACCCGGTGCTGAACGTCCGCGACCAGATCACCGACGTCATCCACGCCCACCTGCGGATGTCCAGGCACGAGGCGCTGGACAAGGCAGCCTCGCTGCTCGACCTGGTCGGCATCCCGCGCTCGCGGCTGCGCAGCTACCCGCACGAGCTGTCCGGCGGGATGCGCCAGCGGGTGATGATCGCGATGGCGCTCGCCACCGACCCGGAGGTCGTCATCATGGACGAGCCGACCACCGCGCTCGACGTGGTGGTGCAGCGCGACATCCTGGCCCAGATCGTCGAGCTCAAGGCCGAGCTTGGCTTCGCGATCCTGTTCATCACGCACGACCTTTCCCTGCTGCTCGAGCTCGCCGACCGGATTGCGGTGATGTACGCCGGGCAGCTCATGGAGGTCGCCGCGGCGGCCGAGATCCAGCACGAGCCCGCCCACCCCTATACCCGCGGCCTGCTGAACTCGTTCCCCTCCCTGCATGGCGCGCGCCGCGAGCTGGCCGGCATCCCCGGCACCCCGCCCGACCTGCGCTATCCGCCCCCCGGCTGCCCGTTCCTGCCCCGCTGCGGCTATGGCACCGACGCCTGCCGGACTGTGGACATGAGCCTTGAACGTGTCGCGTCGTCGGCGGATCTGGCGCACCTGACGGCCTGTCCCTTCGTCCTGCCAGAAACCCCAGCGCCTGAGCCGCCCGCCGCGAGCGCCGAGCAGGAGACGCGGGCATGAACAGCAACGGCGCTGGCGAGCAGGCACGCAGCCGCGACGTGGTATCCGCCGCGGCGGCGCGCGGGCCACTGGCGATGGAGGCCGTCTCGCTGACCAAGGACTTCCGGCTCGGCCGCAGCCAGGTTCTGCACGCGGTACGCGACGTCTCGTTCGCGCTGTACCGGGGCGCCGTCGTGGCGCTGGTCGGCGAGAGCGGGTCGGGCAAGTCGACGGTCGCCCGGCTGCTCGCCGGGCAGGAGCGGCTCACCTCCGGTGAGATCCGCCTCGACGGCGCGCCGGTCGACCCGTCCACGCGCAGCGCGTTCCGGCGGCACAAGAGCGAGGTCCAGCTCGTCTTCCAGGATCCGTTCTCGTCGCTGAACCCCGTGCACACCGTGCGCCATCACCTGGAGCGCCCGGTGCGGCTGCACCAGGGCAGGAGGTCGCGGGCCGAGGTTGCCAGTGAGGTCGCGGCCCTGCTCGAGCAGGTGCGCCTGATCCCGGCCGGCCAGTTCACCGGCAAGTACCCGCACGAGCTGTCGGGCGGCCAGCGCCAGCGGGTCTCGTTCGCCCGCGCGCTCGCGGCCAAGCCCAGCGTGCTGCTCGCCGACGAGCCCGTATCCATGCTGGACGTCTCGATCAGGCTGGAAATACTGAGCCTGCTCGACGACCTGCGCCAGCGGTTCCGGCTGGCGCTGCTGTACATCACGCACGACATCGCGTCGGCGCGTTACTTCGCCGACGAGGTGCTGGTCATGTACGCCGGCCAGATCGTAGAGCGGGGCCCGGCCGAGGAGCTGACCCAGCATCCGGCGCACCCGTACACGCAGCTGCTGGTCGCTTCCGCGCCCGATCCCGACAACCTCGGCGGCGGGCTGCACAGCTTCCATCCGGCCACCAGCCCGCCGTCCGGCAGCACAGCCCGGCCACCCGCCAACGGCACGGCTCGCCGCGCCGACACCGCCACATACCAGCCAGCAGCCGCAAACCTTGCGGACCGCGGCTGCCCATTCAGCCCAAGGTGCCCGTTCGCCGACGACCGCTGCCGAGAGGAGGACCCGGCCCTACTGCCGGTCACCCCGGTCCGCGCCGCCGCCTGCTGGCACCTTGACATCGCCGCGCCAGAGGTACTGGCCGGAGAACAAAGAGGTGGGGGATGAGGACGGACGCCGATTTCGGATTATCGGCTCATAACAACAGCAGGAGGAAAGCATGGGAAAACTGCTGAGACGCAGAAGCCTGGTGAGCATGGCGGCGGTCGTCGTCATCTGCGGCGGTGTGGCCGCGTGCTCGTCGAGTTCGAGCACGGGCACGGGCGCGAGCGGCAGCTCATCGTCGTCCTCGTCGGCGACCTTGACGATGGAGAGCTCGCCGGAAACCACGATCACCCAGGCGTTCAACCCCTTCGTCGCCACCCAGGCCGCGTACGGCATGGGCGCGACCGGGCTCATCTACGAGCCGCTGATCCAGTTCGACCTCGCCAGCCCGACCGTCTCGTACCCGTGGCTGGCGACGTCCTTCTCCTGGGCGGACGGCGGCAAGCAGATCACGTTCACCATCCGCCAGGGCGTGAAGTGGAACAACGGCACGCCGATGACCGCGGCCGACGTCGCCTACACCTTCGACATGGTCAAGGCGAACGCGTCGGTCAACCTGGGCGGGCTGAGCATCTCCAGCGTGTCCACCTCGGGTAACACGGTCACGCTCACGTTCCCGACGCCTCAGTACACGAACCTGGAGCAGATCGCCGGCACGGCGATCGTGCCCAAGGCCATCTGGAGCAAGGCGGGCAACCCGGGCACCTACGCGGACTCGACTCCGGTCGGCACCGGCCCGTACATGCTGAGCACCTTCACCCCGCAGGGCTTCACGCTGAAGAAGAACCCGTACTACTGGCAGCCCTCAAAGGTCAAGGTCTCGAAGGTCTACTTCCCGGTCTACACCTCGAACACGGGGGCGCTGGACGCGCTGTTCTCCGGGCAGATCACCTGGACGGGCAACTACATCCCGGGCCTGAAGTCGGAATTCGTCGACAAGGCCCCCGCCTACCACCACTACTGGGAGGCGGCCGGCGGTGACGAGAGCTTCGAACCGAACCTGGCCAAGTGGCCGACCAACCAGCTGGCCGTCCGGCAGGCGATCAGCCTGGCGGTGGATCGCACGGTGCTCGGCTCGGAGGGCGAGGCAGGGCTGGAAAACCCGGTCGTGAACGCGACCGGCCTGACGCTGCCGGAGTTCTCCGCCTGGAGCGCGCCCGTGGCATCCATGACCATCTCCGCCAAGGGAAACGCGGCCGCGGCCGAGAAGGTGCTGGAAGCGGCAGGGTTCACCAAGGGCAGCAACGGCTTCTTCCAGAAGGGAGGCAAGACCGTCTCGATCACCATCATCTCCCCGTCGGCGTACACGGACATGTCCGAGGTCGACTCGATCGCCGCCCAGGAGCTTAAGGCGGCCGGCATCGACGCGTCCTTCCAGGGCCTGGCCGTCACCGCCTGGGCCCAGGACGTCGCCGATGGCGACTACCAGATGACCGAGCACTGGTCGAACAACGGCATCACGCCCTACAGCATGTACAACGGCTGGCTGAACAGCTCGCTGGCCTCCGGCTCCGCGGCGACCGGCGACTACGAGAGGCTGAATGACCCGACGCTCAACGGCGAGCTGGCCACGCTCAGCGGCGCCAACACAGTGGCGCAGCAGACCGCGGACCTGGTGCCGCTTGAGAAATACGTCGCCACGAACCTGCCCGTGATCCCGGTAGAGACCGCGGCGGAGTGGTTCGAGTACAACTCGCAGAACTTCGTCGGCTGGCCCACCCAGTCGAATCCCTACGACACCGGGCAGCCGTCGGGCACCAACAACGGCCCAGGCTCCGGCACCGACGAAGTGGTCATGCTGCACCTCAGCCCGCGGACCTGACCAGCCGCAGCACCGACGCCCGCCCTCGGATCTTCCCCCCGGTCCGGGGGCGGGCCCCTACCCCGGGACACCGCAGCCCTACGCGAGGAGGTTGATCAGCGATGCCAGCGATCCCCCACCTTCTTTCCGGAACGCAACGCCACGGCCGGCCCAGGCGACCCTGGCACGGACCGATCGCCATCGCGGCCGCGTTCATCCTGGCAGCCGCCACGTCGGTTTTAGGCGCCACGGCCCCAGCGCTCGCCGCGGCCCCGGCGGCGCACGCCGCGGCCCGGGTACTCGCCGCGCCTGCCACGCTGCCTGGCCAGCCAAACTTCGGGCCCAACGTGTACGTGCTGCGCCCGAGCATGCCGCAGAGCCAGATCCAGGCCACGGTCGACTCGATCGCCAGCCAGCAGGTCGGCAACCAGTTCGGCGCGCAGCGCTATGCGCTGCTGTTCGAGCCGGGCACCTACGGGTCAGCGGCCGACCCGCTCATCTTCCAGGTCGGCTACTACACCGCCGTCGCCGGCCTGGGTGCGTCGCCCGGCGACGTCGTGATCAACGGCGCTGTCGACGTCTACAACCAGTGCTCGTCCGGCAGCTGCACCGCGCTGGATAACTTCTGGCGCTCGCTGTCCAACCTGACCATCAACGTCACCGCGCCGCCCAACGTCAGCCCGGTACCGTGCCCAGACGGGACCGAGTTCTGGGCCACCTCGCAGGCCTCCCCGATGCGGCGGGTCGACATCAACGGGACGCTGACGCTGTTTGACTACTGCACCTCGCCGAGCTATTCGAGCGGCGGGTTCATCGCCGACTCGGTGTTCTCCGGCGGCAGCGTGATCAACGGCAGCCAGCAGCAGTTCATCGTCAGGAACAGCAACATCGACGACTGGACCAACAGCGTCTGGAATCAGGTCTTCTCCGGCGACACCGGCGCGCCCGCGCAGAGCTTCGGCGTGACGCCGGGAACGCAGTACACGACGCTGCCGACCAGCCCGGTGACCGAGGAGGAGCCGTTCCTGTACACCGACTCGCGGGGCAGCTACCACGTCTTCGTGCCGGCCGTCCGGCACAATTCGTCCGGCCCGGCCTGGGCCAGCGGCACGGAAGCCGGCCGGTCCATCCCGATCTCGGCGTTCTTCGTGGCCAGCCCGAGTACGCCTGCTCCGGCCATCAACGCTGCGCTGGCCCGGGGCCGCAACCTCATCCTCACGCCCGGCGTCTACGACCTTGACCAGCCCATCGTCGTCAGCCGCCCGGATACCGTGGTGATGGGCCTGGGGTTCGCCACCCTCGTCCCCCAGCATGGCAACGCCGCCATGATCGTCGCCGCGAACACCGGCGTGAAGCTGTCCGGCCTCATTGTCGATGCCGGCCCAGTCAACTCGCCGGTGCTGCTCTCGGTCGGCGTCCCCGGGCTGGGCGCTGGCACCGCCGCCGACCCGGACACCATCCAGGACGTCTTCTTCCGGATCGGTGGCGCAGAGACGACGCCCGTATCGGCGACTGTCAGCCTGCTCGACAACGCCGACAACTCGATCATCGATGACGTGTGGGCATGGCGCGCGGACCATGGCAACGACGTCGGGTGGACGCTGAACAAGGGCGACACCGGCCTCGTGGTTACCGGCAACGACGTCACTGCCTACGGCCTGGCCGTCGAGCACTACCAGAAGAACGAGGTGATCTGGAGCGGCCAGGGCGGCACCGATATCTTCTTCCAGAACGAGCTGCCCTACGACCCGCCCGCCCAGTCGGACTGGATGAAGTCGCCCAGCCAGGACGGCTACCCGGCCTTCCTGGTCACGCCGAACGTCAGGACGTTCCAGGGCTACGGAATGGGCAGCTACGTCGTGTTCATCGACACCACGGCCACGTTGTATGACGCCGAGGCCTTCGAGTCCCCCGACACGCCAGGTGTGCAGTTCCGCGACATCTTCGGCGTGTGGATTGCCGGCTCCGGTGGCGACAACTCGATCATCAACGGGGTCGGCGGTCCGGTGACATCCACCAATCCAGGGACGGTAGAGCCGGTGGACGTCACAAGCTACCCGTAGTGCGGGCGAGGGGAGAACCGATCCCGTGAGCATGCAGCCGCGGATCGCCTTCAGCACGCTGGCGTTCCCCGACGCCAGCCTGGCCACGGCCGTGTCGCTGGGGCGCAAATGGGGTTACGACGGCGTGGAACTGCGGCTCATCGACGGCGAGCTGATCGACCCGTCGATGCCCGCCGCGGCCCGCGCCGCGGTCAAGCGGACCGCCGCGGCTGCCGGCCTGCCGATCGTGGCCGTGGATAGCTCGATCCGCCTCACCGGCGAGGACCCGGGCCCGCAGCTTCGCCAGTTCCTCGAGCTGGCCAGCGACTGGGAATCGCCGCTGGTGCGGGTCTTCGGCGGTCCGCTGGCCGCCGAAGACCCGGCCAGAACGGCCCAGCTCCAGGCCGCCGCGCGGGCGCTGGAGGCGAGCGTGCCAGTCTCCGAGCGGCTTGGTGTCGCCGTGGGGGTGGAGACACACGACGCGTTCTCGGCGTCATCGACGCTGGCCAGCCTGCTGGAGATGGTGGAGTCTGGATGGGTCGGGGCCGTGTGGGACAGCCACCACCCGCATCGCATGGGCGAGCGGCCCGCCGAGGTCCACGCCAACCTCGCGGGCCGCGTCCTGCTCGCGCAGGTCAAGGACGCCAGGCGCGCCCCCGAACGTGACGACGGCTGGCAGCTAGTGCTGCTCGGAGAGGGTGAAGTGCCGGTGCAAGAGATGGTCGCCCTGCTCGCCCACGGCGGATACCAGGGCTGGGTCTCGGTCGAGTGGGAGAAGCGCTGGCATCCTGAGATCGAGGAGCCGGAGGTGGCACTCCCCCAGCACCGCAGGCTGCTGGACTCCTGGCTCCGCTAGCCTCAGGGCTTGCGGCCGACGCCGACGAGACCCCAGAACGTGCTCGGGTCTTCGGGCACGTCCTGGGGCGAGTCGGGCCGCCACTCCGGTATGTAGACGAGGCCCGGATCCACGAGATCGAACCCGTCGAAGAACCGCAGGATGCCGGCTCGCGGGCGCACGTGAACGCTCGTGGCCACGCTGCGGTTGTAGACCTTTTCGGCGGCACGCAGCGCCACCGGCGTGCCCTCGCTTGTCCCGTGGCAGATTGCCAGGTAGCTGCCGGGCGCGAGCGCGTCCCGTAAGGTGGCCACGATCCGCCACGGGTCGTCGGCGTCCGCCAGGAAGTGCAGCACGGCGACGAGCAGCAGCCCGACCGGCTGGGCGAAGTCGATCATGCCGCGGACCGTCGCGTTCCGGAGGATCTCCGCTGGTTCCCGCAGGTCGGCTTCGATGACCGCCGCGCCCTGATTGCCGTCGAGGATGGCCCTGCTGTGCGCGACCGCAACCGGGTCGACGTCGGCGTAGACGATCCTGGCGTCCGGGTCGGCGCGCTGGGCGATCTCGTGCACGTTCCCCTCGGTGGGGATGCCCGAGCCGATGTCCAGGAACTGGCGGATCCCGTTCGCGGCAAGGAACCGGACCGCCCGCCCGAGGAAGGCCCGGTTGGCCCGCGCGCTCATGCGGACGCTGGGCTGGACCGCGGCGGTAGCCCTGGCGGCGTCCTGGTCGGCGAGGAAGTTGTGGCTGCCGCCCAGCCAGTAGTCGTAGACCCTGGCCACGTTGGCCCGCTTGGTGTCGACGCCGGGCGGCACCCAGCTCAGGTCGTCGGTCATCGGCGGCAGCCGGCCCCGACGAGAACCCAGAACTTGCTCGGGTCTTCGGGGACATCATCGGGCGAGTCAGGCCGCCACTGCGGGATATACACCAGTCCCGGATCAACGAGATCGAACCCGTCGAAGAACCGCAGCACATCGGCATGCGAGCGCATGTGGATGTTCGTGGTGACGCTGCGGTTGTACACCTTCTCGGCAGCCTGCGCCACCCTGGGCCTGGCCTCGTCGGTGCCGTGAGCCAGAACCAGATAGCTGCCGGGCGCGAGCGCGTCCCTCAGCGTGGCCACGATCCGCCACGGATCCTCGTCGTCGCTGATGAAGTGCAACACACAGTTGAGCAGCAGCCCGGTCGGCTGGGCGAAGTCGATCAGCCTGCAGACCGTGTCACTGGAGAGGATTTTCTGCGGATCCCGCAGGTCGGCCTCGATGACCCCGGCGGCCGGGTTACCCATCAAGATGGCGCGGCTGTGAGCGACAGCCACCTTGTCGAGGTCGGCGTAGACGACGCGGGCACCGGGGCTGGCCTGGTGAGCAACCTCGTGCACGTTGCCTTCGGTGGGGATGCCCGAGCCGATGTCCAGGAACTGGCGAATCCCGCTCGCGGCCAGGTACCGCACCGCGCGGCCGAGGAACGCACGGTTGGCGCGGACGCCTTCGCGGGTGTTCGGCTCCACGGCCACGATCGCCCTGGCCACATCCTGGTCGGCGAGGAAGTTGTGGCTCCCGCCCAGCCAGTAGTCGTACACCCTGGCCACGTTGGCCCGCTGAGTGTCGACGCCGGGCGGCACCCAGCTCAGGTCTTCAGTCATCGGCGGCAGCCGACCCCGACGAGCGCCCAGGATCTGCTGCCATCCTCGGGCACGTCGGCGGGCAGGTCGGGCCGCCAGCGCGGAATGTAGACCAGCCCGGGATCTACGAGGTCGAACCCGTCGAAGAACCGGAGGATGTCCGCGCGCGGGCGCGCGTGGATGTTGGTGGCGACGCCGCGGTTGTATACCTTCTCGGCGGCGTGCGCCACCGTGGGCCTGTTCTCATCGGTGAGGTGGCCGAGCACCAGGTAGCTGCCGGGCGCCAGCGCGTCACGCAGCGTGGCCACGATCTGCCATGGGTCCTCGGGATCGTCAATGAAGTGCAGCACCATATTGAGCAGCAGCCCGACCGGCTGGGCGAAGTCGATCAGCCCGCGGACCGTTTCGCCGGACAGAATTTCCCGCGGTTCCCGCAGATCGGCTTCTACGACGGCGGCACCGGTGTCACCCGTCAGAATGGCCCTGCTGTGGGCGACGGCGACCTGATCGTTATCCACGTAGAGCACCCGGGCACCGGCGGCGGCCTGCTCCGCGATCTCGTGCACGTTGCCTTCGGTCGGAATGCCCGAGCCGATGTCCAGGAACTGGCGGATCCCGTTCGCGGCAAGGAACCTGACCGCCCGCCTGAGGAACGCCCGGTTGTCCCGGGCGGCCTCGCGGGCGGCGGGGACGACCGCGACGATCGCGCGCGCCAGGTCCTGGTCGGCGAGGAAGTTGTGGCTGCCGCCCAGCCAGTAGTCGTACACCCTGGCCACGTTGGCCCGCCCCGTGTCGACGCCCGGGGGCACCCAGCTCAGATCGTCAGTCATCAGACAGTTTCGTCAATCAGTGGACAGTATCGTCACTGGTCAGACAGTTTTGTCCTGGTGCAACACGCGTTTTTTCATTTGCACGGTTTTCGATGATACGGCCATACGGCCAACATATTCTATGGGGGCAGGACAAAAGGTCCACGGCCATTGAGCGGTGGCCGCGCCCGGTGGTTCCCTTTGTCGAGGCTGGTGCGGGGTAACAGTGGTGTCGGAGACGGCGAGGAACGTTGAGTCCGTGCTGCCCCGACGCCACGAACCCGACCTCGCTGACCTTGCCGCGTTCACCCTGGACTCCGACGGGCACATCACGTCCTGGCCGGTGACGGCCGGCCGGATGTTCGGGCACCAGGCGGCCGCCGTTGCCGGGCAGCACATCTGCGACGTGCTGATGACCGGACCTGGCCAGCGTGACCTGGTGAACCGCGCGCTGGCTGAGGTCGCGGCCGGGCGGGTGCACACCATCACCGTGGCCGGCGGCTCCTTAGGCCCGGGGCGGTTCGCGGTTCGCTGGGAGCGCCTCGAAGGGGTCAGCAGCGGCGCCCTGGTGCTCGCGCAGCGTGCCTGGCCGCAGCCGACGCCAAGCTGGCTCCGCGACGCGGCAGCCCGGCTCGGCAGCAGCCTGGATCTCGTCGAGACGGCGACCGAGATCGTCGATGCCGCCGTTCCCGGGTTCGCCGACGTCGCGGTGATCTTCGTCGCCGAGCGCCTGGCGGCCGTGGGCGAGCTCGCCTCGTCCGCGCTCGCGCAGGGAGCGGTGGTGCGGCGGCTCGCGGGCCGGCACGCACACCAGGATCCTGCCGCCGCCAAGGAGCTGTGGCGAACCGGTGAGGTGATCGTGTTCGGCCCGGACACCCCCGGCTGCCGGGCGATGGCCAGCGGCGCCCCGGTCCTGTTCGGCCAGCTGGACAGCGAGACCGCGCAGCGGATCGCCCGCTATCCGGGCATCAGTGAGATGGCCGCGGCCTTCACTTCACGCATGGCGATCCCGTTGATCGCGCGGGACGTGGTGGTGGGGTGCGCGATCTTCGGGCGGGCACCGGCCAGCCCGCCGTTCAACCAGGGTGACATCGTGCTGGCGGGCGAGCTTGCCTCCCGGGCCGCGGTGTGCCTGGACAACGCCCGGCTGTACGACCGGGAACGACGCACCGCCGAGGCTCTGCAGCAGGGCCTGCGGCCCGGCCGGGCCAGAATCCCAGAGGGCCTCGAGGTCGCGCGCCGCTACCGGGCCGTCGGCGACAACGTTGTCGGCGGGGACTGGCACGACATCGTGCCGCTGCCCGGCGGCAGGGCGGCACTGATCGTCGGGGACGCGATGGGCCACGGGCCGGAGGCTGCCGCGGTCATGGTGCAGCTGCGCACGGCCGCGCACACGCTGGCCGACCTGGACCTGCCGGCCGAGATGATGCTGCGCAAGCTGGATGCGATGGCCGCCGGCCTGGCCGGCACGCCGTTCGCTGCCACCTGCCTCTACGCCGTCATCGACCCGTCGAGCCGGTCTTGCGTGATAGCGCAGGCCGGTCACCACCCGCCGGTGATCGTGCTCACCGATGGCACCACCCAGGTCCTGGACCTGCCTCCCGGCCTGCCGCTCGGACTGGGCGAGGAGCGCTTCGAGGCCACCCGCGTCGACCTGCCGCCCGGGGCTGTCCTCGCCCTGTACACCGACGGGCTGGTCGAAGGCCGCACCCGCACGCTCGACGCCGGCATGGCCACGCTGCGCAGTTCGCTGGTCGCGGCGCTGGCCGAGCCGTCCGCCTCGCTGCGCGCTGTCTGCCACAAGGTCACGGAACTGCCGAACGAAGACGTCGAGGACGACCTGACCCTGGTGCTGGCGCGCATCCGCCCGTGACCGGACAGGCCAGTCCGGTCACGCCGTCTAGGCCAGGTTGGCGCGGACCGCGTCGAGGGCGAGCTGGATGTTCTCGACCGAGTTCGCGTAGGAGAACCGCATGTAACCCTCGCCGTACTTGCCGAACGCGGTACCGGACAGCGCGGCGACCCCGGCGTCCTGCAGCAGCCGCGCGGCGAGCTCGCCCGACGGCAGCCCGGTGCCGGTGACGTTCGGGAACACGTAGAACGCGCCCTGCGGCTGCACGCACGTGATGCCGGGAATGCCGTTCAGGCCCGAGACGATCACGTCACGCCGCCGCCGGAACTCCGCCACCATGTCCTCAACCGGAGCCCACGGGCCCTCCAGCGCCGCGATGGCCGCGTACTGGCTGAACGCCGACGTGCACGACACCGAGTTGATCACCAGCCGGGTTATCGGCTCGACCAGGGCGGGCGGGAACACACCGAAGCCCAGCCTCCAGCCGGTCATCGCGTAGGTCTTGGACCACCCGTCCAGCAGGATCGTCCGCTCGGCCATCCCGTCGACGGACAGCACGCTCGCGTGCCCGCCCGCGCCGTACCGGATCGCCCAGTACACCTCGTCGGACAGCACGATCAGGTCGTGCCGGATGGCGATGTCCGCGATCGCCTCGCAGTCCTCCTGGGTCAGCGACGAGCCGCACGGGTTATGCGGCGAGTTGATGATCAGCAGCTTCGTCCGGTCGGTGACCAGCCGTTCCAGCTCGTCGGTGTCGATGCGGAACTCGTTTTCCTCGCGCAGCGGGATCGGCACCCCGGTCGCGCCGGAGAACGCGGTGATCGACTCGTACATCGGGAAGGCCGGGTCCTGGTACAGCACCTCGTCGCCCTCGCCGCAGAGCGCCATGATCGTGTAGAACATGATGGGCTTGGCACCCGGCGTCACGATCACCTGGTCCGGCGTGGCCCGCATCCGGCCGTTGCGTTCAAGGAAGTCGACCACGGCCTGGCGCAGGGGCGGGATGCCCGGCGCCGGAACGTAGTGCGTCTGCCCGGCCTGCAGCGCCTCGCAGGCCGCATCGATGATGTGCTGGGCGGTCGGGAAGTCCGGCTCGCCGATCTCCAGGTGGATGATCTTCTTTCCGGCGGCCTCCATGGCCCTCGCCCGGGCCAGGACTTCGAAGGCGGATTCGGTTCCGAGCCTGCTCATGCGGTCTGCCAGCGTCATTGCCGTCATGGCCCCGATGATACGGCTGCGAATGATCAGCGTTAAGAGGGCCGGAGTTCCACAGTGTGACCAGGTTTCAACCGACCCTTGCCGCGGGAGCGGTGACACGTCAGCCTTAGAATCCGTGAGGCACCGCAGGTGAGGGGGTTGGAGTGACTTCCGAGAGGTCAACGCTGATCGCTCGGTCCGGCAGCGAACTCGACGCCGCGCGGCTGTTCGCCGCGGCCGAGCCGGACTTCGCTCGCTACGAGATCGTCAAGGACCTCGTCGATGAGTGCATCGACCTGGCACTGAACTACCGGCAGAGCGGGCACCCGGGCGGGTCCCGGTCCAAGGTGCACATGATGCTGTCGCTGCTGCTGTCCGGCGCGATGCGCTGGGACGTGCTGCGGCCGTGGCGCCGGTTCGGCGACCGGTTTGTGCTGTCTGCCGGGCACACGGTGCCGCTGGTCTACGCGACGCTCGCCGTGCTCAACGAGGCGATGCGGGCCAGGCACCGGGCCACCGGGGAGCCTGAGTTCGCGTTCCCGGACGACGGCCGCTGGGCGCTGACCTGGGAATGGCTGCTGAAGTTGCGCCGCCGCGGCGGCCTGCCCGGGCACGCGGAGATGGAAGGGCGCACCCTGTTCCTGAAGTTCAACACCGGCCCGTCCGGGCACGGCATGCCGCCCGCCGTCGGCGAGGCGCTCAGCCTGAAGCTCGCCGGGGCCGCCGAGGTGAAGGTGTTCGTGTTCGAGGGCGAGGGCGGGCTCACTCCCGGCTCCGCGCACGAGGTCAAGAACACGGCCTGGGGCCTGGGCCTGGACAACCTGGTCTTCATGCTCGACTGGAACGACTTCGGGATCGATCCCCGGCCGAATTCGAGCGTGGTCGCGGGCGCCCCGGTCGACTGGTTCGCGCCCTACGGCTGGCGGGTCACCGGCACCGAGCACGGCATGGAGTGGGGCCCGGTCACCCAGACCGTGCTGGACGCCGCCTGCGGCGCCAACCCTGCCAACGTGCCCACCATGGGCTGGTTCCGCACCCAGAAGGGCCGCGGTTACGGGAAGGTCGACGCGGCCAGCCACGGCAGCGCCTGGCCGATGAACGCTGAGCAGTTCTGGGCGGTGCGCAAGCGGTTCATGGAGCGCTACGGCGTGCAGTACCAGGGCGTTGACGAGCCCGCCCCGGCCGATCCCGAGGCAGTGCAGGCGCAGGCGCAGGCGAACCTCCAAACCGCGATGAGCGTCCTTGAACGCGACGCCGACCTCGTGACCTGGCTGTCCGACCGGCTGGTCGCGATCGGGGATTCGGTGCCAGACGAGGTCGGCGACTTCCGTCTCGGCGAGCACTCCGCCGAGGTGTTCGGCGACCGGCGGATCTTCGACGTCAGCGCGTACCCGGAAAGCATGTGGAAGAAACCGGGCGAGAAGGCGCCGAACCGGGCCGGCCTGGCGGCGTGGGGGTCGTACGTCAACTCGCTCGCGCTGCGCGACTACGGCAGGCCGCTGTTCATCGCGGCCTCCGCCGACCTGGCCGAGTCCACGAACATCGCCGGGTTCGCGCAGGACTTCAACGGGTCGCCGGGCACCGGCTGGTACGAGCGGAACGAGAACCCGTACGGCGCCCTGCTGCCGACCGAGATCACCGAGTTCACCAACTCCGGGCTGGTCTGCGGCCTGGCCACGGTCAACCTGGCCGACGATCCGTTCACGCAGTTCGACGGGTTCTGGGGCGCGTGCTCAACGTACGGGTCGTTCTCGTACCTCAAGTACGGGGAGATGCGGCTGTTCAGCCAGCTGGCCCAGGACTGCGAGCTCAAGGTCGGCAAGGTGCTGTGGATCGCGGGTCACTCCGGCCCGGAGACGGCCGAGGACTCGCGCACCCACTTCGGCATCTTCTCGATCGGCGTGACCCAGCTGTTCCCGAACGGGCACGTGATCGACCTGCACCCGTGGGAGTACAACGAGGTGCCGGTGCTGCTCGGCGCGGCGTTCTCCACGGACGTGCCGATCGTGGCGCTGCACCTGACCCGGCCGCCGGTGGAGATACCCGACCGCGAGGCACTCGGCATTCCGTCCCACTTCGAGGCGGCGCGCGGCGCGTACGTGATGCGCCCGTACCGGCCCGACCAGCCCCGCGGCGGGACCGTGTACGTGCGCGGCACCATGCCGACCCGGAACCTGGTCAGCCTGCTGCCGGAGCTCGACACCCGCGGCATCAACGTGAAGATCGTCGCCGCGGTGAGCCCGCAGCTCTTCACGCTCCAGCCCGAGGAGTACCAGCGCTCCGTGGTCGACCCGGCCGGGCGGCTGGACGCGATGGTGATCACCAATGGCGCGTTCAAGCTCATGCAGGACTGGGCGGACGGCCCGCTGGTCCGGGAGTACTCGCTGTCGTCGGACTGGGACGACCGGTGGCGCACCGGCGGCTCGGTCACGGAGGTCATCGAGGAGGCGCACCTCGACGAGGCGCACATCCTGGCCGCGCTGGAGCGGTTCGCGGGCGAGCGGCCGGAGCGGCTGCGCCGGCTCAGGGAGCGGCTCGACTCCGCCTGAACTCCGAGCATCCAGTAGTCCGGCCGCCCAGCCTGGGCGGCCGGACTTTTTCATGGCCTGGACACGCCCCTCGTTGAACGGGGTGCAGGCACCCCCACGCCCCCGGGGAACCGGCCCCAACCAGGTTGGGGTGGCTGGGCCATCGATATCCAGGCCGCCGCGAACGAGGCTGAGAGCCGCCCGAAAAACCACCGTGCAGCCGGTCGATGCGGTCGGCCGGGCCGCCACGACATGAGGAAGAGAGGGCCCGATGACCCAGGATGATGCGGGCGGCACTGAGCCGGCCCTGCGAACCGACCGGCTCGGCCGGCGTTACGGCCGGGTCTGGGGGCTGCGCGACTGCACGCTCGACGTTCCGGCCGGCGCTGTCGCCGGGCTGGTAGGCCCGAACGGCGCGGGCAAGACCACCCTGCTGGAAATGATCATCGGGCTGCTGGAGCCCACCGAGGGCGAGGTCTCGATCTTTGGTGAGACGTCGCGCGCCTACCACGCGGCGACGCTGGCACGGGTCGGCTACGTCGCCCAGGACCACCCGCTGTACCGGGACTTCAGCGTTGCGGACATGTTCCACCTGGGCCGGGCGATGAACCCGACCTGGGACCAGGGGCTGGCGCAAGAGCGCGTGGACGCGCTCGGCATCCCCGTCAAGCGCAAGGTCAAGCAGCTGTCCGGCGGGCAGCGGGCCCAGGTCTCGCTGACCATGGCGCTGGCCAAGCGGGCGCCGCTGCTCGTGCTCGACGAGCCGGTCTCCAGCCTGGACCCGATCGCCCGGCAGGAGTTCACGCGGGAGGTGACGGCCGTGGCCGCCGAAACCGGCCTGACCGTCATCATCTCTTCGCACGTGGTCTCCGAGCTGGAGCGGCTGTGCGACTGGCTGATCGTCCTGTCCGGCGGGCACGTGCAGCTCGCCGGGCCGACCGACGACCTGATCGCCCAGCACCGGATGGGCTTCGAGCAGCTCGTCATGACCTACCTGTCGGGTGAGGCGGTGACACGATGATCTGGGTCAGCTGGCGGCAGCACCGCAGCGAGGCCTTCGGCTGCCTGGCCGTGCTCATCGGCCTGGCCATCTACGCGATCCTGGTCGGCACCTCGATGCGCGCAGCGTTCGGTCACGACGGTCTGACCCCGTGCCTGGCCCGCAGCCAGGGGGCCGGCTGCCCGACAGGGGTCACCGCTTTCATGAACGAGTTCGGCTCCGAGGTCAACATCGCGTTCTGGTCCGTGGCCCTGATCGTGCCCGGGCTGATCGGCGTCCTGGTCGGCGCGCCGCTGATCGCCCGCGAGCTCGAATACGGCACCTGGCGGCTGGCCTGGAGCCAGTCCGTCCCCCGGGCCCGGTGGCTGGCCGTCAAGCTGGCCATGGTGACCGGCGGCCTCATTGTCCTCGGCGCGGCGATGACCGCGGTGATCACCTGGTACCGCGCGCCCATGGACCGGCTCACCGGTCATCTCCAGCACAACATCTACGACTTCGAGGGCCTGGTCCCGACCGCTTACATCCTGTGCGCGTTCGGGTTCGCCGTACTGGCCGGGCTGCTGATACGGCGCAGCATCCCCGCGATGATCGCCGCGTTCATCCCATGGCTGGCCATCCGGCTCGTCGTCGAGTTCGTGTTCCGACCGCACTTCATGACGCCGCTGACGACGTCGCACACTCAGCTGAACTGCGGGCCGCCAAACGGATGCGGCTGGGGCATCAGCTCCGTGCCGCAGATCACCGGCCACATCGGCGACTGGGTGCTGAGTGTGCAGCGCGGCCTCATCACCTATCAGCCCGCCGACCGGTTCTGGTCGTTCCAGCTCATCGAGGCCGGCATCTTCGTGGCCCTCGCCGCCGCCTCGCTCGGCACGGCGATCTGGCTGCTGCACCGGCGCGCCGCGTAGGAGCAGCCGTCCCTGCCGCGATCATGAGAGTTCTCTCATCGCGGCGTGGCTTCCTGCCCACGTGGAAGAGGGTTTGAACCGGGGCCTCTCCGGACCGCCGTCCAATGGGGGGGCGGAGGGGCCCCGGGTCTTCCTCATGGCCATGGCCCGCCCTTCCGCCCATAGCCTCCCGCCTCCCGCCTTCCCTCACCCCGTCCGGCTTCCCGACCCGTCCGCCTTAGCCGAGCCCTTCCGCCTTCTTCCTCACCTTTTCCTGCCGATCCCCTCACCTTTTCTTGTCTCGGACCAGTTGACTGTGAGGCGAACCGTGGTGGACATTTTGCCAAGGCAAAAGCATCCTGCCGCGACGGTGAGGGAGAGGTGGCCACGGATCCTTCGGGTGCGGGTTCGGCAACCCGCCTGGCTCTCGAGCAGCAGGCACTGGTGATGGGCCTGCGGCCGGCACCCGACGCGCGCACCGACGGCTACCCTGCTGGGATCGGTGGGGGGACGGCCGGCCCGTTAGCTGAGGACGGGCCTCGGCGGCGGCAGCTGCTTTCTGGCCGCCTGGCCGGGGTGTTCTTTGCCGGTTCCGGTGCGCTGGGCCTGGTCACGCTGCCGTTGCCAGCCCCGGGGGCCAACAAGGCCGCCATGGCCGTCGTCTGCACGGCTGCGGTGATCCTCGGCATCGCCATCTGGTTCGCGCCCTGGGAGGAATGGCCCCGGCGGGCAAGTCTTGGCGTCGCACCGGCCGCCTTCGCGCTGGTCGCTCTGAGCAATACGTTCGGCGGCGCCGACATGCACAACTACAGCCTTTTCTTTGTCGTCACCTTCGTGTGGATCGGGATGTCGCAGCCACCGCGGACCTCCGCCGGCATGGCTCCGCTGGCGGCGGCCGCCTACATCCTGCCCCTGTTCGCCATGCCCGGCGACTTCTGGGCCGGGCTGTCGTCCGCGGCGATGTCGATCCCGGTCTGCGTGCTCGTGGGCGAGGGCATCGCCTGGGGGGTGGGCAGGCACGAACAGATCGAGGTGGCGCTGCAGCACGAGCGTGACCTGGCCGGGCGGCTCCGCGAGCTGGACGAGATGAAGGACGCGTTCCTGTCGGCGGTCTCGCACGAGCTGCGCACGCCGATCACTATCTGCCGCGGGCATCTTGAAGTGCTCGAGGACGGGGCCGGTGCGGTGGAGGTGCAGGCCGTCAAGGAGACGCTCGTCGACGAGCTCGCGCTCATGGGCCGGCTCGTGGAGGACCTGGCCACCCTGGCCCAGGTGGATGACCGCGCGCTGCTGCAGCTGGAATCGGTGCCGGTGAACTGCTTCCTGTACGGCACGGCGGCGAAGGCGGAGCCCATCCTCGGCGGCCGGCTTCGCGTTGAGGAGTGCGGCACCGAAGGCGCGACGTTGCGCGCCGACCCGCAGCGGCTGAGCCAGGCGCTGCTGAACCTGGTGCGGAACGCGGCGGAGCACGCCGCAGGAGACGGGCCTGTGCACCTTCGTGCCACGGCCGAACAGACGAGCTTGCTCTTCGAGGTCGCGGACCGCGGCGGCGGCGTGCCAGCCGGTCAGGAGGAGAAGCTGTTCGAGCCGTTCGCGACCGGGTCGTCCGGCTCCGGCGGAACCGGGCTCGGGCTCGCCATCGTCCGCGGGATCGCCAGGGCGCACGGCGGGGAGGCGGGCGTCGGCAACCGGCCCGGGCTGGGCGCCACGTTCTGGATCCGGATTCCCCAGTGAAGCTGCTCGTCGTCGAGGACGAGCAGCGCGTCGCCTCGTTCCTGGTGAAAGGGCTCCGCGCGAACGGCTACGGCGTCGAGTGGGTGAGCACCGGGCGCGATGCGCTTCGGCGGGCCGTGGACGCGGACGTCTGTATGGTGATCCTCGATCTCGGCCTGCCCGACCTGGACGGGCTCGAGGTGCTGGAGAGCCTGCGCAAGCGGGGCGCCACGGTTCCGGTCCTGGTGCTGAGCGCCAGGGGGCGGGTGAATGACCGGGTCAAGGGCCTCGACCTCGGGGCCGATGACTACCTGGCGAAGCCATTCGCGTTCGAGGAGCTGCTGGCCCGGGTCCGGGCGAATCTCCGGCCTCGGGCCGACGTCTCGGCGGGCGTGCTCAGGGCCGGCGGCATCAGCGTCGACCGGGTGCGCCACGAGGCGACGGTCGGTGGCCGGACGTTCAGCCTGTCCGCCCGGGAATTCGCGCTGCTGCAGGCGTTCGTCGGCCACCCGAGCCAGGTTCTGTCCCGGCAGGAGCTGCTGTCCATGGCCTGGGACATGGACTTCGATCCGGGCACGAACCTCGTCGACGTCTACGTCGGCTACCTGCGCCGAAAGCTGGGCGAGGCGCTGATCGAGACCGTCCGCGGGTCCGGCTACCGCCTGCGCCTCGACGGCCGCGTCTGAGCAGCCCAGACACCTCCTCACGCCGCGCCCCAGGCCTCGGCTGACGGCTCACCGCTTTGCCATCCTGGAGAACCTGCGAGACGTACGATTCGTTCAAGAAGTGAGGGTCACACTTGGGCCCTTTTGATCCGGCGATGTCGCGCTACAGTACGGGGACAGGCGTCGGAGGATGTAACGGGTTCATAACTTCAGGGGGCAATTCGATGGCACTCCTCGGCCGCGAATTCATCGCGGCTCCTGACGGCTCTAAGCGGCAGATCGTCTTCAAGTGGCCCGACACGAACATACGCAAGTTCTCCCGGTGCATCGTCGAGCCCGATGCCGTTGCGGTTTTCACGAGCCAGGGCCAGGTCATGGGCACGCTGCTCGGCGGGCAGCATCAGCTCGACGCCAAGGAGCTCCCATTCCTCGGCATGTTCGTGGACTGGGCGACCGCTGGCAACGCGTTCAAGGCGGAACTCTATTTTGTGGGCATCCGCGAATTCCCGAACCTCCGCTTCGGCGGCCGGCTCGACGAGGTGCAGGATCCGCATACCGGCCTGATCGTCACGCTGCGAACGTTCGGTGAGTACGCGCTGCACGTGATCGACGCGCCGCGGCTGATACTCAACCTGGTCGGCACCGTGGACGTCACCAACAACGAGGCGATCACGGCCTGGGTTACCCAGCAGCTGCTGAAAGTCACCCGCACGACGGTCACGACCCAGCTGATGTCCGGCGCCTGGCCGATCCTGGGCCTGTCCGTGCACAGCCCGGAGATCGAGATCGCGGCCATGCAGGCCGCCAACAGGGAGCTCGCCGACTACGGGATCGCCATCACCAAGCTCGGCAACCTCGACATCAACCTGGACGACGACGACAACGCCCGGCTGAAGAAGCTGGCCGGCGACACCGCCTACAGCAGGCTGGCCGGCGGGTTCCTCCAGGCCGCGCAGGCCGAGGCGCTGCAGGGCGCTGGCGAGGGGCTGGCCAAGGGCGGCGAGGGCGCCAGCCCGCTCTTCCTCGGCGCCGGCCTGGGCGTTGCCGGGATGATGCAGGCGCCCGCTCAGCCCGCAGCGCAGCCCCCACCGCCCGGTCCCGGCTTCGCCGGCGGCGGGCCGGGCTTCACCCAGGCGCCGCAGCAGCCGGCACCCCAGCAGCAGGCACCCCAGGAGCAGGCACCGGCACCGGCAGGGACGACCGAATGCTCCAACTGCCACAGCCAGGTTCAGGTCGGCTCGAAGTTCTGCGCCGAGTGCGGCACTCCTATGCAGAAGCACTGCACGAACTGCAACGCCAGCCTGTCCCCCACCGCCAAGTTCTGCGCGGAGTGCGGCACGCCGGCCACCCCGCCAGCCTCCTAACCCCCAGACCCCGCGCTACTCCACGCGGCGGAGTCGATGCCGCCGCGTTCCCGGAAAGGCTTGCCCAAAAATGGACAGGATCGAGTGCCAGTGGTGCAAGGCTCAGAACGAGCCTGACCGAACTAGCTGTTTTACCTGCGGCGCGCCGCTCGACAAGAAAAACCTCGTCTCGGACTCTGGCTGGGCCGAGGCGCCGCGGCTGCGGGACATGACCGAGTTCCGCTTCTCGAACAGCACCTGCCAGATCGAGGGCGAACTGGTGCCCGTGGCCGAGTTGGCACTGGCCCAGGGGGACGCCGTCTTCTTCGAGCATCACGTGATGCTCTGGAAGGAGCCCGGCGTGCCGATGTCCGCCATGAACACCGGCGGCGGCATGAAGCGGATGCTGGGCGGGATGCCGCACGTCCTCTCTATCGCGCACGGGCCGGGGCGGATCGCGTTCTCCCGGGACGCCGCCGGCGAGGTCGTGGTGCTGCCGCTGCACCCCTCGATGGAACTGGACGTCCGCGAGCACGCGTTCCTCGCCGGGACCCACTCGCTGAACTACTCGTTCGTGCGGATCAAGGGTCTGGCCAACGTCATGCACGGCGGCGAGGGCATGTACCTGGACCGGTTCGTCACGGCCAACGAGCCCGGCCTGCTGCTGCTGCACGGCTATGGCAACGTGTTCCAGAAGACGCTGCAGCCGGGCGAGAAGATCCTGGTCGAGCCGGGCGGGTTCCTGTACAAGGACTCCTCGGTCACCATGAACACGGTCAAGCAGAGCATGAAGACCGGGATGATGGGCGGCCACAACATGTACCTGGCCGAGATGACCGGCCCGGGCCGGGTCGGCATCCAGTCCATGTACGTCCACCACGGGTCTGAGTGAGGCCGGAGATGTCCACGCCGACTTCCACTTACACCTGCCCGTACTGCCGCATCCCCAGTGACGGGAGCGGCGGGACCTGCCCGCACTGCGGCGCGCCCGTGGACGTCCGGGAGCGCGTGTCGGACTCCGGATGGGCCGAGCAGCCGGCGATCCGTGACATGGCCCGGATCCGCTTCAGCCGCTCGACCTGCCAGATCATCGGCAAGTACGTTCCCGTGGCCGAGATGAGCCTGCACGAGGACGACTGGGTCTACTTCTCACACCACAACCTGCTGCACACCGATCCCCAGGTCCGCCTGGAAACGATGCGCATGGCCGGCGGCTGGAACCGGATGCTCGCTGGCATGCCGCTGATCATGATGACCGCACGTGGTCCCGGGCACATCGCGTTCAGCGCCGACAAGCCCGGCGAGACCCTGGCCGTGCCGCTGCAGCACAACCAGGCCGTCGACGTGGTCGAGCACCGGTTCCTCGTCGCGACCGGGAACGTCACCTACCAGTGGGAGAACTCCGGGATCTGGTTCAGCACCCAGAAGGGCGACGACCAGGAGTACCACTATCCGCTCGGCCAGACCATGGACCGGTTCTGGGCCAAGGGCGGCCCGGGGCTGTTGCTGCTGCACGCGCCGGGCAACACGTTCATCCGTGACCTCGGGCCCAGCGAGCGCATCCTGATCCAGCCGAGCGGCCTGATCTGGAAAGACCCGACGGTCCGGATGACGCTGCACTTCGAGTACCCGCACGGCGCCTACTGGTTCAGCTCGGCCCGGTGGCAGGCCAAGTCGGCGTGGCTGTCCCTGCACGGTCCCGGGCGGGTCGCGATCCAGTCGGTGTTCGAGCGGCCCGAGATGACCGGGCAGGTGGTCCGCTGCAGCAGCGCGACGACCCAGGTCTGGTAGCCAAGCCAGGCTGCCATGTACCCCTAATGGGGGACATTGCTGCTGCCGTCCCCGGTGGCAGGATTAGTGGTGGGAGCGGTTGGCCGTCGGAAATCGGGGCCGGCGGCCGATCCTCTCTCTTTCATTCGGTCCGGCTGAGGAACCGCTGCAGTGGGGAGGCACCCGGGCCAACCGTGATCTCTGCCGCGCACTGATGCGGATCGCGGACGGGCACGGTCAGTAGCATCACAGGCTATGGACGAGCTGGGCGTCGCGGTGCTCGATGATCTCCGGGTCAACATGAGCCCGGCGGACATCGCCCGGAGCCTGGCCGACTTCGGCCCCGTTGGGCCCGACGGCGCGACCCGCCGGCTGCAGGCCGCGACCGGCGGCCAGGTGGACCTGAACGACGGGGCGCACCGGCTCGCGGCCATCACCTGGCTCCGCGCTTGGGGCTGCCGGCATCTCCGCCGGGCCGATACCCCGCGGACCGACGAAGCCCTGCGTACCTGGTGGGCCGCCTGGAACGGGCGCCTCCCGGGCGGCCGGGCGACCCTGACCAGCCTTGGCGAGGCCGACCTGGTTTCGGCCGGGCTGGCGTATGACGCGCTGCGCGCGGCACCGGCCGCGAGCCGTAGCGTAAAGGGCACTGATATTGATGTCGCCTTTGGCGACACGGCGACGGCGAAACTGTTGTTCGCGATCAGGCCGCAGGTGTTCCCGCCGTGGGACGAGGCGATCCGGCTGGCGTTCGGCAAGCCGGGGGGGAGCGCCGCGTACGTGCGGCTGCTGCGGCTGTCGGCCACGGCGCTGGACGGGCTTGCCGGGCGGCTGGCGGCCGGTGTCAGTGAGCTGCCGGAGATCCTCGGCCGGCCGGAGTCGACGCCGCCCAAGATCGTGGACGAGTTTCTGCTGATCCGGATCGCCCAGAGCCGCCGCCCGCAATAGACGGGTTCGTCGCCTTCGTTCGTGCTCGTGGCTAAGTGATTGCCGATTAGTTCCTGAATGCTCGCTGACCGCTCGTCGATCCTCCGCGCGTTCAGGGGTGTTTCAGGGAGTCTTCAGGGTTCGCCTACAGGTCGGGAACCGACCATCAAGTCATAGGCAACAGCGCGAACGAACGAGGGAAGTGCCTCTGATGAGCACGGAGCAGAACCAGTCTGGCCAGGCCGAGCCTTCGCAGACTTCAATGAGCGTCCTGCCGCCCCCTCCGCCATGGATCCCGGGCGGCGAGGCCGGCCAGGGTGGTCACGGCGACCAGGGCGGCCAGGGCGGCCGGGGCGGCTACGGCGGCCCGGGCGGTCATGGCGGCTGGGGCGAGAAGCCACCGGGGCACGGAAAGCGGCGGCGGCGGCGCCTGGCTATGACGGCGAGCGTGGCAGCGCTCGGCCTGGCCGTGGGCGCGGGGGCCGTGTACGCACTGGATGGCACCACGACTGCCGCTACGGCCGCGGCAAGCACCGCGCTCAGCACCTCGGCGATCGCGTCACGTGTCGATCCCGGCCTCGTCGACATCGTCTCGACGCTCGGGTACCAGAACGGCGAAGCCGCTGGCACCGGCATGGTCGTGACCTCATCGGGTGAGGTGCTGACCAACAACCACGTGATCGACGGCGCCACGTCGATCAAGGTGACCGATATCGGCAACGGCCGCACCTACACCGCCACCGTCGTGGGCTATGACAAGACAGACGACGTTGCGGTGCTGCAACTCCAGGGTGCGTCCGGCCTCTCAACCGTGTCCTTCGGCAACTCGTCAAGTGTCACGGCCGGCGACACCGTCGTCGCCCTCGGCAACGCCGGGGGCAAGGGCGGCACCCCGTCGGTGGCAACCGGAACGGTCACCGCGCTTAACCAGGCCATCACCGCCAGCGATGAGGGCAGCGGCACGTCGGAGAGCCTCACCGGGATGATCCAGACGAACGCCGGCATCCAGCCTGGCGACTCCGGCGGGTCGCTCGTCAATGCGCAGGGCCAGGTCATCGGCATGGACACCGCGGCGTCGAGCTCATCGGAGATGTCGTCACCCTTCGGATCGTCGCCTTCCGGCCAGTCCTCGTCGTCGTCCTCGCAGTCCCAGACCGAGGGCTTCGCAATCCCGATCAACAAGGCGCTCTCGATCGCCAGCGAGATCGAGGCGGGCGACGCGTCGAGCACCGTGCATCTCGGTGCCACCGGCTTCCTCGGTGTTGAAGTCGGGTCGTCCGGCAACTCGTTCCTGCCGGGCGGGGAGCAGGACAGCTCCGGTGTGACGGTGGAAGGCACCCTCTCCGGATCGCCAGCGGCCGAGGCGGGCCTGTCGGCGGGCGACGTGATCGACTCGGTCAACGGCCACGCCGTGTCGTCCTCCTCCGACGTCCAGTCGGCGATCGGGCAGGACCACCCCGGCGACAAGGTCAGCGTGGTCTGGACCGACCAGTCCGGCCAGACGCACACCTCCACGGTTACCCTCGCCAACGGCCCGGCCGACTGAGGCCGGTTTAAATAAGGCTGAGCCCGGGCTCCGGCCCGGGCTCAGCCACGTTTAGGCCCAGGCATAACTGCGTTCGGCCCAGCCACGCCAACTCCCCGGCCGTGGCGGGTGCCGCGTGCCGGCAGATCAGGCGATGACGCTGCCGGTGGCCGCGGCGGCGAACGCGGCCATGGACGGGAACTCCCAGTCCGGCGTGACCTCGACGGGCGGGGCCGGGGTGACTCCCCACCCTGGCCGGTCGTGCCGCCGGTTGATCCAGACGGTCCGCAGACCCACTGCCTTGGCCGGAACGTGGTCGTGGAACAGGCTCTGGGCGACGTGCAGAAGCCTGCCCTCACCCACGCCCAGCCGCCTGGCCTCCTGCTGGAGCGCGGCGAAGTTCCACGGCGACGGCTTGTAGTAGCCCACGTCCTGCGCGGTCAGCACGCTGTCAAAGGTCGCCCCGAGCCGCTCGGCGCTGCCGGCGAACGACGACCGGTCGACGTTGGACAAGATGATCAGCTTGAATCGCCTGCCGAGCGCGGCGAGCGCCGCAGGCGAGTCCTCGAATGCCGGCCAGTCCGGGACCGACATCGCCAGCCGTTCCGCGTCCTCGGCGGTGACTTCGGCCCTGAGATCCTTGCCGAGCGCGGTCATGCTCCGCCGCAGGATCTCCGGGTACGGCGTCCGCGGATGCTCCGCCTCGGCCAGCTCCTCGTACCCGGCGTAGGCGGCAAGCAGCGCCTCGTCGTCCATCGCCAGCTCGCGCGACCTGGCCCAGGGCGCAAGCACAGACAGGAGCCCGGTCTCCCAGTCGATGAGCGTTCCGTAGCAGTCAAAGCTGATCGCCTCGAAGTCGGTGATCTCCACGAGAGGCACGCTCCTTGCTGAGCCTCGGCAGGGGGACAGTCGGCCCCAGGCCAATCCACGTTAGAGCCATAACGCGACGCGCACCAGAGGCCGGAGCTGGCTAAGCAGCTGACAATCGATCGCACAGCCCTGTGCCTGGCCGGATCGGCGAGAACGCGTCGCCATGCGGATGGCGATGTCCGCGCTGCTATGCTGGACGACGCCCTGAGCGCGGTCAGTGCTGGCGACGCCGCTTAGGCGGCTGCGGACGAACGAGTTTCCCCGAATCGGGCTAGACAGTAGCTGCAAGATGCCCAAGCAGCATCGCTTCGGTCACGCAGCAGTTCTGGAACTCACCCAGATGCACGCTCTCGTTCTCCGAGTGCGTATTGCTTTCGAAGTCCTCAACGCCGGTCAGCAGCAGCGCCGTGTCAGGAAATGCCGCCGCGAGCGCTGCCGCAACCGGCAGCGAGCCTCCGCTGCCCGGCTCCAACGGCAGGCGGCCCCAGGTATCCGTGCAGGCGCGGCGAAATGCCTCAAAGGCCAACCCAGAGACATCGACTCGATGCGGTTTGCCCTCGCGGTACCGCTTAACGGTCACCTCGGCCCCCCACGGCGCCCGACTGCGCAGATGCTCCTCTACCGAACGGAACGCCCGATGCGTGTCGTCACCCGGTGCCAGGCGAATGCTGATTCTGGCGGTGGCGACCGGCACTAGTTGCTGTGCAGCGGTCGCGGTTGGTGGCGCATCAATTCCCAGGACGGCGATAGCAGGTCGCGCCCAGAGCCGATCGGTAAGCGGGCCTTCGCCGAGAAGTCGCACGCCAGGCCGCAGCCCAGAGAGCCGGCGCAGCTCGGCTTCGCTCATGTTCATGTCGTGCGATGAGTCGGTGTGCAACCCTTCTACAGCCACATCCCCGCTGTCGTCGTGCAGCGTTGTTATAAGCCTGCACAATGCCGTGAGCGCGTCCGGTATCGGCCCGCCGTACCGACCGCTGTGCACGGCATGATCGAGCGTGCGGACCTCGACTAGACAGTCAAGGATGCCCCGTACCGACGTAGTAAGCGTTGGCAGGTCCACGGTCCAGTTCGCGCAATCTGCCAGCACGATGGCGTCGGCTCGCAGCAGATCCCCATATTTATCGAGGAACTCAGAGAGATGAATCGATCCAATTTCCTCTTCGCCCTCGATGAAGACGGCCACGCCCACAGGCGGACTGCCTTCCCAGACCTGCAACGCCGCCGCGTGAACGGCGATCCCAGCCTTGTCGTCGGCCGTGCCGCGGCCAAAGAGCCGCCCTGCCCGCTCGGTCGGCTCGAACGGTGACGACTCCCAGAGTTCGCGTGGCCCGGGCGGCTGGACATCGTGATGGGCATACAGGAGGACCGTCGGGGCGCCGGCCGGCCCCGGAGTGGTACCGAACACGGCTGGATGCGCCCCGTCAACCTCTAGCAGTTCGACGTCCTGGAGCCCCGAACGTTTGAGCCACGAGCGGGTCGCCTCCGCAGACTTTCGCACCTGCCCAGCAGCGGACTCATCCGCGCTCACCGACGGTATGCGAACGAGTTCCTCAAGATCCGTGCGAATGCCGCCGAATGCACGCTCCACCCTGGTCCGGACATCGTCCGGGCTTAGTTGACCCGTCAAGCCCTGGCTCCTGGCGCTTCGCCACAGGCGGCCCCTCCCACGGCGCCTGTCGCCACGGGCAGCTTGGCCTTGGGCGGAAACATCGCGTCCCCCGGCCCCCCGCGTGACCGAACAGCCGCGGGGCAATCGATTCCCGGCGCACGCGTCACGCATCGCACACTACGTAGATGTCCGCCCGTAATCAACGGATCGACGGCGCTATTACGCGATATGGGCCGCAGTGGAAGCAGTATCGATCCTCAGAGAACACTGGCGCACCATTCACGCCACAGGGCTCAGTTGCCTCTCCTCATTACCCTGCGGCCGAGCCGCGGCTGCAGACCGGATGCGACCGCGGAGCGCCCGGAACCTGGCCCGCGGGGTGAGGTAGGTAGCCGGGTAGTCAACGGTGCAGACCAGCACGTCCCGCATCGAGGTTCCGTCGGGGAGAGCTTCAAGCGGTGTCGCCCCATGCATGAAACGTGCGTCGTCGAAAATGATGATGTCGCCCGGATTCAGCTGTTGCTGCATGATCGGGTTACCGATTGCCTTGCCTTCGGGCGTGACGTCATGAGGGTCGTAGAGATATGACTCGGCGCCCTCACCCTGCCGGTCAAGAACGTAGAGGAAGATGAGTTCCTCATTGTCGCGATGAGGTTTGGTCACGACGTCCGTAAAGGTTCGGAACAGGTTGACGCCAAACGTGCCGGTGGGTCTGCGCCGACCTGGCGGCACCAGGCTCAGCAACGTGCGGATGAACTCCTCTGCCTGCGGGTCCTCGAGCAGCCTTACCCGCGAGTGCACACGCCGCCCCGGGATGCCGGCGCGATCGGTGATGGCGATCGTTCTGTACTCCCGCAATCTGAGGCCGCCGTCTCGCCACCAGTACCTGACGACGTCCCTGGCCCTCTTCCGATCTACCGGCCAGTCACCAGGGTCGTGGCGGATCTGACCCTCGGTGAAGTAAGTCTGCACAAAATTCTCCCGGAACTTTTCCGGGAGTCCGACTTTATCTTCGCTGGTCAGCGCGTAGCCCTGTCCAGCCATAGCAGCCCAGACGTGTTCAAGGTCTGGGTTTTTCCCGTTCGGATCATCGCTCACAGTGGGCACTCACATAGGAGAGGGCCCGGCGCGGAAACCGGGCCTGTGGCGGGGGCACTTAGGATGTCGCACATGCTATGGCATGCCCTACCCACCCGCCTCACGGATTGGAGTAAACAGCGGGACAAGATTTCGACAAGCCAACACGCAGGGATAACGAGAGCGTCTAAAGTCCGGCATCGCGCGGGCACTTGCTAAGACCCCACAAGGCTGTGGCGTACTGATGATATGAGAGCGCGCGAGTCATCCTCGTCCAGGGAGGCTCTGACCAGCGCTTCATGCGCCTTCCTATATTCGGCAACTTTGCCGGGTTCCTCGATACTCCAGTACCCAGCGTGAGTTTCGATGTGCACGACATCTTGTTCCATACCGGCGCCTTCATATTCGAAATAGGCATACATGCAGGTCATAGTGAAGACCGGTTTCGCCTCGAACGGGAGCACATGCAAGCTGACATTTGACGCCTTCGATCCCTCAATCAGAGCGCCGAGTTGATCACGCATGATCTCGGGCGATCCGACTGCCTGGCGCAGCGCCGACTCGTGCGTGACGGCGACCAGCCGCAGCGGATCCAGGCCTTCCCGGGAAATCAGCGCTTGCTTCCGGCGATCCCGGACTTCCAGGAGCTGGCCGACCTCGTCCTTTGAGCGGTGCTCCATGTCCCTGTAGATCGCCGTTGCGTACTCGGTGGTCTGCAGGAGGGCCGGCACGAACGGCAGCGTGTAGATGCGCTCCACCGTCGCATCCGCCTCGTAGCTGATGTGCGCGTCCAGGCCGAACCCGCCGAGGACGCCCTCCAGCACCTCGTCGTCAAAGTCGGTCCACCATCCCTGGCGCTGCGCCGCGTTCACCCATCGCCGCAAGCTGGTGCCGAGCGGGGCATCCTCGATCTCGTAGTAACGGATGAGGTCCCTGATGTCGCGAGGCTGCGGCCTGCCCTGTGCGTTCTCCAGGCGGGAAAGCTTGCTGGTCGAGATCATCAGATCTTCGGCGACTTCGGTGAGGTTCTTTCCGGAGTCTTCGCGGAGTTGCCGGAGGGCTGCGGCGATGTTCCGCCGTGGTCCCAGTGGGCCAGTGACCTTATCTGGCACGATCGTCTCCCGCGGTAAGGCGGCGCTGTCCCGCTGCGGTCTGCGAGAACCCAACATGGCCGCCGACGTACTGCTCTGGATGCTGCCCAACGCCGGGCCCGGTGCGCGGCCGCAAACGCTGATCTGGTTGTCCCTTAATGGGAATCCCACAACCGTACTCTTGATCAACGCACGGCGCAGCCAGACACGCAGGCTGGCTATGAGCACCTGACCAGGCAATCCTCGCCAGAAGCTGGTGAGGAGACCAGCCAGGGGGTCTAGAGACCGGCCGGCTCGGTGCGCGTATCGGGGTACGGCTCGACATATCCAGGTTTGCAGCACAACCGGGTGGGAATCCCAAAACTAGTACTTGCAGACCGGATTTTCAAAGTGGGATCTCATGATGGGCGTACACGAGCCTCAGGGCGCATCCCTCGTCGCAGGGACGATGGTCCACGGCCAGGCCCGCGGGGGCAGCCGCAGCCACACGGCTGCGGCTCTTTTTGTTATGGCCGGACCAGCGCGACCCAGGCACCGCCGCGACTGGGCTCAAAGTGATCGCCTGAAACGCGCGTCGGGCCGGTGGCGGCAACCACCGGCCCGACTGCCACGTACACCCTCCCCCGAGGCCATCGAAAGAGGAGATCATGGAAACGCCACATTTTACCTCGTCAACGACCCGGTTGGGAATGCCGGCCAGCCATTACGCATGGCCCTGCTGTGCTGAGCCCGGGCCATGACCGTCATTCTGGCGTTAGCGGCGGGCATCGTCATCGGCCTGTTCGTCGGCTGGCTGCTGCTGACGATCTTTGCCCTCGCGGCGATCTCCCGGGCCCAGGAACGGATGCAGCGGAAGGTTCGCTACTGGCAAGCCCAGACCGCGCGCGCGCGCTCGGAAGCCGAGCGGCTTACCGAGTTTCTGGAGGCGCATGGCCTCCAGCCAAATCCAGAATTGTGGGAGGAGCAGTAATGATCGTCGATCTGCTGGCGCCGCTGATGATTCTCGCGGCGTGCGTTGGGGCAGCAGCCATGTTCACCAGTCGGCGCCGTCGGCATGAGCGCGCGGAACTGCAGGCTGCCGAAGAGCACCTGGCCGAGGAGCAGGAGCTGTACGCAGCCTGGGCGCGGATCCATGCCCAGTCGCACGGGGGCCGGGAGCCCAGCGGGGTCGACCCGCGCGACCGGCTGCTGATCTGAGCCGATTCCGCGGCGGCTACCCGTTCAGGCCCTTGTCTCCGAGCCTGTGCAGCAGCAACGTTTCAGCGAGGCATACGCGCTCGAACATCGGCAGGTGCAGGCTCTCGTTCGCGCCGTGCGCGCGGGTGTCCGGGTCCTCGACGCCGGTGATCAGGATCTCGGCTTCGGGGATGAGGTCGGCGTAGCCGGTGACGAACGGGATCGATCCGCCCCCGCCGATGTCGGCCGCGGGCCTTCCCCAGGCCTGTCCCAGGGCCCAGTTAGCCGCCTGGTACGCAACGCCCCCGGTCTGCGCGGTGTACGGAGCGCCAGTGGCGTTCTGATGCACGGCGACGTGCACGCCCCATGGGGCATGTGCCTTCAGGTGGGCCGCCAGCGCATCGCTCGCCTTGGTCACGTCGTTGCCGGGGGGAACCCGCAGGCTCACCTTCGCGCGAGCGGACGCGAGCAGGGTGTTGGAGGCCGCGGCGACCGATGGAGCGTCGATGCCGATGACCGTGATCGACGGGTGCGCCCAGAGCCGGTCGGTGAGCTCGCCGGTGCCGATCAGCTGCACCCCGTCGAGCATCGCCGCGTCGGCCCGAAGCTGCGCCTCGGTCAGGTCCATCGGCGCCATCGTGCCCCTGGACATGCCCGCGACCGCCACGTCACCCTTTTCGTCGTGCAGCGTCGCCAGGAGCCGGCACAGCGTGGTCAGCGCGTCCGGCACCGGGCCGCCGTAGAGCCCGCTGTGCACCGCGTGCTCGAGGACCCGAACCTCCACGACGACCGGGGCAGCCCCCCGCAGTGAGGTCGTCAGGGATGGCACGTCCGTTGTCCAGTTCACCGAGTCGGCGAACACCACGACGTCGGCGCGCAGCTGGTCCCGGAACTTCGCCAGGAACGCGCCGAGCGTCGGCGAGCCGATCTCCTCCTCGCCCTCCACCAGCACGGTGACCCCGACGGGGAGCTGATCGCCGTGCACCCGCAGCGCGGCCAGGTGCGCCGCGACTCCTGCCTTGTCGTCGGCCACGCCGCGGCCATACAGCCGGCCATCCCGCTCGGTGGGCTCGAACGGGTCGCTGTCCCAGTTCGCGCGGTCGCCGGTGGGCTGCACGTCGTGGTGCGCGTACAGCAAGACCGTGGGCGCGCCGGGCGGGGCTGGCCGCCGCCCGAGCACCGCGGGCTGGCCGCCGTCCACGGCGAGCAGCTCGACCTCGGGCATGCCGGCCCGGCTGAGCAGGCCCGCAACCTCTTCGGCGCTGGCCTGCATCTGCGGCGCCGCAGCCGGATCGGCCGACACCGACGGGATACGGACGAGCCGCTCGAGGTCGGCGCGCACGGATGGCAGGACTTGCTGGACGGCCGCTTTGAGTTGTCCGACTCCGGGCTGATTAGGGCTCATGTCCTGGCACGCTACCGGAAATCTCCTGCACAGGCAGAACACCGGGCCGACCGGCCGGGCCGAAAGGGCAACCGTTTGTCTTCAGGCCTGATGCCCAGCGCGTGCCTTGGCCGTTCACGATCCGGAGGCGGCGGGGCGCCGCCTGCTGCCGCGCCCCGCCCGGCCGCACCCGCCGCCTCAGATGTGCGTCAGCCCTTCACGCAGACCACCTGCCTGATGTGGTGCACGACTTCCACCAGGTCGGCCTGCCTGGCTATCACGTCGGCGATGTCCTTGTAGGCCCCGGGGATCTCGTCGAGCACGCCGCGGTCCTTCCGGCATTCCACCCCGGCTGTCTGCTCGGCCAGCTCCGCCTCGGTGAACGTCCGCTTGGCCTGGTTGCGTGACATGCGCCGGCCCGCACCGTGCGACGCCGAGCACATCGCGTCCTCGTTGCCGAGACCGCGGACGATGTAGGAGCCAGTTCCCATCGAACCCGGGATGATCCCCATGTCGCCCTTGCCTGCCCGGATCGCGCCCTTGCGGGTGACCAGCACCGCCCGGCCGGCGTGCGTTTCCTCGGCGACGTAGTTGTGGTGGCAGGAGATCGGCTCGTCCCAGCTGACCGGCTGGCTGCCGAGTGCGGTGGCGAATGCCTCCAGGATCAGCGCCAGCATCGTCGACCGGTTACGGGCCGCGTACTCCTGTGCCCACCACAGGTCACGCCGGTACGCCTCCATCGCCGGGGTTCCGGCCAGGAACACCGCCAGGTCGCGATCGGGGAGATCCTGGTTGTGCGGCAGCTTCCTGGCCGCCTCCATGTGCCGCTCGGCCAGTTCCTTGCCGATGTTCCGGCTGCCCGAGTGGAGCATGAGCCAGACCCGGCCCGCGTCCTGGCCATCCTGCTCGACGCAGAGCTCGATGAAGTGGTTCCCGCCGCCGAGAGTGCCCATCTGCTGCCGCGCCCTGTGCTCACGCTTCTGGACGCCCGCATGCAGCTGCGGGAACCTGGCCCAGAACGCCGTCCAGCCGCCGGTGCCGTGCAGCGGCTTGACCGGCCGGTTATGAGCGTTGAAGCCGACCGGAACCTTGGCCTCGATGACCGCCCTGACCTTGGACAGATCATCGGGAAGCTGGCTGGCGGTCAGGCTCGACCGCACGGCCGACATACCGCAGCCGATGTCCACGCCGACCGCGGCCGGGCTGATCGCCTGCTCCATGGCAATGACCGAGCCAACCGTCGCGCCCTTGCCGTAGTGCACGTCAGGCATGACGGCCACCTGCCGCGTCCAGGACAGCGACGCCACGTTACGGAGCTGCTGCAGCGCGGCCGCGTCGACCGCCCCCGGATCGGCCCACATCTTCACGGGCGCCCGCGTGCCGGGCAGAAGTTCGTAAGCCATCGCCCTTCTCCTGTGACTGATAGCTGCGTCTGCGTGGAGTCTCTGACTGGTACGGCCGAGAAATTCGCATGGACGGCAGGAATTGAACCTGTCGACGTAAACGAAAACCGCCCGCCAGGTGCGTCCCTGCGAGCGGCTTCTGGTCAGTGTTTGGGAACCTATCCAGAAGCCTCCCTGGCGGCCAGGGTCATACGCGGCTGCGGGGACGCGGGCATGCCGACATTCCTCTCGCCTTGCTCGCGCCGCCTGCCCGACCAGCGATTCACGTAAAGTTCCTTTCTTGCCTGCTAATGAGGGTATGCGTCAGCGTTCAGCCAGGCAACGGTATTTCTCGCGGGTGCTTAGCATCCGCACTTCCGCCCGCAAACGCGCACGGAGAACGGCCTGCCATGCAGCTCGCCGACATTGGCCATGTGACGGACAAGGCCAGCGGAGGCTGTCCCGCTGGCCTTGTGCCGCTAGTTCACCAGACGCCGTACAGGACCGACGTGTCGTAGTCGGCCGTCAGGCCGCCGGCGAACTGCACACCCCACAGGCCTGGTGTGTAGCTGGCCGAGAGCTTGTCTCCGTCCAGGGTGCTGATCCAGACGAGGTATTCCAGGCCCTCCAGCTCGGAGCGGACCGTGGGCAGGTTCGCTCGGTCGCAGTACACGCGGGCCCGCACGTTCATCTTGCGGCGGCCAGCAACGAACGCGCGCAGCGCACCAGGCTGCGAGAACACAGCGTTCCCGGCCTCAAAGTCGGCGATTCCGCAGTTGGCGTAGTCGCCAAGTACGGTGATCCAGCGCGTTGCCGCGAAGCGCTTTGCCTGCGCAGCGGTGGCCGCGTAGTCCCCGTCGTAGTACAGGCAAGCGTGAGAGCCTTGCGGAATCAGCGCAGGCTGGGTTGAGTCGTAGAAGTCCATGTCGGCCACTCTAATGACAGGTCGCGCCCCTTTGTGGACACCATTTCGGAACCTGCGGCGTTCCCCGCTGATTGGCCTTCCCACCGGTGCCTGCGTGCCGCTTCTGTCTCAGGGACACCGGTCACCCCTGCCAGCTGGTCATGACGCGGCCAGTTCCTGCGCCGGCCCGGCCGATGCCTGTGCCAGAGCTGCCGCGATCCGGCCGCCCATCTCGGCCAGGGACGCAGCCAGCCCAGGATCGGGGCTGGCCAGGTAGCAGACCGAGTAGAGCGGTATCTGGGTGAACCCAAGGCGGCGTTTGACCAGGTAGTTGCCCCGGCCTGCGTCGACGACGGCCGCTCCGGTGGCAGCTGCGTAAGAGACCGACTCCGCCAACAGCCAGGCGTAGGTATGCAGCTCGGGCAACGTCGCGTAGTCGAGCCCGGCGGCCCAGAGGTAGAGCGTGCTGCCATGCCGCAGGCACAGAAAGCCGCCGGCCAGCTTCCGCCCGTGCTTGGCGGCCAGTAGCACGGCCCCCGGGACCTCGGCGACCGCACGGAATACGTCGAGGCCGTAGAGCGCGACGCCGTGCCGTGCCGCAGCCGCACCGGCCAGCCGCGTGAACGCGGGGAGGGCGGGCATCATCTCAGCGCCGCGCAGAGCATCCAAGCGCAAGCCCGCCTCGTTGGCCCGGCGCCACTGGCGGCCAAACTCCTTCCGCGCCCTGCTCGAGCTGATCGAGGCTTTGAACGAGGCTACAGAGCCGCGCACCGGTGCCTGGTGGGAGCCGGTCGTGCGGACGGCGATGCCGCCCTCGACCGCCGTCCAGGCGCGAGGGTGACGCAACCCAGGGAACACGGCCGCGACCGCGCCCGCCTCCCTCGCCCAGGCCAGGCCGTGCGCCACAACGGTCCTGATCTCCCACGGACTGGCCACGTTCAGCCCGTAGGTGGCATAGGGCGACGGTCCGTAGACCACCGGCCGCCCGGCCCAGGTGTCGCCCACCCCTGCTTCGGCCTCGAATGCGGTCCATGCCGGGCTGCCGTCGATCAGGTAGAACGGGGCGACCAGCCGCCCGGTCTGCAGGACGCGGGCCGCCCGTACCGGATCGGTCTGCACATTCCGCCACGCCAGCGCCCATTCCCGGCTCCCGAACGGGTGCGCCGCTGGCCAGTCCGGAACCTGCTCAGCTGCAGACCACCGGGCAGCCACGCAGCCATCCTCTCCGTGATGAGGGCGGGCACAGGGCGTCGCCCGGCCTGGTGACCCGACCGCGGTCCGCCGCCGGGAGCGGGTGGGCGACGGACCCGGTCGTGGCCCTGGATGCCCTGACGACTGCCCGCGCGCCGCCGTCATGCAGCCAGCGGGGTTCAGGGAAGTGCCACTGAACATCCGCAGGGATCGGACCTTCTTGCAGACGCATGCAGACCTCCCCGGTAACCCGGCCATGTGCCGCGTCCCGCAGCGAGCCGGCGCAGGGGCCCACTGCGAGACCGCAGCAGGATTGTCTGCCGCCGACCTGGACGGCTATCTTGCAGTTCTCTTGATGGCTGCCTTGCAGGCCAGGTCACGCGGCATGTCCGTATGTGGCGCGGATGCGCTATAACGTGCGGGTCGAGCGAGCCGGGTAACCCACCATTTCCAGTCGCACACGAAAGGCAGGACATGCGCGAACCGCACGACGAGCTGAAAGGTCAGGTCGCCATCGTCACCGGCGGCGCCAACGGCATCGGCAACGCGATCGCCCGCCGGTACGCCGCCGAGGGCGCCAGCGTCGTGATCGCCGACATCGCTGGCGACGCCGGTGCGGCTGCCGCAGCCCAGATCACCGATGACGGCGGTATGGCCGTGAGCGTGACCTGCGATGTGGGCGACCCCGGCGATGTCGAGCGCGTCGTCGAGACTGCCGTCAGCCGGTTCGGCGGCGTCGACGTCCTGGTCAACAATGCCGGTGACGTGGTCACAGCGCGGCACTTCCTCGACGGCGACGAGGCGTGGTGGGACGACATGATCCGCACCAACCTCAAGGGTCACTACCTGTTTGTGCACCGCGTCGCGCCGGTCATGGTGGCGGCCCGGCACGGCGTCATCATCAACATGTCCAGTGGCGGCGCCAACCGCTCGCACCGCGGCGCGGTCGCCTACGACGCGTCGAAAGGCGCCATCGAAGCCATGACCCGCAGCCTCGCCATTGAGCTGGCGCCCTACGGCATCCGGGTGAACGCGCTGGTGCCCGGGCTGATCGCGACCCGCCCCGAGCACGTCGAGCCGGCTGCCAGGAAGCGGCGCGACGACACCGTGCCATGGGGCCGCGGCGGCACGCCCGATGACCTCGCCGGGCCTGCGGTGTTCCTGGCCTCGGCCGACGCGGAATACGTCACCGGGCACTGCCTGGTGGTCGACGGCGGCGTGCTGGTGCAGCAGCGCTCACCCCAGGTCGAGGTGTTCGGCCTGGATCGGTACCCGCGCATTCCCGGAAGCCTGTTCAGCTGATGGGCGATCTTGGAGCGCCACGACGGCGACGCCGACTCAATCGCGAACGAGTTTCAGTGCCAGCCTGGGAACGACGAAGGATGCGAGAAAGATCGGCAAGAATCTCTTTCCGGTGCATCGGAAGGCGACGATCTCGCCATCGGCGGCGTCGAAGGTTTGAGTGCCGCTCGACTTTCGGCCATTGCGGACCTGCAGGGTATGACGTCCAGGCTCGACTGGTATCTCGATCGTGTCGTTCATTTCGACCGACCCGACCCGCTCACCATCGAGCACGGCATCGTACGTGCCACGGCGGACCTCCGCTCCGATTGCCTTATGCGTCAACTTCAGCGTTGCCGACATCTGCTGATCTCCTCTTGGCTTCGTCGCGCACCACAGTTGGCAGCGAACTGTCGCCGGTAGTGGCGCCAGGCGGTCAGCCGGCCCGCTTGCTGATTCCAAGATCGCACAGGGTCTGGCCGGGTCGCGGGTGAGCGAGCCGAGGGTGACGGCCTGGGCGGCCCGGTTAGCTGGAACGGGGAGTCAGCCGGATAACCGGGATTTCCCGGTCGGTCTTCTCCGCGTACCTGCCGAAACGCGGTATGGCCGCCGTGAGCGTCTGCCAGGCAGCCTCGCGCTCGGTGCCGTGAAGCTGCTCGGCGGAGACCGGGGTGGTGGCTCCATGGATCTCGATGCGTGCCTTATCGGGGGCTGCGGCAAGGTTGTGGTACCAGGCGGGGATGCCAGCCGCGCCGTTCGCCGACGCTGCGATCAGCCAGCCGCCGTTCCCGTCGGAGACCCAGCCGAGGGGTGTGGTCCGCTCCAGGCCGCTTTTGCGACCCGTCGTGGTCAGGAGCAGGAGATCGAAGTCGAAACCCGGCGGGTTCTTGGCACCCTTACGGAGCCGCCTTGCTACGAAACCGTTTATCCCGAGCAGGATGCGGCCGCTGGGCTGCCAGGCACCGCGGGTACCGGGGCGCGCGTCGAAGGTGGACATGGGTTGTCTCCTCGTAATCGCTAGGGACTATAGCCAGCCACCCTTAGGGTGCGGTCACCGGCGGGGGCATTCACCGGTCCAGTCGGTGTGCGCGCCGTGCAGGCGCCTCATCCGATAGCTGCCGGAAACCGCCTGGAAGGGCGGGCCAGTCAAGGGTGGCGGCGTGGCCAGCCGTCGCGGGACGCGTACAAGTACGTTCATCTTGATCCGGAGGGCCTCGTAGTCTCGGTCGACCGGAGTCCAGGTGGCGGGATGCGAATCGCGGCGTACCGCTATGAGCCAGGCAGCTCGCGCTTAAGGCGGGCCAGCTCCTCGTCCACGTCGAAGCCGGGGGAGGTGGCGGCGGGCGGGAGCCCGGTGGGCTGCTGCCGGGGCGCCTCGATGGAAGGACGGGCGCGGCGCTCCTCGCGCTGCTGCAGGCGCTGCTGACGGCGCTCCTCGTGGCGCTCGCGGGCGAGCTTGTACTGCTCCCACCCCTTGACCGCGGCGAAGAGCGCGGCGGCGATCA
>Ga0209333_1000027_pt1 | contig 84900 bp, 87 predicted proteins | sample BlaSpr_A8_OM2_O3_FD_187982 | JGI IMG/M metagenome (GOLD analysis project Ga0209333, IMG submission 187982) | Forest soil microbial communities from Thunder Bay, Ontario, Canada - Black Spruce, Ontario site 2_A8_OM2_O3 (SPAdes) (version 2) | ecosystem: Environmental > Terrestrial > Soil > Boreal... | reverse complement strand
AGGCACCCGAGAATTCGAGATTGGCTGGGAACGAAGGACCGGGCGTCAATCTGGATCGTCGTGCCAGGCGGCACCACGCCAATGAGTGTCGCCGTGCCGGGCGCAGCTGACACACGTTTCCAGGTTGGCAGGGTCGGAGGTCTCGCCCCGTGGAACAACCCGCAGATGCGCTGGGCCCTTGACTACGCGATCAACCGCAAGTGCAGCCCGTCGGCGCCGAACACGAGTTTCCAGCGGCGCCCTTAAGTGTGCTGGCGCTCGTGTTGGAGGCGTTCGTTGCTGTGCTGCTGTTCTGCGCGGTGCACGCTCCCAAAGTGGCCACCGAGATGCTCTGTCCGCAGCGAATCGCACGGCCGCCGCGGCTGCTGCTGGACGCCGGCTCAGCGGCCGGGCTTCCGGGCTGCCCTCGTAATCGTTCAGGTGCGCGATGGTGTTCCACTCATGGCAGATCGGCACCGGGAACGTCCCGAACGCCTCCTCGCACGCCACCGCCCACCCGTAACGGCCGTCGGTCAGGTACTCGCTGAACAGCCGCAGATCGGTCTGGTAGCCCCGGATCGTCGACGGCGCCAGATGCCGCTCCGCGGTCAGCGTCAGCGTCCACTCATCCACATGAGCCGGCCGCCACTGCCACGGGAACTCGTTAGTGAACGCCTGGAAACGGCGAACCAGCCGCTCGCGGTAACCAGCCGTGTCCTCCCGCAGGCCCCGGGCGGCCTGCTGCGCCCGCCAGCCCCGCAGCATCGCCTCCACCATCGCGTCTTCCGGCCGCAGCTGCACCACGCCGTCCGCGAGCTCAGCGCTTGCCGCACCCGCCAGGCCAACCCGTCGCATCCCGGCCCCCATATTCATATGATGGCCGGGTCGAACCGGCGGCCGATCCATTCCCAATTCCTGAAGGTCGCGGAAGAACGTGCGGGTCGCCCCGAGGATGTGCGCCTTGCTGCGCGGCAGGATCGGCTGGCCGGCCCGGGCCTGGATGTGGTCGTGCCGCTGGACGTAGTCGCCGACGGCCATCCGGTCCACGGCGGCGACCCAGGCGGCACAGGTCTGCCTGCTCCACTGCCCGGGCTCGGTGATGCTGGGGTGCTCGGCGGCCAGCCACCGGCCAGCCTTGGCCATGATGGTGCGCACGGTGGCCCGGACTCTGGGTGACAGCGGCGAGGTCGCGTGCCAGCGCTCGACCCAGGCGGCCCACTGCGGACTGGTGCCGTCGATGCCCGGGGCGTTGTTCCGGCCGGTGCGCACCGGCGGGTCGCAGTAACCCAGCGAGGCGCACGCCCGCTGCAGCGCGCAGATCATCTCGCGGTAGCGTCCGGTGTTGGCCGGATGCGCGGCCAGGGCGGCGAACGCCTCGCTGGTCAGGTCCTCCAGCAGCGGGCTGCGGTTGACCAGCAGGGCCTGGCTGAAGATGCCGCGCAGCCGGTGCCGGACGCGCAGCGGGTTCTGGTAGCCCCACTGGTCCAGGATCCCGGCCGCTTGCCCGATCGACGCCTCAACCTGCTCCTCGCCGAAGACCAGGCAGGCCAGGTGCAGCCGGTTGAAATTGCCTAGATAGTGGAATCCGGTAAAACCGCCGGTCAGGTAGCCCAGGCGACCAGGAACGGCCGCACCGTTCGCTCCGTCGGCAGCGTCCTGGCCTCCAAGAACGCCGCGGCGCCCGGCCCGCACAGCCTGGCCCAGTCCCACGACGTCCACGCCCAGTAGCACCGGCCGGTGTCCGCGCAGTGCTGCAAGACGATCGCGACCGCGTGTGCACCCGCCCGCCGGAATGCCGGATCATCATCGTGATGCAGCGCTTCGCGTGCCGCATCCAGCGGCTCGACCAGGCGGGATATCGCCTTCCACTGCCGTGCGGCCCGCCGCGGAATGCCTCTTGCGCGGCTGCGCCGTAACCCGACGGGCCCGATGGCAGCGATCGCAGCAGCCTCGCTGGCCAGCAGATCGGACCGACGATCCGAGCCAGGCTGAACCCCGAATACCGCGCCCGGCCGGTCGTTGCGCTGCCCGGCCGCCAGGGCCGCAGCCGTCATGCCGGGCTGCCCGAGGCGGACGGGATGGCGAGCATTTCCACGCGCCAGGCGTGAATGTGCTTCATCGAGGCGTTCAGCTTCGCGGCCAGCTCCCGGCCGGACAGGTGAATGTACTGCAGGGTCGAGTCGGTACTGCGATGCCCGGCGAAAGTGGCGATCGCGTGCACCTCCCAGCCCATCCGGGCCAGATCCGTCAGGCACAGGTGCCGGGTCGTGTGCGTGGAAAACCGCGGAACCCCCGCCGCCAGCGCCACGCGGCGGACCACCTTCGACCAGGACCACAAACTCAACGGCTCGGCGTGGTTGCGCCGCGACTCCGACAAGAACAGCGGGCCCCGTGCCCGGCTGATCACCGCCCGGTGCCGCAAATACTCCGCCAGCAGCATCCCGGTCGGCGCCGAGTACGGCACCACCCGCTCGCGGCGGGTCTTGGTCGTCTCCGCCCGCACCCGCAACGTCCGGTGCCCAGGGTCGAAATCATCGGTGCGCAGCGAGCACAGCTCCTCCCGCCGCAGCGCCGCGTCATACGCCAGCGCGAGCATCACCCGGTTACGGACCGGCTCGCTGCGGAAGACCTCCAGGACCTGCAGCCACTCGGCCTCCGACGGGATCCACGGCAGCTTGACCATCCGGGGCACCAGCCCCCGCCCGCCACCGGGAGCAGCACCGAAACGCCGCCCCGGCGTGTAACGGCCGCGGCCCACCGGGTTGGACGCGCGGACGCCCTCCTCAACCAGGAAGTCATAGAACAACCGCACCGGAACCATTATGTGGAATCTGAGGCCGCGTCAAGCGGCCGCCTGATTTCTTGGGATTCTTCGGCGACGCCGCCGGTCAGGACGGCGGGCCGGGCAAAATCTGCAGCAACGAAGGCTCGGCAGCACCGCAGGCGAGCTGGCGAGGTGTTGACCCGTCGGGTGCCGGGGTGTCAGCGAGCCGTTCGAGCAGCTTGTCGAGCGCTTCCTGGCCGTCGTCGACGGCGGCCCGTTCGTCGTCGGTGAGCGGGATGGCGATGAGCATCCGCTGCAGGTTGGCCTTGGCTTCGAGCAACTGCGCCCGCGATGAGTTCTTCGGGATGTAGAAGTCGCACTTGGCGCAGGCCATGCGGTGCTGGCACTGCTCGAAGAAGGTATAGGAGCACCAGCCGTGGCCGAGGTCGTAGTGCTGCCAGGGCTCGCCTGCTTCGGCCTGCCCGGAGGCGACGGCGTCACGGTCGATGAGGACTTCGATGGTGCGGACGTTGCGCTCGAAGTAGCCAGCGTCCTTATAAGCCCTGGTCAGCGTGTTCGGGGTGATCTTCGCGTACTGCTGGGTGGAGTTCGGGGAGCCGTGTCCCAGCCATGCTTGCAGCTCGAACAGCGTCATCGGTTCCTTGGCGTTGTAGAGCTGGGTGGCGATGGTGGAGCGGGCCCGGTGGCTGGTGATCTTCCCGCGGACGTCGGAGGTCGGGACGCCGGCCTTGCCGCACAGCACGGGGATGATGCGGTCGTTCAGGTACCGGTGCCCGATGCCCTGGGCGCGGTAGGAGAACAGCAGGTGCACGCGCTCGCTGGTCTTGCGGTCCAGGACGGCGGGCTGGGCGGGCCGCACCGCCTCCCAGGCGGCGACGGCCTGGCCCAGGAGCGGGTCGACAGGCTTGGTGAACGCCGTGCCGGTCTTGTGGACGGGGACGTCAAGCAGGCAGACCGCCGCGTCGCCGGGACCGGAGGACGCCTCGGCTGGGCGGGCGTCGTGCTGCCAGCGGATGCAGCCGACACGGAGCCGGACGATCTCGTCGCTGCGCAGCCCGCCGAACAGCCAGACCAGCGCCAGCGCCCGCAGCAGCTCGATGGGGTGCTTGCGGCCGGCCGGGCTGTCGTAGACGTCGCCGTGCTCGAGGTTGAGCCCGGCCCACAGCAGTTTCGCCCACACGTCATCGGCGATCACCCGCGGGTCGGGGCCGATCAGCGCGCTGATGCTGCGCGGGGTGGCCAATACGCGGGCCGGGTCGAACCGGCGGGGGATCCACCCCCATTCCTGGCAGTCGCGGAAGAACTGTCGTGCCCCGGCCAGCAGCCCGGCCTTGGTGCGCGGCATCAGCGGCTCGCCGATACGGCCTTGGAGCGAGTCGCCGGACTGGATGTAGTCCCCGATCCTGAGCCGGTCGACCGCGGCTACCCAGGCGGCGCACAGCTCGCGCGTCCACTGGCCGGGCTCCTGGATCTCCAGATGCTCGGCGGCCAGCCACCTCCCCATGCGCAGCATCTGGTTGCGCCGGCCTTTGCGGCCACGGGGCGGAAGAGGCGAGGTGTCGTGCCAGCGTTGCACCCAGCCGGCCCACGCCGGGGCCACGCCCTCCACCGGAGGCCTCGCCAGGCGCACTGGCGGCGGCGGCGGGATGGTGAGACCGAGAGCCGCCAGGGCCCGGTGGAGGCTGTGGATGTTCTGCCGCAGCGAGTACGGGATGGCCGTATTCGCACGCAGGCCGTGGAGGACTTCTGCTGACAGGTCTTCCAGGAGCGGGCTGCGGTTCAGCAGCAGCGCGTGACACACCAGGCTCTCGGTGCGGACGGTGACCTGCGGCGACCGGTGGCCCCAGCCGTGCAGGACCGAGGTGACCTGGCCGACGGCGTCATCGACGCGGGCGCTGCCGAAGACCTTTCTTGCTACGGCGGCGCGGCCGACGTTGCCGAGCAAGTTCAGCTCGGTGAAGCCGAACAGGCAGGCCAGGCCGATGGCATAGGTCCGGGCCGAGGAGTCCGCCCATCCCGGGTAAAGGTCCTGGAAGGCCTTGCGGCTCGGGCCGAGGATCTCAGCCCAGGCCGCGGCATCCCACGCCCAGAAGCTCGTGCGGCGGGTGGCGCAGCCGCGGAGCACCAGCGCGACCGCGTCGGCCGCTGAGCGGCGCTGGAAATCGTTCTCCTCCGGCACCTCGAGGCAGTCCTTGGCCGTGGCGAGCGGGAGGATCAGCCGGTGCAGCGTGGACCAGTCGCCTTGACCGCGATCACGCCAGCGGTGGGGCCACCGGCGCAGTTCCCAGCCCAGGGCCTCGAGCGCGTTCTGCTCGGCCGCCGTCAGCGCAGCCGAACGGTCACAGCCGACCACCTCAAGTGACCGCGGCCATGCTGGAGCCGCGGCTTGCCGTACGGCCGCCCGGGACACTCGCGTCACCGCAGGTCAGCCGGAGGGAAGGCGATGGCGGTGAGCTGCTCGACCCGCCAGGCGTGGATGTGGTCCATGCTCTTGGCCAGCTTGTCGGCCAGGTCCCGGCCGGACAGGTGGATGTACTTCAGCGTGGACTCGGTCGACCGGTGGCCGGCGAAGGAAGCGATCGCGTGCAGTTCCCAGCCCATCCGGGCCAGGTCGGTCAGGCACAGGTGCCGGGTGGTATGGGTGGAAAACCGCGGCAGGTCGGCGGCGACCGCGATCTTGCGGATGACCTTCGACCAGGTCCACAGCGTCAGCGGCTGCCCGTGGTTGCGCCGAGACTCCGACAGGAACAACGGGCCTCTCGCCCGGCTGATCGCCGCCCGGTGCCGCAGGTAATCCGACAGCAAGACCCCGGTCGTTACTGAATACGGGACCACCCGCTCCCGCCGGTTCTTGGTGGTCTCCGCCCTCACACGGATCGTGCGATGAGCCGGGTCCAGGTCGTCGGTGCCCAGCGAGCACAGCTCCTCGCGGCGCAGTGCCGCGTCATAGGCCAGCGCGAGCATCACCCGGTTACGGACCGGCTCCTTCCGGACGAGCTCCAGCACCCCCAGCCACTGCAGGTCACTGGGGATCCACGGCAGTTTCGCCAGCCGGGGCACCAGCCCCCGCTGACTGCCAGCACCACCCCGGCCAGGCGTGTAACGGCCCCGCCCCACAGGATTGGACTCCCGCAGCCCCTCCTCGATCAGGAAGTCGTACAGCAGCCGCACCGGAACCAGCCGCTGCTGCAGCGTGGCGTTGGACAGCCCGGCCCCCGAGTCGATGGACACCACGTTGGCGCCCCGCCTGCCCGGCCGGGTCGACAACTCCCGTACGTACCTGGCGACATGCTCACGGCTCGCCTCCACCAGATCCACGCCCTCACGCTCGCAGACCTCCAGGTACTCGGCCAGCCCGACCCCGTAGGCGTCAATCGTCCGCGGCGCCCGCCCCAGATCAGCCCACATCCGCAGCCACCTGGCCGCCTGCTCATGTCGGCCAAGGATCGGCCACTTCTCCTCAAGCACCGAGTCGATCACCCGGGCTCCCTCCAGTCACGAAGATGCACCGGAGATCAGATCACCGATCACGTCTCTCCGGCCTGATTCCACGTAACTGATAGCCGCTGCTGCAACGTGGCGTTCGCCAGCCCCGCCCCCGAGTCCAGCACCACCACGTTCCCGCCCCGGCGGCCGGGCCGGGTCCGTAACTCCCGTACGAACTCAGCGACCTGGGCGCGAGTCGCGGCCGCCGGGTCGATCCCGTCGCGCTCGCACGCTTCCAGGAACTCAGCCAGGCCCCGGGCATAGGCATCAATCGTCCGCGGTGCCCTGCCCAGATCAGCCCAGATGCCCAGCCACTCGGCCGCCCGCTCGTGCCGCCCCAAGACAGGCCACCTGTCCCACGCCGAAACCGCAGCCATCCCCGCAAGACCCCCGTCCCCGCTGGCCTGCAGGGACGCTACCGCGCCCAGCCCCTCGAGCAGGCAATGACACGCGGGGCCTGATTCCACGTAACTGATAGGTACAGCCACCCCTCCCCGGTCCGCAGGTAGGTAATGTCACCCACCAGGCGAGTGCCGGGAGCGGCGGCGGTGAAGTCCCGGTCGATCAGGTCCGGGCTGGTCACCGGCTGCTCGCCGGGCACGGTGGTGCGCTTGTACGCCCGCGGCTGGCAGGCCCGCAGCCCCAGCTCGCGCATCAAGTCCGCGACCGGGCCCACGCTGCACGGGTGCCCGTCCCGGTTCAGCTGGGCGGCTACCCGCCGGCACCCGTAAGCGCCCCGGCCTTGCGCGAACACCCGGCGGATCTGGACCGCCAGCTCGCGCCGCCGGGCCGCCGTGGCCGTCTCGGCCCGGTTGCGCCAGGCATAGAAGCTGGATCTGGGCACGCCGAGTAGCCGGCACATCCAGGCGATCTTGTAGTTGGCCTTCTCCGCGTCGATCACAGCGCACCGCTCGGCTACCGGTGCTCCCGCGCGAAGAAGGCCGCTGCTTTTTTCAGGAACTCGTTCTCCATCCGCAGCCTGCGGTTCTCTTCCTCGAGTTCCTTCACGCGCGCACGCTCCACCGGGGAAATAGCCTGGTCCGGCTCCGGATGCTCCCGCCGCCAGGCGTTCACCCAGTTCCCCAGGGTCCCGTCGTGGATCCCCAGGTCCCGGGCCACCTCCGCGACCGGCTTACCGGTCTCGATCACCATCTGCACGGCCTCAGCCTTGAACTGCGGGCTGAACTGGCGGCGATGCTCTGGCATAGAACAGATCCTCTCAGTCACCCCGAGAATCACTGTCCAAGATCTTTAATACACCTCAGTCGGCTCCATGTCGCTGAGCATGGACACCCATGCGTCGATCCAGTCCTCCAGCAGCATCCTGCGCCCAGAGCGTTCTTGCTATGAGCCGTTGATCTGCTCGGTGATCTGCGTGGTCGCGTCGGCGCGCGCTTCCTCGGGATCGTCGTAGAAGATGATCCAGTACTTGTGGTCCTCAAACCGCCAGGGGTACCAGGTTCGACCGTGACGGTTGGTTTCCACGGCTTCGGCCTGCGCGGCTTCATCGCTGCTGGTCCCTGTCGGGAGCCGGCATGGCGTGCGGTCGGCGGCCTGGGCATCGGCGTACTCGCCGAGCGCAGCGCTCAGGCTATTCAACGGAGGGTCCGGGCAGTCGTGATCACGGGCTTTTCCCGGTCAGCGAGTAGCGACCTAATCCGGCGCGAGATCTCCCGAACGGCCTTCTGAAGACCGCATTGCACGACCTTGACGGGCCATGGACGTGATGCTAACCTGCCAGCCAGATAATGAATGACGCGTTCAGGCGCACGAGTGGCATGGGTAGGTTCGCCAGGCTCGGCGAGCACCCACAGACGACGCGTTCGCGCATCAGCGTGGAGGCCCACCTGGCAGGAGTGTGTCTGTATGCAGCCCAATCCGTCGATCGACGAAGTCTCCGCCTGCAACATTTAGACAGAAGGCCATGCTTCCCGCTCGGCTGACCTGTCAGCAGCCCATACGTGGGTGAACTAACGAGTATGTCGGCGAACGCAGTCCGATAGCAGTTGGGTCAACTCGACAGAGGAACTAGTGACAATGCTTGATAGTCCCACAGCGACCAAGCCCCAAAGCAGCGTTAGTCCAACGGCCCTCGCCGTTCCGGCTAGAAACCGCAAATCAAAGAGCCTGCCGCTCGGGTTCATAGCCGGAGTCATCGCGGTTCTACTTCTGGCTGCCTGCAGCTCAAGTGCAAGTAATTCCACATCCAGTTCCAGCTCATCGCTTCCTAAGGCAATCAAGTTGGTTAACATCGATGGACTGACCGGAGCTGGGGCGGCGTACGCGACCTACATCAAGCAGGGCATGCAACTAGCAGTCGACGACATCAACTCCTCTCATTACCTTACCCACTCATCGCTGTCGATGACGTTCGAAGACTCCACCGGCTCCCCATCGACGGCCGCAAGCCTGGCTAGCCAGGCTGTCGGAAAGTACACGGTAGTCTTCGGGCCCAACGACAGCGGATCAGCGGTAGCAGTAGCACCTATCCTGGCGCGCAACAACGTCCCTACCGTCTTTACCCAGGCCGGTAGCCCTGGTGTTCTTATCGCAAAGAATATCGTTCGTCTTACCCCGCTGCAGACGAGCTTTGTCCCAAAGACGTTGCAGTACCTGGAGTCCACGAAGGCAAAGAGCCTCGCGGTCATATATGACTCCGACTACCCAACCCTCATGGACGAGGCCAATGACATGAAGAGCATGGCCTCTAAGTATAACTACAAGTACCTCGGCTCAGCGGCAGTGCTATCGACGACATCTGACATATCATCCGCAGTGTCGAAGCTGCTTGCCTTCCACCCGGCGGCTATCGCAGTTCTCCTCGTGGGTGCGCAGAACTCTTCGCTCGGCTCCTTGCTCTCCCAAGCGAATTTCCATGGACCAGTGATCAGTGCCGAGGGCGCTCTGGCTGGACTCCTCGGATCCAAGAACAGCGAAGCCAACGGCTGGACCTGGACAGCCGACTGGAATCCGCCAGGAACCAACCAGAAGTCAAAGATCTTTACCTCGCAGTTTGAGGCAAAGTTTCACGCCACGCCGACTCTCTGGTCCGCGGAGGCATACGACGCCGTGTACTACGCGGCGGCGGCTCTAAAGGCAGCAAACTCCACAGTAGCCGCGAAGGTCGACGCCGCACTGGCTACGGTCGGGGCGAATGGCTTCAATGGCATCCTTGGCAGCCACCTTCTTGTGCGCAACGGCCAAGAGTACTCGAACGGCTTCCTCGTTCGCTGGGAAAACGGCGGCGGGACGATCGTCGGTTAACGGTCTTGCTGCCCTGTCGACCTGCATCCAAGTTGCGTCGGCAGGGCAGCGAAGCGCGTGGTTGGCTTACTCGGGAGGGACTTCGAGAAATTGCAGCAGGTTATTAACGCCGCTGTGCTCGGCTCGATCTACAGTCTCTTCGCCTTCGGAATAGGACTGCCCTGGGGAACGATGAACGTTCTCAATCTTGCGCATGGGTCGATATTCCTGTTGTGCGGTTTCATCTGCTACGTCCTGTCCGTTAAGGCTCGAGTACCGCTTAACTTGCCCGAGGCGGCGGCTGTCGCGATTGCGGTCGGCGTATGCGCGGACTGGCTCATCGAGCTAATCGTATTTCGACAGATTAGGCGTCGATCTTCCAATGATGGCGAAGCGCAGCTGCTCATGGTGATCGGAAGCGTTGGCATCGCTGGCATCCCCATAGCGATAGCAAACAACGTGACCGGGGGCGTCCCATTCATGATCTTGCAGCAGCCGACGCACAGCAGGGAGCACGAGCTATTCGGTGCGTCTATCTCGAATCTGGAGATCAGCATAATCGCGCTAAGCGTCGGAATCGTGGTTGCAGCAGCGCTCTGGGTCCGCTTCAGCAGGCACGGTCGCGGATTGCGAGCCATAGCCGTCGATCCGGAGATAGCGAGCCTCATGGGGATCAGTCGATCTCGTGCCTCTGCGATCGTGATGGGAATCTCCGGCGGGACGGCTGGACTAGCTGGAGTATTGTTTGGTGAGTATCTAGCGAGTTTGCAGTCAACATCTGGTGAGGATCTCCTGCTCAAGGGATTCGCCGTTGTCGTTGTGGGCGGCGTCGGGAGCCTTTGGGGGCTGCTCGTGGGAGCGTTCGCGCTTGCTGTCGGCGAGGTAGTCGTGACTGCGACGACCTCTGGCGTCTGGACCGACGGCGTCTCATTTGCCTTGATTATCGTTATCCTATTGCTGCGGCCGAACGGAATATTCGGCAGGGCGACGGTCGACCGGACATGACGTGATTAGCTGGTTTACGGGCCAAACCATTCTGCTGCAGCAGCTGGCGGTGAATGTCCTCCTCGCACTTAGCTTTCAGGTTGTGCTTCGGTCGGGCGTGTTCTCCTTCGCCAGTGTTGGTTTCTTCGGTCTTGGTGCCTATCTAGGCGCAAACCTCGCGATGCACCATGTTCCCGTCATAGGCGTGCTAGTCGCAGTTGCTGTCGCGTCGTGGGTCGTCGGGTACGGACTCGCCCGGATGTTCGCCGGTCTCCGGGGCTTGTACCTCGGTATGATCACCTTCGCTTTTGACCAGATTGTTGTGGTTCTCGGTGAAAACGGCGGCAGCTTTACTGGAGGCGCCGTCGGTCTTTACGGAATTCCACTGGCCCTCACAACCGCCGAGGCCTTGCTGCTTGCTTTCCTAGGCTGCGTGGTCATGAGTCAGCTGGAACGGCGCGCCCTTGGCCGAGCTATTGCTATTTTGCGGGTAGATGAAAGGCTGGGCCGTGCCCAGGGATTTGCCGTCGATAGTCAGCGCCGATTCGTATTCGCGCTCTCGGCTACTCTCGGCGGGCTTGCGGGAGTAACCAGCGCACTCCTGACGACAACAATCGGGCCCACCGATTTCGGCTACGAACTCATTGTCACGGGCCTTACGATGGCAGTAGTCGGCGGTGTAGTTTCCTGGGCAGGAGCCGCGATCGGCGCATTTGCCGTTACGTGGTTTCCGACGTTCGCCCAGGGGCTTGCGAGCTATCAGGCTCTGGTCTACTCCACGCTGATAGTGGTTGTCGTAGTACTCGAGCCAAATGGAGTCGTTGGACTCATTCGCCGCGGGACGTATGCATTGTGGGCGGGCCGCCGAAGGGCCTTGCAGCGGGCAGACCGGGAGGGTGCTGAGGTGCGGGAATGACGGCGCCGCGACAGGAACATGCAGTTAGCGAGATTCTTCGCTGTGACGGGGTGAAGGTCTATTACGGCGGCGTGCATGCAGTGGATGGCGTGTCGTTGCAGCTGGAGGACGGGGCGCTACATGGCCTCATTGGGCCCAATGGATCGGGGAAGAGCACGCTGCTCGGTGCGATGTCCCGGATGACCGGCCTGACAGCCGGATTCCTGTGGTTGAAGGGCCAACGCTATGACGAACTACCGGCACACGAGCTCGCCCGCCGGGGAGTACGGCGAACCTTTCAGACTGTCCGGCTTCTTCCGGATCTGACGGTGCTAGAGAACGTGATGGTCGGCGCTGATGCGCCGTTTCTGTCACACGGTATCTGGCAGGCTTGGGTTACATGGCGCCGCTCGTATCGGGCCGAGCGGGAGAGCCGTGAGAGGGCGATGGACGCGATCCAGATCCTGTCGCTCGATGGCCTGGAGCGCGTCCGATGCGGAACTCTTCCGTATGGCACTCAGCGGAAGGTCGAGCTCGCTCGATGCGTGGCGGCTGGGCCGGACGTCTTGCTGCTAGACGAGCCGACTGCCGGGATGAGCAGGGCCGAGCGCGGCGAGATCGCGAAGTTGCTGCTCAGCCTCCGCGGGGCAGGCATGACGCAGCTGTTGGTTGAGCACGACGTCGATCTCATTACAAGCGTGTGCGATCACCTATGGGTCATGAACCTGGGGACTGTGATAGCAGAGGGCAAGCCTCGAGAAGTGATTAGTAGGCCAGAAGTTGAAGAGGCTTATCTGGGAAAGGCTCAGAGGTGACGGCTGTGCTGGAGACGGTCGACCTGCAGGTCTCCTATGGCGCAGTGCGAGCGGTTCTGGGCGTGACGCTGTCGGTTGGCCCAGGAGACGTGGTTGCCTTGCTGGGCGCTAACGGCGCGGGGAAGACGTCGACCGTGAGGGCTAGTGCAGGGCTGGTGCGAGCCGCAGGCGGCAAGGTTAGATGGGAAGGCCAAGACGTCACGAATTGGCAGCCTCATCGGCTTGTCCGGGCGGGCCTGGCAGTTGTGCCCGAGGGGAGGCGAGTATTTGCCCCCATGACCGTTGAGGAGAATCTGGAGCTCGGTGCCTTCACCAATCGCTCGGCAGCAAGTCGGAAGGATTTGAAGAGTGAGATGTACGACATGTTTCCCGCGCTGGCGCAACGAAGGCATATTCGCGCAGGCCTCCTGAGCGGCGGAGAACAGCAGATGCTGGCCTTCGGCCGGGCCTTGATGTCGAAACCAAAGGTTGTGATGATGGATGAGCCATCCATTGGCCTGAGCCCGGTGATGGTGGACAGGGTCATGAGGGCTGTAGCGGACATTGGAGGTCTAGGAATTGGTGTACTGCTAGTCGAGCAAAACGCCATAATGGCGCTGGCCGTTGCGCAGACTGGCATTGTTCTTGAGCGAGGTAAATGCGTGCTGAGTGGAGACTCAGAGAGTCTCAGGAACGACCCTGGAGTAGTTGCAGCATTTCTTGGCGATAGCGTTATACGCGATTCTCCGGAGAGTTCTCCCTCCGCTGGCCGTAAGGGCGGCAAGCTTCGCGAAACTTCTGGCCCTGCGGACCCACCCGCCAGTACCCGCAACGACGACCCTTGACCGTCGCACGACTATAAGCTAACCTGCTGGCTAGATAATGAAAGTCGTGAGCGGTCGGAGCGGTGATGAGATGATCGGAATCGACATCGGGGGCACCTTTACTGATGTGGTCCTGTTGCATGATAAGCGGATCGCCCGAGCGAAGGTCCTATCGAGTCCCGGCAATTATTCAGACGCCGTGCAGACAGCTGTGGAGTCATTGTGCGAAGAAATTGGGCTACCTCCGTCGGCAGCTATAGGACGCTTGGTGCACGCCACGACGGTCGTCACTAATACCCTGCTTGAGGGTAGCGGTGCGCGCACGGCCTTCGTTACTACGCGGGGCTTTCGTGATATTCTGGGCCTAGCACGAAACCGTCGGCCCTCTTTGTACGATCTGAGATGGCGCAAGCCTCGGCCTATCGTGCCCCGGGCGCTCTGCTTTGAGGTCGACGAACGGGTGGGACCGGCCGGTGAGGTTATTACACCGCTAGATATTCCGATGGCCAGGCAAGTCATCCGGCGCGTAATCGACGAGAATGGCGTCGAGGCGGTTGCGGTGTGCCTGCTTAATAGCTTCGCCAATCCTGTGCACGAGCAGCTACTAGGCGAGCTCGTTCTGGAACTTGCCCCAGAACTACACGTTTCCCTTTCTTCGTCTGTTATGCCGAAGGTTCGTGAGTACGAGCGGGCAAGCACGACGGCTGTCAATGCGTATGTGGCGCCGAGGTTTCAGCGCTATGTGTCGGAAATGCAGCAAGCGTTCACGGCGAAGGACGTCTCAACACCTCTGCTGCTGATGCAGTCGAACGGCGGCGTCGTACCGGCATCCGCGGCGGTGCGCCGACCGGTGACGATGATTGAGTCGGGCCCCGCGGCTGGCGCTCTGGCGGTGGCGCAGCTTGCCTCTGAATTGCAACGGGACCAGGTGATCGCTCTTGACGTAGGCGGCACCACGGCCAAGGCCTGCCTCGTCGAGCGCGGTCGAGCGCTTGAGACGTCGGAGTTTGTCGTCGGCGGTGCGATCAACTCGGAGAGCCGCCTGCTGCAGGGAGGCGGCTACGTAGTTGCTGTGCCATCAATTGACATCGCGGAGGTCGGCGCAGGCGGCGGCAGCATCGCAAGGATTGATAGCGGCGGATATCTCAAGGTGGGGCCTGACAGCGCCGGCTCACTTCCCGGACCCGCATGCTATGGACGCGGCGGTCTCCTTCCGACCATCACAGATGCCTTCGCGGTTCTTGGACTGCTCGATCCGGCAGGTATCGCCGGAGGAGAGCAGAAGGTTGATATCGACGCTGCTGACCGAGCCCTGAGCCAGCTAGCTCGGCCGCTTAGAGTCACGACTGCTGACGTTGCCTGGGGCGTGTATCGCGTTGGCACGGCCACGATGATGCGGGCAGTGAGAGCAGTCACCACGGAGCGTGGCCGGGATACCCGGCGTATGGAGGTGGTCGCGTTCGGTGGTGCCGGACCGCTTCATGCCGCCGAGCTTGCCTTGCAACTGCAGATCCCACGTGTGCTTGTGCCGCCTCTTCCCGGCCTCTTTAGTGCCCTGGGATTGCTGCTTGCTCAGCTTCGTTTCGACTTCGTCTCCGGACTACCGGCATCCACCATTCTCACGGCGAGTACCCTGGAGTCTGGGTTCATGGCCCTGGAGCAGGAGGCATCCACCGCGATCAGATCACTTGATCTGGATGCGTCGCAGGCGGTGCTGACTCGCGTTGTCGAGGCTCGCTACGAAGGACAGATGGACCAGATTCTGCTGGAGACGCAGCGCGGAGCAAGCGAAGAGGCAGTGCGCAAGGATTTCGCGACGCAACACAAAGTTCTTTACGGGCACCCTCCACAGATGTCGAATCTGTATCTGACAAGCCTAAGAGTTGTGGCAAGCCTGCCAGGAGCGCACGCCGACTACCGGTCAATCCTGAACCGCGTGGAGAACGTCCCGCAGAAAGGGATCAGCGCTGACCGGCCAGTCTTCTTCGGCAAGGAGTACGGATGGATCGCCACGCCGATAGTGTCCCGAGAAGATCTGTCAGGGAACCCTGAAGCGGGCCCGGTGATCGTCCAGGAATATGACACAACAATCGTGGTGCCGCCTCGAATGAGCGTATGTCTTGATAGCGCCCGGAATGTAGCGATCGAAACTGAAAAGAGCTAGCGACGTGGTTGTCGATGAATTCGAGATAGAAATTGTTGGCAACGCGTTGCGCGCGATTGCAGACGAGATGGCCGTGGTCCTGACAAGGTCCGCGTACTCTATCGGCGTCCGAGAAAAGCTCGACTTCTCTACGGCACTCTTTGATCGGACGGGTCATCTGATAGTCCAGGGAGCCTGCATCGCAGTCCAACTCGGCTCGCTCCCTTTTGCGATGAGGTCCATCCTGGCTGCTTATCCCGGAGGCCTCAGCTACGGCCAGGTTGCGCTGACCAACGATCCGTACGGCGGTGGCGCCACCCATCTAGCGGATTTTGTGACAATTGCACCGATTTACGTCGAAGACTATCGTATAGGATATGCCGGGGTTCTCGCGCATAAGGTCGACATAGGCGGCCGGGCCGCAGGCGGCCTGGCGGCGGACTCGAAGATAATCTTCGAAGAAGGGCTTCGCCTGCCTCCACTTTTGTTCATGGACGGCGGGCGCGAGGTTCCGGCGGTGGCGAAGATTATTGAAGCCAACGTGCGTACCCCGGAACTTGTCATGGGAGACCTCCGCGGGCAGTTGGCCGCCCTGAGGATCGGTCAGGAACGCGTATCCGACCTGGCGGCGCTATATTCACGAGCTGATCTCGCACGAATTATGGAAGATCTTCTCGATCATTCTGAGACCACTGCCCGGCGGCGCCTAGCGGAACTTCCCGACTGCTCAGCTGAGTTCACCGACTACATTGACGACTACGGACCCGGCACGCCGGCGCTCGAAATCACTGTTGGCGCCGAGATTCGGGGTGACACGTTCGTGGTCGATTTCACGAAGGTTCCCGAGCAGGTTCCGGCAGCCATCAATGCGACGCTGTGCAACTCGGCGGCAGTAGCGCTTTTTGCCCTCAGGGTCATCGTTGCGGAAGACGTTTTCGTAAACGATGGCCTAGCCCGAGCGCTCGAGCTGAAGACACGACCGGGCACGCTGGCCGATGCAAGCTTCCCTGCTCCCGTCGCATCCCGTGGGATAACGCTCTACCGACTCTGGGACGCGCTCGCCGGTGCGATAGGGCTGCTCGTCCCCGAGCTGGCGATGGCAGGTGGTGATGGCGGACAGGATCTTCTAGTGTTCTCAGGCTTTACTCACGACGGGGGTCCGTTTGTGCTCAATGAAGTAGTTACCGGAAGTTGGGGGGCTAACTCGTTTGCCGACGGGGTAGATGGAATTGCAACTCCGATTGCGAATCTGGCCAACACTCCAGTTGAACTGGTGGAGGCCGAGTACCCTATTATGGTAGAGGAGTACTCACTGGTGCCTGGCTCCTTCGGAACCGGCAAATTCCGCGGCGGATGCGCCGTTCGCCGCTCGTTCAGAGTCAGGCATGGTCCGGTGTCTCTGCAGTTGCGCAGTGATCGCAGGAATCACCGGCCGTATGGCCTGTTTGGCGGAGAGCCTGGAGACGCGTCCTACACCTTGAAGCGCGGCAACGATGGCTCTCATGAGTATCTGCCGAGCAAAGGATCGTTCGTGCTGTCTGAAGGAGACGTAGTAACGCATACGAGCTGCGGGGCGGGGGGCCTGGGAGCTGCCGCAGATCGTGATCCTGCTCTGGTCCTGCAGGACATTGCGGACGGGTTTGCACCGGAGAGCAAGCCTGGTCCGCCAGTGGCCGATGGTCCCGAATGTTGAGGAAGCCGTCCGGCAGCGCCAGTCCATCGGCCGGCAAGCGCTCAAGCGGCGATACGGGGCTGCGGCCGAAAGCTCGGCTGCTTGCGCCGCGGTGCGAGTCGGCGTGGATCCTGGCGCCCTCGTGTTGCCATCAGTCATCATGCGGGCGGCGAGCCTGCCGCTAACGAGATTCGCGAGGTCGATCGGAACGCTTGTGGTCGGGCGACCGTCGTTGGCTTTCACGTCCACTTATATCTTGACAGTCCATCAGCGGATAAACTAACCTGCTGGCTAGTGTACCAATCCGGCGCCCGAGCCTTGGCGGCGCGAGGCAAGGCTCGAGTCGCTGCTGGCGATGGGTACTGGTGATCACTAGCGGACACCCGAAGGGTTCGGACAGATCTTCTATGCTCGGCGCATGTATCAGCGGAGTAGCTAAGACTCAAATAACGCGACGATCTGGCAAGAGCGTCCTTCTCCAGGCTGCCGAAGCAATAAGTGCTGCCGTGAGCGATGCTGGATTGACAATAGCGGACATTGACGGTCTCGCGACATACTCGCTTCACGATTCGGTAGGCCCGGAATATGTAGCGATGGCATTGGGCATACCAGAACTGTCCTGGAGTATGGACTGGGTCAGCGGAGGCTCAGCCTCAGCCGCACTTATAGGCTACGCCTCAGCCGCAATCCGGTCGGAATTCGCTCATAACGTCGTCGTCTATCGTGCTCTAAACGGTAGCTCAGGCCTGCGAATGGGTAGCGTCGGGGTTCAAGGGACCTCGGCGTCGGAAGCATTTACTTCGCGCTATGGATTCGGCACGGCGGTCCAGTGGGCAGCAATGGCTTATCAGCGCCATATGGCAGTCTATGGCACTTCCCCGGCGGCGTTGGCGAAGATCGCAGTGAGGCAGCGAGCCTATGCTCAGCTAAACTCCGCAGCAATTACGAAAGGTGCTCCCCTATCCGAGCAAGATTACTTCCGGTCTCCGTTTATTGCTGAACCTCTGCGCTTGTATGACTGCTGTCAAGAGAGTGATGGGGCGGCAGCAGCAGTGGTCAGCCGCTCGGGCCGAGTCGGAGCGAATTCATCGCGGGACATCGATGTGATGTCCATGGCGTATACAAGCCCGCTGGGCTCGGAGCCGCCTTACGAGAAGTATGAAGACGTTACTGTCATGTTTCCCCATTGGCTGCAGAAGCGACTGTTTGAAAGCGCCAGTATTGGTCCCGAGGCGATAGATTTGGCGTACTTGTATGACGCGTTTACGTTTTCAGTTCTTTGCCAACTGGAGGACTTCGGGTTCTGCCCGAAGGGCGAAGGCTCAGACTACGTTCTGGAGCAAAGAGCGCATCCGCTGGTCAACACCAACGGCGGACTGCTGTCAGAGGGCTACATACACGGGTTCAACAATCTTGTGGAGGCCGTCGTGCAGCTGCGCGGTGAGGCGCACGATCGGCAAGCCGATCGGCACGACATCGCTCTAGTGTCGGGCTACGGACTCACGCGTGGAAGTGCTGTAGTTCTCTCACGAACAAGATGAGGTGACGGCTTGACTGATCTCTTCGGGCCGGAAAGTCTAGGCCAGCCGTTCTGGGAGGGAGCTGCGGCCGGACGGCTGGTGCTTCAGTGGTGTGCTCAGTGCGGACGGTACGCGCACTTTCCGCTGCCGACTTGCCCACATTGCCACGGCGCTGACGCGCTCGGCTGGCGGGAGCTTTCAGGTCGAGCGGTGGTTTATACCTTCACCATCGTGCACCGCACCCGCTACCCGGCCTTCCGGGATCGGGTGCCCTATGCGGTTGTCTGCGGCGAGCTCGTTGAGCAGGCTGCACTGCGCATGTACGCGAACCTCGTCCACTCGGAACTTTCAGATCTCCGGATCGGATCTGAGCTACAGGTCGTGTTCGAGGAGCAAGACGGAGTGGTCTTGCCGCAGTTTGTTCTCGCCTAGCTGGGTTACGCGGCCCTGTCAGAGACGTGACGTTACGGCGGAGTGAGATATCACATGAGAGACGTCCTTTCCCCTCAGCTCATCAGGCGGCTCTTTGAGGCGCAGAGCATCGCTCTTCTGGGGGCATCCGACGACGCAACCAGGATTGGGGGCCGACCGCTGCGGCTTCTGCGCAAATTCGGCTTCGGCGGCTTGATTGTACCGATAAACGTGCATCGCTCTGTGGTGCAAGGCGAGCGCTCATATCCATCGCTGCGAGACGTCCCGCACCCTGTGGACTTGGCGATCGTGGCGTTGCGTGCTGACCTGGTAGCGAAATCGATAAGCGATTGCATTGATCTGGGCGTCGGCTCGATCGTCGTCTACACCTCAGGCCTCGGGGAGCTCGGCAGCGAGGGCGGCGAGGTGGAGTTTCAGATGGCCTCGCTGGCGGAGAAACATAATGTTGCGCTTCTCGGACCGAATTGTCTGGGCGCGCTTGACGTGCATCGTGACCTGCCCCTTACCTTCAGCGCCGTACTAGAGCGCGGCATGCCGAAGAAGGGCAGTCTTGGGATTGTCAGTCAGAGCGGCGCCATCGGGATGACGATCCTGGCTGCATGCCGGGAGAGGAGTGTCGGAATCAGCAAGTGGATCAGTACCGGCAACGAGGCGAGCCTTAACGTCGCCGACGGGATCGCCGCGCTGGCCGGGGACGACTCGACTTCGACGATCGCCTGCTATCTCGAGAGCGCCCGTGCGGGCCGATCGCTGCGAACCGCGTTTCAGCTGGCGGCCGACGCTGGCAAGCAGGTCATTCTCCTTCGAGGAGGGCGGTCCTCGCAAGGTGCTACGGCCGCGGCGTCGCACACTGGTGCACTGGCCGCACGAGGCGGGGCCTTCGACGCCGTATGCGCGGAGTCCGGTGTCGTGCAAGTCAGCACACTCAGGGAGCTAGGAAATGCTGTCTACGGCACACAGCGCGGCCGCAGATTGCCGGGCGCGATCGCCGTTGTGACGCTCTCGGGCGGACTGGGCGTAATGGCCGCGGATGCCGCGAGCGCGATGTCGGTAGCTCTGCCGGAAATTGCCGAGACCACGCAGGCCGAGCTGCGCGAGCTGGTTCCGAATGGGTATGTCGGGAACCCGATCGACTTGACGGGTTCGGTGATCAGCCAGCCTACCCTGATCGCTGACACGGTTGAACTGGTCGTGAGCGGCGCCGCCTATTCGACGATTGTGTATAACTTCGCGCACAATGGTCTGGATCCCGCGCTACTAGATGGGTTTTTCGGTCCTCTCAAGCTGGCGGTTACACGGTCCACCGAAGTCAACCATGTCTTCACGGGGCTTACTACCAACGAGACGCGGGCGAAACTAGAGAACCAGGGCCTCATCGTTGTCGACGAACCCGCGGACGGCATCTTCGTGGCCAGCCTGCTGTCGAATGCCGCGCCAGCCGGGACCGACACTCGGCATGCCGTCGCGCCTGAACCGCTGTCAGTGGCCGACTGGAACGAGATCGGGCCACCGTGGAATGAAGTCGAGGTCAAGGACCTGTTGCGAAGGATCGGGATTCCGACGCCACGGGAAACCGTTGCCTCGAGCGCCGCCGATGCAGTAGGCGCTGCCGCCGCCCTGGGACAGCCGAGCGCCCTGAAGGTCGTGAGTCGCCAGCTCGTCCACAAGGCGGCTGCAGGCGGCGTGCGGCTCAACGTCGAGCCGGAGCAGGTTGAGGTTGCCTACCAGGAACTCGTGCGGGGGGCGGAACAAGCTGGGTACATGCTGGAGGGCGTTCTCGTTACCGGCATGTACCAAGATACCCATCTCGAGGTGATCCTGGGAATTACTCGGGATCCGTTCTTCGGTCCGATGCTTCTTCTCGGAATGGGTGGCACGTTTGCAGACATCCTGGGGGTGTCGACGATGGGCAGCGCTCCCATGGATATGGCCGCGGCGCGCCGGTGGATCCAGGCATCGCCGGTCTTCGGCTTTCTCAGCGCGCAGCGCGACGGGGCGAAGCTGGACGTGGAGGCTCTAATTGCAGCTTCGGTCAACCTCTCAAGGCTTGCGCTCATGCCAGGAGATTGGGAAACGATCGAGATCAATCCATTGCTAGTGGGCGTCGAAGGGGAGGGTGTGATAGCGCTTGATGCGGTCGCCATAGCGGGTCACTAACAGATGACCTGAAAGAGCCAGACGAACTAGACGAGGAGGATCAGATCCGATGGTAGCCACAAATGAGAAGCGCGCGCAAGCCGAGCTTGACGAGTTCCAGGGCCGTGTAGCGCTCGTCACCGGTGGAGCAGGCGACGGCATCGGGCGCGCGATCGCTAATCTGCTTGCCAGGCGCGGTGCAGCCGTCGTCATCGCCGACGTTCACTCCCGCCGCCTGGAGAAGGCGGTCGAGGAACTGACTGACAACTCAGAAAAGACGGTGAAAGGCTACGAACTAGACGTCGCGGATCGAGGGGCGATCAACGAAGTGCTAGCCGATATTGCCTCGACCGTAGGGCCCGTGCGAGTACTGGTGAACAGCGTGGGCAGGACGACTATCGGCGATATCCTCGACTACCCTGCCGAAGAGTTCGAACGGTTGCTTTCGGTGAATCTGACCTCCCCGTGGTATCTGACAATGGGTGCGGTAAGGCACATGAGAGAGGCCGGTGGGGGCGCTATAGTCAACATTAGCTCCATCGCACCGCCGGTTGGCTTCGCAATGATAGAGCCACCCTATGCGGCAGCCAAGGCCGGCTTGCATGCGATAACGCGAGGCTTCGCCAACGCAGCTGGCGTCTTCGGAGTTCGATGCAACACGGTGGCCATGGGTATGGTTGCTGAGACTCATTTTGCGCGTACGCATCCGGAACTCATGCCGGATCTGCAGACGATCCCACTGCGTCGGTATGCACTGCCAAGTGACATAGCCGAGGCGGTATCATACCTGGCATCCGACCGCGCGAGCTTCATCACCGGCGAACTGCTGACAGTGGGAGGCGGTGCTAACTTCGGGATTTAAGACCCGACCGATTCTGTGTGCGACTTAAAGTGTCCCCATAGGAACCAGAAGACGCGACCTCGCCAGAAAGACGCCAGCCCTCTGCCGTAGAACGTTGAGAAGGGAGAGAGTGTGCAAGCGGATCTTGGAACTGCATTTATGAAGTCCGCTAGCCGATACAGTGGACGACCGTTCCTGGTAAGTCCTGAATCGATGCGTTCCTATCAAGAAGTCGCCGACCGCAGCCTTGGCTTCGCAAAGGCCCTTTCGGCGCAGGGAGTAGGCCCAGGAGACAGGGTAGCTATCGTACTGCGTAATCATCCGGAATACGTCGAGGCGATTCTAGGTGCCGCCTGTGCCGGAATTGCCATTGTGCCCATCAACAGGAGACTTGGCGAGGCTGAGATCGTCACCATCCTCAGAAACGTGCGAGCGAAGGTTCTGATCACTGAGCCAGCCTTCCGCCTACTGGCGGAGATGGTGATAGCGAAACTGGGCGTAAAGGTTGTATGGGTTACGAAGGACGGACCGCCCGCTGACGGCGGACTGACCTTCGACGACTTGGCCAGTTTCGGCGGGACCGGTGAGCTGACGGCTTCTTCGCCGAATGACCTGCAAGCGATTTACTTCACGTCTGGGACGACGTCGGTCCAGAAAGGTGTCCTGCGATCACATTCGGCTGACCTGGCCATGGCTGTCGGCGGTGCTCTAGCTACGCCATTCGCACCAGAAGACGCGGCTTTCTATGGCATCCCGCTACATTCAGCTGGGTTCTACGGGCTAGGTATAGCGGCGATGTTGGGGGGCGCGCGGCTCGTCCTCGTGCCGGAGTTCGAACCGGATCTGGTCCTCGAGGTCTGCGAGCGCGAGCATGTGACTCACACGACTCTCGTGCCAACCATGTGGGAGATGCTGCGACGGTGCTCCACCGCGCAGACAGCAACCCTGCCGTCCCTACGGCATCCCTTGTGGGGCGGAATGCCGTGCATCAAGCGCCTGAGTGATCTCCTCGAGCGCTGGCTGCCCGTACCTTGCGTCGGAACATACGGCCTGACAGAAGCGACGTGCGCAACCTACTCCAGTGAGGCCGTTTATCGCGATGGTAGGCAGCGGTCATCCGGCTATCCGATCCTGGGCATGGAGGTATCCGTCGTGGACGACGACGGAAGGCCATGTGATGTCGGCGAGTACGGTCAAGTGCTGCTACGCGGCAGCCTTGTCATGGACGGCTACTTGGACCAGCCGGAATTGACCAGCAACGTTCTACGAGACGGATGGCTCTATACAGGAGACTTGGGTCTGCTAGACAAGGATGGGGCTCTGACGGTCGTCGAGCGGATAAAAGACATGATTATTAGCGGTGGCGAGAATATTTTTGCGGCTGAGATTGAGGATACTATCCTCGATATTCCTGGAGTGTGCGAGGTAGCTATCGTAGGGGTTCCTGACGATCTCTGGGGACAGCGCGTTTGTGCCTTCGTTGTGGGTGACAATGCACTGAGCGCCGAGGAAGTCGTTGATGCGTGCGTCCGGCGACATGCGAGGTTCAAGCGACCCAGGCAGGTGATATTCCTCGACGAATTGCCTAAGAACGCCTTGGGTAAGGTCCTCAAGGGCGAGCTTGCGGCATCGGTGCGGTAGCGTTATGAACGCTTGCTCTTGTGGAGCCGAGTGACCTTCACGTCGCTGGTAAAGACTAGGATTTCGGCAATATTCCTGACAGTATCAAGTCGCTGAAACCGCGCACTAGTTCTTCTGCCGAGGTGTTTAGTGGTTTGTACCACCGGTAGAGAGAGTTGGTCATTCCAAATACACCGACGATCACCAAGTGCGGATCGACCTGACGGAATTCTCCGATCTCGACGCCGTGTCGGATTAGAGCTTCCAATCGATCTTCTATCTCGTGCTGCCTCGCGACAATCTTCTTAGCCTGGGCGCCTTTTCGGATGCCGGTTTCGTGAAAGTAAACACTCCAGACAGTGAAATTCCCGAGAATCTCTCGGATATGTGCATCCAAAAAGCGCTCAAATTGCTGCCTCACTGACTCTTCGGGATCATGTTCTCTGAGAGTGCCTACTCCAGCCTCGACGGCCTGCTCGCAGATCGCCAGGAGAAGCTCTTCTTTCTTATGGTAGTAGTAGTAGACAGCTGCCTTAGTGACCCCGAGCCTTTCGGCGACCATGTCGAGCGTCGCAGTGGCATACCCAACCTCTCGGAACGCCGCGGCCGCCGCGGCGATGATGTCACGACGCCTCGCGTCGTAAACGGTCTGATCCCTCACACGCGACACGTGCGCTCCTGTCCGAGCGGCGCTCGTCGAGACTTCGGCGGAGGATATGGCGAGCTGCCGGGAATGCACGACGGCGGCTCGAATCCTTTATGGGCATTGGGGGTCGCTTGCGATGCGGGTTGCAAGACGCTCGCTCGGTTAACGATGCGCATTGCGGCTGAACACGGACCTCCTGACATACGACCACAATACACAACGGTGATAGCCGCTGGGGCCGGGCCTGGCCCGATTTGACGGACAGCATCATCAGAGATTTGCTCCGGAAGGATGATCATGAAGATCATGGGCGAGAAGCCCCGGCGTCGCCGCTCGTTCACTCCGGAGTTCAAGGCCGAGATCGTTGAGTTGTGGCAGTGCGGGAGCGGTCGGTCGGGCGTTGGCTCCGGATCTCCAGCAAGTGACGGGCCGCTACTTTGCCTACAGCAAACCCAAGATCCTCCATCGCGCTGCTACGACCAGGCGGCCGCGGCATGGCTACGAGACATCAGCGAGCGCCGACCTGGCCGGCCTGCCAGCAGTCGGGGCCACCCCGGCGTGCGGCCAGCAAGGGTGTCTTAAGGCATCGGCCTGATGCGTCGCCGACCGCTGGGATGCTTTGGGGTGCTCTGACGAACAGAGTCCGTCAGAGCGGGTCAAGCCCACCCGTCGTCAGGGGGTGGATGACCTACTGCGGCAAGTTCTACAGGACTGACCTGGGCAGCATGCTGCGGCGCATCAACGCCTACCGGATGCGCCAGGCACGACGGGAATTCAGGCGGCTCAGGTCACACAAACGAGCCTGGCGATAGTGGAACGGGCTGCTCGCCATGCTTTCTCACTGGGCCTGGGCGACCGATCCCAGCCCGATCAGATGAGGCGAGCGGAGTAAAGGGAGACTCTCACGCTTCGTTCTGTGGGAGTCCGGGGGTGAAATTCCCGCGGGCCACCCGGCGCGTCGCTGCACGCAGACCCTTGACCACGATTCTTGACGAGGATTCAATGGCGTCTATCGGAAGGATAGCTTGGACTGAGGGCCGGATGCTTTTCGCTGATTCGGTTGCTACAAATCCAGCGCGCTAGCCCGGTATCATCACTTGTCAGACAGCATTTGAATATCTCTCCCGATGAGATTATTACCGCATTTTCATACTTCGGGGCAAACGTCGGTTTGTTTATTATGATACTGTTACTGAGAGGCGCCGCGAGGTATTCCGAACAGTGGCAGTGGGTCTGAGCCTCGAGATGAGCATGATGACCGAGCGCAATTCGCAGCTCTTTACTGCTATGGCAGATTTGGCTTTGACGCTTCCGTCCAGATTGAGTCCGGACCTTCCTATCGCAGCCTCTCGCAATCGTGCCGCGGTATTAGACGGGTAGCCGACTGGGTTGGTCGGCGCGTCGTCGAGCAGTACAAGTCCATGGACGACGCTGGGGCCCTCTTCCGCGAAGCGCAATGCGTGTGACCGGTGTTGTCCTCGAGCCGCCCCTGAAATGACAACTGTCTTCCGTTTGAATTGGCTCATAGGCGTCCTTCCTTCGCCCGGACCGATCATGCTGCGGATGCCGGCGAGGTAGCCGAACACCACGAGCGGTTCGTGAAATGTGGAGTGCCAATCGAACGCACCCTTCCAAGCTGCGTGGGCATGACGATCTGCTCCCACGACATGGTCGTACATAATCACATGGCGGTTACCCTGCCTCTCCGCTGTGGTAGCCGAGGTCCTCAGAGCACCTGCGGGGTTCCAGAACTCGGCCACCGGTCTTGACCTGGGCATCTACGCGGCCCGCTCGTATTCGTTAATGAGGCCGCCCAGAACGGACCGGCGCCTGATCCGCTGCTGGGAGAGGTCGGCGACAGGGTGGTCGGGCCGGGGTGGGCGGAGTTCGCGGCTGCGGTGGGGTCGTCGTCCGTTGTAGTGCCGGGCGTACTCTGCGAGGACCGACCGCAGGTGCCGTTCACCGAAGATCAGCATCCGGTCGGTGACCTCCGTCCGGGCGGTGAGCACGAACCTTTCCGCGTGGGCGTTCGCGCGAGGGCTCCGCGGCGGTACCTTCACCGCCTGGATGCCGGTGCTGGCCAGGATCGCGTCGAAGGACGCGGTGAACTGCCCGGCCCGGTCTCGGACCAGGAACCGGAAGCCCGCGGCCCGGTCACCGAGATCTATCAGGAGATTGCGGATCTGCTGCGTGGTCCACGGCCCGTCCGGATTGGCGGTCACCCCGAGGATGTGCACGTAGCGGGAACCGACCTCCATGACGAACAGGCAGTACAGGCGCTGCAAGGTCACCGCGCAGTCCACGTGAAAGAAGTCGGTGGCCAGCATCGTCGCGGCTTGGAAGTGCAGGAACTGCCGCCAGGTCGTATCGGTGCGCCGCTTCGGCGCCGGAGGGATCTTCAAGGCTTTGAGGATCCGGCGGATCGTGGAGGCGCCGACACGGTGGCCGAGCGTGAGCAACTCGCCCTGGATCCGCTGGTATCCCCATGAGGTGTTCTCGGTGGCGAGCCGCTCGATGAGCGCGGTGATCTCGGTGCTGACCGGTCCGGTTGAGGTAGGTCCACTTCTTTCTGACCAGGCGGCGGTGCCACCGGAGCACAGTGCCGGGCGTGACCAACCGGTGCGCCCGCAGCCTTCTGGGCAGGTGCCGGATCAGCGCGGCCAGGATGGCGCGGTCGGCCCAGTCCAGGCGGGGCCGAGGCTTGGTGCGGCGCAGGACGGCCACCTCATGCCGCAGCACCAGCAGTTCCGCGTTCTTCGACGCCGATGAGCGGCCGAGCAGGACCAGCCAGCCGCACAGCCGGATGAAGATCAGATAGAGCAGACGGAGGGACACGGCTGATCATCATGGCCCACCGGTGACCCCGGAGCATCGCTGCAGCTCACAGGCCAGGCAGGCTTCTGGCACCCACACCTTGCCGGAGACGTCCACCATCCGCGCGCGGCCCGCGGCGTCCGCGTGCGTCAGTCCGTTGACCGGGCCTTCCTCCGTGAGGTCATCCTACGACCGGCCCATCGGGCTGGACGGTGTGATCCCGCTCTGCCTGAGCGCGCTCACGCCCCGGATGGTCAGCTTCAGGTCGTCCGGGATGGTGGTCACCGACCAGGCCATTGCGTCGACCTTCTCCAGGCCGTAGATCGGCTTCTCCGCGCCGGCGGAGAGCCTGGCCATAGCGGTGCCGATGCCCTTGGCCGTGATGCCGAGGGCGGCGGCCACTGTGGCGATCTGCGTCCACACCTTGGCCGCGCCGCCGACGTCACGGGCCGCGAAGTACAGCGCGGCGGCCACGGCGATCGCCAAGGTCAGCAGCGCGTACCAGTAACGCGTGGCGATCTTCCTGACGATCCTCGCCGTCCGGTCCAGGGCGGCCTCGCCCGCGGCCACGAACGCTTCGGGCGTTAGCAGTCCCTCCGATGACTCGGCACCGACCAGCAGGTTGATCCACGCGTCGCCCTGGGGCAGCAGGCTGCGGGTCAGTTCGCCCGCGACTTCCAGCTCCGACTGTCCCCGGCTGAGCCGGCTCGGGCTGTTCGTGTCGAAGATCGTGTTGGTGAGATCGGCCCACCGCCCGATCGACGCGCCGACGATGGCCGCGGCGTCATTGGGCAGGACGGGCGTGAGGGTGGAAAGCCATTCCTGGATCTTGGCCACCCTGGCCCGGGAAAGCTGCTTGATCAGTGCCTCTCGCGCGCCGAATTCCCAGTTCGACTGGTCTTCCGCGTCCTTCTCCTGTTTCGCGGCTTCTTGCGGGTCCGCCGGGGCGTTTTTAGGGGTCAGCTGGTTTTTCCGGGCCGTTATATCCTTTTTGTCGGCGTCCGACCTTTCGCCGTCCGGGCGCGGCGGCGGATTCGCGGTGTCGCGGAGCGAGCGGCCCAGCTGGTAGGCGATGCCGTACTCGCGGCCCGCGCACGCCAGCCACTCCAGGATGTCCAGGTTGAGCTGGATGAGGCCAGCCCGGTCAAGGGCTCCGGCCACGCCCGGGGAGCCGGCGGACAGCGTGACGCGCGGCACCCCCGGTTTCGGGTCAGGGGTCTCCGAGAGCAGCGCGCCGAGCCGGGCCAGGAGCGCGTTGATGCGCTTTGCCTCGAGTTGCGTTCGCTGGTCGGGCGGGAGTTCGTGCTCGGTCGGCAGCCGGTCGCTCACGGTCGACGGGCGGCCGGGCGCGGGCTGCAGGTCCCCGAAGAGCAGAGCCATTGTCCAGCCGGCATCGACGGCCAGCTCTATAGCCTCCTTTTTCTGCGCCGGCGGATCCTGGTTGGCCGACGATGACGGAGAATCGTTGACCGCTTTCTGTGGGGCTGTTTTCCCGTTCGCGTCCGAACCGGGCTTGGTAACGGCCGTCGTTTTCTTCCCGCCCGCCACCGAGCCGACTTTGGTGGCCACCTTAGTGACGGCTTGGGTGATGGCTCCAGCGGGATCGCGAAGTTCGTTCATAATGGTCCCTCCCCTGGCGACAGATTGCGCCGTCGGACCGGGTCAGTCAAGTCGTCTGCTAAAGATTTATACCGCACGAGCAAATTTATTAGCGACATTTCCGGTAGGAGCACGCCATTTGTAAACGCGGCCCTGCCGTTACGGCAGCTGTGGGTGCCGAAACCCGCGCCACCTAGGTAGATGCTCTGCAGATCGCGGTTGGCTCGGTCCCGCGTTCGTGTGCCGGACGGGGCAGGTCTTGGTCCGCCCGGAATGGGATGATCTTCCGCCCGGGGGCTTGAAGCTGATTTTCCTAATTGTGTCCCGTGCGGCGTCGCTGCTGGGCTTGTCGCGCCAAGAGGCGTGGTGGAAGGACGCGTAGATCTTGATGCTGCGCCATCAGCTCGCGGTCGCCCAGCGTGACCGGCCTCGCGCTCATTCGCGTTTGACATGGCCGGACCGGGCGTGGCTGGCGCTGCTGGCCGGGACGCTGCCGGCGGCCCCCTGCCCGCGATGCGGCTGATCGTCTCTCCCGGCACGATGATGCGACGGCACCGCGACATCGTGCGCCGCCGGTGGACGCGTGTGTCGCATGGCCGCTCCGGCCGTCGCCGGTGCACCGCAACGTGCGGCCTGTGGCGCTGCGGCTGGTGGGGGAACGAGTCCTGGGGCTACCGGCGGATCCACGGCCAGCTTGCCGCGCTGGGCATCGCGGCCGCCCGGGCGGCCGTCTCGGTGACCTCGTCGCTGGAGGCAGTCTCGCCAGTTCCGTCGAAGATGGGCCAGTCGAGAGAGCTATCCCATACCGGTACATATGCAAATCCTGACCGCGGACATGCGATCGGGGCCTTGATCATCTGTCGGTCGTTTTGTCGGTGAGGCCCTCGGCTGTTGACACCGCACGCGCTCGGGCAAGACAGAGGCAATGACGACCTTGAGCGTTCGGGCTGTCCAGCGGCTGACTCTGGCCGCTGCATGCCTGGCACAGGGCATGATGGTCCTTGATGTCCTGATCGTCAGCGTCGCTCTTCCGGCGATGCAGCGGGAACTTCGGCTGTCGCCGAGTGGCCTGGAATGGGTCGTCAGTTCGTACGCCCTGGTCCTCGCGGCGCTGATCCCGTCCGGCGGCGCGCTGGGTGATCATTTCGGGCGCAAGCGCATCTTCGTGGCCGGGTTGGCACTGTTCACACTCGCCTCGGTTGGATGTGCGCTCTCGACCTCCGGCGGGATGCTGATCGCGTTCCGGGTGATCCAGGGGATTGGCGGCGCAGTCATGTCGTCGCTCACGCTCGCGTTGATCTCCGCGGCCTATCCCCCGGACGCCAGAAGCGGGCCGATCGGGTTGTGGGCAGCGGTCAGCGGCCTGGCAGTCGCCGGCGGGAGCGTCGTCGGCGGGCTGCTGCTCTCCGTCTTCTCCTGGTCATCGATCTTCTGGGTTAACGTCCCGATCGGGGCGCTTGCCATCGCCATCTCCATACTCGGCGTCACCGAATCCCGGGAGAGCGCGCCTCGCCCACTCGATGTGCGCGGCGTGGCGCTCAGCGCCCTTGGCCTGTTTCTGGTGGCCTTCGGTCTGGTCTATTCGGCCGATGCCACCTGGAACTCGCCGGTCGTGGTCGGCTGCATCGCGGCCGGCGTGGCTGCCTTGGTGGCGTTCGCGGCATGGGAACGCAGGACTGGTTCACCGATGGCGCCGCCAGCGTTGCTGCGGACCAGGAGCTTCGCTACCGCATGCGGCGTATACCTGCTGGCGTATCTCGCTTTCTCGGGCTTCATCTACTACGTGACCTTGTACTTCCAGAATGTGCAGCGCTGGTCCGCGCTCCACACCGGACTATCGTGGCTGCTGTTCTGCATCCCGTACTTCGCGGTAGCGCAGCGCAGGCACCAGCTCGCCCGCTGGCTGCCGGAGGCCGCGGCGATCGGCTGGGGGTGCGTGATCGCGGCCGCTGGCACGCTCGGCATGAGCCAGCTGACGACCACCACCACGTTCGCGTTGCCAGCAGTCAGCTATGTCCTGGTAGGCGTCGGCTTCGGGCTCATGGTCCCGGCCGGCTCGGCAGCGGCCATGGCTGAAGTGCCGCCGGATTCGTCGGGCATCGGCTCCGGGCTGTTCAACGCCTGCCGTCAGATCGGAACAGCGATGGGGCTGGCAATTCTCGGCTCGGTCGCGACCAGCATCATCGTCGCCGACTGGCGCAGCCAGGTTCGCTCCTTCGCCCCGGCCGAGCAGCCACGTGCCACCGGGCTAAGTGCGGACGTCGCCGGTGGGCAGATCAAAGCAGTCACCACCGCGCTGGGGCAGCACGCGCACAGCCCCGCGGTCGCGTCCTACTTGCACGGATTCGAGGCGGCGCTGATAACAGCGAGCGTGATCCTGATAGTGGCAGGCGCACTCGGATTCCTCGGACTGAGACGCCTTCACCACGCGCGCGAAAATGTCAGCGCCAGCGAGGTCGAGAATGTCGGCGGCGACCGCGGCGAACGCTCCTAGCCGCGCTATTACCGCACGGGCGTCGGCACGAACTTCGCGATCGCGCCGGCCACCGCGTCCGGGTTGTCGACCGGGACCCACGTCCCGGCGGCGGGAACGGTCACCAGGGTGGCACTGGGGAAATCGGCAGCGAGGCGCCGGGCGTATTCGGTGGGGAAGAACTTGCACGCCTCGCCCCAGATCACCAGGACCGGCCGGTCGAACCCGGGGATCGCCTTGGCTGCGTCGATGAGGAGCTGCGGGCGCTCGCCAGCCAGGGCCGCAACGAGATCTTCGGCCACCCGCCGGTCACGCAGGATCGGCCCGAAGAACGACTCCGCGCGTTCGTCGTCGAGCCCGCTCTCGGTCACGCTAGAGACGTTCCGGCGCCGGGCCGTCAGACGGACCGCCCCACGGGCCAGCCCCGGCATCCTGCGGCACATTGCCGACGCCATCTTGAGTTTGTTGGGCGGGAACTGGTCGTAGCTTTCGCAGTTGGTCAGTACGAGACGGCTGACCCGCCCGAGTGCCGGATGGCCGGTGGCAAGCGACAGCAACAGCAGGCCGCCGGCCGTGTCATTGGCGACCACCGTGGCGTCGGTCACGTCGAGCAGGTCCAGGCAGTCGAGCAGCAGCCGTGCCAGCGATGTGGCAGACCGGTCTGCTCCCGGCGACAGCGGCCATGGGTGCGCTCCGAGGGGGAGGTCGACCGTGATGCAGCGGTAGCGATCCTCGAGCGTGGCGACGACGTCACGCCACAGATCGCCGTTCGCGAGCGCCCCGGCGAAGAAGACGAGCGTCGGCCCTTGGCCGGACGATCGGTACGCCAGGGGCCCAAGACGGGTTTCCAGCTTTTCGCATTCCATGCGTATTAAACATACTCGCGGTATGTGAGTTCGGCAAGGTGCCTGGTTACTAAAGCAAGGTGCCCTGGTTGCTGAAGCGGGTCAGCGCTCGTTGCCGGGAGCCAGGCCCCGGAGCATTACCTCGAGTGCCTTGCCGAGTTCGGCCCTTGTCACGCCGGGGTCGCTGGCGCGCGTGATGAGCAGGGCGCCGAGCCAGGCCAGACCGCCGATGAGATCAGTGAGAACGCCGGGGTTCAGATTCGCGAGCTGACCGTGCTCGATCGCCGTGGCGATGAACAGCCGCACGGCCTCGGCGTTCGCCTGCTGCTCCGCAGAAGGATCGGGCTCGTGACCGAGCACCGCTGGCCCGTCGATCAGCGTGATCCGCCGTATCTCCTGGTCGAGCACGGCGTCCAGGTAGGCGTTCACCTTCGCGACGAGCTGATCGATCGGCGGGTCCTCCGGGTCTCCCGCTACGACCGCGCGCCCATACGCGTCTGCCTCCGCCTCGTCGTACACGGCGCGGAACAGCGCCTCCTTGCCGGCGAAGTGGTGGTATACCGCACCCTTGGTGACCCGGGCCGCCTCGGCGATCTCGTCGACCGACGTCTGCGCGTAGCCCTTCGCGCCGAACAGGGAGCGGGCGGCGGTGAGCACAGCCCGGCGGGTGGCCTCGGCGTGCTGCGTGCGGAGCGTGACCGAAGGATCGGCGCCGCTTTCGCCCTTCGATGATCGCCGCGGCATGCGGTTCAGTATGTCACCGCAGGTTGCCGCTGCCTCGGCCCCATCAGCTGGGCTGATCAGCCGGCTGACAGCCCCTGGCAGATGGCCCGGCAAGCGGTGGGCGTCGTCCGGCATCGGCCTGCACCAGCTCCAGGCGCGGGCCGATCCCCGCTGCCAGCCCGGGTCGCCGAGGGGGCAGGCGGGAGTCGCTTGGGCTGTGATCTTCGGAGACGGGCTCGCGGCCGCCGCTGCGGGTGGCGGCAATGCCGGCGATGACCACGAGGACGACCCCGGCGGCAGCGGATGCGCCCGGGACCTGCCGGAGCACAAGCAGCCCGGCCAGTATCGCGATGGCGGGTTCCAGGCTCATCAGGGTCCCGAAGGCGCTGGCGGTGAGGCGCCGCAAGGCGAGGAACTCCAGGCTGAACGGGATCACCGGGTGCAGCACTGCCAGGCCCAGCATGACGCCGAGCAGCGGCCAGGTCACCCGGCTCAGGCTGGGACCGGCGGCGAGCAGGGCGAGCGTTCCGGCCACCGGCATGGAGACGGCCAGCCCGGCGAGTCCGGTGACGTGGTCGCCGACGTGCTGGGTCAGCAGGATGTAGGCGGCCCAGCAGACCCCGGCGGCCAGGGCGAACCCGAGGCCAGCGAGGTCGGTGCCGCCGTTCCAGGGATGAGTCAGCAGCACGACACCGACGGCGGCCGGGGCTGCCCAGCGCCGGTGCCCGCCGCCCGGGCCGAACAGGGATACAGCCAGCGGGCCGAGGAACTCCAGCGCGCTGGCCGTGCCGAGCGGGATGCGCGCGATCGCGAGCAGGAACAGCAGCGTCACGCCGGCGGTGACCGCGCCCAGCACGCAGCAGGCCAGCAGGTCCCGGCGGGTGAAGTGCCGCAGGCGCGGCCGGACCAGGACCACGAGGACCAGCCCGGCCCAGGCCAGCCGCAGGCCCGCCACGCCCAGCGGGCCGAGCTGGCCAAACAGGGGGACCGACAGGGCCAGCCCCAGCTGGACGCACGACATGGATGCCGCAGCCATCAGCGCCCCGCCCTGGGCACCGGCCAGGCCCGGGGCGCGGCGGCGGCATCCGGGCGGCGGCGCGTTCATGGCCCCAGTAAAGCGCCCACAACCGTCCACGTCCACGTGCCGAATATTGATAAACCATCTAGAAATCCTGAACAATGGAAGCATGGAGACACGACGGCTCGAGTTGCTGGCGGAGCTGTCCCGGCTGGGCTCGATGCGCGCAGTCGCGGACGCGCTCGGCACCACCACCTCGACGGTGTCGCAGCAGATCGCCGTGCTCAGCCGCGAAATGCGCACCCCGCTCATCGAGCCCGCCGGACGCCGGGTCCGGCTGACGCCAGCAGGGCGCCGGCTGGCGGAGCACGCCGTGACGATCCTTGCCGCAGTCGAGGCCGCGCAGCTCGACCTGGGACCGCAGGCAGAACCCAACGGCACGCTGCGGGTCGCCGGATTCAGCACCGCGTTCCGCGCCTACCTGCTGCCGGTCATCACCACTCTGGCGGCTACGCATCCCCGGGTGCGCGTGCTGCTCCGCGAGCACGAGCCCGCCGAGGCCATGCAGTTGCTGGCCGCAGACCAGGTCGACCTCGCGCTCGTCTACGACTACAACCTTGCCCCCGCCGCCGCCGACCCCGCCTTGCACACCGCGCCGCTATGGGCCACGCGGTGGGGCCTGGGCGTGCCCGCCAGCGAACCCGCCTGCGCCGGGGCGACACTGCAGATCTTCGCCCGCTTCCAGGGTCACGACTGGATTGGCAATTCCCGCAACACAGCGGACGAGGATGTCATCCGCACGCTCGCAGCCATGGCCGGGTTCACCCCTCGCATCACCCATCAGGCAGACAGCCTCGACCTCGTGCAAGACATGATCACTGCAGGTCTTGGCGTCGGGCTGCTTCCGCTCGGCCACGCTACCCGCGAAGGAGTGCGCCTCCTTCCCCTCACCGGTCCAGGCGTCGAGTTGCGGGCTTACGCCGTCACCCGCCACGGGCACCTGAACTGGCCTCCGCTCGCCCTCGTCACCAGTCTCCTGGAGCGCGCCAGCCACGAGGCGCATCAAGAAGCCGCGCAATGATGCCGGCGGCCGGCTAGTCGCGCTCTGGCCTGGGTGCCGGGAGAGCGCCGATGAGCCGGTCCAGTTCGGTGTCGTTGTTGTAGTAGTGCACGGAGGCCCGGACGAGGTCAGGCAGGCCGCGGCGCGGCAGGTCGAACCGGGCGGAGCCGACGGGCGAGACGCTGGTGTTGATGCTCTTCGCCGTGAGCTGCTGCTGGACCTCCCGTGATGGGACGCCGTCCACGGTGAACGTGACGATCCCGCCGCGCCGCAGGCCCTGATCGTGCACCGTCACCCCGTCGATGTCGCGGAGACGTCCGCGCAGGGTCTCGGCCAGTTCGGCGACGCGGGTCCCGATGGCGTCCAGGCCCCAAGACAGGGCGTATTCGACGGCCACGCCCAGGCCGATCTTGCCCGCGTAGTTGGTCTCCCAGTTCTCGAAGCGCCGCGCGTCATCCCGGATCTCGTAGCTGCCAGGCGCGGTCCAGGTCGCGGCGTGCAGGTCGAGGAACGGCGGCTCCAGCTTGTCCAGGAATTCGTGTCGCACATACAGAAAGCCGGTGCCGCGGGGCGCGCGCAGGTACTTGCGCCCGGTTGCCGACAGCATGTCGCAGCCGATGCGCCCGACGTCGACCGGGAACTGCCCGACCGACTGGCAGGCGTCCAGCAGGAATGGCACCCCGGCTTGCCGGGCTACGGCACCGACCTCCTCGGCTGGATTGACAAGCCCCCCCTGGGTCGGCACGTGCGTCATCGCGACGAGCTTCGCCTCGCCAGTGCCGTTCTCGATGCGGTTGCGAAGGTCAGCGACGGAAAGCTGACCGTGCTCGTCATCGTCGACGACCTCGACGACGGCGCCTGACCGCTGGGCGACCTGGAGGAAAGCGATCACGTTGCTCGCGTACTCGGCGTGGGCGGTCAGGATGCGGTCGCCGGGCCTGAAAGCCAGCGAGTAGAACGCCATGTCCCACGCCCGGGTCGCGTTCTCCACTACCGCGATCTCGTCAGGCCGGCAGCCGATCAGGCTCGCGATCGCCGGATATACGGCCTCCACCTGGTCGTGCATGGCGTCGGCGGCCTCGTACCCGCCGATCTCCGCTTCCAGCCGCAGGTGCGCGATGACGGATTCGGTCACGACGGAGGGCGGCAGCGCCGCTCCCGCGTTGTTCAGGTGCGCCACCCTCGTCACTCCCGGGGTGTCACGCCGGGCGCGCTCAACGTCAAAGATCACCTACGCACCCTAACCGGCCCGGCACTCGGCCTGAGTCAGGTGACTACCGCCGAAGGGCGCCCTGATCGGCGGTCACGTCGATGCTGGCCGCAGCAGGTTGCGCTCGAGCACGACCGGCACGAACAGTTCGCGATAGCCGTGTTCGTCGAACAGCACCGTGACGTGGTTGCCGTCATAACGCTGCACCGTGCCCTCGCCCCAGCGCTCGCTCACCACGCGGGTGCCCACGGCGAACGGCTCCTCCGCCTGCGTGACATCGACGGCGACATCACCGGTGACGTCGCCGGGCACGAGGTCGTTGTCACAGTTGCCGCAGGGCCCGGGGTAGTCCTGCCCGAAGTACGTCAGGAGGAACGACCGGCGGCAGGCCGCGTGGTCGGCGTAGCGGCGCATCATCGTCAGCCGGGTGCGCTCGATCTCGTTTTCGCGCTCGGTCTCGTTCTCCGATGCTGTCTCCACCTCGGCGACGGTCATCTTCCCGGCCCAGTGGACCTGCCCGTCCGCCCGCCAGGTCACCGCGCCCAGATCCGCAAGCCGGACCAGCGCGGCCGTCTGCTGCCGCGCGCTGGGCCCGGCCGGCTGGCCGGCCGCCAGCGCGGCCGCGGCCTGCGCGACAGTCGCGCCGGACACGCTGCGCGCGGTCAGATGGCGCGCCGCCCCGAAGTCTTCGTAGCGGTACAGCAATACCGCGTTTGACGGCTGGCCGTCCCGGCCGGCGCGGCCAAACTCCTGGTAGTACGCATCCAGTGAGGCCGGCGGGTCCACGTGCAGGACCCAGCGCACATCCGGCTTGTCGATACCCATGCCAAACGCGACCGTTGCCGCGATGATGCGGACCGAGCCGTCCAGGAACGCCGTCATCGCCTCGTGCCGTTCGCGCGCTGAAAGCCCGGCGTGGTAGAGCGTCACCTGCTCGCCCGCGGATGCCAGCGTGTCGTGGGCCGCTTGTGCGCTGGCGTGCGTGGCCGCGTAGACAATCCCCGGGCCGCCGAGCTCGCCTGCCGCGCGGGCAAGTTCACGCTCCTTGTCTGTCACGGTGCCCACGTGGCGCGTTGAGAGGCGGATATGCGGCCGGTCGAAGTCCCCGATCACGACCGCGGGATCGCGCAGGCCGAGCCGCCGGATGATCTCGTCCCGCACCGGCGGCGCGGCGGTCGCGGTCAGCGCCAGCCGGACCGGTGCGCCGATCGCATCGGCCTGGGCGCCAAGCCGCATGTAGTCCGGGCGGAAGTCGTGGCCCCACTGGCTGATCAGGTGTGCCTCATCCACGACGAACAGGCCCGGTTGCGCCCGCCGCAGCGTCTGGCGGGTCTGCTCGTTCGTCAGCTGCTCGGGGGAGAGGAAGACGAACGTGCCGGGGTCGCAGGAGGCCAGCAGCGCCGCCGCGCGCGCGTCGGCCGACTGCTGGGAGTTGAGGACGATGGCCGGCAGGCCGGCCGCGCGCAAATGGGTGAGCTGGTCGTCCTGCAGCGCGATGAGCGGCGAGATGACCACCGTCGGGCCAGTCCGCAGCATCCCGGCCAGCTCGTAGATCGCCGATTTCCCACCACCGGTCGGCAGCACGGCCAGCACATCCCGGCCGTCGGCCAGCGCCTCGACCGCGGGCAGTTGCCCGGGGCGAAGCCGCGCAAAGCCCAGCCGCTCCCGGGCAAGCTCCTCGATCACGGCCGCACCTGCGCCGCGCTGCGACCCGAGCCTTCGGTCGCGCGGGAGCGCCCGACCTGAGACAGCCAGTCAGCGGCGCCGAAGTTGCGGCGCAGCGTCTCGCCGTTCGGCGTACCGCCGAGCGCGGCTGAGATCCGGTCCCAGGACCAGCCTGCCCCCCGGGCTTCGCGTACCGCCAGCGCGATCGTGTTCCGGGCCACCCGCCGGGCGGCCACCGCGGACTCGAACAGTTCCTCGACCGTCGCCATGCCACAAAGTATGCCACATTCTGTGGCACAGTTCGAGCAGATCTCGGTAGGGTAGCCGCATGTCCTCACCGCAGGTGCCCGAGATTCACCGCGACCGGCGGGTGGCCGAGTCCTTCGGCGGCGATGCCGAACGCTACGACCGCGCCCGCCCGGACTATCCCGATGCCCTGGTGCGGCGGATCATCGCCGCCAGCCCCGGGCGGAACGTCCTGGATGTCGGCTGCGGGACGGGCATCGAGGCCCGGCAGTTCCGGGCGGCGGGCTGCACGGTCCTCGGCGTCGAGCCCGACGCGCGGATGGCCGAGTTCGCGCGCGGCAGCGGGGTCGAGGTCGAGGTGGCGACGCTGGAAGCCTGGGATCCGGCTGGCCGGAAGTTTGACGCGGTCATCGCCGGCACGGCCTGGCACTGGGTAGACCCGGTAGCCGGAGCGGCCAAGGCGGCACGGGTGCTGCGTCCCGGGGGCCTGATCGCGCCCTTCCACCACGTCTTTCAGACTCCGCCCGCGATACTGGACGCTCTCGCCTCGGCCTACCAGAAGGTAGCGCCGGACTCGCCGGTCAACCTCTCGTCGCTGAAGCAAGCCCTGGACGCCTACCAGGCACTGTTCGACAAGATCGCCGACGGGATCCGCCAGGCGAGGGGGTTCAGCGAGCCAGAGCAGTGGGAATTCGGCTGGCAGCGCACCTACACGCGCGATGAGTGGCTGGACCAGCTGCCGACCCAGGGTCACCTCAACCTGCTCCCGCCGGACAAGCTGGCAGAGGTGCTAGCTGGCGTGGGGGCCGCGATCGACGCGATGGGCGGCAGCTTCACGATGCCGTACACCACCGTCGCGATCACCGCGAAGACAGGCCGGCCGGCATGACCGGGTCTGGCTTGCAGCGGGCCGATGAGGGTTTGGCATGATCGAGGCGTGCCAGAGAGCAGTCTGATCGAGCTGGCGCGGGATATTGACGCGCGATGCCGGCTGCACGGCCGGTTCACGCTGCGTTCCGGCCAGGTCAGCAGCGATTACTTCGATAAGTACCTGCTGGAAGCCGACCCGGCGCTGCTGCGGCGGGTCACCGACGAGATGGCTGCGCTGGTGCCACCCGGTACCGGCGCGCTCGCCGGGCTCGAGCTGGGCGGCGTCCCGCTGGCGGTCATGCTCAGCCAGGCGACCGGGATCCCCGCCCTGTTTGTACGTAAGCAGGCTAAAAGCTATGGTACGTGCCGGATCGCTGAGGGCGGCGACCCCGCGGGCCTGACGGTCACGCTCGTCGAGGATGTGATCACAACCGGTGGCGCGGTCATTCACGCAGCCGGTGCGCTGCGCGACCTCGGGGCCACCGTGAGCACCGTCATCTGCGCCATCGACCGGTCGCAGCCGGGCCGCAGCCGCCTGGCCGCCGAGGGGATTACGGTCAGGCCGGTCCTGAGCAGAGACTTGCTGGATTCCGTGACCGCGCATGCCTGACGCCTAGGTTGTCAGGATGAGTCACTACAGCAGGCTGTCCAAGATCGTCGTTGACGTCCCAGCGGCCGAGCACGACCGCGAGGTGGCGTTCTGGAGCGCGGCCGTCGGGCAGGAGCTGACGCAGGGCTTCCGTTACCCCGAGTACCATGGCGCCGCCCTGCACGGTGGCGAGTTCGGGCTGCTCATCCAGCGGCTCGGCGACGGCCCGGGCCGGGTGCACCTGGACATTCACACCGACGACCTGGATGCCGAGCTCGCCAGGCTGGAAGCACTAGGGGCGGAACGGGTAGCGATGGTCCACTCCTGGTGGATCCTGCGCGATCCCGCCGGGCTGCTGTTCTGCGTCGTCCCGGAGCCCGCAGGCTCGCTCAACGACGGCAACGCGCAACGCTGGGACTGATGTCGCCCGGCGACGTTCACACGTTTCGGTGCAGTGCCCTCATGGGTGGTCGACGTCGATGTGGCGGTTGACGGCCGCGGCGATGGCGTTTAAGTCACGTTCGTCGGAGCTAATGATGACGTCTCCGCGCCGGAGGGCGCCTTCAACGACGCTGGCGTCGACGATGTCGGTGGTGCGGGCGCGGCCGACGAGGGTTCCAGCGGCCCTGGCCCTGGCGTCATCGAGGGTTTCGACTTCGCATCCAGCCAAAAGGCGGGCCAGCTGCGCCTGCCGGGGCGTGCCTCGCCAGCACTGGGCAACGACAGGCGAGGGGACTGTCGGTACCACGCGGCGGAGCAGCAGGGCGCGATGGCGGGCCCACATCAGCCGCTCACCTCGTTCGGCGGCGATCAGCGCCCCGGAGTCGTAGGTCACTCCGGTCAAGCGGTCCGCCTTGTGCCATGTGGCTGACCGATCCTGGCAGCCCATTCGTCAGCCTCGGCGATCTCGTCCGGCGTGAACGGGCCGTACTCTGCCTCGTACTGGCTGACTGCTGCCAGGCCAGCCCGGATAGTGAATTCCTTCCGCGCGGTCTCGGCGACCCAAGCGCTGTAGCTCATCCCTGCGGCCTGGGCGGCCGCGGCTATCTCCGCATCGAGCTCAGGCGGGATGGAGATCGAGCGCTTCTTGCGGACGGCCATGACACGACGGTAGCACAGCAGTAGGACAGCCCGGAGTCTGCCGGTCAGGGCTGCGCCGTGCCTCGCAGCCCGGCAAGCGCGTTCTCGGCCTCGGCCGCCGCGGTCCCGTGCGCGGCGATCACGTCCTGCAGCGCCCGCTCATAGGCGGTGTCACGCGCCTGGTCCGCGGTGGTCTCGATGTCGGGCGCGACGCCGGTGCCCTCCCAGTTTCCGCCGGTCTTCGGGTTGACCGACTCGGCGACGGAGATCGTTGCCTCCAGGTGAGGGTGCACGACGAATCCTTCGCGGGCGTGCGCGCCGCCGCGGGTTCGCTCCCCGACGATCGTGGCCCGGCCGAGCTGCTGCAGGTCGTAGCTCAGCTGCTCGCCGCCGGAGAACGTGCTGGCGCTGGTCAGCACGTACACCGGCTTGACCTTGCCGAAACGGCGCCCGGGAACGTACGGGAGCGTCCACGCCTGCTTGAGCAGGTTGTCCTTGCGGTCCCGGAGCCCGGTGAGCTGAACCGGTTCGTGGTCCCAGAGGAAGCTGGCGAGGAAAACGGCCATGCCCGGCTCACCGCCCTGGCAGTGGCGCAGGTCGACGAGCAGCGCGTCGGTGGCCGCGAGCACGCTCATCGCCGCGGTGATGAGCTCGCCGCAGATGACGGCCGGGAACAGTATCGGCCGCAGTTCCAGGTAGCCGACGTTGCCGGCGAGGCGCTGGACGCACGCCACGCCGCCGCAGGTCTGGTCGGCCCACCCCGCCAACGCGGCGTACTCCTCCGCGTCGTCGCCGGGCGTGCGCTCCTGCAGGACCTCATCGTGGTAGAGCAGCCGCAGGTGCTTGTCGCCGTTGACCGACTGCAGGTCGGCGGTGACCGCCGCGGCCAGCGCGCGGGCATCGGCCGGGTACCGTCGTTCGGCCAGTCCCGCGGCCAGCACGCCCGACACCGCGGTCGCGACCTCGGGAAAGATGTAATGCTCCTCGACCAGCGCGCCGACCTGCCCGACGACGCCCACCAGCTCGGTCTCGTCCATACCGTTAATGAAAACATACGCTTGACAAAGCGTCAATAGACCTTAACACTAACTGGGATGGAGGAAGACGCCATTGCCGTCGCCAGCCCGGAGCAGTTCAAGGCCCTGGGCCACCCGATGCGCCACCGGCTGCTGTTCGCCCTCGGCCAGGGTGAAGCGACCATAAGCCAGCTCGCCGCGTCGCTGGACAGCAACAAGGGGAACGTGGCGCATCACCTCAAGGTGCTCGCGGACGCGGGCCTGGTCGAGCTGGCAGGGACACGCCACGTGCGCGGCGGCACCGAGCAGTACTACCGGCGCGCCTTCGAGCGCCTGCAGTTCGAGGACACCGGCGGCCTCACCGAGGTTGCGTTCAGCGCGGTTGCCGCGGAGATCGCCACCGCGCAGGCCGAGCCTTTCCTGATGCTGCGGAATGTCAGGCTGACTGCCGAGCACGCAGAGCGGCTCACCGCGGTTCTCCGCGACCTCGCCGACGAGGCCGAAGACGGCAGCGACCAGCCCCGTTACGGCTTGCTGCTCGGCCTGTACAAACCGGCGCAGGCTCCTTCGCCGGACGCCTGAGATCCCGCCCGGGCCGGCCGGAACCGATACGGGCGCGCCGGTGGCTTCCGGCGCGCCCCGGGGTGTAGTGAGAGTACCGGTCACGCGGTGATGTCGCGGTGGCGGAGCGCGACCGCGCCGGCGAGCAGCACGGCGAGCGCGTAGCCCGCCAGCACCGCGATCGCGGGTGCCTGAGCCAGCAGGTGGGTGGTGGCCGCGAACCCGGTGGTGCCGGTGGCGCCGCTGGCCAGGCCGCCGAGGCCGTATACCTGGACCGCGGTGCCCACGTGCGGGATGAACCCGAGCAGGGGCTCGGCCACGTACAGCAGGGACAGCAGGCCGACGATGGCGCCGACCTGGTTCCGGATGACCGCGCCGGCACCGACGCCGATCGCGGCGGCGATAGCGGTCGCGGCCCCGCTGCCCGCGATGATGGCGGCCAGCTGCGCGCCGTCGATCCCGCTGCCGATGTGCCGGGCCGCCAGCACCGGCAGCGTGATCGCCGCGGCAATTCCGGAGGCGGCCAGCCCGAACACCAGCCCGGCGCCGGCCAGCGTGACCAGCTTGGCGGCCAGCACGCGGCCGCGGCGCGGCGTGATCAGCACCGCCGGGACAATGGTCTTGTGCCGGAACTCGCTGGTCACGGCCAGCGTGCCGGCGATCAGCGCGAAGGTCTGCGCCAGCCCGGCCAGCGCCAGGGTGGCCCGGGCCGGGCTGCCGCCGCCGGTGTACGTGGTGGCCAGGGCGGTGAGCGTCACCGCAGCGATGATCAGCACGAGGGCGCCGATGGCGAGTAGCCGGAACGTGCGGGTGGTGGCGAGCTTGGCAACCTCGGCGCGGATGAGTCTGGTCATGACGGATCTGTCTCCATGCTCGTGTCGGTCAGGTGAAGGTAGATGTCTTCCAGCGTGAGGCCCGGGTAGGCGGCCGCCAGTTCGTCCAGGGTTGCCTGCGCGACGCAGCGGCCTTCGCTGATCACCACGATGTCGTCGACGGTCTGCGCGACCTCGGCCAGCGCGTGGCTGGAGATCAGCACGGCGCGGCCCTGTGCGGCCAGGAACCGCAGCATGTCACGCAGCCAGCGGATGCCCTGGGGGTCAAGGCCGTTGGCCGGCTCGTCCAGAACGAGCACCGCGGGGTCGCCCAGCAGCGCCGTGGCCAGGCCCAGCCGCTGGCGCATCCCCAGCGAGTAGCCCCCGGTCCGCTGCCGGGCCGCGCGGGCCAGGCCGACGCTGTCCAGGAGCGTGTCGGCCCGGCTGGCCGGCACCCCGGCGGCCTTTGCGAGCACCCGCAGATGGTTGCGGCCGCTGCGGCCGGGGTGCACAGCCGAGGCGTCGAGCAGCGCGCCGACGGCGTTGGCCGGGTCGTTCAGCTCCGCGTACCGGCAGCCACCGATGAGGGCGGTTCCGGCGTCGGGACGGATCAGCCCGAGCATCGCCCGCAGGGTCGTGGTCTTCCCGGCGCCGTTGGGCCCGAGAAACCCGGTGATCCGGCCGTAGGACACGGTGAACGACAGGTCGTGCACCGCCACCGTGTCGCCGAATCTCTTGGTCAGCCCGGTCACCTCGATGGCCGTGCGTGTTGTGGCCGGGCGGTCGTTGGCCGCCGGGGCGCGGTCGCCCGCAGGGCGCCTGCCAAGTGCTTTTGCTGCGTTCATGGTCCAAAGATCGCCCGGCGACGCCGTCCGGCGCGTCGGCCCGACGGCCATTTCGGGGCCGCCTTTGGCCGGCCGGAGCACCGACTTTAGTAGCGGGCCAGCGGCCAGTGCCGACGCGTACCCTGGCGTCAAGATGGCCAGATTCCAGGCAGCCAACGGCCGCACCGCCCGATGGTGGCGGACGCTGCCGGCGGCGGGGTGGCCGCCACCGTTCGGACGCTGGCCGACCGCCGATCGGCTGGTTGACGCCGGATTGTTCCTGTTCGCTGTCGGGCTCGGCGGCCTGGCCATGAGCTACCTGTGGCACACCCACGGCGAGTTCCTCGACGCCGTGGACCTCGCTGCCGGGTCACTGGCATGTCTGGCGCTATGGCAGCGGCGGTCCCATCCGGTCGGCGTCTTCGTGCTGGCGTTCGCCGCGGGCTCCATTTCCCCGCTGGCCGCCGGGGCCTCCCTTGTCGCCATCTGCACAGCTGCGTCGCGCGTGCGAGGACGGGCCCTCATCGTGGTGGCCCTGATGGCTGCCGCGGGCAGCATCGTGTTCCCGCTGGTCAATCCCCGTGCAGGGGAGATACTCCAGATTGGCTTCCCCGCCTTCCTCTTCACGGCGATGGCGTTCGGGTGGGGGCTGTACCTGCGCGCCCGCCGTGACCTCGTTGCCTCACTGCGGCAGCGGGCCGAGCAGCTGGAAGCCGACCAGATCCGCAACGCCGAGCTCGCCCGCGAGGCGGAACGGCGCGGCATCGCCCGGGAGATGCACGACGGGCTGGCCCACCGGCTGTCCCTGCTGAGCGTTCACGCCGGAGCGCTCGAGTTCCACCCGGATGCGCCGGTCACCGAGATAGCCGGCGCCGCCGAGGTGATCAGGACATCGGCCTCCGCCGCGCTCGATGACCTGCGGGAGATCATCACGGTGCTGCGCGAGGAACCCGACGACGCCACCAGGCCGCCCCAGCCCGGCTTCGGCCAGCTCGGCGACCTGCTGGAAGAGTCGCGATCTGCGGGGATGGCCGTGGTCGCCCGCATCGAGGTGCCCGGCGCCGGCAAGCTGCCCGCGTCGGCCGGCCGCACCGCCTACCGGGTCGTTCAGGAGGGCCTGACCAACGCGCGCAGGCACGCGCCGGGCGCGCCCGTCGAGGTGAGCGTCACCTGCGACGGCGAAGCCGGCCTGGTCGTCGAGGTCATCAGCCGCGCCGTGACCGACGTTTCCGGCGTGCCGCCACTCGCTGGTGCCGGATCGGGCACCGGACTGATCGGTCTCGCCGAGCGCCTCGCGCTGGCCGGCGGTGACCTGGAGCACCGCACCACCGCCGGCGGCGACTTCCTGCTGCGCGCAATGCTGCCGGGCCAAAGATGACCCGGCCGATCCGGGTGCTGCTGGTCGACGACGACGCCCTCGTCCGGTCCGGACTGAAACTGATGCTGGCCGGCGCCGGGCAGGTAGCCGTTGTCGGCGAAGCCCAGGACGGACGCGGCGTGCTGGCCGCCGTCGACCTGCACCACCCGGACGTCGTCTTGATGGACATCCGGATGCCCGGCCTCGACGGCATCGCGGCCACCCGGCTGCTGCACGGTCAGCCGAGTCCCCCAGCGGTGATCGTGCTCACCACCTTCGATGCCGATGAACTGGTGCTGCGCGCCTTGCAAGCCGGAGCCGCCGGATTCCTGCTCAAGGACTCTCCTCCTGCCGACATCGTCCGGGCAATCCAGGCCGTGCAAGCCGGCGAAGGCTCACTGTCCCCGTCGGTCACCCGGCGCCTGATCGCGATGGTGGCCGGCGATCCCGATACCGCCGCTCGCCGCCAACGGGCCCAGAGCCAGCTCGCCTCGCTCACCGCCCGCGAGCGCGAGGTGGCCGCCGCGATCGGCCAGGGACAGTCCAACGCCGAGATCGCCAGCAGCCTGCACATGAGCGTGGCCACGGTCAAGGCGCACGTGTCCAGGCTGCTGGTCAAGTTCGGCGCGGACAACCGCGTCCAGATCGCCCTGCTCGTCCAGAGCACGGGCGATCCGCGGTAGCCGGGGGATACGGCGCTGCGGACCTGGCTAAATGGGGTAAGAGCCTGTGCCGTCCCTGGTGGTGATCCACTGGAGTTCGGTGAAGTCGGCCATGGATTGCGGGCCGGAGCGGCCCCAGCCGCTGTCTTTGACTCCGCCGAGAGGCAGCTGGGGTTCGTCGGCGATGGTCTGGTCGTTCACGTGCACGACGCCAGCGTCGATGCGACGGGCGAGAGCAAAGCCGCGCTGGTTGTCGCTGGTGATGAGACCGGCGGACAGCCCGTACCGGGTGGAGTTGGCGATCGCGACCGCCTCTTCGGCGTCCTGGACGGCCTGGGCGACCAGGACCGGGCCGAAGGTCTCCTCGGAGTGGATGCGGGCTCCGTCCGGGACGTCGGCGAGGATGGTGGGCCGGTAGCACGGCCCGTCCGCGGAGCCCCCGGTGAGGACCTTGGCGCCGACCGCGACCGCTTCGTCGACGTCGCTGGCGACCCTGGCCAGGGAGGCGGGGGTGATCAGGGGGCCGATCACCGTCCCCGGGTTCGCCGGGTCGCCGGCCGGCAGCGCCTGGGCCCTGGCCGTGAGCCGGGTGATGAAGGCGTCGTACACCGGGCGTTCGACGAGGACCTTGCGGGCGTTCATGCAGATCTGCCCGGAGTGGAAGAACGCGGCGAACGCGGTGGCCTCGACCGCGTAGTCCAGATCGGCGTCGGAGAGCACGATCAGCGGGTTGTACCCGCCGAGCTCGAGAACACACCGCTTGAGCGCCCGCCCGGCCCGCTCGGCGAGGATCCGCCCGGTGGCTGACGAGCCGGTGAAGTTGATGCACCGGACTTCGGGCCGGCTGAAGAACTCGTCGGCAACCGGTGTGGCTTCGCCGGGTGCATGCGTGATCACGTTGATCACTCCGGGCGGGAACCCGGCCTCGGCCATGATCTCCGCGACCAGCAGCCCGGCCGACACGGGCGCCTCTTCGGAAGGCTTGAGGACCACGGTGTTGCCGAACGCCACCGGGTTGACCACCGTGCGCCAGGCCAGCACGTGTGCTCCGTTCCACGGGGAGATCCCGGCGACCACGCCCAGGGGACGGCGCAGCGCCAATGCGAACGTGCCGGGCATGTCGGAGCGGATGACCTCCCCAGCGGGCAGGTAACCCCAGTTGGCCGCCTGCCGCAGCAGCCGGGTCGCGGTGAGCACCTGGAAGCCGGCGAACGCGGCCGCGTCTGCCCTGGTCCCAGCCGGAACGCGGGCCATGACCGTGCCCCGGTACGGATCCAGGTCATCGAACATCTCGCCGCACTGGTCCACTGGCCGCCGATGTACTGCTGGTACTCACGCACCCGTTCCTCCTGGTGTGGCTTCTGCTCAGCGAACTCGATCCGCGATGGCCGCCACCTCGGCGTGGTGCCGTATCCGGTCCTGACATCATGTCGGACATGGCCGCTAAGTTCTCGGGTGTCCTGCTGGATTTCGCGGGCACGCTGTTCGACCAGGAGGACGAGCGGGAGACGCTGCGGGCCATTGCTGTCCCGGCGCCGGACTCGGCCGGCGTGGCGCTCGCCTTGTCCCGCGCCGACCGGCTTGCCGCCACGCCGGCGCTCATGCCGCCCGGACTGGCGCGGCAGTGGGAGCGCAGGGATCTGACCCCGGAAGCACATCGCGCCGCTTATGCCACGCTGCTTCGCGAGGCTGGCCTGCCGCCCGACGTGGCTGACGCGTTCTACGCCCGGGCGTGCTCGCCGGAGGCGTGGCTTCCCTTTGACGACACCGTGTCATGCCTGCGTTCGCTGCGTGCCCGGCAGATCCCGGTCGCTGTGGTCAGCAATATCGGCTGGGATCTGCGTCCCGTCTTCGACCGCCACGGCGTGCTGTCCCTCGTCGACGCGTTCGTGCTGTCGTACGAGTACGGCGCCATGAAACCCGAGGCGCGGCTCTTTTCCGCGGCCTGCGATGCGCTCGGTGTGGTCCCGGGCGAGGCGCTCATGGTGGGCGACAGCGTCGACAGCGACGGCGGGGCCACCGCGATCGGCTGCACGTTCTCTCATCTCGGCTTGCCACGGGCCCGGGGCGCGCTGAGCTCGGCGCTGGCTCCCGTGATAGGGGAGTAGCCCCCGACTCGGAGCCATATAGTATAGTTTGGCCAGTTTTGCTGTGACGGCCGCGGGAGACCGATGTGAATCTCAAAGATGTGATTCTGCGTCGCTGCCAGGAAGTTGTGGACGACCCGGGATTGAGCTGGGACGACAACTTGTATGAGGCAGGCATGGATTCGCTCAGCCTCCTGGAGCTTTCTGATTTGCTCTCGTCGGACGCTGGAGTCGATATCCAGGTGAGCGGGCTCTTTGATTGCGTCACGCCGACGGATGTCGCCGCCCTTCTGGAAGCCGAGGTATCGTCCGCCGGATCAGCATGACCAACCGCCCTCTGGCCTCGGCGCCCGGGCTCTCCAGCTTTCGCCGTTCATTCTTTACGATGACGGCCATTGATGCCCTGGGCAACGGATTGTTCAAGACAATCTCAGTTTTTTTCTGGATCCGTTATGCGCATTTCAGCATTACAGTTGTCGGGCTAGGATTTACCCTCGGCGGGCTCAGCGCAATGTTGCTGATGCTGCCCGCCGGCCGGATTGCTGACCGACTTGGCCAGCGGCGTACCGCCATCGTGCTCAACGTGGCCGCAGGCGCCGTCGTCGCGACATTCCCGCTGATCCATCATGTCGCCCTTTTCTTCGTGGTGGTTTGCCTGGCCACCGCGGCGGAGGCGGCTATCGACCCGCTGCGCCGGGCGTACGTGGGCGCGCATCTCGAGCCCGGCGAACGCCGGCCTTTCAGCGCCCGCGACCGGGCGGTCTATAACGCCGGCTTCGGCGGCGGCGCCGCCCTGGCCGGCCTCGGCCTGGCACTCGGTGACACCAGGACGCTGCTGTATTTTGTCATCGCCGACGCGGCGTCGTTCCTGCTCGCCGCGCTGGCGATGTCCCGGCTGCCGCGCGACCGGCAGGCGCAGCCACGCGATGACCGGCCCGATCATGCCGCGGACGGCGGCTATGTCGGAACCCTCGGCGCCCTGGCTCATCCCCGGGTTTTCGCATCGGGCGCGGTCATCGGGCTGCTTGCGCTGCCGGATGAGGCGCTGGACATCGGCCTGCCGGTATGGATCGCCGCGACCCACCGGGCGCCGTTCTGGCTCGTCGGCGGCGCCCTGATCCTGAACACCATGTTTGTGGTCGGCTGCCAGGTTCCCGTGGCCAGGTGGCTGGACCGGATGTCGATGACCACCAACTGCTACCTGTCGGCCGCATTCCTCGCCGCGGGTTTCGTGCTGCTCGCGATCACCGGCTCACTGGGCCGTGTCGCGGCCACCGCGACGGCCGTGTGCAGCGTCCTGCTGCTCAGCTGCGCAGAAATCTGCGGATCGGTTGTGAACTGGGAGATGTCCTACAGCCACGCCCGCCCCCGGCGTGAAGCAGAGTTCCAGGCCGCGTTCTCGCTGGGATCCAGCAGCCACCAGCTCGTGGGAGGCGTGCTCTTCTCCGATCCCATCGCGGCGTTCGGAAGCCTCGGCTGGCTCGTGGCCTGCGTCGCCCCGGTCCTCGTCGCCGGCGTCAACAGCTATCACCGCACCAGCGGGCTGACAGGTTAGGAAGGACAAGATGGCACCTGACGGCCTGGCCGCCCGCTTCACCGATACCGCCAGCCGGTACCAGAAACGAATTGCGCTGTCCACGTCTTCCGGGCAGGTGAGCTACGGCGAACTGCTCGCCGACGCGCGGCGGGTCGCCCACGCTCTGGCGGCGACCGGGATCGGCACACCTGCCGCAATCACGGTGTCCCGAACGCGGGCGAGCGCCACCGCGATTCTCGGTGCGATTCTGGCCGGCGTTCCCTATGCACCGGTCGATGCCGCGTATCCGGAGAGCCGGCTGCGCTTTATGCTCGATGACCTGGCGGCAGCCATTCATATCGACGGAACCGGCAGCGAGCCCGTCATTCATCGCGGCGATTCCCCCGCCAGGGTTCAGCGGATCCACCCCGACGCGATTTATGTTCTGTACACATCCGGCTCGACCGGAGTGCCGAAGGGATGCGTCGTAACTCATCGCAACGTACTGAGCCTCTTCGACGCCACCCGCGACCTGTTCCAGCCGTCGCACCACGACGTCTCGGCCGTGCTGCACTCGCTCGCCTTCGACTTCAGCGTGTGGGAGATGTGGAGTTCGTGGCTGTACGGCGGAACGTGCTGGCTCGCGGAGCCGGAGGTCGTCAGGGATCCGGACCGGCTGAGCGCCGGCTTGGACGCGCATCAGGTCACCCGTCTGTCCGCGACGCCCTCGCTGTTCACCTATCTGGCCGCGGCGCTGATCCGGCGGGACTGCGTGCTCCCCAGGCTCCGGTCGCTGGTCCTGGGCGGCGAGGCGGTCTGCCTGCCCGACGTCGCCCGCTTCCTGTCCTCGAGGTGCGCGCCCAACGTCCGGGTCGTCAACATGTACGGCATCACCGAGACCACGGTCCACGTCACGTTCCGCGAGCTCTCCGGAACCGAGACCGGCGGCCAGCCGGGTTCCACGCCCATCGGGCTTCCCATACCGTCGCTGCGCCTGTCGCTGCGAGATGAGCATGGAGCCCCGGTGCAGCCGGGCGCGCCCGGCGAGCTGTGGGTCTCCGGAGCGGGCACCTGCGCGGGCTACCTGAACAGGCCCGAGCTTACGGCCGAGCGCTTTGTCGCCGACGACGAGGCAGTGACCTGGTACCGCAGCGGCGACCTGGCACGGTATGACGGCGGCGAGTATCACTACCTCGGGCGGCTCGATCGCCAGGTGCAGTTGCGCGGCCACCGGATTGAGCTCGGCGAGATAGAGGCGGTGCTGGAGACCTTTGACGAGGTCGAAAAGGCAGTTGCGGCGGTCGAGGCGCGGCCCGCCACCGGCCGTCCCGCTCTGGTGGCTTACGTCAAAACCAGCGCGGCTCCTGGCGCGGTGACGGTCAAGGACATAAAGGCCAAGGCCCGCGGTGTGCTGCCGCCGCAGGCGGTCCCCCAGACCGTGCACCTCGTGCCGCAGTTGCCGCTGAACCAGCACGGAAAGCTCGATATGGCCGAGCTGCGCGCCGCGGTGGCGAGGCGCAGGTGAGCCCCGGCACGGCAGGTTCCGGCCCGGGCACTCGCCCGCTCCCGCACCTCGTCATCTGCTACGACGACGGCGCGGCCAGCCCGCGGGAGATCGTGCAAGCCGTCGCGGGCCTCGCGTACTCCACGTTCGTGCTCCGGGATGACGCAAAGGCCAGCCGGATCATCGCCGCCCTGCGAGACGTCGCCCATGTCGTTCCGTATACAACCCCGGGGGAAACCGCGGATGCCATCCGGGCTCACCGGGCTCCCGATGGGATCGTCACGTTCAGCGAACGCATGCTGCCGGTGACCACGGAACTGGCGCAGCGGCTGTCGCTGCCCTTCCACAGCGCGGATGTGGCACGCCGCCTGACCAGTAAGACCCTGCAGCGACGGGCACTGCGCGACGCAGGCGTCGAGAACCTGCGGTTTCAGCACATCAAAACCGTGGCTGATATCGGCCGGGCGCTCGAATCCGTCGGGACACCGGCGGTGATCAAGCCAGAGTTTGGCGAGGGCAGCCACGCGACCTACCGAATCGATGACGCCGCCGTGGCAGCCAGATTCATGTCGGCACCGCCGGCGATGCGGGCAGGCTCCTGCCTCCAGGTTGAAGAGTTTCTGCCGGGGCGCAGCAACGTGCCGTTCGGGGACTACATCAGCGTTGAGTCCGTGACGATCTCCGGGGCGGCCACACACCTGGCGGTCACCGGAAAGTTCCCGCTGGTGGCGCCGTTTCGTGAGGTTGGGCAGGTCTGGCCGCCCCGGCTTCGCCCCGGCGAAGAGACCGAAGCGCGGAATATCACCGGCCGGGCGCTCGCCGCGCTGGGCGTTCGCACCGGGCTCACGCACACCGAGCTCAAGCTCACGGAATCGGGCCCCAGGATCATCGAGGTGAACGGCAGGCTTGGCGGGTTTGTCGAAGATCTGGCCAGCAGCCACGGAAATAGCAGCCTGATATCTCTCGCCTGCGCGGTGGCGCTCGCCGTCGACGCCGAGATCCCTGACTTCACCGGTGAGAAACCGGTGGTTTTCAATTTCAGCAATCTTCCGCCGCTTGATGCGCGTCAGCTCATCGGTGTGGAAGGAGCGCGCCTGGTCCGTCACCTGCCGGGGCTGCGTTACAAGCCGCTGATGCGCCCGGGCGCGATGCTCACCGCCGGGGTCGGCGCAGCCGAACTCGACCTGATAAGCGGTAAGGCGGACAGCTACCAGGAAATGTTTGACTCGCTCCGGGCCGCCGTATCACAGCTGGTATTCCGCTTTAAAGACCTCCGCGGAGCGGAGATCAGTGTCCAAGGCTCCTCGCTTCCTTCTGGAAGGTTCCTCTTTCCTGACCCGGCTTCCACCTAGGGATATACGTGCGAAATCTCACCGAGCTCGAGCAGCGCGCGGTCGACGCCCCGATCAACTTGTCGGATGGCCATCCACGCATGAGCCTCACCGATAGGCAGCAGGCAATCGTCGACCGGCTACCCGAGTTGTTCGCCGACGCGAGGCGAGAGAACTTCAAGGATCTGGAGCAGCGAGCCCAGGCGTGCTTCCTGAGCGCGATCGGCCAGGATTGCGCGCCGATCGCCGAGGGGCGGGTCCGGAGCGTCTACTCCTCTTCGGTAGGCACGATGGTCGTGGGGCGGGTTTTGCGCAGCCGCCACCCCCGGGTGGCAGTGATCCATCCGACCTTCGACAACATTCCGGACCTGCTGACCGATCACGTTGACCTCGTTCCGATTTCCGAGCGCGAGCTCATGGACGGTGACCTGGCTGCCGCCGGGCGCCGGGGCGCGACCGCGGTGTGGGTGACGACGCCGAACAATCCGACGGGATGGGTACTGGACCGGGCCCATTTTGCTCACATCGCCGAGGAGGCGGCCCGAAGGCGGATATTGCTGTGCCTGGACACCTCGTTTCGGGGGTTTGACACGCGGGCCCAGCATGACAGCTACGAGATACTCGAGGCCGTCGGCGGCGACTACATAGTTATAGAAGACACCGGAAAGCTGTGGCCAACGGGTGAGCTCAAGGCCGGGTTCATTGCCACTAGCCGCTCACTTGATGATGAGATGAGGCGTGCCCTCAGTGACGTGCTGCTCACGGTATCGCCGGTTATCCTGCGCCTTATCGAGGAACTCGCGGCCGATGCCGCAGCCGGGGGCTTCAAGATACTCCATGACCTGATAGCGCGGAACCGTGAGCAGATCAATGCCACCGTGCGCCGTCTTGACATAGCTTCGGCGGATGATCAGGACGCCCGCGTCAGCGTATCCATGGTGCGCTTCCATTCACCGGCGCAGGCAAATAGCGTATATTCCGGGCTGCAGCGGACAGGCATTCACGTGCTCCCGTGCCAGCAGTTTTACTGGGCACAGCCGCAGGAGGGCAGCGCTTCGGTGCGAATTGCTCTGGCGCGCGACTGCGAATTCTTCGATGCGGGTTTGCGCCGACTGGAGCAGGCGACGCTGGAGGAATCCCGGGCGAAGGTGCCCGGCCTTGCCTGAGGCCCGGGCCCGCGGCGTGGCGCAGATAGATCTGGAGACCGATGTCACGGACCTGGGTCCGGGGCAGCCGGACCCGTCGCTGCTGCCCGTGGCCATGTACCGGTCGGCCATGGACCGGGCATTGCGGCGGCACAAGGCGGACGCGCTTGGGTACGGGGCCAACGCTGGCCCGCTCCCGGCCAGAGAGGTGCTGGCCCGCTGGTCCGCGGAGATCGAGCAGGCGGATTGCGACGCCCGCAACGTCTTCGTGACCGCGGGGGCGACGCATGCCCTGGACCTACTGTGCTCACGGCTTGGCAGCCGCGGCGCGGTCGTCCTCGTTCAGCGCACGACCTACCCGCTGGCGCTGGATCTCTTCCGTGCCAGGGGCCTCGAGCCGGTGCCGGTCGGCGCGGACCTGGCGGTCCCGGCCCCCGAAGAGCTCACGCGTGCCGTCCGCTCGCTTCGTGCTGGCGGCAGGACCATCGCCTTTGCGTATCTGCAGCCCACCTTTCATAACCCCACCGGCATCTCATTCTCCGCCGATGACCGGACGAAGCTGATCGCGGCGGCGCGCGCCTGCGACGTCATGCTCGTCGAGGATGACCCCTACCGGCTGTTGCATTTCCGCTCGCCGCCGCTGCCGTCGCTTGTTTCGCTGAGCCGGTGCCAGGGCGTCATCGGCGTGCGCACGCTGTCGAAGATGCTCGGCCCAGGGGTGCGGACCGGCTTCCTGCTCGCAGACGGCGGATGGCTGCGCGATCTCGGCGACGATCCGTTATTCACCAGCGGCGGCGGCATTGCCCATGTGGGGGCGCTGGCCATCGCTGAAGTGCTCGACTCCGGCGGCTTCGCAAACCATCTGCTGCGCTTGCGCGGCGAGTACCAGCGGCGGTGTGACCTCTTGCTGGGAGCGCTTGCCCCTCTCGCATCCCTCGGTGTGCGGTGGGATCAGCCTGAAGGCGGGTTCTTCGCCTGGCTGAAGCTTCCGGACGGCCTGCCCGCGAGCCAGGTGCACGACGCCGCGCTGAAGAGAGGTGTGCGGGTACTCCCGGGACTCGGCAGCTTCGCCGCCGCGCATGCAGAGAACGACTCATGGATCCGGACAGCTTTTTCGCTTTATCCAGCAAAAGTGCTCGCAGCAGCGGGAGAACGTCTGGTGGCCGCTGCGTTCGAAACCTCTAGGGACAATGATGAACGCTGATGCGCCAGGCAGGCTTCTTGGTTACTCGCTTCCCTTCTCGCCGACCGGCAGGTCGTCGCTGGTGCCGGCGCCGCCCTGGCATTTCTCTGGTGAAGTGCTCATGGTCGAATATCGCGCCGACCCCGGCGCGGTCAGCTCTTTTCTGCCACGTGAGCTTGCCAGGGTGCCATCGACCGGGCTTGCCGCCGCCATCTTCGGTGACTGGCAGTCGTGCTCATCAGGCGGGGAGGAGCTGCTAGATCCGGTCCGGTCCCAGTACCGGGAGTTCTACATCGCGCTCGCCTGCCAGCTCGGCGATCAGCCGGTGGCACGCTGTCCCTTCTGCTGGGTGGACAAGGACTTTTCACTGGTTCGCGGGCTGATACAGGGCTACCCGAAGAAGCTGGGCAGCATAGCGATGACGCGCGCGTTCTCCGTTGGGCAGGCGACGCCGGGCACGGTCGAGGGAAGTCAGTTCGCCGGCACGCTGGCGGCGGCGGACCGCCGGCTGGTCGAGGCCCGCGTGACCCTCGAGCAGCCGGGCCAGCCGCCCGCTCTGATGCTGGCTCCGCTCATTCACACCCGGTACTTCCCCGCCTGGGACCCGTCCGGGTCGGGCACCGAGGAGCTCGTCATGGGGGGCAGCTCGGCGCAGGAAGTGGCGGACGTCTGGTCCGGAAGCGCCGAGCTGACCTTCTTTGATTCACCGGTCGATGATCTGGCGCTGCTGGCGCCCGTCGAGATCCTCGGCGGATACCGGTTCTCGTTTGCCGAGACCCTGAACGGCGGCAAGCTCGTTTCCCGGGACGGCCGTTAGTGGCCGGCGATCTGCACCCCCTGACCGATCAGCAGCAAACCATGCTGGCGTTCATGGGCGGCACCCGTGACACGTTCTACCTGGTGATCGAGTCGTTTGTGCTGCGCGGCGAGCTCAGCGCGGATCGCTTCCGCCGGGCGCTCGACGCCGTCGTGCGCCGGCACGAGGTGCTGCGCTCGGTCGTGGTCGCGGACCCGGCCTGCTACCGGGTGCTGCCACACGACGCAACGACGCTGGACCGGCTCCTGGAGATCCGCATCGACATTCACGACGTCGGCGACGCGTTGCGCGCGGGACGGGAGTACGCCGCGCGGCCCATGGAACTCGACCGCGAGTTCCCGCTGCGCGTGTGGCTGGCCATGGTCGGCCCCGGCCAATCGGTCCTGGTCATCTGCGGGCATCATCTGGTCTTCGACGGCTGGAGCTGGCGGATCTTCTATGGCGAACTCGAGCAGGCCTATCTCGATCCGGATTCGCTGCCGCCGCCGAAGCAGTACCACGAGACCGCCGTGTCCGGCGACGTCCGCGACCTCACGCTGGGCCCTGAACTCTTCCGGCGCCCCTACCGGGGAGTGCGCGAGCTTCAGGCCCGGGCCACGACGCCCGTGGGGCCCGCAGGATCCGTCCAGGTCAAGCGCGGCCCGGACCTGTCGGCGGCGCTGTTGCGCGAATGCGGGGCCCGCGCCACCACGCCGTACGTGCTCGCGGTCAGCAGCTTCCTGGTATCTCTCGGGGAGGCCTTCGGCGATCCCGAGGTCATCGTTGGCACCGCGTCCGCCGGGCGCTCCACCAGAGCCGCTCTTCGCGCCCTGGGCTATTTCTCTAACACGATCTTCGTCGGCACTGGCGGCGGCTCACCAGAGGACGTGCTGCGTGATGTCCTGGAGCAGCTTCGGCGCTGGCGGACGTCCCCACGGGTGCAATGGGAGAAGGTGCTCGGCGAGTACGTCGGGCAGGACCTCTACCCGATCAGGTTCACGTTCGAGCGGGCCGGCAACACGCGCCCGCAGGCCCGGTTTGCCGATGTCGTGACCGTCCGGGCCGACGGCGCAGACGACGGCGTGGCCCGCCGGCCCGCGGTCATCGGCGGTGCGTTCGACGACGCCGGGGTGGCGCTCAGCGCCAGCTTCCGCACCGACGTCGTCACCGGGGAATGGATGCGCGGGCTCCTCGAGCGGTGCCTGACCGTGCTGGCGGACCTGTGCACCAGTACTCGGCCAGCTTCCTGATCTCCGGCGATCCGGGCCCGCGTTTGACGCCGGTCCCGGCAGGTAGCAGTCACAGCGCCAGACGAGCGAGCCAGACTGCGAGAGGGCCGAACAGTGCGCGATGACGGACCTGCCGTGCGGGAGATCACGACCGCCGTCTACGTGATCCCGACCGACGCCCCCGAGGCAGACGGAACACTGGCCTGGGACGCGACCACGATGGTGCTCGCCCGCGCCAGCGCCGGGACCGAGCAGGGCATCGGCTGGAGCTACGCTGCCGCGGCGGCGCAGAGCGTGATCACCGATGTGCTGGCCGGTGTCGTCGTCGGGCGCAGCGCGCTGGACGTGCCGGGTGCCGCCGAGGCGATGACCCGGGCGGTGCGCAACATCGGCCGTCCGGGGGTCGTGGCCACGGCGATCTCCGCGGTCGACATCGCGCTGTGGGATCTGAAGTCCCGGCTGCTCGGCTGCCCGCTGACCCAGCTGCTCGGTCAGGCCCACGACAGCGTGCCGGTCTACGGGAGCGGCGGTTTCACGAGTTATGACGACGGACAGACCCGCGAGCAGCTGGCCGGCTGGGTCGAGAAGGACCACATCCCGCGCGTGAAGATCAAGATCGGCGAGAGCTGGGGCGCCCGCGAGGACCGCGACCTCGAGCGAGTGGCCCTGGCCCGCGAGGTCATCGGGCCGGGCACCGAGCTCTACGTGGACGCCAACGGCGGCTACGGGGTCGGCCAGGCGGTGCGGGTCGCGCACCGGATGGCCGAGTCCGGGGTGAGCTGGTTCGAGGAACCGGTCTCCTCCCAGGATCTGGCCGGGCTCGCGGCTGTCCGGCGCCAGGTCCTGCCCGACGTCGCCGCGGGGGAGTACAGCTGGTCATTGGCTGACTCGGCCCGCCTGATCGCCGCGGGCGCGGTGGACTGCCTGCAGCTAGACGTGACCCGCTGCGGCGGCGTCACCGAGTTTCTGCGCGGATCGGCCCTGGCGGCGGCGCACAACCTCCAGGTCTCCGGGCACTGCGCACCCAACCTGCACGCGCACGTCGGTGCCGCCGTGCCGAACCTGCGGCACGTCGAGTATTTCCACGACCACCAGCGGATCGAGCGGCTGCTGTTCGACGGCGCACTCGACCCCGACGGCGGAGCCCTGACCCCCGATCCCGGCCAGCCAGGTCTGGGCCTGAGCCTTCGGGAGCACGACGCCGACCACTACCGAGTCGGATGACGGGCCGTTACGCGACGCCAGGGAGCCAGACGCGTCGCGTAACGGGCTCTATTCCCCGGCGCGCTCGGTCAGCTTTCCGCCCCGTGACGCATCCGCAATCGGCGGTCGTGGGCACGGGCATGATGTCTGATATGGCCCCCGTCATCGTTGTCCTCGACGACTATCCGCACACCCGGGCTCTCAGGGAGGCGACAGCCGGATCCGACGACCTGGACTGCAGGTACGTCCGGATCACGCCGATCTTCGCCGCCTTCGCGCGGATGGTCCGCCAGCTTGAGTTCGACATCTGCGAGCTGGCCCTCGCGACTTACCTTCAGGCGCGCGAGGCCGGAATACCGCTGACGCTTCTGCCCGTCGTCATGTCCGGCGACATTCAGCACCACTCGCTCAGCCGCTGGCCGGCGTCCGCCCCGCTGTCACCCCGGGAACTCGCTGGCAAGCGCGTCGGCGTCCGGTCCTACAGCCAGACCTCCGGGATGTGGGTGCGGGGGATCCTCCGCGAGGAGTTCGGCATCGAGGCGGCCGACGTGACCTGGGTCACGACGGAGCCCTGCCACGTCGAGCAGTACCGCGAGCCCCGCAACGTCGAGCGTGTCGACGGCACGGTCGGCAATCTGCTGCGCGACGGGCAGGTGGCCGCGGCCGTCCTCGCCCCGACCGCGCCGGGTGCGCCGGGTGCGGATCTTGTCCCGGTTATCCGGGACGCTGAGGCGGCCGGGCGCGAATGGATCGACCGTCATGGCACGATCCCGGTCAACCATCTGGTGGTCGTGCGCAGCGACGTGCTCCGCCAGCATCACGAGACAGTGAGCCGGTTCTATCAGGCGCTGCGGCGCGCCATCGCCGACACATCATCGGAGCGGCCCGCCACGCCCCGCGGCTGGGCCGTGGCGGCCGGCTGGAGCGATTCCCTGGCCAGGTGCCTGGAGCTGGCAGGCGGCTATGCGCTGGAGCAAGGGCTTCTCCAGTCACGGCCTGACATTGGCGAGATGGAGAGGGAGTGCGCCGCCGTCGAGTTGGTGTGAGCAGCCGGTCACCAGCGCTGGCCGCGGCGACCGGCGGCCGACGGGCTGGGCAAATGCAGATCAACCTCCGAGTGGGCGTTCAGGGAATCGGAAGGTTGGCTGGCCAGCGTTGGGCTGTGGGATCCCCTGGTGCTGTTGATGCTGCCGCCCATCCGGCGGATGCCGAGGCACGGCTGCTCGTAGTCGAGGACGAGCCCACGATCCTGGAGCTGCTGTCGGGGTCGCTGCGGTTTGCCGGCTTCGACGTGGTGACCGCGGCAACCGGTGCGGAAGCGATTCGCGCCGCCGTCAGGGCGCGGCCGGATCTGGTTCTGCTCGACGTGATGATGCCCGACGGCGACGGATTTGATGTGGTGCGGCAGATCCGCTCCGGTGGGCCGCGCATCCCGGTCATCTTCCTGACCGCGCGCGGCACCGTGCACGATCGCATCGCCGGGCTGACCCTCGGCGGGGACGACTACGTCACGAAGCCGTTCAGCCTCGACGAGGTCCTGGCCCGGATCCGGGCTGTGCTGCGCCGCAGCGGCCAGGACGACGCCGGCTCCCGGCTGGTCGTCGCGGACCTCGAGCTTGACGGGGACAGCCACGAAGTCCGGCGCGGCGGCCGGCTGATCGGGCTGACCCCGACCGAGTTCAAGCTGCTGCGTTACCTGATGATCAACGCAGGGCGAGTGCTCAGCAAGGCGCAGATCCTCGACCACGTCTGGGATTACAGCTTCAGCGGCGACAGCAACGTCGTGGAGTCGTGCGTCAGCTACCTGCGGCGCAAGGTCGACGACGGTGAGCCTCGGCTGATCCACACCATCCGCGGCATGGGCTACGTCCTGCGGATCCCGCCTCCGTGAGATTCCGGCTCCGCCGCCTGCCGCGGTCGCTGGCGAACGCGTCGCTGCGGGTGCGGATCATGGCAACGGCCGCGATCCTGGTCATGGTCACCTCGGCGGTGATGGGCGCGGTTGGCACGACGATGCTGCGTGATTACCTGGTCGGCCGGGTTGACGCGCAGCTGCTGACCTTCGCCGGGCCGAGGGGACACGGCCGTCCGCCCGCCGGGCTGTCGCCCGGCAAACTACCGCGCAGCGGGTCGCCGCAGCTGCCGAGCCTGTTCCTGATCGAGCAGGTCAGCACCTCCGGGCGGGTCACAACTGTCAGCGGGTCGGTGCACGGCGTCGCGCCGCCCGAGGTTCCCGCGACGCGGCTGCACGGTACCGGTGGCCCGTTCACCGCGGCCGCCGCGGGCGACCCCGGGCATTCCTGGCGGGTGCTGGTACGGCCGGGACACGACGGCGGGTACGTGCTGATCGCCTACAACATCGACGCCCTGAACAGCACCGTCACCAGCCTGGAGGCGGCGGACGCAGCGGCCGGGGCGGTCGCGATCTTGATCCTGGCGGCCATCGGGATCCCGCTGATTCGCGTCAGCCTGAAGCCGCTGGCCAGGATCGAGGACGCGGCCGAGGCGATCGCCGCCGGGGACCTCTCCCGCCGCATCGACCGCCCCACCGCCGACACCGAGGTGGGCAGGCTGGCCGCGGTGCTCAATACCATGCTCGGCCGGATCGAGGCCGCCTACCGGGCCAGGGCAGAGGGCGAGGCACGCGCCCGGGATTCCGAGGACCGGATGCGCCGCTTCGTGGCTGACGCAAGCCACGAGCTGCGCACCCCGCTGACCTCGGTGCGAGGCCTGGCCGAGTTCGGCCTGCAGCAGGGGGAGGCGGCCAGCCGTGCGGAGATGACCCGGCTGATGACCCGGATCCAGCAGGAAGCCACCCGGATGGGACTGCTCGTCGATGACCTGCTGCTGCTCGCCCAGTTCGACGAGGACCGGCCGCTGGACCGGCATCCGGTGGACCTGTCCAGCGTCGCCGCCGAGGCGGTGCTGATGGCCCGCACCGTCGCACGCGGTCGATCCCTGACCCTGCAGGCGGCGCCCGACCCGGTGATCGTCTCCGCCGACGGAGCGCGGCTGCGGCAGGTCATCGACAACCTCATCGGCAACGCCCTGCAGCACACCCCGCCGGGGACGCTGGTCACCGTCGCGGTGGACAGCGTGCCGGGCTACGGGCAGATCGCCGTCGCCGACAACGGGCCGGGAATGACCGCCGAGCAGGCCTCGCGCGTCTTCGAGCGGTTCTACCGAACCGATGACGCGCGGAGCCGGGCCCGCGGCGGGACCGGGCTTGGCCTGTCCATCGCCGCCGCGCTCGTGGAATCCCACGGGGGAACCATCACCGTTGATCCCCGGCAGCCGGCCGGCGGCGCGACGTTCCGGGTCCGGCTGCCGCTGGCCAGGCCGGCGGATGACGGAACGCCGGCAGCTGATGGTCAGCCCACCCCGCGCCTGACCCGGCTCAGCGCTCAGGAAAGTAAGAGTTAGCCGCAACGAGATCACAAGCCTCGCTGGATGAACTACACGCGGCGGGGCACGGGGCTCGAGCGGAAGGAATGCGGATGTTTTTCACGTATCTGCGGCGCGAGCTGCGTCGGCGGATCCGGCAGGCCATCTTCATCGCGTTGGGCCTGGCCGTGGGAATTGGCCTGGTCATCACCGTGACCGCGGCGTCGTCCGGGGTGAAATCCGCGGAGGGCAGCGTGCTGAAGAACCTGTACGGGGTGGGCACGGACGCGACCGTCACCAAGAACCCGACCGCGGGCTCCTTTGCGGCGGGGAGGCCCAGCAACTTCAACTTCAAGTCGGGGTCGACGGTCAAGATCGACAACCTGACCGCCACCCGCAGCCTGGGCAGTCTCGACGACTCCGCGGTAACGGCGATCTCCAAGCTGAAGGGCGTGGCCGCCGCGTCCGGCGCGCTGACCGCCGACAGCGTGAACACCACGTTCAAGATCCCCAAGTTCAGCAGCGGCAGCGGCGGCAGCGCTCCTGGCGGCGCTGCCAGCGGCGGCACCGGCGGGTTCAGCGGGCCCGGGTCGTTCAACACGGGGAACACAGTGCCGGTCGACGGCGTCGACCTGGCCTCGAGCGCGCAGGCGCTCGGCCCGCTCAGCAATGGCACCCTGAAGTCGGGCCGCACGCTGAAGTCATCGGACGCCAGCTCCGACGTGGCAGTGATCGACTCCAGCTACGCGAAGTCGGCGAGCCTGAAGGTCGGGTCGGACGTCACGATAGCCAGCACCAAGTTCACCGTCGTCGGGATCGTGTCCGTATCGGCAAGCGATTCGTCGGCCGACGTGTACGTCCCGCTGGCCCGCGCCCAGGCGCTCTCGAAGAGCACAGGCAAGGTGAACACGATCTACGTGGCGGCGGACAGCGCGACGGACATTCCCGCGGTGCAGAAGGAGATCACCAAGGCCGTGCCCGGCGCGACCGTCACCACCTCGTCCGACCTGGCCAGCGAGGTGACCGGGTCGCTGTCCAGCGCGTCGAGCCTGGCGAACAACCTGGGCAAGTGGCTGGCGATCGCGGTGCTGATCGCGGCGTTCCTGCTGGCCAGCCTGCTGACGATGTCGGCGGTGTCGCGCCGGGTGCGGGAGTTCGGCACGCTGAAGGCGCTGGGCTGGCGCAGCCGCCGGGTGATTGGCCAGGTGATGGGCGAGTCGGTCACCGTCGGCGTCATCGGCGGCCTCGTCGGCGTCGCGCTCGGGTTCGCCGGGGCCGCGATCGTCTCCGCGATCGCCCCGGCCCTGTCTGCGTCCGTGGGCCAGACCACCGGCTCGGCGACACCGGGCGGCGCCCGGCAGTTCGGCGGCGGCGGCAGCGGCGGTTTCACCCCGCCCAGTGGCAGTGGCGGCTTCTCGCGCCCCGGCACGGGCACCGGCGGCCAGTCCGTATTGGTGCACCTCACCGCCTCGGTCACCGTGGACGCGGTCGTCCTCGCCGTGGTGCTGGCCCTGGCCGGGGGCCTGATCGCCGGCACCTTCGGCGGCTGGCGGGCAGCCCGGCTGCGCCCGGCCGCCGCACTGGCCAGGGTCGAGTGAGCTGAGCTGAGTGAGCTGATCGGAAGCAGTCCTGAAAGGAAGCCATGTACAAGCTGACCAATGTCAGGAAGGACTACCCGAAGGGCCGCAGCGTGGTGCACGCGCTGGCCGGGGTGGATGCGGTCATCGAGGACGGGGAGTGGCTGGCCATTCAGGGCCCGACCGGCCACGGCAAGAGCACGCTGCTGCAGATGCTCGGCGGCCTGGACCGCCCGACCTCGGGAACCGTGGAGTTCGACGGCCAGGACCTGGGCGCGATGCGGGAGAGCGAGGTCACCCGGGTCCGGGCTACCTCGATCGGCTTCATCTTCCAGACCTTCAACCTGATCCCAACGCTGAACGCGCAGGAGAACGTCGAGGTCGCGCTCGCTCCGCTCGGCGTCGGATCGGCCGAGCGCCGGGCGCGGGCCGCGGCGGCGCTGGAGAGCCTCGGGCTCGAGGAGCGCGCCCGCCACCTGCCGGGCGAGCTCTCCGGAGGCCAGCAGCAGCGCGTGGCGATCGCCCGGGCGCTGGTGAAGGAGCCCAAGGTGGTGCTCGCCGACGAGCCGACCGGAAACCTCGACGAGGGCACCAGGGACGACATCATGGGGCTGCTGGAGAAGCTCTGGCGCGAGCATGGGCTCACGCTGATCGTGGTGACCCACGACAGCTCGGTGGCGCGCCGGGCACAGCGCATCGGAATCATGCGCAAAGGCCGGCTGACGATCAAGCAGGACACCCGGCCCGGCGTCTCCTGAGGCGCGTTCGGCCGGGCCAGAGGAGGTCGGGAAGCCGGCCGGGCTCCCTGGTAGACGTCTAGAGGCCGACCGGGTAAATTGTGTTAACCCCCACGGTGTAGACCTTTGACCACGCCCTGCGATCGCCCAGCGTGCAGGCGGTGATATTGCAGGAAACCGTCAGAAGGGTGCCGTACTGTTACGGTCACTGGCGGGCGGGGAGGAGATGCACCATGACTGGCCAACCAGAGGAGAGGTGCCGAAATATGGCGTCGGCACCCGGCGGCACCGGACGCGGTCCGCGCGCCCTGCTGAGCGGGCTGGCTGGGTTACCGCGTCCCAGCCGGTGCCCGGTGCCCGGCTGCCACGCCCAGATCGACCCATCTCGGCTGATGTGCCGCTGCCACTGGTACCTGGTGCCAAAGCAGATCCGCGACCGGGTGTGGGCTACCTGGCGGTCCGGCCAGGGCGCGTTCAGCAGCGAGCACATGGAGACCGTCCGCATGGCGATCACCGCCTGCGAGCCCACGACAACGTAGCCCCAACCGCGCCCGCGCCACTACGGCCTCGCCGCGATGGCGCCGCGCAGCAGCTCCACGAACTGCCGGACCCGCCCGTCGCGCGTTGCCGCGGACTGCGTCGCGGAGCCGAACAGGCCGGGGTCGAGTTCCTCGGTGACGATCGCGTCCTGGCAGCGGTCCATCATCCAGTCGATCATGGACACGATCATCCGTATGTCGATGTCGGTGCGTACCTCACCGCGGTCGATGCCGAACTGGACGAACTCCTGCGTGCCGTACGGGTCCTCGCGGAGCAGGAACTGGGTGATCTCCCGCCGCAGTTGCAGGCTGGAGCAGTAGTTTCCGAGCAGGGTCACCCGGTACGGCAGCCAGTTGTCGTGGATGAGATCCGGGGTGCGGGAGATCCAGTGGCTGATGACCGCGAAGAACCCCTCGGCGATGACCTCGGGCGGCGCGTCCAGGTAACGGCTGAACGAGCGCGCCGCGGCCTGGTAGGCGGCCAGGAACAGCCCGGCCTTGCTGCCGAAGTAGCCGAACACCGCCCCCTTCGCGACCTCCGCCTGGGCCGCGATCTCCTCGATCCGTACGCCGGAGTAGCCGCGCTCGGCGAACTGGCGCATCGCGGCGGCCACGATCCGCTCCCGCCTGGCCTGCTGACGCGCGGTCGCCCGCACGGGTGAGCGGTCACGCGCTCCCGCAGTTTGACTAAGAGTCATACAAGGCCCATCGAGGGTCGGCGCTGATCTGTATATTGACATATTCGGACAGCTAATCATACTTGTCATCACGCTGGATCGTTAGATGACCGGAAGTCAAAATGCTCACTGGTACGCAGGCAGGCACCCGATGGGACGTCATCGTGGTAGGTGCCGGGCATAACGGTCTCACCGCGGGGGCGATGCTCGCCAGCGCGGGTCTGTCCACGCTGGTGCTCGAGCGCCGAGAGCTGGTCGGCGGGTGCTGCGTCACCGAGGAGATCGCGCCTGGCTGCCGCGCGTCCACCACCTCCTACATCGCGTCGATGCTGCGGCCCGAGGTGATCCGCGAGCTGCGCCTCGGGCAGCACGGGCTGCGGATGATCCCGTGCGAGCCCGCGCTCCAGGTGGCCCTGGACGACGGCGAGGTGCTGGCCGCCTGGGGCGACACCGCGCAAACGGCCGCCGAGATCAAGAGGTTCTCGGCCGCCGACGCGCGTGCGTTCGTGGCCGCCGACGCCGAGCTGAAGGCGCTCGCGGCTCGGCTGCAGCCGCTGTTCACGCAGTTGCCGCCGGACACCAAGGCGACCGGGCTGCGCGGCTATCGCGAGCTGCTGCGGCTGGGTCGGAGCCTGCGCGGGGTGCGCGGCACCGAACTCGACGGGCTAACCCGGCTGCTGACCGGCAGCCTGGGCCAGTTCGTCGATGCCAGGTTCGAGTCGCGGCAGGCGAGGGCCCTGGTGCTGGCCAACAACCTGTACGGCAAGCACGGCGGGCCCTACCAGCCTGGCACGCTGCTCGGCCTGGCCTTTCACCTGCTCACTGGCGGGGAGCAGGCGGAGCAGGGGTTCTTCGGCCACGTGATGGGCGGCATGGGCGCGATCAGTGACGCGATCGCTTCGGCAGGGCGCGCCGCCGGGATGCAGATCGCCACCGCGGCGCCGGTGGCCCAGATCCTGGTGCGCGGCGGCCGGGCGACCGGGGTCGCGCTCGAGGACGGCACCGAGCTCCGGGCCGGCACGGTGCTTTCCGGCGCCGACCCGAAGCGGACCTTCCTCGGGTTCCTCGGCAAGAACGACCTGCCCGAGGACTTCAGGGCCGCGGTCGCCGGGATCAAGATGGACGGGCCGTGCGGCAAGGTCAACCTGGTGCTGGACGCGGAGCCGCAGGTCCTCGGCATGCCGTCCGACGCCGGGCCGCCGCGGCGTGCGCTGTTCACCCTCCCGCCGGACCTCGCGGTCGCCGACGCCTGCTACGACCGGGCCAAGCGCGGCGAGCTGGCCGACGCCGATCAGCTGTTCATCGACTGCGTGGTCGCGTCCAACGTCGATGACTCGCTGGCGCCGCCTGGCCGCCACATCATGACCTGCTTCGTGCAGTACCTGCCCTACCGGCTCGCCGAGGGTACCTGGGACGGCCTGCGGGACGAGCTAGGCGACCGGGTGCTGGCCAGGATCGGCCGGTTCGCGCCGAACGTGCCGGCCGCCGTGGTGGCCAGGCAGGTGCTGACCCCGCTGGACCTGGAACGCGACTACGGGCTCACCGAGGGCAACATCTTCCACGGCGACATCAGCCCGGACCAGCTCTTTCACATGCGGCCGGTGCCCGGCTGGGCGAGGTACGCGACGCCGGTCGCCGGCCTGTACCTGTGCGGCGCGGGCGCTCACCCCGGAGGCGGGGTCACCGGCGCCCCCGGCTACAACGCGGCCCGCCGGGTCCTCGCCGACCTCCGGCACGGAAGGCGGCACCTCCCGCTCTACCCCAGAGCGCGCCTCCGGCACGACCAAGCGAAGTACTCCCAGGCGCGCCTCCGGCACGACGCACCGCGAGGGAGGCAATGAACGATGAGCGAGATCCCGCTGGAGAGCAGCCTGCCGGGGCCGAGCTACACGTCGGAGCGCGAGTTCGCCAGAGAGCGCGAGGCGGTGCTGTTCGCCGACTGGTTCTGCGTCGGGCGCGAGGAGTCGGTCGCCGAGCCAGGTGATTATCTCGCCGCAGACGTCGCTGGCGAAAGCATCCTTGTGGTCAGGACCCCCGATGGTCTGGCCGGCCACTACAACCTGTGCCGGCACCGCGGCTCCCGGCTGGTCCCGGTGGCCGGAGCCCAGCCCGCGGCCAGCCCGCAGCCCAGCGGCTGCGTGGGCGGGACGATCCGCTGTCCCTACCACGGCTGGACCTACGGGCTCGACGGCATACTGCGCGCCGCGCCGTTCCTGCCCGAGCTGCGCCGCTACCGGAGCCGGCTCTCGCTGCACCCGGTCGCGGTCGCCACCTGGGGCGGGTTCGTGTTCGCGCGCCTGGCCCCAGCGGGTGCGCCGCTGGAGGCCCAGCTCAACGGGACCGACGGCCGGCTCGCCGCGTACCCGCTGGCGGAGCTTCGCACCGGGCACCGGCTGGTCTACCGGGTAGCCGCGAACTGGAAGGTGATCCTGGAGAACTACAACGAGTGCTACCACTGCGGGCCGGTCCACCCGGAGCTGTGCGAGCTCGTCCCCGTGTTCGCCCGCGGCGGTGGGGATCTCGACTGGGACGACGGCATCCCGCACCGCGACGGCGCCTACACGTTCACGCTGTCCGGGACGACCACCCGCGCTCCGTTTCCCGGACTTTCCGATCGGGCCCGAACGCGGCACCTCGGTGAACTCGTGCTGCCCAACCTGATGCTGAGCTTGTCCGCCGACCACGTGGCGGCGTTCACGGTGTGGCCGCATGACGCCGGGCACACCACGGTGGTCTGCGACTTCCTGTTCCACCCGGACGAGATGGCCCGGGCGGACTTCGATCCGGGGGATGCCGTCGCGTTCTGGGATCTCGTCAATAAGCAGGACTGGGCGATCTGCGAGCAGGTGCAGGACGGGATGCGGTCACGGATGTTCGCGGTCGGCTACCTCGCTCCGATGGAGCAGCCGAGCGCCGACGTGGGGCATTACATCTCGGTTAAGCTCCGGCCGGACCAGATACTAGACCATTGATCATTTCGCCCCGTAGACATATCGTTTCTCGCAACTTCGTGCGGAGTGCGGCTTAGGAGGCCGGGATGAGCGAGACTCGGGACGCAGCCGGGCAGCCCGCGGCGGCTGCAGAGGGCCAGGTCACGGCGCACGGCCTGAAGCGGAACCTGCACGCCTGGGAGGCGATCGGCCTGTCCGTCGGCGCGATGTCGCCGGCGCTCGCGATGTCGTTCTCCGGCCCCGGGGTTGCCGCCCTGGTCGGCCGCGGCGCCGCGCTGTCGTTCGTGTTCGCGGGCGTGACCTGCTGCCTCATCGGCTACGGGTACATGATGCTGACGCGGAAGTACAACCACGCCGGGTCGGTCTACGGGTTCGTCGGCGCCTCGCTCGGGCCGCGGACCGGGGTGTTCTCGAGCTGGGCGATGTGCCTGATGTACTTCGTGTTTGTGCCCGCTTCGGCCGCGGCATCCGGCTACTTCCTGGCCGGGGTGCTGCAGGACATCGGCTGGTGGAAGAACGCCGACTGGATCTGGCTGGCGCTGCCGATCACGGCGATCATCTGGGCGTTCTGCGCCGGGGTGATCAGGCGGTCCACCCGGGCGCTGTTCTACATCGAGGCCGTCACGGTGACCCTGATCATCGTGCTGCTGGTGGTCATCATCGTGAAGGTCGGGCAGGGCCACGGGCTGAACGGCGGCACCCTCACCGGCAACATCTTCACCCTGCCGTCCGGGGTCAACATACACGCGCTGCTGCTTGGGTCGGTCTTCGGCTTCCTGGCGTTCGCCGGGTTCGAGGGCGCGGGGGCGCTGGGCGAGGAAACCCAGAACCCGAGGAAGGCCATTCCCCGGGCGATCGGCTCCTCGGTCGTCGTGCTGGCCGTGTTCTACATCGCCTGCATCGCGGTCCAGTCGCTCGGGTTCGGCGCGACCACCAAGGGTTCGGCCGCGTTCGCCGGCTCTGGCGGCCCGCTGTTCCAGCTCGCCGACGTGTACGTGGGCGGGGCGATGCGGGACCTGATCGAGCTGGGCGCGGCGTTCAGCGCGTTCGGTGCCGGCCTCGGGGCTGCCGTGGCCGGGACCCGGCTGATCTACGCGGTCGCCCGTGACGGCGCGCCGAAGACCCCGCTGGCGCGGGTGTCGCAGCCGTCGGGCTCGCCGCGCAACGCAGTCATCGTGGTAATGGTTGCCAACCTGATCTGCCTGGTCATCCTGCGCGTGCTCAGCGCCACCGGCCTGGAGGTCTGGCAGTACCTGGGCACGCTCGGCACGCTCGCGATCCTGGTCGGGTACGGGCTGGTGAACATTGGCGCGGCCCGGGCGGCCTTCGACCGCAGCCTGGGCGTGCCGCAGTGGCGCGGCGTGCTGCCCGCGATCGCGGTGATCCTCGTCGGCTACGTGCTGTACTCGAACATCTACCCGCGGCCGTCGTTCCCGTACGACCTGTTCCCGTACATACTGCTGGGCTGGCTGGTGATCGGCACGGCCGTCATCGTGTTCTCGCCGACGCTGGTGCGCCGGGTCGGCGCGGGTCTCGCGCGCGACCTCGGCCTGCCGGCCGGGCGCGCCGTCGGCGAGGCGGAGCCTTACCCGGTGGCGGAGGACTAAGCCACCGGCGCTGAGCTGGCGGCCGCTACACGAGACTGAGCCGGCGGCCAGCTACACGACCGGCCCTGGGCCCTGCCCGTACGATGCCAGCGCCCCGCTGCGCTCGATGACGATGACCGGGATGATCACCGCCCAGATCGTGATCAGCCACAGGCCGGGGACGATGATCAGGATGAGCCCGATCGTGATCGCGATGCCCGCCAGGATGGATGCCGCGGCAACCGACCAGATGTAAGGAGTGGCGGCAGACACGGTCTCGCCGATCGACAGGTCGGCGCGGCCGTCCCGCACGTCCTGGACCGCCTTGACCAGCGTCGCCTGCAGCAGGAAGGCCGCGAACAGCTCGACAATGGAGCCGAGCAGCGACCCGAAGACCCCGGCCAGCGAGAGCAAGCCCGCCACAATGGCCGCGGCCACATAGATCACAAAGGCGATCGCCAGCAGATGCCAGGCGTGCGCCCGGTACATGCTCCACGCTTCGCTCATTACGCCTGACAGCGGATTCATGGCCAAGATCGTACGTCGGTGCGCCGGTCGTGACCAGGAGAACTGTGTTGGCACCCCGAGCTAGCGTCTGTTGTCCGGCAGGGCGGCGGCAAGCCGGTTTCCGGTCACCTGGGGCCGCCACGATGAAGATCATGCCGGAGGCCGGGTCGCCCAGCGCGCGGCACAAGGCCGGCGCCGGGGAACGGTACGCGGCCCTGATGGCGGCGATCGTGCGCAGGCTCCCGTCCGGGCTGGACCGGGTCGTCGCGCCGAACCTGCTGGGGTTCGCGGTCATCAACCTCTGCACGTTCACTCTCGATCTTGCGCTGCTCACCGCGCTGCACGGCGGGCTGCGCTGGCCGGTGCCGGTGAGCATCACGTTGTCGTACGTCACCGCATCCGGGCTTAGCTACCTGCTCAACCGCTCGCTGAACTTCCGCTCCCACGGCGCGCTCGGCACGCAGACCGGCATCTACGCCGTGGTGATCACCGTGAACTACCTGGCCTGGATTCTCGGTGTCGGCGCCGGGCTGGCGGCGCTCGGCGTTAACTACCAGCTTGCCCGGGTCGCGGCCGGCCTTTGCGAGGCGGCATACATGTACGTGGCGATGCGCTGGCTGGTTTTCCGCGACGTCAGGGCTAGCGTTAGGTCACGACCCTGACCAACCCAGCGCTGCCAGCCAGAACGGGGGAACAGATGGCGTCCACGCTCGAGCAGGTCGCTGGCCTGCTGACCGAGGCAGGTGAGACCCACCACCGGGTGTACCGGATCGTCGAGGGGGCCGACGATGACTGGGCATCCTGGTATGCCCCGTGGCTCATCGATCTCTCCGAGCTGCCGGCCCTGCTCGGCACCAAACCCGTGCGCAGCGAGCTGATCTGGCTGCTGGTGAGCCTGGACAAGGAGTACGCAGCCAAGGGTCCCGAGGAACCATGGCAGTCGTACTATGCCCGCCGGATCATCGACCACTTCCGCGGCTAGCAGGCCTAGCGGCGGACCCCGACCACGAAGACGCGGCGGAACGGGAACACCGTGCCGTACGGGGCGGCCGGGTAGGCCTCGCTCATCCGGGCCCGGTACTCATCAAGGAACTCCGCCGCCTGGTCCGGCTGCAGTACGGCGAGCACCGGGCGCAGCCCGGTTCCCTTGTACCAGTCGAGAACCGGGTCCTCGCCATGCAGCACGTGCAGGTAGGTGGTTTCCCACGCGTCGACCTCCAGCCCGGCCCGGGCCAGCAGGTCCAGGTACTCGGCCGGGTCCGCCGCCTGCCGGTTCAGCGGGACGTCGCCCAGCAGGGCTCGCCAGCGGTCGCTTGCCGCAAGCTCGCGCAGGGCCGCGTGGCTGGGCTGGTCGTAGTTGCCGGGGACCTGGAACGCCATCCAGCCGCCCGCGTCCAGGAAGCCGGCCCACCGGGCCACCACGGTGAGGTGGTCCGGCACCCACTGCAGCACCGCATTGGAGACGATCACGTCCACCCGGCCGTCGGGCCGCCACTCCCTGATGTCCCCCAGGGCGAAGCTGAGCCGCCGCCCCTCGGCGACCGGCAGGGCCCGCGCCGCGCCGATCATCTCGGGCGAGCTGTCGATGCCGCGGACCTCCGCGTCCGGCCACCGGTCGGCCAGCGTGGCGGTCAGCGTTCCCGGGCCGCAGCCGAGGTCGGCCACCTGACCGGGGTTCCCGGCGGCCACCCGGGCGACAAGGTCGAAGAACGGCCGCGATCGCTCATCGCCGAAGTGCTGGTACTGGCCCGGATCCCACATGTCCGTCTCCCGCCCGGCCGTGCCCCGGCGGCCCGTTCCGGCCTCCGGTGCGCATTTGTCTTGATGTCAAGCTATTCGTTGCCTGCGGAAACCATAGGCTTGATAAATCTTGATGTCAAGAGATATTCGGGCCGGGTGCGTCAGGCCTTGCGTGCCACGCCGCCTTACCCCGAGACCCCTGCCAGGATTTGCCGGACTATGCTTCCGGGACACTGGCAGGCCGTTCGAAGGAAGATCACTCATAGCCATGAGGAAGATCATTCGCAGACATGAGAAGCTCCGCCTGTATTTCGGCACGGTTAAGTCCGCGACCGGCGGGCGGCACTTCATGGCCTGGGCGAATTCACGGGAGCATGCCCTCGACCTGGTGGAAGCCGCGCTCACCGCAACTGAGCCTGTACAGGGCTCTGTCGTCGGCCCGCTCATGAGCCTGCGGGCCGGCGTTGTGAACCCTGGCGTCTATGTCGAGACGAAGCCTGCCCCGAAGAGGGCATGACATGAACCCCGATCTGTCAGCCGTCACTTGACACGGCGGGCGGCGGTTGCTGCGTTATGCCCGTTCTGGCAATGTTTCGGTGATGAGCGGCCGGCTCTGCGTTCCCCTGTCGGTCCTCGACCTGTGTCCGGTGCCGACCGGGGAATCGGCTGGCGAGGCGCTGCGCCGGAGCGTCGACCTGGCGCGGCACGCCGAACGGTGGGGGCTGCGGCGGTACTGGGTCGCCGAGCACCACAGCATGCCGGGCATCGCCAGCTCGGCGCCGGCCGTCCTGGCTGGCCGCATCGCGTCGGCCACGTCGGCGATCCGGGTCGGCTCGGGCGGCGTGATGCTTCCCAATCACGCGCCGCTCATCGTGGCGGAGCAGTTCGGGACGCTCGAGGCGATGCACCCCGGGCGGATCGACCTGGGGATCGGGCGGGCTCCGGGCACGGACAAGGTGACCGCGCGGGCACTGCGGCGCGGCGCGGACGGGCTGCCGCCCGCGGACTTCGCCGCGCAGCTCGCGGAACTGCGGGGCTACTTCGCCGACCGGGCCGGAGCGGACGGCTCGGCCGGCCAGGTCCGGGCGATCCCGGCCGAAGGCAACGAGCCGGCCGTGTGGCTGCTCGGGTCCACCGGTTACAGCGCCGAGCTGGCCGGCCTGCTCGGCTTGCCGTTCGCCTTCGCGTATCACTTCAGCGCCGCGAACGCCCGGCCCGCGCTTGCCCTGTACCGGCGGACCTTCACGCCTTCTGCGCGGCTGGCCGAGCCGTACTGCCTGATCAGTGTGTCCGTGCTGTGCGCTGAAGACGCCGCGACGGCGCAGTTCCTGCACGGCTCGTCGCGGCTGTCCATGCTGCGTCTTCGCGCGGGGCGTCCGTCTACGCTGCCGAGCCCGGAGGAGGCCTCCGGGCGTGATTACTCGGCGGCCGAGCAGACCGTGATCGCGGAGGCGACCGGGTCTGACGTCGTCGGTGACGCTGAGACGGTCACCGGGTTGCTGGACCGGCTCGTCGCTAGCAGCGGCGCCGACGAGCTCATGGTGACCACGAGCACGTTTGCGCACGCCGACCGGCTGGCCAGCTACGAGCTGCTCGCCCAGGCGGCCCAGGCGGCCCAGGCGGCCGGCCCGGGCGAGCAGCGAGCATCGGCCCCGCTAGAGGCCCTTCCCGCGGTAGTTCCGGAATAGATCGTCCATGCCGGAGGTCCCGTTCATGCTGGGGTTTCCGCCGAAGGACTGGGGTAGCGGCGGATAGTTCACCGGCTCGGGGGACACCGACTGCACGCTGTCGGCCGAGCAGATGTCGGCGGGGTCGAACGACGCCGTGCCCTCGAGCACCTGCACCAGCGACTCCGACGGCGGGCTGATGGCCGGGCCGATCACGTCCGAGCTCGTCGGAATGGAGGACGGCTGCACCGCGTAGCGGCCGGGCACGGGCTCGGGGAGCAAGACGTCCCGCAGGTTCCGGGCGTGCCGGTCGCGGGCGGTCAGCGGGCTCAGGCCGAACGTCGACTCGATCAGCGCCAGACTGGAACAGTGCTCGAACGGGCCGTCGTGCACGACCCGGCGCGGCAAGGCCAGATTGGTCGCCACGATGCCGGGGACCCGGAAGCCGAGCTGCCGGTAGTTGGGATACAGCTGGCCGTCGGTCGGAGTGCTGCTGTCGCCGGCGTGCATGACGTTCGCCGGGTTGGTGTCGTCGATGACCTGCGGCGGCGGCACGTGGTCGTAGAAACCGCCCCATTCGTCGAACGTCACGATGAAGACCGTGTCGTCGAGGTAGCCGTTGTCGGCGAGGGCGTGGTAGGCGTCGGCGATGAACCGCTCGCCGAGCCGGATGTCCCCCTGCGGGTGGTCGTCCCCGGACGTCCCCGTCGTGTCGTTGTAAAAGGCAGGGTCGATGTAGGACACGTTCGGCAGCGTGCCGTTCTGGCAGGCGGTGACGAACGACGTGCCGGAGGACAGCGCGGCGGTTGCGGCATTGGCGTCGGAGAAGGGGTGCATGAACGCCTGGTACTTGAAGGTCGCGCCGATCTCGATCCCCGGGTCGGCCCACAGGGCGAGGAACGGCGCGTCCTGGTAGTAGTAGCCGCCGGTCGGGATGCCGCTGGAGTTCGGGATGGGGGACAGCTGATCCCAGATGGTCGGCAAGGTCGACGCCACGAACGAGTTGTGGTCCCGGTCGGTCTGCGCCGCGTGCTGGTAGAAGCGGTTCGGGTAGGTCTCGGCGGCGATCGCGCAGAAGTAGCGGTCCAGCGTCGTGTAGTGCTCGGCGAGCGCGCCGATGACGGGCAGGTCGGGCAGGGCCTTGCGGGTCCCGTTGTGGTGGACGTTGGTGTAGTAGCCGACCGGGAACGTATTCGCCTTGGCCGGGATCACACCCGCGTTGGCCACTTCCCCCGGCCGCTGCAGGAAGCCGTTCATCTTGCCGTAGTTGTACTCGACGAGCCAGCCTTCCCAGCTGTGGTCCGGGTCGCTGTACCCGCAGCCCTGGAAGTCCGGGGCAAGGGGGTAGTTCGGGTAGGTGTTGCCGTCGACCGCGGACACGAACGTCATGTCGTGCCGGCCATCGGCGCCGGGCAGCCAGCCGAGGAAATGGTCGAACGAGCGGTTCTCCATCATCAGGATGACGATGTGGCGGATACCCCGCGAGCCGTCGGCACGAACGGTGCTCGAGGCGTTGGCAACGGCCTGGTTGAGCAGGTCGGTGCCGGTGATGGCGATGCCGGACGAAGCGGCCGCGATCTGCAGGAACTTACGGCGAGAAAACATCCCATAATGGTAGGCCGCAAAGGCAGACAAAAGCTCTCCGATACCCCGACGACCGCTGAAATTATGGCGAAATCTCTAGGTGCCGTGCTGCCCGGGCAGGACCGCGCGGAAGAGGGGGCCGCCCGGGCAGGGCAGCGCGGGCCGTGCGCGGGGCCCCGGCGGCGCCACTTCCCCAGGCATCGCCGGTGCCGTAGGATCGCCGATATACCTTGATGTCAAGATAGCTGCGGGAGGCCGGGTGATCCATCACGTGCAGCTGGCCTGCCCGCCCGGCAGTGAAGACACGCTGCGTGAGTTCTACGGCGGGGTGCTGGGCTTGCAGGAACTGGTCAAGCCGCCAGTGCTGGCCGCCCGCGGCGGCTGCTGGTTCCGCGGGCACGGCATCGAACTGCACCTTGGTGTGGAGCAGGACTTCCGCCCGGCCCGCAAGGCGCATCCGGGCCTGCTGGTCCGTGACCTGGACGCCTGGGCTGACCGGCTCCGCGCCGCGCACGCTCCGGTTCGCTTCGATGAAGACTTCCCGGGTATGCGGCGTTTCTACAGCGAGGACCCGCTCGGCAACAGGCTGGAGTTCCTCGAACCCACTGACGGCAGGAGGGAGCACTCATGATCCGCAACGTCGTGGTCGGGCGCCTGCGGCAGGCCGATGATCCGGCTCAGCAGGCGGCGGATACCGCGCTGCTGCAAGAGGGCCTGGCGGGTATCGCCGCGCTCCGGTTCCCGGGAATGCTCGCGATGAACGTGGGCTCTGACCTGGCGCTGCGCGAGGGCGGCTGGAGTTTCGCGATCACCAACGACTGGGCAGACGCGGGCGCTTACCGGGTGTACGACGCGGACGAGGAGCACAACCGGCTGCGCCGCGAGATCTTCGCGAAGATCTGCCAGGACATCGCCCGCGTTCAGATCGACGTACCCGGCTGACGAGGGCCGATGCCTGCCCGCCAGCGTGCCGTCGTTGCCATGATCGACGGCCTGGATCCGGCGTACGTCACCGACGAGACGATGCCGGTCTTCGGGCGGCTGGCGGCGGAAGGCACGTCGCGCCTTGTCCAGGCGGTCATGCCGACCGTGACCAACGTCAACAACGCGGGCATCAGCTGTGCTGCCTGGCCCGCCGAGCACGGCATCACCGGCAATTACTACTACGACCGGGCTTCCGGTGAGCAGGGATACATGGAGGACTCGAGGTTCCTCCTTACACCAACACTGCTGGCCCGGGTGACAGCGGCGGGCGGCAAGGCGGCCTTGCTGACCGCGAAGAAGAAGACGGCCAGCCTGCTCGGCGACGGGGCCACGCTCGTGATCGCAGCAGAGGAACCCTCGGCCGAACTGGTGGCCCGCCACGGCGCGGCACCGGGCATCTACTCAGCCGAGATCAACCACTGGCTGTGGCAGGTCGCCGCGGACCTTCTTTATACGCGGCGTGACCTTGACCTGCTGTACGTGCACACCACCGACTTCCCAATGCACGCGTGGGCGCCCGGTGACCCCCGGTCGTCCAGCCACCTGCGGCGCCTGGATGAACTGATCGGCGCGGCCATCGCGGCCGCGCCCGGAGCGGCGTTCTTCGCCACCGCCGACCACGGCATGAACGCCAAGGACCTGGTCTATGACCTGAACCAGGTCCTCGCCAACCGTGACCAGCCCGTCCGGCTGGCACTGTCCGCCGAAAAGGACCGCTACGTGCGCCACCACCGGACCTTCGGCGGGACGGCCTGGGTATGGCTCAACCGGGCGGCAGACGAGGACGCCGTGACCTCGGTCCTGTGCGGGCTGCCCGGCGTCGAGGCGGTTCTGACCCGCGACGACGCCGCCCAGAAGTTCCACCTGCACCCCGGCCGCATCGGCGACCTGGCCGTGCTCGGCGACGCCTCCACGGTCTTCGGCGACCTGCCGGAAGGGCAGGAATCCGAGATGCTCCCGGCCGAATACCGCTCGCACGGGAGCCAGCACGAAATGAGCGTCCCGCTCGTCGCGTGGAACAACGACCATCCTTACCTGAGTACGCCCGAGCACAACAAGGACCTGCTGACGCCGCTGCTCGGGGCCTGGCTCGGCTGACCGAGATCTGGTCGCACGTGCCGCTCAGTGGCATCGCCTGGCGCGTGGCCGCCGTCAGCGGCCCGGTCCGGCGGCCGGGTTCGGGCTAGCCTCGTAATCGTGCAGGCCGACACGTCCGGAGAAAGCGCGGCCCGCATGATTGGAGGCGCGGTCATGGGCGAGACAACGCAGGAGGACGCGCTGCGCCAGGCGGCAGCGCTGGTGGATGAGGCGCTCAAGGAGGCGGAGGCTCGCTGCGGCCTGCTGGGGCAGTACATCAACGACTGCGAGAGCAAGGGTTCAAGGACGGCAGCCTGGAGCGAGGCACTTCGCGAACTTCATGCGCTGCAGGAGCGCCGCACGCAGTTGATGCGCAGGCGCAGCCTGATTCAGGAAGCTCTCGATTGCCACGTGGGCGAGTCCCCAGCGAAGGTGCCGCTGCAACCACCTCGAGACCAGACTGCACTTCGGACGCAGCAGCAGATTCAGATCCGAGCGCGGCGACGGTAATCGCGTGAGGGTCGGCGCGCTCGGCTGGAGGTTCCCGCCTAGTGCGCTTTGTGCCACGGCCGCGTCGGCCGTCAGGTCCCGGCGGGCCGGGCCGGGGTCAGGCCGGTCAGCTCCTCGCTGAGCTCCCACAGCCGCTGGGCTGTCGCCTCGTCCTGTGCCGCCTTGGATGGCTCACGCAGCTGGCTCTTCACGTAGTAGCCGCCGGTCGCGTCCGCCACGTCCGGGGATGTGGCCAGGTACACAACCGTGCTGGCCCCGCGCTCGGGCGACAGCAGGAACGGCCGCGCGAACACCAGGCCGATGCGCAGCAGCGGGGTGGCATCGCGCCCGAACCCGCTCCGCACCACCCCCGGGTGAGCGCAGTTCGCGGTCACCCCGGTCCCAGCGGTCCGCCGAGCCAGCTCCCGGGTGAACAGGATGTTGGCCAGCTTGCTGTTGGAGTAGGAGCGCCAGCTGTCCCACCCGCGTTCGAGCTGCAGGTCATCGAGATCGAGCTTGGCCGCGGTATGCGCGTCGGAGGTCACGGTGATCACCCGGGCCGGCGCCGCTGCGGTCAGCTTGCCCAGCAGCAGGTTCGTCAGCAGGAACGGCGCGAGGTGGTTGACCGCGAATACCTCCTCGAAGCCGTCATCGGTCGTCCCGCGCCGGCCAGCCACGAATCCCGCGTTGTTGATCAGCACGTCGATGCGGTCCATCGCGTTCAGCCGGTCCGCGAGTGCGCGCACCTGCGCCATGGAGGAGAGGTCGGCGATCTCGACCTGCGGCGGCGATGCCGCCACCTTGGCCAGTTCCGCGGCCGTCGCCTCGCTCCGGCCGCGGTCACGACCGACGAGCACCACCTGCGCGCCCTGCCTGGCCAGGGCGGTTGCCGTCGCCTTGCCGATCCCGGACGTAGCCCCGGTCACCACGCATACCTTGCCGTTCATGGCCGCATGGTAGTCCTCGTGGCGAAGCGGAAGGAAAGGATCACCGGCCGGTCCGGCCGTCGATCAGCTCGCCGACGATGTCGGCGTGACCGGCGTGCCTGGCCGTCTCCTCCAGCAGATGCACGAGCACCCAGCGCAGGTTCACCTGCGGACCGTCCGGTCGCCGACAGAGCTCATCCAGGCTGGCTGCCTTGAACGCGGCGCCATCCACTCTCTCCCACGTGGCCCGGTAGAACTGGATCGCCGCGTCCAGAGTGTCGCCCGGCTGCGGCGTGTCGTCCGGGACGATGACGTCCTGGCCAGCGAAGCGGCGCAGCATCCAGGTGATCTCGGCGCTGGCCATGTGCTTGATGAGCCAAAGCAGGCTGGTGCCGCTGTCCACCGGCGACCGCCGGGCGGCGGCATCGTCAAGACCGGCAACCTTCCCTACTAGCGACTCGCGCTGGTACTGCAGGAGCGCCAGCAAGGTCTCGAGCTCCCCGGCCGCCAGTCGCGGCGGCTTCTGGTCGGGCACCAGGTCACAGTAATCGCGGCCGGCGCTCCGTGCGCGGCTGCTCGGCGAGAAAGACCTTGCCGCTCACTACGGCGTTTCATACGGCACGATCAGGCGGTCGCCGGAAACGGCGGCTGGGCCGTTAGACGTTGCAGTGCTCGGTACGCCAGCGGATGATCGTGTCATGACCAGCCGCGGAGGGGCACCGGGGGGCCCGGACCCCCGGACCTTGGCCGCAGTCTTGGGTCGGCTCGGACGACCGTCATCCGGGCAGATCAGGCCACGCGAGGGCTTTGTCACTCTTGGAAACTACGGCGACGCGACAACGGGTGACCGTGATGGCATCGCCGAATTACTGAAGCAAGAGCCTGATGTCCGAGGGCCGGTTTCTCCGGACTCTGAGGGGGACCTCAACGATGTGGCCAGGGTCATCAGCGAATCGCTGGACGAGACCATTAGGCATACCGGCGAGTGGCTTATCGAGAAGACGGCGGAGATTCTCGCCCATGCCATCGTTCCAGGCGCCGGTCACCTGGTGGTTCTCTTCTTCGAAGGCAAAGAGCTCTTCGAAGATGTCGTGGCCTTGACCAGTTCGGACAGCCCGGTTGAACTGCACATACCGCTGGCTCATCTGCCATTCGAGTTCGAGCTAGAAGTGGGCATGGAGTGCAAGGTGAGGGACGACGGCGATGAGGCGGACGATGGTCCGAGGCTGACCCTCTTCATGGCCCCGGGCGATGGCGGCGTCTTTGGCGGCTGGGCACTAGAGCGGAAGGCAGACGAGAAGGACAAGAAGAAAGAGCATCGGGCCACGCTTGAACGAGTGGCCATCGCCCAGGCCGACCTGTCGGCCGTGCTTGATGAGACCGACCAGCCAGAGCGACGGATGGCCATCCTGCGAGGAACTGCCACCCGGCTGCAGTCTGATCTGTGGGCCAGACCGGAGTACCGCGGCATATCACTTATCGTCATCGACGACGAGCGCTCCGGCCTCGGTCTCTGGCTAGCCCGGTCGGAGACGGCGGTCGGCATGCAAAGGATCCTCATCGTCAGGGACGGTCAGACTGGCCGCCTGGCAGCTCGAATCGTGACCTCTACGTAGCGACAGCAACGACGCGGGTGGCGGGCGCAGGATCCGAGGCTGAGCTGTCCTGTGCTGTGGTACTGGTCCCACCAGCCTCAGCTGCACCGGTCAAGACTGGTCCGGGTATTCGATTTTCGTGATCGTGGTAGATAACCCGCGCTATGAGCGGTTCAGCTACCACGATCATGAAACGACCCCGCTCAGCCGCTCAGCCAGCCGCCACGCCTTGAGTGCGCGGCATCCGGCTTGACCTTGCCCCTGGGTCAGGGTTGCAGCATGGGCCCATGACCACGAACTTGGCTCCCAGCACCACCCGATCCGCCGTGGTCGTTACCGGGCTGCGAAAGTCCTACGGCGATCATCTGGTCCTCGACGGAGTAGACCTGAACGTCGCCGAGGGCACGGTCTTCGCGCTGCTCGGCCCGAACGGCTCCGGCAAGACCACGACCGTCCGGATCTTGTCTACCTTGCTTCCCGCTGATGCGGGCACGGTCCGCGTGGCCGGCCACGACCTGCGCACGCAGGCTCAGCTGGTCCGGGCCGCGATCGGCGTCACCGGCCAGTTCTCCGCCGTGGACAACCTGCTCACCGGCCGGCAGAACCTGCTCCTCATGGCCGACCTGCACCGTATGTGCAAGGCCGAGGGCCACCGGCGCGCGAAGGAGCTGCTCGAGCGGTTCGACCTCACCGAGGCAGCCGGGAAGCTGGCCGCGACCTACTCGGGCGGCATGCGGCGCCGGCTCGACCTGGCGATGACGCTGGTCGGCGACGTCCGCATCATTTTCCTTGATGAGCCGACCACCGGCCTGGACCCACGGGGCCGCCGCACCATGTGGCAGAGCATCCGCGACCTGGTCGGCCGCGGGATCACGATCTTCCTGACCACCCAGGATCTGGCCGAGGCCGACCAGCTCGCGGACCGGATCGGCCTCCTCGAGCACGGCAAGATCGTCGCCGAAGGGACTCCGGACGAGCTGAAGCGGCGGATCCCCGGCGGCCACATCCGGCTGCAGTTCAGCGACCCGGCCGGGCTGGACTCAGCTGCCCGCACCCTCGGCGACGCATCGCGCGACGAGGACGCGCTCACGCTGCAGGTCCCCTACGACGGCAGCGTCCGGTCGCTCCAGGCTCTGCTCGGCCGGCTGGACGAGCAGGCGGTCCCGGTCGGCGGGCTGTCCGTGCACACTCCCGATCTCGACGACGTTTTCTTCGCCCTCACCGGCCACCCCAACGCGGAAATGGAGACCGCACGATGAGCACTGTTTCTCTTGCCGCGCGCGACTCGGCGACGATGCTGCGGCGCGATGCGCGGCACTCGCTGCAGGCCCCGGCGATGCTGGTCAGCGGCATGCTGGTGCCGCTCATTTTCCTGCTGCTGTACGCCGGGGTTTTCGGCCACGCCTTGTCGGCCGGCATCGGCGCGCGGCCCGGTACCAGGTACATCAACTTCCTCGCCCCTGGCATTCTCGTGATGACCGCCGGGTTCGCGGCCGAGGGGACTGCGATCAACGTCTGCAATGACATGGCCCAGGGCATCATTGACCGGTTCCGCACGATGGCGATCTCCCGCTCCTCGGTGCTCACCGGCCAGGTCGCCGGGAGCCTGATCCGGACGCTGATCAGCGCAGCAGTCGTCATCGGCGTGGCGCTGCTGCTCGGCTTCCGGCCCACGGCCGGGCCCGTCGAGTGGATCGCGGCGGCCGGGATGTTCGCGCTGCTCACCCTCGCGCTCACGTGGCTGACCGTCGCGTTCGGGCTGCTGGCCAAGACCCCGGCGGGCGCGAACAGCCTGGCGCTGATCCCGGCGATCGTCCCGTTCGTCAGCAGCGCGTTCATCCCCACGGCCGCGATGTCCGGCCCGGTCCGCTGGTTCGCCCAGAACGAGCCGTTCACCTCGATCATCGACACGCTGCGGGGCCTGCTCACCGGCACCGGGATCGGCGACAGCGCGATCATCGCGATCGCCTGGTGCGCCGGCCTGACCTTGGCGGCATACTTCTGGGCCCGGGCCCTGTACAACCGCCGCCCGGCGGGCTGATCAGGAGACGGCATGGCGAAGCTCACGATAAGCCAGCTCGCGGCGCACGTCGGGGTGACCGTGCGCGCGATCCGGCACTACCACCGGCTGGGCTTGCTTGAAGAGCCGGAACGGGACGCCTCGGGCTACCGTCGCTACGGCGCGCAGGCTGTGGTCGACCTCATCAAGATCAAGACGCTGTCGGACGCTGGTGTGCCGCTCGCTCGCATCGAGGAGCTGCTGGGCGCCGACCCGCCGGAATTCGCCGCCGCGATAACCGACATCGACGCGGCGCTGAAGCAGCGGATCCGCGAACTCACCCGGCACCGCCGCCGCATCGCCGAGCTGGCCGAGGGAGACCGGCTGTTCCTGCCCACCGAGGTCGTCGAGATCCTCGATCAGCTCCGCGATATGGGCGTCAGCGAGCGGGCAATCCAGACCGAGCGCGACGGCTGGATCGTCGTGGCGGCTCTGTCGCCGGAGCAGATCCCGCCGTGGGCGCAGGAGAAGCTGGCGGCCCTGGCCGATCCTGACTTCCGCCGCCTGTACCTGGCCATCGACGAGGCCCTGGACTGGGACCCGGATGACCCGCGGCTCGCCGGTCTGGTCAGCCATTTGCTGTCCTACAAGGAGAGGGCTGATCGGGGCCAGCAACGGGACCCGGCGGACGTGGCACTGGACCCGGCCCTGGTCATGCTGATGACCGAGCAGATTGCCGAGGCATCACCGATGTGGCAGCGGCTCGACGAACTCGCCGCGGAACAGATGCAACGCGAACGGGACGGTTGAGCGTCAGAGCAGCAGGCCCATCACGATCGAGTCCCAGAGCTCGCCGTTCGCCCGCCGGTACTGCTTGACCCGCCGTCCTTCCTCGATAAAGCCGCACTTGGCGTACAGGGCGATCCCCGCCGCGTTGTGCGGGAAAACCTCCAGGCAGAGCTTGTGCAGACCCTGGGCGCGGGCGAAGTCGATCGCCGCGCGCACCAGCGCCGTGCCCACCCCGCGACCGCGCCAGCCGCGATCGACGTCCATCCCGATCTCGCCGAAGCCGAATCGGCTGACCTCGACGTGGATTCCGCCAATGATCCGGCCGCCGGCGACCGCGACGATCGAGGCGTCGGCGCTGCGCGCGAACTGCGCAGCGCGCTGGTCGATGTCGACCGGCGGCTCGGTCGCGATCCCGTCGCGTTCCTCGGCCACCGCGGCGAACAGCTCCGCCGTTGCCCGTCCGTCGGTCGCGCGGGCCGGTCTCACCACAAACTCCGCCACAGCCATATGGTCGCATCCCTGCCCATCACGGCGCGGCCCCGTGGCGCCGGTGCGTGGGCCGCTAACCCACTGATTTACGCCGGTCGAAGACCAGCCGCCGGAACGCGTAGCCGACGATGAAAACGATGATGCCGAGCAGGATGCCGCCGCCGAGCGAGAACCGCACCGTGCCGCCCGTCGCGAACGAGATGATGATCCAGATGGCCGCGCAGACCAACGCGGATAGCGCACTCATGCCCAGGCTGCTTCGCACGGCACGACCGTAAGGCGTACACTTTCATTTGTAAAGGAGTTTCATTGGGAGAGTTGCCGAGCTCTGGCGTGATCGGCGCCGTCCAGGCCAGGGAGATGCTCGCCCAGGCGGCAGATCTTCGCAAGGTGGGCGGGCGGCCCGTCGGGCTGTGGCCGCCGCTGCTCATCTTCGGTGCGGTCACGGTCATCGACGCGCCGATCAGCGTGCTCGGGCAGCTTGCCGCCAGCCTGTGGTTCGCCGCCGCCGCCCCGGTCGCGTTCACGGCAGTTGGCCGGTGCAGCGCCCGGCATGCCCGCCGCCGCGGTATGGAGGCGCCGGGCTGGCGGCTGTCCGTGCTGGGCGTGGCCAGCTTCGCCGCCTGCTGGCTGATCTGCCTCGTCCTCGTGGCCGGCGCGCACCTGCCCGTGGGCCTGGTGTGGGTCATCGCCGTGGGCGCCGGCTACCTGGCCTGGAGCCGTTTTGCCCGCAGCGTGCCCGTCGCCCTGGTCGCCGTCGCCTTGGCGGCGGTGGGTGTGGGCCTGGCTCTGTCGCCCGCTCCAGGCTGGACGGTCCCGCTCGGCGTCGGAACCGTGATGATCCTCGGTGGCATCGCGTTGCGATACGGGCCAGAGGCGCCATGAGCCACCCCTCGCTGCGGCTCGACAACGCCGTGCACCAGAGGACGCGACTCGGAATCCTCAGCCTGCTCGCCGGGGCCAACCGGGTCGACTTCGTTTTTCTCCGCAACACGCTGGCCCTCACGGACGGCAATCTCTCCCGCAATCTGAGCGTTCTGGAAGGTTCCGGCTACATCTCGGTCGAGAAGGGGTTCGAGGGGCGTCGGCAGCGGACCTGGATCGCCATCACCCCAGCTGGAGAGCAGGCGCTGGCCGCGGAGATCCAGGCCCTCCGTGAGATCGTCCAGGCCGTCGAGCGGGACACGGCTTCCCCTCGGGCTGTGCCCCGGGCCGATCCGGCAATGCCCTGACCGGCGCGGAGATACCCGGTTGACGCTCCGGCCGGCAGCGGCCACGCTGGCCGCTGTGACCGAGACGCCTGAACACGTGCTGCGCAACCGTTCGATGTGGGATCAGTGGGCCGAGGGATACGTCGAGGCGGGAGTGCGCAACTGGTCCGCGGCCGAGCCGGTGTGGGGAATCTGGGGGATTCCTGAGGCGGAAGCCGGCGTCCTGCCCGCCGACCTGGCCGGCCGGGACTGTGTCGAGCTGGGCTGCGGCACCGGCTACGTCTCCGCCTGGCTGGCCCGCCGTGGCGCGAGGCCGGTCGGCCTGGACAACTCCGCCGCGCAGCTGGCGACCGCGCGCAACTTGCAGGATCGGTTCGGGCTGCGGTTCCCGCTGATCCACGCCAGCGCCGAGCAGGTGCCGCTCCCCGACGCCACGTTCGACCTGGCGATCTCTGAGTACGGCGCGAGCATCTGGTGTGACCCGTACGCGTGGATCCCGGAGGCGGCCCGGCTGCTGCGCCCGGGCGGCGAGCTGATCTTCCTGGTCAACTCCGTGCTGCTCATCCTCACGAGCCCGGACGAGGACGACACGCCAGCGACCGACCAGCTGCTGCGGCCGTACTTCGGCATGCACCGAGTCGAATGGCCGGACGACGACTCGGTGGAGTTCCACCTCGGCTACGGCGACATGATCCGGCTGCTGCGTCGCTGCGGCCTCCAGGTCGAGGACCTGCTGGAACTGCGGCCCGCGGCCGGGTCGACGACGCGCTGGCCGCTGGCCACGATCGAGTGGGCCCGGCAGTGGCCGTGTGAAGAGGTCTGGAAGGCCCGCAAGGTCGGCCTCTAGTCTTTGCTCATCCCGGGCGACCGCCCGCGGGCGAAAGACATCCCAGGAGCTTAAGTGTCAAGCCGCTACGGAAGATTGAGGGAGGTTTTCCCTGTGAGACCAGGCGGTTGCCTCGTCGTAGACCGTT